>Ga0123335_1007095_pt1 | contig 12692 bp, 10 predicted proteins | sample BiotimSIPDNA_2_FD_89707 | JGI IMG/M metagenome (GOLD analysis project Ga0123335, IMG submission 89707) | Anaerobic biogas reactor microbial communites from Washington, USA - Biogas_R2 time_0 SIP DNA | ecosystem: Engineered > Bioreactor > Anaerobic > Unclassified | place: Washington, USA... | reverse complement strand
TATCCTGGATAGGCAGCCTTGCATGCAACGTTACGATCTATATTTCGAACATCAGGGATAGCCGGGGTATTTTGCTGGTGTGTGTTTTCAGAGATTCAGCCGAATTTGTAATGGATACGCCTTTCCGGGTAGAAAAGATAGATAAGCCTGTAAAAAATAATAAGGTTGTAGTCGATCTTTCTCTGGAAGAAGGGATTTATGGCATTGTGGTGCACGATGACGAGAATGCAAACGGTATCATGGATTATAATATCGCCGGCATACCAAAGGAGGGTTTCGGATTTTCAGATTATTATCTCTATGGTTTTAAGAAGCCCTGTTTTTCTGATTTTTCATTCAATCTGAATAAAAGTAAAGCTGTTGAGGTTAAGATGAGATATGTTTTGTAGTTGTAGGGACGCATTGATTTGCGTCTCTGCTTCTTTTCCGATGATGGATATAACTCCTTGTTTTGAGGGAAGCTATTGCTTTATAAGACATGATCAGCCTAAATTGCAAATGTCAAATTTATGTGCAGAATCAATTAATATTGTTTGATTGAACCGGTAATCGTATCTTTGTAACCTATCTAAAAATGTTTAATCATGAAAAAAATCCTTACAATAATCAGCATTTGCCTGATAGCTGCATCTGCCGGTTTTTCACAACCCGGTTCATATCTCCGGAGCAAAGTTGCCGATAAGATGCTCGACAAGGCACTTGATGAGGCTTTCGGATCGGATTCAGATAAAAAGTCAGGATCGGATCAAAGTACTGAAAGCAGCAGCAATAAACCGTCACAGAGCTCTGAAAGCGCCGGTCTTGATGCCGAAAGTGCCGATATACCGGCAATTCTTGATAAAGCATCAGCAGAGTATAATGCACAGTCCTATAAAGATTCCAGGGCAACGCTTAAGAAGGCCATGAAAACTCTGGAAATTAAGGTTGGCGAACAATTGCTTGCTTCTCTGCCTGAATCTGTTAAGGAACTTCCCGCCAACAAAGAAGAAGATAAAGTTACCCCGTCAGGAGTTAACATGATGGGCTTCAGCGTACACCGCGAATACCAGAAGGGCGATAAATATGCGGCGATAACAATTTATAACGGTTCCATGGCAGGCCTTACCAAACAGTCGGTAAATTATGCCGAAGAAAATGAAAACCAAAAATCCATCCGCATAAAAAACCGTGATGGCGTGATTAGCTTTTCCAGTTCAAGCGGATATTCAATTAACCTGTCGTCCGGACAGCAGACACACATTATCATCGAAGGGGTGAATGTTAAAACGGAGAGCGAGATGATCGCTATTGCCGAAAGCTTCGATTTCGATAACATCGGTAAGATCATTGGCGATAAATAAACCGGAGAATAAAAACAATTTTAATTCAACTAAGATGAAAATTATTATACCCGTCCTATTTCTTGCAGCCATATCCCAGTTTATATGTGCCCAGGAATTCGATAAAGAAATTGCAAGCGCTAAGACTGCTTATACAGCGGGCAATTACGATGATTCACGTTTTGCAGTGCAGAATGCCCTGAATGCCATCGATATACAGATTGGCAGACAAGTGCTGGCTTTATTGCCTGCCAAAATAAACGACATGTCCAGTACAGCTGCCAACGATCAGGTTTCAAGTCAGGGGACCGCTTATGTTGGTATGTTTGTTCAGAGAATATGGGAAAAGACAGGAAGTGGCAAAGTTACATTTTCCATCATCAGCGATTCACCACTAATGGGTTCAATCAATACCCTGCTCATGCTTCCTTTTATTTCTTCCGATAGTAATCAGAAAAAAATAAAGGTGGAAGGTTATAAGGCCATCCTGGAAAAAAAGGTAGGTGAAAACGCTGCGACAACTGGTTATAATATCATGCTTCCCCTGAACAACACATTGTTGCAAGTAAATTATGAAGGCAGTATTTCTGAACAGGACTTCCTGACTATTTTACAGCAAATACCGGTAAGCAAGGTAGCTTCAACTATTTAATACCATCATCAAAACCGCTTTGACTCATACGTCAGCGAACGAGGCACTGGATAATACGTCATTGCGAACGAGGTACTGGATAATACGTCATTGCGAGCGAGGGTCTGGATAATGCGTCATTGCGAGCGAGGCACGAGCGAAGCAATCTAACCGACTGCATAGGAATAAGCCAGATTGCCACGCTTTCGCTCGCAATGACGACGACAACAGATTGCCACGCTTTCGCTCGCAATGACGACGACAACAGATTGCTTCGCTACGCCCGCAATGTCGGTTTGGTATTACGTCATTGCGAACGAGGCACGAGTGAAGCAATCTTGCCAACTAATTACGTATTCAATAAATAATTATATTTTAACCTGATGGAAAAAGGTGGATTTGTTTATATTATGACCAATCCGAGAAATACTGTTCTCTATACTGGTGTTACCAGCAATCTAAAAGAAAGAGTGTGGCAACATAAGACAAAACTTCATCAGACATCGTTTACAGCAAGGTACAAAATAAGCAAACTCGTATATTTTGAAGAATTTAATGATATTGCAGAAGCTATTGCAAGGGAAAAGCAAAATCAAAGCCGGATCCCGGGCAAAAAAAATTCAGCTGGTCGAAAACATGAATAAAGATTGGAACGACATGTTTGATATGTTGTGATGATGACACTAATTTACACGTCATTACGAACGAGGTATTGGAAAATCCGTCATTGAGAAGGAGGTACTGGACAATGCATCATTGCGAGCGAGGTACCGGATAACGCGTCATTGCGAGCGAGGATACGAGCGAAGCAATCTAGCCGACCACATAGGAATAGGCCAGATTGCCACGCTGCGCTCGCAATGACGACATGCTTTTACGTCATTGCGAACGAGGATACGAGCGAAGCAATCTGGCCGACCACAACGGAATAAGCCAGATTGCCACGCTGCGCTCGCAATGACGACACGCTTTTACGTCATTGCGAACGAGGTACGAGTGAAGCAATCTGGCCGACCACATATGAATAGGCCAGATTGCCACGCTACGCTCGCAATGACGACGACAACAGATTGCTTCGCTTTCGCTCGCAATGACAACATGCTTTTACGTCATTGCGAGCGAGGATACGAGCGAAGCAATCTAGCCGACCACATAGGAATAGGCCAGATTGCCACGCTGCGCTCGCAATGACGACACCAATAGATTGCTTCGCTGACGCCCGCAATGACGACACCATTGCTTGGCCAGAATGCCACACTGCGCCCGCCATTGTCATACGTCATTGCGAACGAGGATACGAGCGAAGCAATCTGGCCGACCACAACGGAATAAGCCAGATTGCTTCGCTTTCGCTCGCAATGACGGGATCCCCACAACGCTCGCAATGACGGGGACAAGGCTCGCAATGCCGACAACAACAGCATTAATTATCCGTCCTTCCTGTCCCGGGGAATCAATTCATTTATTATATTTAGGCCTTAACCGCATATATGCACTGTGGTAAAATCTCTGATTTAATTTTCACAGATAATGGCCAATCAAAAATCTAAACGCCCTGATAATTTACTGACAAAACAGTTTCCTTCGTCAACAGGAAGAAGCCTGTTTTTCCGTAATTATCTGTTTTTCATTTTAGGAATTACTCTCCTGCTCTATGCACGGATATTCTTCAACGGGCTTACCAACTGGGACGATGATACCTATGTTCTTAATAATCCTTACATAAGGAATTTTACACTGACAAACATTGCTGATATCTTCTCAACATACTATTGCGGTAATTATCATCCACTTTCCATACTGAACTTTCTCATTGGTTATCAGCTGGGGGGTACCTCTGCGTGGCCTTATCAGCTTATGAATCTTTTACTGCATCTTGCGAATACCGCACTGGTATTTTTTTTCATTAAAAGTTTGCTGACCTTGTCAGGGTTCCCTGAGGCGAGAAGGGAAATTATAGCTGCAATAACATCACTTATATTTGGGATTCATACGCTAAACGTTGAATCGGTAGCATGGGTGTCGGAGAACAAAAATGTGTTGTACACATTGTTTTTCCTGTTATCGCTCATAATGTATATTAGGTATATCAGCTCCGGAAGTCTGAAAAATTATTCTTCTGCTTTGCTACTTTTCTTCCTTGCCCTGCTGTCAAAGGGAATGGCTGTTTCCCTGGCGGTTACGTTAATTGTTGTGGATTTTGCCCTGGGAAGAAAATTGCTGTCGCCAAAGTTAATTCTGGAGAAGGTACCCTTTTTCCTGCTGGCCATAGTCTTTGGAATTATCGCCATTTTCGCACAAAAGTCTACCCATTCGGTAATCGATGGCAACTATTTTTCCCTTTACGACAGGCTGTCATTTGCATCGTTTGGTTTCATTCAGTACCTGTTAAAGTTCATACTTCCGGTAAAACTTTCTGCACTTTATCCCTATCCCGACAAAATTGACGGGTCCATACCATTTTATTTCAAAGTATTCCCGCTGATAACCCTGGCTGTTGTTTTTATATTTTATCGGATTGTCAGAAAATCAAGACTGGTTATTACTGCCGCCTTATTTTTTATTGCCAATATTCTGCTGGTGTTGCAGATCATTCCGGTAGGAGATGCCTATATGGCTGACAGGTATTTCTACGTACCCTCTATTGGTCTTGCTCTTACAGCAGCCCTGGCATTCGACAGATATTCTGCCAGGCTAAGGGTAATCGGTGTTTTTTACCTGATCCTGATTGGTGCGCTTACTTTTTTAAGGATTGGTATATGGAAAGACAGTCTCACTCTCTGGAATGATGTACTGAAAAAATATACCAACAATTCCAAAGCCTGGAATAACAGGGGCGCCGCATTAAGCAGCCTGGGCAGGTACGCAGAGGCAATTCCTGATTATGACAAAGCACTTCAGATAAAACCCGACCTGTACGAAGCCATTCTAAACCGCGGCGATACGAAACGACTGATGCATGATTTTTCAGGTGCGTTGACCGATTACAACAATCTGTCCGTACTGGATCCTGAAAATCCAAACCTTTACAATAACAGGGGTGTCCTGAAATCGGAAACAAATAATTATAAAGAGGCTATAGCCGACTATAACAAGGCTCTTGAATTAAAGCCTGTCTTTCCTGTTGCATTCAACAACAGGGGAGAAGCTAAAATAAAAATAAATGATTTTGAGGGCGCGCAAACTGATTGCAGCAAGGCAATCGAACAGGATCACCGGTTTAAGGAAGCCTATAACAACAGGGGGATCGCCAGAAAAGAATCCGGCGACAGAAAAGGGGCAATGGAAGATTTTAATAAGGCCATCTCCCTGGACCCGATGTTTGCCGATGCGTATTACAACAGGACTAACTTATGGAACGAAATGGGAGAGCCTGAAAGGGCTATGGAAGACATAAGAATATCAATTAAACTTGGTAAGAAGCATGATGAAGCCCTGATTGCTTCGGGACTGTTGAAAATGAAGGCGAATGACAGCGAGGCAGCGCTCCTGGATTTTGATGCTGCACTGAAAATAAGCCCTTCCTATGCTGCCTATATGAACCGCGGCGTGGCAAACAGCAACCTGGGCAGGTTTAAGGACGCTGAGGCTGACTATAGCGAAGCCATTAAACTTGATCCAAAATCTTCTCTTGCTTATATGAACAGATGCAATGCCAGGATGCAAAAGGGAAAATACAGAGAAGCACTGACTGACATCAATATTTCCCTGCAGCTTGATCCTGCAAATGGTCTTGCTTATATCAACCGAGGTATCGTTAAATTTCATCTTGGAGATTATACCGGCGCCATAAACGATCTCGATGTTGCCCTTTCCGGTGGAGAAAACAGTATTGCTCTCTATTACAGGGGTTATGCCATGCTAAAAAAGGGAAGCACTCAGGGATGCGCGGACATCCGGAAAGCAATTGCTTCAGGATTTACAGGCGTTGGAGAAGAGGTGAAAGAATTATGTAATCTGGAAGATTGAAATGTTCAGACTTTTCTGTCCGAAAGTACAGGATTGGTCAGTACATGTTTTCCTGCTTTGTAAAATATCCATGCACTGATACTCATAAGCACATGGCTAATGTCGAAGTGAGTAAACCATGGACTTATGCCCCATTTGTTAAGGAATACCAGGGCAGAAAGCGCCGCGAATACAATTGCAAAAAGAAAGGTCTTGCTTCCTTCTGTCTTTTTCTTCCAGTATACATAGATATTGAAGCTGGTCACAACAACAAGTAACCCATAAGCAGCATGTACCTGTACAAAAAAGAAGTTCAGTGTAACGAAAGTAATGATAACGAAGGTGATAAATTCGACAATGTTCAGCCATGCGAAAAACGTACCGATTTTAGGATTGACAATGATGGGCCGTGCATATTCTATCGACGCCCTTTCTATCATCATTATGGAAAACATGCTGATAAGCCATGCCGGAAGTTTCCATGGCGAGACTTCGAGGGTTATATCCATTGAACGCTCCAGGGCATATAAAAATCCATGACCGATAATTCCCCCGATTGCCGTGGATAAAGCCATTGTAAGGAAATAATACTTCAGGTACTGGTGCACCTTATTTTTACGCACTGTTCTGCTTAGCTTAAAATAAGCATAAAAACATACAATAGATACCAGCAGGTCGGTAAGCACCGTGACAGGTTCATCAATCCTGATCCCGAAGGGATAAATTGATGGCTGTTTGTACTCCATTATGATCATATGTAAATTGTTGAAGTTTAAATATAATGCTACTTTAACACACAACCACCAAACCTGGCACCTAATTAATTAACTTTCTATCAATTAATATGATGAATTGGATGTTTAATTTGACAGGTGTCTAAATCTGTGAGTCCTATCGTAAATGCGGAACAGGTGTGTACTTTTATTAATTAGCTGAAAATGTAGATTTCTGGTTGGTTTTCCAGTTTTCCCAGGACATTGTTTTGTAATGATCCCCGCCGATATACCTTATAATATCGTTGAACTGGCCGGTCTGGACATATCCTTTCTGAACATGTATTATCTGGATTTTCTGCTGTATATTTTCATCGATAAAAACTATGGCAGGATAGCCCATCTGATTGTTTAACAGGGCAGCGGCAAGTTCATGGTAGCCTCTTGTGCCCTGGGCTATAAATTTGTAGGTTATATCCCTGAAAACGATATCTTCCTTTTGTTCTGCATTTAATTTTACAGGATAATATTTCAGGTTCAGATAACCACCTACAATGCTGTCGGAGAAGGTGTTCCTGTCCATCACTTTGCACCACCCGCACCAATCGGTATACACATCTACCATAATCTTCCTGGGTTCTTTTTTATTCAACTCAATAGCTTCCTCAAAGGTATACCACTTTACTTCCTGGGCCTGTACAGAAAGTGATAATACAAAAATCCCCACCACCAAGAATTTCCTTAGATTCATAAAATTATGGATATGATTTATTTCCTGCCTTCACTTGTTTATGAACGCAAATTACTAATTTTTTATTTCACTCTGCTGTTAAATGACTGTTAAATGAGGTAATTTCGTTTGTTAACAATTATGGTAATGGCACAAATGACATTTAACCTCCAGCCTGCTTCTGTCTGGAAGCATTTTATGGATTTAACCAAAATTCCCAGACCTTCGGGACATGAGCAGAAGATTATTGATCATATAATGAAATTCGCGGATAGTTTGGGGCTGGAGACCATTAAGGATAAAGCGGGTAATCTGATAGTTCGCAAAAGCGCTGCTGCAGGTATGGAAAAAGTTGATGGTATTATTCTTCAGGCACATGTAGATATGGTGCCTCAGAAAAATTCAGATAAGAAACACGATTTTCTGAAAGACCCCATCGAAACCATTGTCGACGGAGAATGGCTTAAGGCAAACCAGACAACTCTTGGAGCCGATAACGGTATCGGAGTAGCATCGATACTTGCCATATTGGAAGATAGTACCATAACACATGGCCCGCTTGAAGCCCTTTTCACGGTAAATGAAGAAACAGGCATGGACGGAGCATTCGGACTGGAAGGTGCAAATCTGAAGGGAAAAGTTATGCTTAACCTCGACTCGGAGGAAGAAGGCGAACTTTACATAGGATGTGCGGGAGGTATTGATATCAATTGCAGCTGGAACTATGATACAGGTGCCTGTCACGGTAACGCATTAAAAATAACCTTGTCGGGTTTGAAAGGCGGTCATTCCGGTATTGATATAAACCTGGGCAGGGCCAATGCCAACAGGGTGTTAGCTGAAATTCTGAAACAACTTTCAGAAGATATTCCTCTGAAACTGGAAAGCTTTTCGGGAGGAAACCTCAGAAATGCGATTCCCCGGGAGGCTGAAGCCATCGTTGTTGCAGATGATCAAGATGCAGATAAGCTTAATAAGCTGCTTTCAGAAATTTTGAGTAGTCTGAAAAGCCGTTATAAGGGAATTGAAGATGCTATTTCACTGAAATCCGAACCTGTAAGTAGTTCAGGAAAATGTATGAACAGGGAAGCCTTTGAAACTTTCATTTACCGTCTTTTGAACTGCCCGAACGGGGTAATCAAAATGTCGGAAAGTATAGAAGACATTGTGCAAACTTCAAATAATATATCGGTTGTCGTGGCAGGGGAGGGGCATGCTGAAGTAAAAACCCTGCTCAGGAGCTCTGATAACGCTGAAAAGCTGGCGAATGCAGAAAAAATTAAAATAATATTTAAAGGCGCACATTTTGAAGCTATCAATGGTTATCCCGGATGGCTGCCCAATCCTGATTCGAAAATTCTGAGGCTTGCCAAACGTGTATATCACAACACCTTTGGTAAGGAACCTGAAGTGAAAGTTATCCATGCCGGTCTGGAATGCGGGATCATTGGAGATAAGATGTCCGGACTTGATATGCTTTCCTTTGGACCAACGATCAAACATCCTCATTCACCTGATGAAAAGGTAAAAATCGATACGGTGGATAAATTCTGGACATTCCTGAAAAAGCTGGTGGAAGGATATCAGTAAAAATTACATCAACATACTGGTAATCTTCAATATTGTCGAGTGCATGAAATCAGTATTCTTCAGCCTGTTATCTCCAGGCATTGTTAACTCCGATGCCTCTTTTAAAACTTTGGGCTATGAGATTTTTCCGAATCTGAAATTAATCGAAAAGCCGTTTGTACTTTTCCCACCTGGCGATAATAAGTATAATATTCAGCAATGCCACAAACAGGGCAGGCCATGTTTCCCGCAGGTCGTTGTTTGCAATCATGAAAATGAGGAATGAAATACTGAGGGGGATCAGAGCAATCAGTATTACTGAAGTCCATTTATTGAAAATAAGAAATAATCCGATTATGATCTCAAAGATATACAGGAACGGAAGATGCGTTACAACTGAATCAATAAAATTCCTGGCAGGGTCAGGCATTTCCCCGTAACTGGTGGGCAGAAAATGAAAAAACTGGTTCAGGGCGTAAATGATTAGAAATAATCCAAGGATAATTCTAATCCATTTCATGACAGTATTGTTCATAGTACTATTTTTAAAGAGTGATGTTCATTCTGCAGCAGGGTAACGAATATCTTTAAGTTTTGTTCTTAGGTCCTATTCCCCGATAGACTGATAGCTGAATTATTCAGCAGTTCCACGATTCACCCTTTTACTTCAATGACACAGTTGGCAAGGGAAGTGGTAATATAGTGCCAATTGCTGATAGATTAATAACTTCACCATTTGACTGACTCACCTCTCTGTCCATGGATGGGATGAAGTCTCCCGACTTTGGCCGAAATCAACAATAAAAATCTAATTACCTGTTGACTTCCGCTCCCTGTGCAGGGACACATCTGCAACTGTTGCCATCCTTTTGACGTCCAGCCTGATACCAAGAAATTCCTGAACTTTTTCCGCAACTTCTTCTGGTTTGTGAATAGCATCGGCATGGTTGATATAAAGCACGGAGGTGTTGTGACTGTTGTTCAACCACCTGTTGGCATGGATCAGCTGATTCTTAAATGTCATTTCAAGCCGTGCAGGATACACATTCTCCTTCCGCTTACCCTCGCGCACAAGCATTTTGTGCTGCGATTGCACTACTTCTCCAAGGTCACGGATCATGAAAATGATTTTGTAGTTGTATTTCGCCGGCAGATGGTGCAGCAGGTTTGAAACGATTTTTACTGCTTTACCGGATGCCTGGCTAAGCCATTTTTTATCTTCTCTCAGATTTTTTACGGCTTCAAATTCATAGTAACCTTTCGGGTTGCTTTCATCAGCCTTCCTTTTATGGTCGGTAAGAATATCCACTCCGCCTTTATCCAGCATCTGCATCATCAGCGAGGTTCCCGACCGGGGCAGTCCGGATACAACAATTACAGGATTCTCCAGCTCGATAATCTTTGATTGCAATTCACCAAGTTCAGGGAATTCCTGAACCTCTTCTTCTTCCGTACCGATCACATTTTTCCTCTCAAAGTACTCCTTATGTTTTGCCGCCGCATCAGGATTATTTAACTTTTTCCCGTAAATATTAATCAGATGGTTTCGTGCCCTGCCGAAATTAGGTATGATCTTCAGGCAGACTTCAAAGGCATTGACCGCATTCTTATAATCCTCTAATTTTACCAAAGCTTCTCCCAGATTATAATGCGCTATGGGGTGATAATAGTTCAGGCCAATGGAATCCAGTGCGGCATTTGCGGCTTCTTCATATTTTTTCTGGGCAAGATAAACACGTGAAAGTCCGTTATATGAGCTGGCACTCTCCGGATTATGCTTCAGGAGCCTTTTATAGCAATTTTCAGCTTTATCAAACTTTTTTAACTTAAAAAATAAGGTTGCCAGCTTGCCCTCAATGCCTATCGGCCTTTCATCTTCCGGAAATTTCTCTTCGATTGACGCCAGGATTTTATCCGGTTTTTCTTCCCTGGTTTTCAACTCGAATAACATCAACTGTGCCTGGCTGGAATTGTTCTGAAGGGTCATCTGCCGGCGTATGGATTTGGAGTATTCCTTTTCAAGTTTTTTCTGTTCTGCAGGCTTTTGTTTTTTCAATTCCTCATGTTCTTTCTGTAAGGTATTGATATCCTTAATATTTTCTGAAACAGTTTTTAAAAACTCGATAAGGATGTCTTCAGCCTTTTGATAATTACCGGTCTCAATATAACAGTTAGAAAGCCTCAGGGCGAATCTTCCTTCATCCTTCATTTGAGAATACAGTTCTTCGAAAATACCAATAGCTTCGTGAAACCTGAAACTGCCCATATATACCCGGGCCAGGTTATATTTTGTCTCAATCTCGGCTTTCTCGGCTGCCTTTTTCTTATCAGGGCCCGGATCTTCGACATAGCCAAGGTCTACCAACTGTTGTAATGCCTGCCTGTCGGCAATTGTATCACGTCGCTCCTCCACGGGGTGCATGCCGTCGACACCCTTTACATCATCCCAGGAGGGCACCATTTCAATATCAGGTGTTTCCTCAAACGCCTGCAGGACAGGAATCCCATCCATATCTTTACCAACAGGCAAACCGAAAAGGGTAAGCACGGTGGGTGTGATATTAAGTAATGAGGCACCATATACGAGGTGGTCCTTTTTGATCCCGGGACCTTTCATGCAAAATATACCATGTTGTCTGTGGTGGTCTGCCGGACCGGCTGGTTCATCGGGAATATAGGTGGTCCGCAGATGGTCAGAATGAAAACCATGGTCGGATATCACAATCACAGTAGTGTCTTGTCCGGCCAGGTTTACAAGCGTTTCGAGCATCATATCATGAAAGCGGTAGGCTGATGTTACCACATTCTTGTACATCTCAAAATCCGCTTCGGGCACATCATGTAATCTTGGCGGATGATATCTCATAAAGCCATGACAGAAATGATCAATGGTATCGAGATATATTGCCAGAAAGTCCCAGGGTTGGGTTTCGAGAATCCAGGTGGCAGCTGTGTGATAGGTAGCAGCAGAGGCCAGATTTTTTGCAATTTGCAGCAACCGCGGGTCCTTCGACTGGTCAATTTTTGCTGCATCGGGAACGAAGGGCAACAGATGCTGGTCGGTCAATTCCTGAGGATGTACACGGAGTTCAGCAAAAAACTCATCAAGTACTTTAGGATGGACGCTTCCCGGTGCCATGGGCCACGGCTGGAATAATTTTCCCCTGGAATGCGAAAAATGGTTTGATAGCATGATACCATTGATCGGCTCTGCAGGGTTCGACGGCCACCATCCCAGAACATGGGTTTTAAGCCCGTTTTGCATCAGGATGTTCCACAATGCCTTTGTTTTTCTGGAGTATGAACTGATAGGGCGCATCCCCATCCCCTCAGGGTCTGCCTCGGTAAAACCCAGAACGCCATGTTTATCAGCATATTTCCCCGTGGCAATGGTAGTCCATAGCATGGGTGAAAATGGAGGCTCAAGGGTGCTCAGATTCCCCATAACACCTTCGTTGACAATCTTTTCCATGGCAGGCAACATACCTGCGTCCATCAGTGAATTGATAATTTTCCAGTCGGCAGCATCCCAGCCGATAAGCAGAACTTTTTTTGCCAGCCTCTTCATCTTAAGGGTTGTGACTGAAATACTTACATTTTTCGTGCCGGCCTCTTAGCATCCGGGGCACGTCTTGCCTGACTGGTGAAGTTAACATTGAGGACCTTCCATGTGTCTTTTGGTTTGTAAAATGTAAACTGAATCTGGTGAGGAGCATTGAGGAATTTCATTAAACAGGTATAATTGATATACGATGGAGAGATTTCTTCTTTCTCAATAATCT
>Ga0123335_1007089_pt1 | contig 12705 bp, 11 predicted proteins | sample BiotimSIPDNA_2_FD_89707 | JGI IMG/M metagenome (GOLD analysis project Ga0123335, IMG submission 89707) | Anaerobic biogas reactor microbial communites from Washington, USA - Biogas_R2 time_0 SIP DNA | ecosystem: Engineered > Bioreactor > Anaerobic > Unclassified | place: Washington, USA... | reverse complement strand
TGGCAGCTGTTCAGGAGGAAAAATGCTGCCGTCAGGCGTTAAAATTCTTAACGCTCTAGTTGAGTGGTTTGGTATTTCTAAACCTCGGGGGTCTACACCATATAGCTCGATGGCTCTTTTGTTAACGTAGACTACTTCACCCTTAGGTGCGGCAAGAATAACTACTCCCACAGGCAGATCGTCAAGGGCTTCGTTTAACTTCAACCCTGCCATCAACTTGTTTTTCGTAGCGTAACTCCTCATAAGCCACAGGACGGTTAAAAAATATAAAATTTGCCTTTGTTAATACCGCTCAGGGGTAAGTCTTAAGCTTATGGTTGTCTTGACGGAAATAGACCCTCGGACTGTAGGAGCGAGAAGGAAGTCGGGGTGTTATCTATTGACACGCGCGCATATGTTAGAAAAAGGGCTGCTTTTTTTGACTCGACACCACGAATTAAGCATCTGTACGGGCGAACTGACCAAATTTTAGCTCACATGCATGCCGCCAACATCTTTTTCGTGGTATTCCCCGTGAACCGCTCGCAGGTGCTTCATATGTACGCCGTGCAGGTGCCTCATTGCCTCGTCTCTTATGAGAAACTTTCTGCCACATTCGGGGCACATAAACTCTGTTCCTGTCTGAGCAATTTCAGTGCTGTGGCCCTCAACATGTATGGGTTCGTCGATTGTTGGTTCATTACCCTGAATTTTACTTGACATAACCTTTAGCCTCATAATATCGGCTAGGAATGTGTTTGTATTAACGTATGTGGGTGTAAGCGAGTAGCCACAAGCACCATCTTTGCGTTTATGTTAGATTCAATAACTTCTATGTAAGCGGAAAACTTATCAATCCTGTAGCTGTCAAGAAATAAGCACAACGATGCGCAATCGAGGTGAAACACATGGTCGAAATGAAAGTTGACGCTTCCGAACTCAAGGGAGACTTAATCGGTAAACTCTCTGACTTCCTAAAGGACAAAACCGGCGGAGAAGTCAGAACAGAAGGTAAAACAGTAGTCGTTAAAGGCGAAGGCGAAGCTCTAAGCAAGAAGTACGTGCGCATAACCGTCAAAAAGTTCCTGCACAAGCAAGAATTAACCGAAACCTTCAAGGTTATCGGCGACGAAGAAGCACTAAAAATCAAAGAGCGTAAACTCTACGAAGAAGAGGATTAATTCCTCCTTAATTTTATCTCAACCAATCATCTGTTCTACAGTACTTTTTTGCTGTCCTAAACACTGAACGCCCCGTTCGATAACGTAGCATTAAACCCTACCTTGCGCATTACTGTTTCTGTAAATGTGCGGTGAGGAAAAGAAATGAGTAATAAGAGTTTAGCCTTAAGCGGTTCTGCTGTTTTCGTCTCCATCATAGTTGCAGCCGCGGTTCTAGCGACCTCGTTTACTGCCCTACAGTCCCTTCACTCGCTAAATCCGGTTGCAGCCCTCACCGCCATTACAGTAGCCATAGTGGGCTTTGCATGCTTCAAAAGATTAAGCCATTGATCGACCCCTCATGAAGGAGTCAACTATAACCTATTGTAATGGTAACCTAACACATTATGCAGGGGATTCTCACCAAAACTTTTAACCTTTTAACAGCAAAAACAATACTAGGCGATAATCGTGTTTAAGCGACTGTTTAGTTCTCGAAAATACGGTTTAATGACAATTGCCTTTGGTGTTCCAGCAGTAATTTCAATTGCAGTTTCAAGAGTTGCTCCTATTGGTTCATTGTATGAATATCTTTTTTCTTTACTTGGGGTAATTCTGATAGTTTTCGCTTTCGTTTCTCTGTTCTTCTTTTTTACGCTACAGTGGCGCTGGACTCATGGACAACCGCAACCACGACCGATGGGTTAAAATTATTTTAAGCAATAGGCTGATGATTTACGGGCTTCCTAAAAGATATTTTTCGTTTGTTTATCATACAAAAACAGATGGTTCTTGGACGGCTGCGGTTCCTTGTAGGTGTAGTTTGGTTGAAAATCCAGTTTTCGACGAGTAACTTTTTATGTTTTTAAGCCAATGACAATCAGATAAAGAGGCTTTTGGATGGCACGTTCAAGGAAGTCTGGCTTAGATTTCGTCGGTGATATCACGTGGGGTACCCACATGTGTCAGTTCTATCAGACAAAGCAGGATTTACTTGATGTCCTCGTACCCTACTTCGTAGATGGGCTTAAGCATAACGAATTCTGCGTTTGGGTGACCTCTGACTTTTTGAATACTGAAGAAGCCATTGCCGCCCTGAAGAAGGCGCTTCCCGATTTCGACTCTTACCTTGATCGGGGGCAAATAGAAGTTTTCCCCTGCACCGAATGGTACCTCAAAGAGGGCAAGTTCGAGTTGCAGCGTGTTCTAAACGGGTGGGTTGAGAAACATGACAAAGCCATAGCACTAGGCTTTGCTGGCATGAGGGTTACCGGTAACCCATTCTGGATTAGTAACAAGAAAGACTGGGCTGACTTCACTGCATACGAAGCAGAAATCAACAATGTAATCAATAACTACAAGATGCTTGTCCTATGCACCTATTCGCTTGATAAATGCAACCATGACGAAATTATTGATGTAATAACAAATCACCAGTTCTGCATGATCAAGCGCTCGGGAAAATGGACTGTACTTGAAAACTCTGCACATAAAAAGATTGAAGAAACGCTACGAAAAACAGAGAGCCGATTTTTGAATTTATTTTCCTCAATGGCTGAGGGTGTAGCATTCCATAAAGTCGTATACGATAATCAAGGTAGCGCTGTTGACTACATTATCTTGGATGTTAACCCCGCGTTTGAACAGATCACCGGTATCTCCAGAGAAGATGCTGTTGGAAAGAAGGCCTCCGAGCTTTATGGTACCAAAACTCCGCCATACCTAGATGTATACGCTAAAGTAGTTGCTTCTGGCGTACCGTTGTCTTTTGAAGCGTATTTCGCTCCTATGGAGAAGCATTTCAGCATATCCTGCAGTTCCTCCTCACAGGGCACATTCGCCACTGTATTTCATGACATAACCGAACGAAAGAAATCAGTTCAGGACCTAGCTTACAGTAACCAGCGGCTAGCGCTATTTTCTAGCACTGCCAGTTCACTGCTTTCCAACGCTGAACCCGAAATAATCATCCAAGACATCTGCATGAAAGTAATGGATTTTCTAGACTGCGACGTATTCTTTAACTTCATGGAAGACAAAGAAAACGGCAAACTACACCTAAACGCCTACCACGGAGTTGCCCCCGAGATTGCTGCGACGTTTGAGTGGCTAGATTTCGGCGTTGCAGCATGCGGTTGTGCAGCACAACAGGCTCAAAGAATCCTCTGTGAAAATATACAAAACACCACTGACCCAAGAGCTGCACTTGTACGCTCATTCGGGGTCCAAGCATACGCTGCGAATCCAATTTTCTCTCAAGAAAAAGTTGTAGGTGCACTCTCGTTTGGCACTAAGAAAAAACCAACCTTCACACAGGATGAATTGTCGGTGATGAAAACCGTAACGTCTCTGGTTAGTGTTGCAATGCGGCGCAAGGAATCTGAAGAAACGCTCAAAGCAAGAACCCAGCAGTTGGAATTAACTCAACGCAAACTGGAAGAGAATGCTGTTTTGCTTGAAGAGTACGCAACCCAGTTGGAGGAACTTGCCAAGCAGAGACTAGAGCAGCTAAAAGATTCTGAGCGGTTGGCTGCGATAGGTGCAACCGCGGGGATGGTTGGTCATGACATCCGTAACCCGCTTCAATCCATAATCGGCGATTTGTACCTTGTTAAAGCAGAAATAAGCGGTATGCAAAACAGCCGAGAGAAAGAGAGCATAGCTGAATGTGTTAACTCGATTGAGGAATCAGTTGATTACATTAACAAGATTGTACAGGACTTGCAGGACTACGCTAGACCACTCCAGCCGTCATATAAGGAAGTTGACTTAGAGGATCTGTTAAAGGAAGTAACATTCAAGAATTCATTACCCGCTACCATTGAAGTCTCTGTACTTGTGGACGATAAATCAAAGACAATAGTAACAGATGCTTCGATGCTTAAACGTGTCCTGATTAACTTGGTTAACAATGCGGTACAAGCGATGCCTGAGGGTGGGAAACTTTCCTTAACTGCCAGCGAAGACAACGGTGATTGTGTTCTTGTGGTTGCCGACACGGGGGTTGGTATTCCAGAAGATCGCCGTTCCAAACTATTCGTGCCGCTGATGACTACAAAGTCCAAGGGGCAGGGTTTCGGTTTACCAGTTGTCAAACGGATGACTGAATCGCTGTCCGGTAATGTCAGTTTTGAAAGCCAAATCGGGCAGGGAACCAAGTTTATTGTGCGGTTACCTAACCGGGCAAAGTAGCTTTCATGGCAATTCGCAATTTAGGAGGGTTAAGCATGAACCCCAAAAGAGGAGAAACAGCGGCATGGCAGTTAACCTTACTATTTGTTCATGCTTAACCGATAATATATCCATTATTTTTTAGTTAAATCCTTTTTTGTCAAGGTTTATAGACTAAACAGGGCTGTTTTTTGTCAAGGTTTCTGGACTAAATATTTATCCATCAAGCCACAGTTTTCAGGCAATGAAAACGGTTTCATCAAGCTTAAATATTCAGTCAACAGAACACTAACTAAAGCCTGAGGAAAAAGAAATGAGTGCCTTCGTAACACTACGCGACCTGACCAAAAGCTTCGGCGGCTTTAGTGCCCTAAGCGGAGTATCCATCGATATCAAAGAAGGCGAAATCTTCGGATACATCGGCCCCAACGGCGCCGGAAAAACTACCACAATGAAAATCCTCACAGGCTTAATCAGCAGCTTCCAAGGACAAGTAACAATCGGCGGCTACGACTTAACGAAAAACCGCAACGAAATCCACAAGCTGCTGGGCTATTTGCCGCAGTCAGTGGCTTTTCAGGAATGGCGCACAGTCAACCATGCGCTCCTGACTTTTGGTAAACTTTCAGGATTAACCGAAACCCAACTCAACGAGCGGATTCCACGTACTCTTGAACTGCTCGGATTAGGTGATGTACGTTATAAGAAGATATCTCAACTCTCAGGCGGAATGACGCAGAAGGTTGGATTAGCGCAGGCGCTGCTTCACGAACCAAAATTGCTGGTGCTCGATGAACCCCTCGGGGGCTTAGACCCACTTAGTCGTCGCCAATTCAAAGACATCGTTTTAGGCCTCGCCGCTAAGGGTACAACTGTCCTATTTTCCTCCCACATACTTAGCGACGTGCAGGACGTAGCTAACCGCATCGGAATAATCAGCCACGGCAAAATCAAGAAAATCGGCACCTTGGGCGAATTGAAGGCTCAGTTTACCCAGCAGAGAACCATCGAAGTCCTGCTCTCTGGCTCTAGCGATAAGTGGCAGCAGCTAAGCGCCCTAAACGGCGTTTCTGGTGTTACGCAGCCGCAGCAGGGCGTCGTGTTAGTGAACCTCGAAAAAGACACGCAAGAAGATCAAGCAATAAACGATGTAGTGGCGGCAGTAGCCAAACTTGGCATTCGAGTGAGGGGAGTTTGGCTGCTTGAACCTTCGCTTGACCAGATTTACTTTAACTATATTTCGGAGGCTGAAAACTAATGCCGACAGGGCTACTATTCAAAGACGAGCTACAAGGGTTCTACAAGTCAAAAGTAATGATTTTCCTCTGGGTCGGCTTACCAGTAATCGCTTTACTTTTCCGCTTCCTCTCCGCGGGCAGCTCCGGACAAGAACTCCCCTTCACGCTTATCTCCTCCATTGTGGTTTCGAGCATCGGCGGCACACTCGCAGCAGTCATGCTCGCCGTGTTTATCATCAACGAGAAGAACCGCCATGTCTACGACCTTTTCCTGATACGGCCCATTAAACGCCAAGAAATCATCGTGGCGAAGTTCTTCGCTGTCTACGTGTGCGTAGCCATAGCAAGCGCCATAGCGGTGCTGGTTGGTGCGGTCACGGATTTTGCCACCACAGGAGTATTACCTGCTACTTTACTCTCTGATGCCGCACAATCCCTAGCGACAACGCTCTCGATGATTGCGGTTTCATGCGGCGCAGGTGTGTTGATCGGCGTAATATCCCCCTCAGTGCTCGTAGGCGCCATCCTCGTGATCTACGGCGGCAACCAAATATCAGTCGTACCACTAATCCCAGAACTCCTAGGCTTACCCGATGCCGCTATCTATACAATCGCATTGGCTCTCGCCTTCGCCGCTGCCCTGCTAGGCTTAGCCGCGGAACTGTTTAACCGAAAACAGTTCTAACGAGGGGTAATCTAATCGAACCTTTGTATTCGAGTGAATATGAAATTCACAATACGATAAACAAGGAGTACTTTGTTGCCTTTCTCAATTGTTATTGCCCGTGGGGTCTAGAAAAAAATCGCGTGACAGATATAAGAAAAAACAAGAGGCTCACAACAAGCTTTAGCCTTCACCGCGCTGATGTACTGACAAAAAAGCCTCAGAGACGCAATAAGCTACAGGTACAGTGCAGAAATCGCTGATTTGTTGTTATAAAAGCATTTATGTAGGGTCTCTGTTCTAAAAAGTACTGAAGATGAAGTATGTCAGAGAAAATTAGAAGCTTCATAGCTTTCGACTTATCAAACGACAGTGTCGTTAACCGCATTGCAACGTCACAGAAAATGATTATGCAAACAAACGCCGACGTTAAACTCGTCGAACCGAAAAACATCCATGTAACCGTACGATTCCTGGGCGAAATCACCCCGGAAATGGTAGAGAAAGTATACAGCGCCATGAAAAACGTGAAATTCACACCATTTAACATCCAGCTAACCGGACTCGGAGTGTTCCCAACCATCAACTACCCACGTGTAGTCTGGGCGGGAATCACCGACGGCGCAGTCCAGCTAAAAAGCATCTGGGAACAGCTTGAACCACAACTACACGACCTCGGATTCAAACCCGAACCAGAAGGCTTCACACCACACCTCACAATCGCACGCGTAAGAAGCGGCGCAAACAAGCAGCGACTAGTCGACTTAGTACAGCGCCACGAAAACTACGACTTCGGCAACATCCGCGGCGACTGCTTAAAACTAAAAAAGAGCCAGCTTTCACCCAAAGGCCCAGTATACACCACACTAAAAGAATACTGCCCATAGCTGGCCACAAAGATGGCGTATGACGAGTTAACACAGCGGATTCTCAAGCGGATCACGCCATCCGCAGAGGAACGCAAAAAAGTTAACGCGTTAAGCCATAAACTAGAAGAAAAAATCAGCAAAGCAAGCCAAACCCGCGGCGTAGCCGCCAAAGTCAGAGTCGAAGGCTCCATCGCCAAAGATACCTACCTAAGCGAAGACCCAGACATCGACGTATTCATGCGGCTACCAACCTCTATACCTCGCAAAGAACTAGGCACTGTCGGATTATCCATAGCTAAAGATGCAGCGGGCGACGCAGAGAGGCTTGAACGCTTCGCTGAGCATCCTTATCTTGAAATATTCACAGAAGGCTACCGAGTTGACATCGTACCCTGCTACGATACTTCGCCCGGCGAGTGGCAGAGCGCAACCGACCGCACACCATACCACACGGATTATATCAGAACACACCTCAAAGAGCCCATGCGTGATGAGGTTCGGTTACTCAAAAAGTTCATGCAGGGCATCGGCGTGTACGGCGCAGAAATCAAAGTCGGCGGCTTCAGCGGCTACCTCTGCGAGCTTCTGGTAATGCATTACAGTTCATTTGCAGGCGTAATCCAAGCCTTCGCAGAGTACAGCAAACGCATAGTAATCGACATAGAAGGCCATTACTCTTTGCGCGGAAGAGACCTTGAGTTGCTATTTCCTGAGCCACTGGTAATCGTTGACCCAATCGATAAAGCCAGAAACGTCGCTTCCGCAGTTCAACCCCAGAAACTTTATGAATTCGTCGCAGCCACGAGGGCATTTATGGATTCTCCCAGCGAAGAATTCTTCTATCCACAACCCAAACACGCATTACCCCCCAACATTGTCGAATCACACCTGTCAGGAGAGAACACATCCCACCTCTACATTCAGGTCAGCGAACTAACAGCTGTTCCAGACATACTTTGGGGTCAGCTTTACCGAACGAAACGCTCGCTGCGAAAGCTACTTGAAACCAACGACTTCACAGTTCTGCGTGATGCAGTATGGAGTAACGAATCGTCACTTAGCGTTTTCGTCTTTGAGCTTGAACAGCGCATTCTGCCCAACGTTAAGAAGCATCTGGGTCCCCAGCTTGAGCGCAAGACTGAATCAGAAAAGTACCTCACCAAATACTTAGGCGATAACCGCGTCCTCGTAGGACCATACGTTGAGGATGGCAGATGGGTTGTTGAGTTACCAAGAAAATACACGGACGCAGCGGCACTGTTACGCGAAAGACTCACTGACGGCGGCAGAGGTGCTGGCGTAGCAGAACTCGTCGCGCAAGCCTACAAAGCAGACGGCAGAGTCCTTATCGATGAAGAGATCCTTAAGGCTTACACCGAGAACTCTGACTTCGCCGTTTTCCTCACCGAGTTTTTAGCGGGTAAACCGTTTTGGCTAAAAGCCAAGGAAACTTAACGCAAGCAATGCTGCTCCTGCTGCGAAGCAGTAGATGCTAAATAGCCAGAACTTGTTTGCGGAGAGCGACTTCTGCAGCAGTTTAAGCGCAAGGAAGCTGACTGCGATGGTTATTGCAAGCGAAGCTACTACCTCGACTGTCCCGATCCCGGATACCAACAATGCGTCGCGCTCTTGATAGAACGTTAAAGCCCAAGCACCTGCAACGGCTGGTATTGAGAGCATAAACGAGTACTTGAAAGCCAGTTCCCGCCTTACGCCTAATATTAGCATAGCGGCGATGGTTAAGCCGCTTCTTGAAAGCGATGGCACAACCGCGAGTCCCTGCATGACGCCGACAAGAAGAGCTGTTGGAATGCTGATGGTGTCTTTTCGCTCTTTTGTGAATTTGGAGGCAAGCAGCAGGATACCGCTTGCGATGAAGCCAGCGGCTAGCAGGTTTAAGCTGCTTAATGCGTCAAGTTGGTCACCCCACAGAAACCCGATGGCCGCTGTTGGGACTGAGCCGACGATGATGGGTATGATTAGTTTGCCGTTGTCTGAGTGTAGGTCTCGGCGCCACAGCGATTTGAGGATGGATAGTATGTCTTTTCGGAAGAAAACCAGCGTTACCAGCAGAGTTCCTAGATGCAGCAGTACATCAAAGAGCAGCGGAACAGTTAAGCTAAAAAAGTATTCAGCGAGTCGGAGGTGTCCGGTGCTGCTGATCGGAAGCCACTCGGTGGTTCCCTGAATTAAGCCTAAAGCGATTGACTGCAGTAGGTCCATGCCGCATCTTCCTAACTGGTGATGTGCAGTCTATTAAAGGCTATTTTATTGCGTGACGCTGTGGTACCAGCTAATGATGTATTCTGGCAGGTTTAATCCGCGTTCGCCTAGGCGTTCAGCTAGTTTTACTGGCAGGGGGCTTAGGACGTATGCGGCTCTTGTGTAGAATCGTCTTGGGAAGCTGGGTTTTGCCTCTTCGGGCAGTATGATTTTTAGGTCTGCTTTCTTTGCAAGTGTGGATTCGGCGTTGCTGGTTATGGCGAATACCGTGCCGTTGAACTTCTGAAGTACTTCCTGCCAGAGTAGAACTGGGCGTGTCTCGCCTGAGCAGCTAAGCAGTATTTCTAGGTCGCCTGCGCGTGGGTGTGGTGTGTTAACTCCACGAGTCATGTAGACGTTGTCGCCTAGGAAGCTTTTGATGTGGAACATTCTTACAGCGGTCATTTTAGCGATTTCGTTTGCTGTGCCTCTTCCGCCGAAGAACAGGTTAGTGCGTTTCTCGAGTAGGTCAACTAGTTGAACGTAGGTTTCGCTGTTAACGTTTGAATCGATCATTTCTCCGATTCTCTCGAATTCCTCGACACATAACGGGAAGATTTCGTCCACGTCTAGGTTTCGGTAGATGGCTTCGATCATGCTGTTTAGCAGTTCTAATGTGCCAAGCTCAAAGATGTCGCCCATCATGCCGGTTTCGGCGTATTCGAAGCTGGGTTTTAGTTTGCCTCTTCCTTTAAGCTGAACAACTTGTCCGTGCGCCTGAGTGATCTGCGCAAGCGGTGTCTCAGTTGCGGAGGTTAAAAGTCCCATGCTGAAGTGATTTGATTTCTTCTCATCAATGTACTTGGCGAGGTCCTGTGCCATAACAAGTGGGTCTTCGCTGAAGCCTGATCCGCTGTTCATGAGTAGAAGTGTTTTTTTGTATCTGCGCTCGAAGTCGGGTGCAGCGTCATACATGCTTTTTCCTGGGAAGCCAGGGTCGTCTGGTGTGAGAACGATTTTATTGCGCCATCCGGCTGTGGCAAGCGCGATTTGGCTCATCGCAGCGTTGAGTGAGTAGAGTGAGCGTCCTGATCCGCTGCAGATTATGCAGTCCGCGGATTTTATTTCCTCATAGAGAGGTGCAAGTTCTTTCTTTTTGATCGATAAAATGTTTTCTTGGATGCGGTTAACATATCCGAGGCTGCTGACTTTGCTTTTCAACTATTGGCACGTTCCCGAATATCTGACATTTAGCGATTGACTATATTAATCATGTGCCTAAATCTGGCTGTTTTAGGGGCAAAACTGATGGTTAAACGGTTACTCGACTGTACTTCGCTGCGATTTTTTCTATAGCCCCTTTTTTGGTGCTCTCAACTGCTACTGTGCAGATAGCTACGTTTTGCTTGCTTTTGATCTATCTACATCGTTCGTTTAGGGTTCTGTTGCTCTCACAGTACCCCCCTCCCCTTATAAAAAGCAGCTTTTCTGTACCAACCCGTCTCAGCGATACCTCCCCCTCCCTATTTAAATCTAAAAGTTGCCTACTCAAATATGCCGCAAGTGCCGTTAAAAGCAGGTTGGTGCATCATCGGTTTTTTCTCGTAGAATTTTAATTATGTCAACAAAAGGCTTTTATTGATTGCACTAAGATCGAAGCTTGTGCTTTAAAATGGTTAAGTGCCCACGATGCAGATGCGAGGATACACGCTTAACAAGTGACTTGGAAAACTCGTACTTTTCGCTAAAGTATTATGAGTGTAATAAATGCAAGCATATCTTTAAAGTGGCAAGAGTAGTCTACCCAACGGCAACAAAGGCTACTGAGTGAGCTTGCATAAATAAAGTCCTCTCCTACGATTTTAGAGGCATATTAGATTATTTAATGAACATTTTTGTGATTTTTCTCCTTAAGCAAAGTCTCAGCAACCCAAAAAGCATCTACATTCTTCTAGTAATTTCATGGCTCTGAAGGGGAGTTATTGTGTTTTTTCAGTCACAAACCGTTTAATGCGACCGTCCTCTTTATCTAAATTAGGATTAGGAGGTAATTTCTATAAGTAAGAGACGAATGGCAAAAAAGCCGCCGCCATACTTCTATGATGGTCCACCAGTAACTTCTGAAGATCGACCAGAAGAAACATTAAACGAAACCGAGGACATCTACGATACAACTCAAAGAGAATCCATGCTCCAAGAAGACGACATAAGCTCGACGGAGGCCGGTTTCATGATGGGCCGAGAACAGGAACCCCCCGACAAAAAAGCAACCCGCAAAAACGCAATCAGCCACGATGACCAAATAGCCACGGAATTAGCAAAAGAAGACGCCGAAGACTCATAGCGCCAGAAACTTGCTTTTTAATCAGAGCTCCGTTGGCTGCTCGGCAGACGCCTCTGTTGCTTCAGGACGGCAAAGAAAGTAGATTCTTGAGCATTGCCTAACTAGGCGTTGACTTGCAAATTCTTCATAAGTGGATGACGGTTTGGGCGAAATAAATGGATAGAATGGTATTGGCGCCGCCGAAAGGATGCGCCAGTTTGAATGTGAAAAACTACTAACGGTAGGGACAGGTTAATCATTTTTCTAAGACTTCCTTTTTGATTGCTTCCTTGAGTTCGAGAGATAGAACGCTCATTTGGCGTGTTTCTACCTGTTCAGAAGTCTCAGTTTGGTTTCCCCGCATTAGAGCATCTTTTGTCAGAATTTCCTCGGGATTTAGACCCCACGATTTGAGAATCAGTTTAAGCTGGTCAATTTTGTTGGTTTTTACATTGACTCTTATCATAATGGCTGCGGCTATGTAGATTTGCCTTAAGGTTTCAGTACCGAAGTTTTGAATGTCTGAGTAGGTATCGATTGTGTGACCCATCATATATTCGATGATGTCAGGTTCAACTTTTGCAAGCTGCATCAGTTTCTTGAAGAATTTCCGAATGCTATGGGTTCTTACGCTGTACATCCAACTGTCTGGTAGTTTCTGTGTTGCTTTGGCTTTGACTGCTAGGTTGTGCACGATTAATCTTATGGTTTTTTCAGTAACGCCATGTACTCGATTGGCGATATGGCTGTTTCTGATTAGCGGTGAATCGTCGGTTATCTGTTCAGGCGGCATTCCTGGTGTGCCGAGGCGTCTTTCTTGCATGTAGAGTTTTAGGAAGTAGCTTGCTTCTGCATTTAGGAAGGTGTCGTAGTCATGGTATTTTCCTTTGGTGATGGCGGCTTCAACATGTACGTGGATGGGTATTATGCCCGCTTCTAAATCTTCTTTGACGTGTCGGTATTTTAGTTTTGCAAAGGTTCCTTCTCTGAATCCACCTGTTGCTAGGGCTGTGATTATGAAGCATTCTCGTGTAGGTGCCATGTCTAGCATTGTAACGATTTCTTCTGGCTTTGGTGCTCTGTCTTTGTAGGTTACTTT
>Ga0123335_1007088_pt1 | contig 12706 bp, 10 predicted proteins | sample BiotimSIPDNA_2_FD_89707 | JGI IMG/M metagenome (GOLD analysis project Ga0123335, IMG submission 89707) | Anaerobic biogas reactor microbial communites from Washington, USA - Biogas_R2 time_0 SIP DNA | ecosystem: Engineered > Bioreactor > Anaerobic > Unclassified | place: Washington, USA... | reverse complement strand
TGCGTGAATACCTTTGCCGAGGATCGCTGCATCTACTTCCCGATCTTCATCGACTACATGCTGGGCGACACCCTCCGCGCCATGGAAACCGACTACGGTGTCATCCCCTATCCGAAACTGGACGAGGCTCAGGAGAGCTACTCCACCTATGTCCATCCGCGCTACGGTGTAATCATGCTGCCGGTCACGGTGACCGAGGACAGGTATGAAATAGTCGGAGCAGTCACCGAAGCGCTGGGCGCCACCTCCTACAAGTATGTTCGTCCGGCAATCTACGACACCGCGCTGAAGGTCAAGACCGTCCGTGACGAGGATTCCGCCGAGATGCTGGATCTGCTCATCGAGACCCGTCATTACGACCTTAGCACCGCCTTTGAGCAGTATTCGGCATTCCCCTTCACTCCGGCGAAGTGCTTCAGAAACAATCTGAACAGCGGCGTTGAGTTCAAGGTTGCGTCCTGGTATGAAAGCCAGGAGTCGGCGGCGCAGGCGGCGCTTGATGAATTCCTTGATTCCATTCCCGATTGACGACAATAAACTAAAACGAGAGGCTTAAAGTATGTTCAACTTTGAATATCCGAAACACATGCCGGTTGGGCGTGTGGGTCTTGAAATGTCGCTCAAGCCCTTCAAACAGCTTGACGACGAGTATATCGATAAAGTTATTTATGAGCTATTCGATCAGTGGCGCGACCTGCTGCGCTTCGCCACTTCTGCGGCGGTCATGTTCTGGACGAGCGACGGAAGCGAGATTCTTCAGTATACCGGCGACATCAACGAGGAGTTCGAATGGGGGCGCTATATCGGTCTCGGCAATCCCCCTCCGGGCGTAGAGCCACGGCCCCTTGCCGAGCGTAAATTCGACAGAACGCTTCACCAGGTGCCCTACATCTACACCGACGACCCGCCTAAGATGCGCTGGTCGGATGTGAAGCGGATAATCGCCGCGGTGAGACGCATCGGCGGCGAGATGTACGGAATTCCGATAACCATCGTCGAGACCTTCGACCCTGGGCCCGAGTTCGCATATTCAGACTTCAAGTTCCACCGCCATCCCGAGCTTAACCGCGGCTCAGGCATGAGCAGCATGTGGATACACTGCGCGACCCGGCTCCACGCCGACAACTACAAGTACGCCGCATATCCGAACGGCATCCCCGAGGGTACCCATTTCGGCAGATTCTTAGGTGAACAGTTCATGGCGCTGGTGCGGGATGTGGGTTTTGATACCATATGGCTCTCCAACGGCTTCGGCTACTCACTGGAATCCTGGAACTGGCGTGGCGAGCTCTTCGACGGCAAAGCCTTCAATCACGAACAGGCAGCCGAGATAATCGCCGCAATTGATGAATTCTGGCAGGAATTTACGGCGGTTACCGGCGACATGATGATTGAATGCCGCGGCTCCAACCTGTCTGCGGGCATGGACATCTCGGCGCACGGCACCCCCTATGACATTATCTACGGCAAATACCCCACAATAGCTCCCCCCAACTCCCCCTGGGCGGCGCTGAACTACCGCTTCGGTCTGGAGCTGGTGGGCTACATGTCCCGTATGGCCGAGGTGCCGGCAGGCGGCTTTATGTTCCGTTACTACCCCCACGACCCGTGGTGGCACAACAGCCCCTGGTTCGACCGCTACGGCAGTATACCGAATGATATATACCTCCCCTTAGTCACCGCGCGCCTCAACGCCGAGGGCAGGACAGAGGCGCCGATGGGCATCAACTTCCTGACAGCCGATGACTCCTACGGCCGTATGCCGCGCCGCGCTCCGATTGAGATAATCCCACATCTGCTCAATGCCTACTCTCACTATCCCGACGAGGCGGGTCTTGTGACCTGGCTCTATCCATTCGACTATTACTGCGAGCTGGGACTCAGGGCAGGACACATGGAACGCATGTTCATGGACGACTGGCTTATCGAGTCGGCGCTGGTGGAAGGACTGCCGCTCAACACGGTGATTTCCGATCGCTCCTTCCTCAAGGCTCCCAAGGAAACCTTTGACGAAACCGTTCTGCTTATGCCGGTGCCCGAGGCGGGAAGCAGCCTGGAGAAAGTATTGCTCAAGGCGGTGTCCGACGGTCAGAAACTGCTGCTCTACGGCAATCCGGAATACGCCTCCGACCGGGTGCGGGCGCTTATCGGCGTAAAGTGCTGCGATACAGGCATCGAAGGAGAACTTGCCCTTACCACCACTCTGTACAAGGACACATCCCGCGACGAGATGTCCCGCACACTGCTGCATGTGCCGCTGATTTCATCAGGTGCCGTGACCACTCTTGCGGGCGAAGCGCAGGTAACCTCCACCGTGTCCGACGGTAAAAACGAACGGGTATATTCTACCTTCAATCCGGCAACGAATATCGCCTGGGTGCGCGGCTCCTTCCCCCATGCGGCAAGCAACAGCAGCCTGCCCGAAAACCTTGATCCCCTCAAGTATTTCAGAGTCGCAGGGCTCCTTCGCGGCGCACTCGAACATTTCGGCATAACGGTTCGTTTTGACTGCGAAACGGTTACCACCAAGAAGCCTATCATACTTAATTCGATAAAGCGCAACGGCATGTTCATAACCGGAAGCGCCGACGACACCTTCACCCGCGCCAAACTCAACTACCCCGACGGTGCCCCCATGATGGTCAACACCGAGGCAATTGTGGACGAGGAGGGCGCCGAGTACCCGCTGAGCAAGTGGTGGCACAACGAATGCCGTCTCTTCGTGCGTCAGAAGGAGCGCAGTACGGTAGTATGCCGCCGGGTCACCGCCGAGCATGTCTGTGTAGATCATCGTTTCGCACTGCGCGGTCTAAAGGACGCAACGGTAACCTTCCGCCCGCCTAAGGGCTCACGCGTGTATATCAGTTCCGGTTCCGTTCACTATATTTTAGGCGAAGAATATCCCTCAACCGTTTCCGAGGACGGCAGGCGCGTGGTTGTCGAGCATGTCACCGGTTCAATGAGCTTCGCATGGCAGTCTGATGACAACTGATGACCGTTGAAGGAGTATACACTCTGCGTCCGATAGCACGCCTTCGCTGCGACCTGCCAACAAAATTCGGCGTGCCGCGCCAGAGCGGGCTGGTGAAGGGACTTGAAGGCGAGATAATCTTCGAACCGCCATATCGTGACCGCAACGCCCTGCGGGGGATCGAGGAATATACCCATCTCTGGCTTATCTGGCAGTTTTCGCAGGTGGTGCGGGAAGGAAAGGACGGAGAAAACTGGAGCCCCACCGTCCGGCCGCCCCGGCTCGGAGGAAACACCCGTGTCGGAGTGTTTGCCACACGTTCGCCCTACCGTCCGAACGCCCTGGGACTGAGCTGCGTGTCGCTGCTCGGACTGCGGGAGGATGAGGTTTTGGGTACTGTCCTGCGTGTCGGCGGCGCCGACCTGCTGGACGGCACGCCGATATACGATATCAAACCCTATCTTCCATATGTGGAGTCACACCCGGAAGCTTTTGGTTCCTTCTCGGACACCGCCGCCGGCTACTCGCTGGAGGTAGTGATACCGCCGGAGCTTGAAGCGCTCATACCGCCGGAAAAGCGGGAGGCGCTGATGGGAATCCTGTCCGGCGATCCGAGACCCGCCTACCATGACGACCCCGAGCGGGAATACGGTTTTCCCTTCGCCGGCTGTGAGGTGAGCTTTAAGGTCAAAGGCAAAGTGCTGACGATTACCGATATAAAAAGGTTATAAAAAAGTAAAATCAGCCCGTTAAGAAGCCTGGAAAGGTCTTAGCGGGCTGATTATCCGTGAATTCCCAATGTAAGCGCAATCGCAAACGCTGCTGTTGCAGTTACTTTGAGAATTTACTAGGAAATTCGAGCGACGAATTCATGCTTTTGCTATTGACAATCGGCTCTGTCTGATGTATAATACTCCCGTTGCAATATGCACCGAGAATTTTGTATTCTCTTTGCGTTGAAGCGAAGGGAGGGATATCAGAATGGCAGAGGTCAGAGTTAAGGAAAACGAGTCGCTGGACAGCGCTCTTCGCAGATTCAAGAGACAGTGCGCCAGATCGGGCGTGCTTTCCGAACTTCGCAAGAGAGAGCACTACGAAAAGCCCAGCGTTAAGCGCAAGAAGAAGTCCGAGGCTGCAAGAAAGCGCAAGTACAAGTAATCCTGCATCGTTTTTTTTTCATAATCAACAGGGATACGTTTTGGCGTATCCCTGTGATTTTTTCCTGTTATTACCGCGCCCCATGAAAAACGGGATTTTGGTATTATATGGGCATTTTGGGTATTATTTGTAAAAAACACACTTTACATCGGTGGCTGGGTATGATATAATCGGGACATGAGTGCGGTAGACATATATTTACCGCAGACTCTTTGCCTTTATACAGACATGCCAAAATTAAACCGTTAACTAATACCGAAAGGAAGTAATATCATGAATCTCAAACAGAAAATTCTTGACTACGCCGCGAAAAACGACATTGAGCTGGTCGGCTTCGGCTCCAAGGAGCGTTGGGACGGCGTCGACGCTCAGCATAATCCCTTCGCCATTTTCCCGGAGGGCAAAACTGTGGTTCTCGTAGGCAAGCGCATCTGCCGCGGCTCGCTCCGCGGTGTCGAAGAGGGCACAAACTTCGGCGATTACGGCACCTACGGTATAAGCTGGCTTGAGGATGCCTTCCTCTCCACCGCCTGCTACGACCTGACCCGCGTCATCGAGAACGAGGGCTGGGAGGCATGCCCTATCTTCAACAACCCCACCGAGATCAAGCCCCAGGGTGTCGCTGTCGCCGAAGGGCGTCCCGCACCCAATGTCTACCCGGATTTCCGCTATGCCGCCATCGCCTGCGGTCTTGCCGAGATTTCCTACAATGACATGGTGTTTACCAAGAAGTACGGCTCCCGCCAGCGCTTCCAGATGATCATCACCGACGCCGAGATCGAACCCGATCCCATTCTCACCGAGTCTATCTGCGACATGTGCGGCAAGTGCGCCGACGTCTGCCCGCTGAACGCCATCTCCAAGACCGAATATGAGACTCTTACAGTCTGCGGCAAGGAAATGAAGATTGCCAAGATCAACTATGCCGCCTGCAAGTCCTGCCCCAACGGCGCCCGCGGCAACCGTCTCAGCGCGGCTGCCCGCCCCGACCGCATCGCGGCTCTCTGCAACCGCACCTGCATGTGCCATCTTGAGGAGAATGAGCTCATCGAGAACGTGTTCGAGAACAAGTTCCGCAACCGCAAGACCTGGGCGAAGGACGGCTCCGGCAGGAATGTTGAGGTTAAAGACTGAAGATATCGTCAATTCTGCAGGCACTTTCAGTGCTGACCAACAAATCATGAAAGGATAAGATTATCGCACGGCGATGCATAATCGGATAAAGATAATATGAAATTGACTTCCGAAATGATTAAGCAGAAAGCCAAAGAGCTGGGCATTGACGATATCGGCATAGGTAACGCCGAGCGCTTCAAGGACGCTCCCGCACTGCTTAACGTACTTAACTACTTTCCCGACTGCAAGTCGGTCATTGCGGTGGTTATGCGCATTCCCCGCGGTTCCTACCGCGGTATAGAGGAAGGCACCCACTGGCACAACTATACATTCTATTCCTACAATCGTCTGAATACCCTCTTCCGTCCTCAGCTTTCCAACAAGCTGGCATGTTTCATAGAGGATCACGGCTGGGAGGCGGTGCTTCACTATCCCGCCGTTGCCGAACGTCAGCAGCATGAACCGCCGGTTGAGCCCGGACGCTACCCTCCCAACATCAGCGCCAGCGTGCGTATTCTGGCTGCCGGCTGCGGCGTGGGTGAAATCGGCTATTCCAAGGTCTTTCTGAATAAAAAATTCGGTCCGCGCCTCCGTATCGGCATCATACTCACCGACGCCGTTCTTGAGCCCGATCCTATTCTTGACACCGGCACAATATGCATGCACTGCGGCGCCTGTGTCCGCGAGTGCCCGGGCAACGCCGTTCCGCCCCTCAAGGATAAGAACGCGCGGCTCTACATCAAATTCCCCGAGAAAACCGTTTGGTACGGCGACGTTCAGATGGGCCGCTGTACGCTGACCCACCACGGCATGAACAACCGTATCTCGCCCTTCCTCAAGAAGGAATTCCCCAACATGGCATTCGATGTCGAGAGTTCCGACATGACCGAGGAGGAGGCATACCGTTTATCCTATACCGTCGCGCAGGGCAGCTGGGGCAGCAAATACTCGGACAACTGGGGCAACAGCGACCTGGTTGAGTACTACCGTTATGTCCTGAGGCACACCGGTTACTACGCCGTCTGCGGCGCCCGGGGCTGTATACGCGCCTGTATGGATTCGCTTGAGAAGGGCAGACGCATAGAAAACACCTTCAAAAACCCATTCTACAAGAAAAAGTCCTGGCTGCTTTCCAACAAACCCGAGAAGGTTGTCAAGGGCGTCAACCCGTGGCGTGAAAAGTATCTTGATGAGAAGTACCCCGGAATCCGCACCAACGAATACAACGGCTATGTTTCTCCCGCCGAGGCTGCGTCGGCTGCCGATAACAACTCGGTGAAAAACGACTGATTCTTACGGCTTTGACAAGACGGGGGGCAAATTCTGCCCCCCGTCGCTGTTATCTGATTCTTATAACTCGAATTTAACATAATAACCTGAATATTCACTGATATGAGCGATATTATTACAGACACCACTATATACAACGGCGCTCCTGCGGAATGCCAGAGTGCCGGTCGGCTGCCGAAGGAGCTTGAGACCTACGCTCTGCTTGACAGGCTGGGCATAGACTACAAGCGGGTCGATCACCTGCCTGCATACACAATTGAGGACTGTCACGCGGTGGATGCCCTGCTGGGAGGGGAGATGTGTAAAAACCTCTTTCTCTGCAACCGGCAGTGTACCGACTTCTACCTGCTTATGATGCCGGGCGGCAAGCCCTTCAAAACCAAGGACATCACCGCACAGCTGGGCTGTGCGCGGCTTTCCTTCGCCGACGGCGAACATATGGAGAAATACCTCAACATAACTCCGGGTGCGTTGAGCGTGCTGGGGCTGGGGTTCGACACGGATCACAATGTCCGACTGGTTATCGACCGGGAACTGCTCTCAAGCAGCCATATCGGGATTCACCCCTGCGTCAACACCTCGAGCCTGCTGCTTGCGATGGATGACATTTTGAAGGTCTTTCTGCCGCATACCGGGCACGAGCCGACATTTGTTGATTTATAAATAATTTGGGCTGTATCAGAAACCGAAATTTCCATACAGCCCAGTTTTATTTATGCTTACATTATACAGTACTTTTCGGCGTAGGCTTCCATGCGTGAGATAAGGTCGGCATCCGCCGAAGTCTCGCGCAGGTACTCGATTATCTCCGCGGTGTTCACGATGGAGTGAACGTTAAGTCCGAACTCTTCCTTCACAGCCGCAACGGCGGTGGTGCGGTTCTCCTCGGAACGGATCTCCATACGGTCAACGGTTATGAATTCGTGCTCGATTATAAGGTCTGAAGCGGCGGCACGAAGAAGCGGAATTGTCTCGCTTATCGAGGTTCCGGCGGTGATAACATCCTCGATATATACGACGCGCATGCCGGGCTTGAGTTTGCATCCGACGAAACTGCCTCCCTCGCCGTGGTCCTTGACTTCCTTGCGGTTGAAGAAATAGGGGCGGTCGATGGCATATTCGGAATAGAGGGCGGCGGCGGTCAGGGCTGCAAGAGGTATACCCTTATACGCCGGCCCGAAGAGCACGTCAAAGGCATCGCCGATTGTCTCCTTGATGCAGCGGGCGTAGTATATACCCAGTCTGTGAAGCTGTTCGCCGGTGCAGTAGTTGCCCGTGTTGACAAAATAGGGAGTTCTGCGTCCGCTCTTGGTCACGAAATCCCCAAAGGTCAGCACGCCGCTGTCCTGCATGAATTTTATAAATTCTTTCTTATTTGCATCCATATAGCTGATCCCCTGTTATTTCTTAATTTCGACCGCCGAATCGGTGATGAAGTTGATCATCTTATCCCAAAGTATGCTGTTGTATATAACAAACCTGCTGTAATGAGCCTCGAAATCCATCTCCGAATCGAATTCTCCGCCGCTGTCTGCGAAGTATGCCGCGCGGCCATCGCTGTACTCGGCATCGGTCAGGTCAAGCCCCTGTTCCGCCACTATGGAGTAGAACACCAGGTCATTTTTAACCGACTCTTTGGCGTCGCTCTCATTGGTAGCGTTGAATTCGTCCATGGTTATGCCGAAATACTCGGTGACAAAATCCTCAAGGGACAATCCCGTCTCGTCGGCGTAACTCTGTACCGAAGCGATATTCATCATCCTGTAATAGTTCAGCGCATCCTCGGGGTACTCGTTAACCACACTTTCATCATATACCTTGTACCAGACATCGTTCTGCTTCTGGCTCAGTATCTGTTCTCTTTTTGTTTTTTCGACCTCTATGGCAATCGACTTTCTGAATGCGGTTATGTCATTGAAGCCGAATGTTTCGGTCACAAACTCATCGGTGAGTTCGGGTGTCTCCAGCCGGCTGACGCCCTTAATGGTTATAGTCATCTCGACGGGAGATGAGGCGAACTGACCGTAGGTGTCCTCATCAGCGGGAAGTATGCCCGTGAATTCAATCACATCGCCTTTTATATGCCCGATGAGTGCGTCAGCGAAGCCCTCAATTTTGCCGAAGATACTGTATTCCGAAGCGGCGCAGGTGAAGTTGTAGTCGGCGACATTCAGCATCTCAATGTCCACAAAACCCTTTTTTGCCGTGATATCGATAGTAACGATGTCGTTTTCCTCAACGGCGCCGTCTTTCTCCACCGATGTGGTATAGAAGTAAAGCAGGTAGTTAATCTTAGCCTGGATATCTTCCTCGGTCACCTCGGGTTCACTTACTTCTACTTCCACACCCATATACTTGCCAAGGGTGATGTATGGAGTGAGATCGTCGGGGTATTTCAGTTCGCCGGATTGAAGTTCAGGCTCGGCTTTGCATACTGACAGTGTAATGAGAACTGCGGCGATAACAATGACAAGCGCCGCTACTGCAATCAGCTTACGGGTTAATGAATTCATGTGGAGTGCATTTCCTTTCGGTTGTATTGCTTTAATGTGACAGGTGTTTATATCGTTTGCGGTTTGCATATCTGCAAATGGCAGACGATGATGCCGCCGACAGGACGGAAATACCGACGGCAACGATACCGGAATCTCCGGTCGCCGCGGCGGGAATATTGCCTTCACCTCTTGCGGCGGCGTCGGCAGCCGCCACATCTGCCTCGACGCCCTCCCATCCATATGCGGGGGTGTTGTCGAATATGAGTTTATTGGAACCTGAAATATAATCGGCGGGCTGCGGCGCCAGTCCGGAACCCCAGCTGAGAAATCCGGTATGAGTGCTGTCGGCAGAACCCGAACTCCGGCGCAGTATGGTTATTCCAACCGAATCGCCCGGCAGAAACCACGGGTAACTGACATTTCTTTCAGGTTCATCTGTCATGAGGAACAGCTCGCTGAATGGTATCATTATCTCGTATACCGTAGTCTTGTCGGCGTGACTGACCGCATAGCTGATCTGCCCGGCGTCGTCCGACGCGCCATTCGGTCCGTACCAGCGGCTGAAGGTTTTGGCAGCCGGCGTTCGGGCGTTGTAAAGCCCGAATCCTAGACAGCTTGAATCCTCTCCGAAGCAGTGCCGCGGGTCGCGGGTTGAGTTGGCGCCATCTGGGTCGATGCCTATCTGCAAGCTGTCGCCGTTCCAGAGGTCGCCGCCCGTATATTTAAGGCTGTGATCCAGTTCGGGGGTGCGCACGGCTACATAGAGCGCCCCGGGATCCCAGCGCAGCCATATTTCCATACTTAACCGCCGGCGTTCAAGTTCGTTTTTTTCGACGGCATATGAGACTGACTGACCTGAATCGGAGAAAACGGTAGGTTCGCCCCATTCATAGGCGGAAATTACCCCGTCGATTAACGGCTGCCTGTACATACGAAGCGCACGCACCGTCTCGTTCGGACGCGCGGCGTAAGATGTAAAAATGTCAGACGGCACAGACATAAGCGTTAAAACGAGAACAAAAACAAACACGGCGGCTGCAAGCCGAACGATGCCGTTTTTCACGCTCACGCCAACATGCCTCCCCCACAAATTACCTTTTCGGAGTATATCACACCCGTACATTTTATGCAAGTGAAATTAGTGAATATAATGCGAAAATCTGTCCGTAGTAAATTCAGTGAATTTCCACATATAAAAAGGCGGCTCACATCGAACCGCCTTTTAATATTCATTTGGATATTTACTTCGTCACGGTCATGACCAGTGCGTCATGAGGGGTGATTTTCATGTTCCCGCCGGCGTAGCCGCCGCGTGCGATGTCACAGGGTGCCCAGCCCTCGCGGAGGGCAAGGGGAGCGTCGATTGTCTCGCCCGAGTAATTGACAGCCGTGATTATGCGTTTCCCGTCGGAAAGCGGATGCTCGGTTGTCAGCACGCAGGGATGGGATGAGCGGGCGGCGCGGTCGTCGACAGCCTTGGCAAAGACCTCATAGAAACGATAATACGGAGGTTTGTCGGCGTCACGGAAAATGCCGGCTTTGTCGGCGAGCTGAAGCTCCATGGGGAAAGTCAGGAAGTATATACTGCCCTTGCCGTATCGGTTGCGGACGAATACGGGACGTCCGTCGGGAGCCGCGGCAAGAACCTCGCAGGTGTCGGCGATGGCTTCGATATTGTAGCGCATACCGCCGCCGAGGGTGAACTTGTCAGACCCTAGAGTAATCTCCTCCGGACCTCCCGCCTCCCGCGATTCGACGGTCAACCCGGTCAGTTCGGGCAGGCGGCGGAAGAGGGTGGAACCCAGCGAGAAGTAGAGTGCCGCGCCCTCTCTGACCTTTTCAAGCAGCTCGTTGAGACGGTGCAGGAAGATAGGCTTGGAGGTTACGACGCTGGGCATTATGTAGAGCTGTGAGTCGGGCAGTTTCTCGTCGGCATGGGCGAAGCGCACGTCGATATTTGCCTGCTTGGCAAGGATAAAGGAGGTGGCGGCTATTTTGCTGAAATTGTTCTTCAATTCCCGTGTGATAATGCAGATCGCTTCGGTGGTGTGAGGCGGCAGCTCGCCATACTCGTAATTCTCAATAAAGTCGGTGAACTCTTTAGCGGTATGAGCCAGAGGCTTGGGCGAACCGTCCTTACGGAAGAAGCCGTAGTCGCTCCCATAGTTGTTCCAGTCGTAGGGGGCGTAATCAAGATGCCCCTGGTCGCTGGAGCACCACCAGAAGAAGCCCCGGTTTCCCTGAGCCCAGGTGGACCAGAGACCGGTGCGCAGAAATTCCGCCTCCGACTTCTCACTGTTGTTGGTGTATCCTATCGAGCCGACCTCCTCGACAAATGCCGGCTTGCCGCCGATATCCTCGAAAAGCGAGGCGCGGACGGCGGGATCTATCTCGCCGCGCATGGAATTGACCGGGTCGATCTGGGTGTATGAGAAAATCTGATAGGGATGTGTAGTCAGCACATCCACCGTCTCCGCATGCTCGCGGCAGTTGAACTGTTCGTCCAGATCCAGCGGCACTCCCGCGAAGCCGGACACTACCGGCCGGGTGGGGTCGCTTTCGCGAATCGCAGCCGAAATACAGGTCGACCATACGAAGCCCTGATCCTGAGGTATGCCGCCGGCGAGACAGTTGCATTCGTTGCCCAAATCCCAGGCGATTATCGAGGGCTGATCCCTGAAGCGCTTGACGAAATAGCGGACAAAACGCACCTCCCACTTGATAAGGGTGGGATCGGATAGGAAATTGCGTCCCTGAAAGGCGTCCGGCCAGTAGAAGCGGAAGCTCATGTGTCCGGTGAGCAGGCCGACTATCAGTTTAAGATTGTATTTATCCGCAAGAGCGCAGAATTCGGCGAAATGCCCGCAGGCTTCCTCGCTGACGCCGGCGCGCCCCGCCTCGGTGTCGGGCAGCGGTTCCTCACCCATGCGGTATTCGTAGATTTTCATATTAGCCCAGATAGCCTTGAGAGGCTGGAATACCGGCCATACTAAGAACATGCGCAGGGCGCGCACGCCGTGTGAGGAGAGCCGCTTGAAATCCTCCTCAACCGCCTCGGCGCTCCAGTCCTCCCACATGTTTATTGAGTTGCGCGAACACCAGTAGTTTACGCCCACCCAGAATTTGTTGTCACGCATAAAGTTATTCATCTGTTTTCTCTCCCTATGTGATATGATTAAATCGTATCCTTGCCGAAGTCGGCTCTTATCGCTTCCTTCAATCTATCAATGTCTATGCTTCGAACGCTGCGCTTCTTGCTTGTCATGGACGCGGCTATTCCGGCGGCGGTGCCGGTGATGTAGCAGCCCGGCATCGGGCGTATGGACGCCTGCATCTGTCTGTCGGTGCCTATGCAGCGGCCGGCGACAAGCACGTTCTCCAGCTTTTTCGGCAGCAGCGAGCGGTAGGGTATGCCGTATGACTCGCCGACGCCGTAGCGCATTTCACGTTCGTATTCCTTCCGGAACTCCTCAAACGCTTCTTTAGTAGGCTTCATGGCGTGGATATCCACCGGATAGGCGTAACGCCCGATTTCGTCGTCAAATGATGCCCGGGCTTTGAAGTCGGCTCCACAGAGCATGTAGTCGGTGATTATACGACGCGATTCACGCACGCCCAGCATATCCGCCGTCCAGCAGAGGTGCATATTTTCATACTGACCGCCGATATATTCGCT
>Ga0123335_1007086_pt1 | contig 12711 bp, 7 predicted proteins | sample BiotimSIPDNA_2_FD_89707 | JGI IMG/M metagenome (GOLD analysis project Ga0123335, IMG submission 89707) | Anaerobic biogas reactor microbial communites from Washington, USA - Biogas_R2 time_0 SIP DNA | ecosystem: Engineered > Bioreactor > Anaerobic > Unclassified | place: Washington, USA... | reverse complement strand
TCTCCGAACAAGGGAATCGAACACGTCATCAGGGCCCTTCCTGCGGTGCTCGAACGTTTTCCGGGAGTTGTATACATCGTACTCGGAGCGACTCATCCGCATGTCAAACTCCATGAAGGTGAGTCCTACCGCCTGTCACTCGAGCGGCTGGCGCGCAGCCTCTGCGTCGACCAGAGCGTCATCTTTCAAAACCGGTTCGTGAGTCTGCAGGAGCTGGTAGAGTTTATCGGTGCAGCCGACATTTATATCACTCCGTATCTGAATCCGGCCCAGATTGTGTCAGGGACATTGGCATATTCGACAGGCGCAGGGAAAGCCGTTATCTCCACGCCTTACTGGTATGCAAAAGAACTTCTGGCGGATGGCCGCGGAGTGCTGATTCCTTTCGCCGACCCGGATGCAATATCCAACGGAATAACGAGGCTGCTCGAAGACGAGTCCGAACGTCATGCGATGCGCAAGAGGGCTTTTCTGATGGGACGGCAAATGGTCTGGTCCAATGTGGCGCGCCTTTATGTCCGCACCTTCGAACGAGCATGGGATGAAAGAAGGCAGCATCCGCAACCCGCATTCTCCGCCATCCCACTCAAACAGCGGACCGCCGAACTGCCGGCGCTGGAGTCCGATCATCTGCAGCATATGACTGACGATACCGGATTGCTGCAACATGCAATCTTCACCCATCCGTGTTTCGATGAGGGATACACGACCGACGACAACGCACGCGCCCTTATTCTGGCCGCGCTCCTCGAACAGGCGGGAATGAGTTTGCCGAAGACCCACTCCTATCTCGCATTCCTCTGGCACGCGTTCAATCGGGAGAAGAAGAGATTCCGGAACAAACTGTCCTACACACGCTGTTGGCTGGATGAACTCGGATCCGAAGATTGCCACGGGCGCTCGTTATGGGCCCTCGGGACCCTCCTGAACCGCTCGCAGGACCCGGGCCTGCGCGGTTCCGGTGCCATTCTGTTCGATCTGGCGCTTCCGGCGCTGCGCGGCTTCACGAGTCCACGGGCATGGGCCTATGCACTGCTCGGCCTCAACGAGTATCTGAAATGCTTCTCGGGAGACAGGGCGGCGCAGAGCATCCGGGAAGAGCTTTCGGAAAAACTGATGGCTTGCTACCGCTCAACCTGCGCCAGGGACTGGCGATGGTTCGAAAACATCCTGTCATACTGTAATGCCAGATTATCGCAAGCCCTCCTGGTCTCCGGCCGGTCCATGACCCGGCAGGATCTCGTGGATGCAGGGCTTGAAACGCTTCGATGGCTTACGGAAGTGCAGAGCGCTGACAGCGGTCATTTCGTTCCCATCGGCTCCAATGGGTTTTACGTGCGTGGAGGGGAACGGGCCCGCTTTGACCAGCAGCCGGTAGAAGCGCACGCCACGGTATCGGCATGTCTCGAGGCGTGGCGTACCACGCGGGAGGACTGGTGGCTCAGGGAATCCCAGAAAGCATTTGAGTGGTTCCTGGGACGAAATGACCTTGGGCTCCCGCTTTATGATCCGGCGACCGGAGGATGTCGTGACGGGCTCCATCCTGACCGGATCAACCAGAACGAAGGCGCCGAGTCCACCCTCAGTTTCATGATAGCTTTGGAAGAAATGCGTCAGTCGGGAAACATTATCGAGTCTTAGTATGAATTCAGCTGGAAAGCACGAAATACTGATTCGAAGGCACGAAAAAAACCCTATTCTCCGGCCTGAGGATTGGCCGTATCCCATCAACTCCGTCTTCAATGCCGGCGCCACACTCCTGGCGGACGGATCCACTCTGCTTCTCTGCCGGGTCGAAGAGCGGAGCGGCATCTCACATTTGTGTGCGGCCCGGTCACTGAATGGCATCGACGGCTGGGTGATCGATGAATTGCCGACCCTAAAGCCCGATCCGTTGAACCATCCAGAGGAACTGTGGGGAATCGAGGATCCGCGAATCACCTACGTTCCCGAGCTGGACAGCCATGTCATCGCCTTCACTTCGTTCTCGAGGGGTGGGCCCGGCGTGTCGCTTGCCGTTACCCGGGATTTCCGCTCTTTCGAACGATACGGCGTGATTATGCCCCCTGAAGACAAAGACGCCGCACTGCTCCCCAGGCGCGTGTCAGGTCACTGGGCTTTAATCCATCGACCCGTTAGTTCATGGCAGGGAGCAAACATCTGGATATCCTATTCTCCTGATCTCCGCCATTGGGGGAGTCACAGACTTGTCATGCGCGCACGCGAGGGCGCCTGGTGGGATGCCAACAAGATCGGCCTCTCCCCTCCCCCAATCGAGACATCGAAGGGATGGCTCCTGATTTACCACGGAGTCAGGCAATCGGCCGCCGGCTGTCTGTATCGGCTGGGTCTCGCACTGCTCGATGCTGACATTCCGGAACGATGCCTGCTACGCAGCGACAGCTGGATCTTTACCCCGGAAGAACCCTATGAACGCCAGGGAGATGTTGCCAATGTCGTTTTTCCCTGCGGCTACACCATCGCTCCCGATGGGGACACAATCAACCTCTATTATGGATGCGCCGACACCTGCCTCGGACTCGCAACCGCAAGCATCCGGTCGCTGCTCGACTGGCTCGAACGCCACGGCTCACCATGTGATCCCCACCAGCATTAAACTCTCTGCAATCTAAAATTTGAGTGCGTTGCCTGATTTACAACATGAGTTGTCATACAGGCAACGTGTTTAAGTTGCCCTTCGCACAACGTCGCACTCTAAGTCTTTGCCATACCTTTACTTATGCCTTGGCACGGTATGTGCCAAGGCCTGGATGTACACACGTGTGGGTAGAGACATCTTTTTGAGCACTCTGGCGGCTGAAAGGAGAAAAGACACTCTATGAAAGCGACTCGGCAAAACTGGTGGATTCTGGTCGGTACGGTTGCGATTGCATTCTTCATTTTGGGATTTTTTGGCAAGGAGGTCTATCGCAAGGCACCTCCTATTCCTGAGCGCGTGGCAGTCTCGGACGGGACACTCGTGTTCACCAAGGACGATATCCTTACAGGGCAGCAGGTATGGCAGTCGACCGGAGGTCAGCAGCTCGGCACAATCTGGGGTCATGGCGCCTACCAGGCTCCGGACTGGTCTGCCGACTGGCTGCACCGGGAATCGGTAGCGCTGCTTAACCTCTGGGCAAAACGCGAGGGCTACGCGAGTTTTGAGTCAATGCCGGCCGAAGGGAGAGCCGCACTGCGGGAACGGCTGCGCCAGGAGCTCCGCACCAATACATATGACCGGCAGACGGAAACCGTGACGATCTCCCCCGATCGTCTGGAGGCGATCCGGCAGACCGCAAGGCACTACGAGGATCTATTCGGTGGCGCCCCTCACCTTCAAGGGTTGAGAGAGGCGTATGCAATGCGGGAAGTAACGGTCCCTGACCGGGAGCGTTTGAGTAAGCTCTCGGCGTTCTTTTTCTGGACCAGCTGGGCATGCTCCACAAACCGCCCCGGGTCAGCGGCTACGTATACCAACAACTGGCCTCACGAACCTCTGATCGACAATCGCCCGACCGGCTCCACGGTACTGTGGTCGATTATCAGCGTTGTCTTTCTCCTGACGGGAATCGGACTTCTGGTGTGGCACATGGCTTTCCGTCCGGATAAAGAACCGGAGGTTCAGCCTCCCGACACAGATCCCCTCAGCGGAATTACGATCACGCCATCGATGCGGGCGGTAGGGAAGTATCTGGGGGTCGTGATCGCCCTTTTCACGGTTCAGGTCGGACTCGGCGCCTTAACTGCTCACTACACGGTGGAAGGACAGGCATTTTTCGGGTTTCCACTTTCGGAATGGATACCCTACGTGCTCTCCAGAACATGGCACATCCAGACGGGCATCTTCTGGATCGCAACCGCCTTCTTGGCGGCAGGACTGTTTCTGGCTCCTGCGGTAGGCGGACGTGAACCAAGGTTCCAGAGACTGGGAGTCAACCTGCTGTTCGGCGCACTCCTGCTGGTCGCAGGCGGATCGCTCGCCGGAGAGTACTTCTCCGTTCATCAGCAACTCGGACTTGACGCAAGCTTCTGGTTCGGACACCAAGGGTATGAATATGTCGATCTCGGAAGAGGATGGCAGATAGCGCTGTTCGTCGGGCTTTTGCTCTGGCTCGGGCTCATGCTTCGAGGACTTGGGCCGGCCTTGAAGAAGCGTGATGAGGCAAAGCCGCTTGTCGTGATGTTCGCCGCCGCAAGCACGGCCATCGGCCTGATGTATGCGGCCGGCTTCTTCTTTTCCGCCCGAACCCATTTGTCGGTAATGGAATACTGGCGCTGGTGGGTAGTTCATCTCTGGGTAGAGGGCTTCTTCGAAGTCTTCGCGACAGCAGCGCTTGCGTTCATCTTTGCCCGCCTGGGACTGGTGAACAAGACGCATGCGGCCAACGCCGTTATAGCATCAAGCGCTCTCTTCCTCTTTGGAGGCATTCCTGGTACTTTCCATCACCTCTATTTCAGCGGCACTCCGACTTCGATCATGGCCATCGGGTCAGTATTCAGCGCGCTGGAAGTTATTCCCCTGGTCCTGATCGGATTTGAAGCGTACAAAACCAGTCGCAAACGTTTTGCAGCGCCCTGGATGGAGAAGTACCGCTGGCCGATCCGCTTTTTTGTCGGGGTGGCCTTCTGGAACATGATCGGCGCCGGACTGTTCGGCTTCCTGATCAACCCGCCGATCGCCCTCTATTACATGCAGGGATTGAATACTACCCCGGTGCACGGCCACACCGCTCTTTACGGAGTGTACGGACTGCTGTCACTTGGGCTGGTCCTGATGGTCGCACGCTTCCTCACGAGAGGCCGTACCTGGAATGAACGGCCCATTGCCATTGCGTTCTGGGGAACCAACATCGGACTTGCCCTGATGGTGGTTCTGAGCCTGCTTCCGATCGGTCTCGCACAGGCATGGACCAGCGCCGATACCGGCTTCTGGTTTGCCCGCAGCGCCGAATTCCTCCAGCAACCCTGGCTTGAAACCCTGCGCTGGATGAGAATCGTCGGCGACACGATATTCATTGTCGGGGTCGTGGCGCTGGCGTACTTCATGCTGGGGCTGGTCACAGGGTGGAGTTACAAGGCTCGACCCTCGGGAGTACCAGATCTGGGTCTGGCTCCGAAGAAACAGCCAGTGGCACAACTGTCCGAATAGCCCCCCCCGGCCGCAGATCAAGCAGATTGCCGGCAGAGCCTTCCCGGTAATCTGCTGATCTGCGGCGCTTCGGCATTCCCCCTTCCAAACCGGATCCGCTTGGCCAGGCAGCCAGTGGGTGTCCAGAATCGAAACCCAACTGTCCGGAAATGGACAGGCTGCGCCCGCACTCCGTTTCCTCTGATCCACAAACCGTTGAACACACAATGTATTTGCGTTTGCCACCGACCGGCCCGATAATTGCTCAAGCTCAGGCGACAGTCAGAAGAACAGAAATTGGAGAGAGGTTGGTGTGGATATCCCTCGAAAGTCTCAGGCGCGTGTGCGCCTGATCCGTCGGACCATTATCGGGCTCGTTGCTCTTGGTGTGATCGGCGCAATCAGCTGGTATGTGTCCCGGCTCGAACCCGCGGCTCCTGTGGTGGATCGGGCAACAGTCTGGACTGACACGGTGAAGCGAGGCCCGATGCTGCGCCAGGTGAGAGGGCTGGGCAAGCTGGTTCCGGAGGAAATCCGCTGGGTCCCTGCAGTTACGGAGGGAAGAGTTGAAAGAATCCTGCTGGAACCGGGAGCCCGTGTCATGCCCGACACGGTTCTGCTCGAACTGAGCAACCCGCAGCTCGAACAGGAAACCCTGAGTGCCGAGTGGGACTGGAAAGCTGAACAAAGCTCCTATGAGGATCTGAAAGTGAGGCTCGAGAGTCAGCAGCTGACCCAGGCGGCAGAACTGGCGAAGTACGAATCCGATCACGAACTGGCGCTCCTCCGTTTTGAGGCGCGATCGGAACTGGCCAAGGACGGGCTTGTCTCGGCGCTTGACCTGAAGCAGGATAAGGCCAACGCTCAGCAACTGGCAAATCGGTTGAAGCTGGAAAGGCAGCGTCTGGAAAAAGACCTGGAATCAATTGCTGCGCAACTTGCGGAACGACGCACCAGGATCAGCCAGCGGGAGGCGGTGTACAGGCTCAAGAAGAGCCTTCTCGACCAGCTCAAGGTTAAGGCCGGAGTCGAGGGCGTGCTCCAGCTGATTCAGGTAGATGTAGGGCAAAGGGTCGGGCAGGGAACGAACCTGGCCCGGGTCGCGAATCCTGCGAAGCTCAAGGCGGAGCTGAACATCCCCGAGACACAGGCCAAAGATATCCAGATCGGCCAGCAAGTCTCGATTGATACACGCAACGGCATCATCCCCGGCGCTGTATCGCGCATAGACCCGGCCGTGAAGGAAGGCACAGTGACGGTTGACGTCAGGCTGAACGATGCCCTGCCGAAAGGCGCGAGGCCTGAGCTGAGTGTCGACGGAACTGTAGTCCTGGAGAAGCTCGAAGACGTAGTTTACGTGGGCCATCCTGTGCAGGGACAACAGGACAGCCTGATCAGCCTTTTCAAGCTGGACGGGCAGGGTAAGGAAGCAAAGCGAGTTTCGGTGAGACTGGGCCGCAGCTCAGTAAGTATTATTGAAGTAAAGGAAGGACTGGAACCCGGCGACCAGGTGATCCTGTCCGATATGAGCGCGCACGACGGGTTCGATCGCATTTCATTCCGGTAAAAGGAGAATCCATGACAATCAGTGGCCAGCCTCTGATTCATCTCGAGAACATAAGCAAGATCTTTTATACCGACGACATTGAAACGCATGCCCTGTCCAGAATCACACTCGACATCAAGCCGGGGGAGTACGTCTCCATCGCAGGCCCCTCCGGATGCGGCAAATCAACACTACTGTCGATCCTGGGGCTGCTCGATACTCCGACCGAAGGAACCTACCTCCTCAACGGAAGAGCTGTCGACAGCCTGAAGCACTCGGAGCGGGCCCGGATCAGAAACCGGGAGATCGGCTTCATCTTTCAAAGCTTCAACCTGATCGGCGATTTGACCGTGTACGAAAACGTGGAGCTCCCCCTCACTTACCGCGGCATGGGAACGAAAGAACGCAACGCACGGGTAAACGAGGCGCTTGAGAGAGTCGGGATGGCGCACAGGGCGAAGCATCTTCCCAGTCAGCTCTCCGGCGGGCAACAGCAGCGCGTCGCAGTAGCACGGGCGCTGGGAGGGAATCCTCTGATTCTGCTGGCGGACGAACCCACGGGAAATCTCGATTCCAAGAATGGCGAGGCTGTCATGGCGCTGATGGCGGATCTGCACAAACAGGGCGCCACGATCTGTATGGTCACTCATGATCCGAGGTATGCAGAATTCGCCGAGCGCACGGTTCATCTCTTCGACGGCTGCATCGTCGATGAACATACCGCCGCGGTCGGACAATCATAAAGCTCGCCGACGGGATCTGTTCAGTTTTTGGCCGAAATGAAAGACGACACTGCCGCATACATCCTGATAGCCGATGACCAGCCTGACGTACTCGAGGCGTTGAGGATGCTGCTCAAGAACGAAGGCTACAGGATTGATACCGCAACTTCACCTTCCGGCATACTCCAGGCACTGCAGACCGCCGATTACGATGTTGTTTTGATGGACTTGAACTACGCCAGGGACACCACTTCGGGCAAGGAAGGGCTCGACCTGCTCAAACAAATCCAGATTTTGGACAGCATGCTGCCGGTAATCGTCATGACGGCCTGGGGAAGCGTCGAGCTCGCCGTGGAAGCCATGCAGCACGGGGCCCGCGATTTCGTCCAGAAGCCATGGGACAACACGCGACTGCTGACAATCCTCCGTACGCAGCTCGAGTTGGGCAGAGCCTTGCGCAAGGGAGAGCGGCTCGAGGCGGAGGCACGGCTGCAAAGAGAGCAGGAACGTCCAAGGATGATTGCCTCATCGGCAGTCATGCAACCCGTGCTCGACCTCATCTCGCGGATAGGCCCTTCGGACGCAAATGTCCTTATCATGGGAGAACACGGGACGGGGAAGGAAGTCGTGGCTCGCACGCTTCACTCCATCTCGCTTCGCAGCTCCAAGCCGCTTGTTATCGTCAACGCCGGCGGGTTGTCCGAGGGTGTATTCGAAAGCGAGCTTTTCGGCCACGTGAAAGGTTCGTTCACCGACGCCCGGAGCGACCGCGTCGGCAGGTTTGAACTGGCTGACGGCGGGACCCTGTTTCTTGATGAGATCGCCAACCTGCCGCTGAATCTGCAGAACAAGCTTCTGCGAGTGCTGGAGACCGGGGAATTCGAGCGCGTCGGCTGTTCGCGGACTCGACGCGCAAACGTTAGAATTCTGAGTGCGACGAATGCCGATCTGAACCAGGAAGTCGAGGCAGGGAGATTTCGCCAGGACCTTCTCTACAGGCTCAACACAATCGAGATCCACCTGCCGCCGCTGCGCGACCGCCGATCGGACATCCCGCTGCTCGCGATGCATTTCCTCAGGCAGCACGCGCAGCGATACAGGAAGTCGCTCAAAGGATTTGAAGACGAGGCAATGCAGATGCTGCTGAATCACCCGTGGCCGGGAAACATACGGGAATTGGACCATACAGTCGAACGTGCCGTCCTGCTTGCCGGAACGTACCGGGTGTGTGCGGAGGATCTGGGTCTCGGCTCGGAGAGAGGAGGCCCGGCGCGGCTCGACGAGATGAGCCTCGAAGAGGTCGAATCCTTTCTCATCAGGCAGGCGCTGAAACGCTATGACGGGAATATCAGCCAGGCGGCAGAGGCCCTGGGACTCAGCCGCGGCGCTCTCTACAGGCGACTTCAGAAATTCGGCGAACACCGGGAGTAATCTGTGACCGGGATGCTCTTCCATGGAAAAGATCGGCCGGGCCCGAGGCGCAGAATCGGGCATGAAACCCGAGTAGCACTCACTTCCATCATCGCCGGTCTCCCGGCAGTCCTGCTCTGTTTCATCCTGCTGTGGACGGGAGGTTATTCACCGCGACTCATCATCACCCTTATGCTGCTGGTCGCCGGCTTCTGGCTCGCGTTCTCAACCGCCATACGCAGGAAGGTCGCACTTCCTTTACAAACGATTTCAAACGTCCTTGCATCGCTGCGTGAAGGGGATTTTTCGCTGCGCGCACGCGGAGAAGCAACAACCGGTGCCCTGGGGGAAGTGATAAGGGAGGTGAATGCACTCAGCAAAACATTGGAAGAACAGCGGCTCGGCGCAGTCGATGCCACCACCCTGCTTCACAGGGTCATGCAGGAAATCGACGTCGCCGTCTTCGCCTTCGATGCGTTTGATCGCCTGCGGCTGGTGAATCGGGCGGGCGAACGTCTTCTCGCAGCATCAGCCGATACCTTGGCTGGAACCAAAGCCTCGGAACTCGGGATGGCGTCGTGCCTGCGGGGCGAGAGCTTCGGGTTGATGGATGCATCTTTTCCAGGCCGCACAGGAAGATGGGAAATACGGCGCACCAGGTTCTGGCAATCAGGTTCGCCGCACCAGCTCGTGGTCCTCTCTGATCTGAGCAGGGCATTGCGCGAAGAGGAGCGGCAGGCATGGAAGCGCCTCATTCGAGTAATCGGGCACGAGCTCAACAATTCGCTAGCCCCGATCAGATCAATCGCCGCAAGCCTCACTGCCCTGATGCACCGAAACCCGCGCCCGCCTGACTGGGAAGAGGACATGCGGCGCGGACTCTCGGTGATCCAGAATCGCGGAGAGTCCCTGAGCCGCTTCATGGAAGGATACTCACGGCTGGCTCAACTTCCTGCCCCCCGGCTGCGGGAAGTCGATGTGGCACCATGGATCGAGCGGGTGGCATGTCTGGAAACACGGCTCAAGGTGGAGATCGTGCCCGGACCCGGCGTTGTGATCCGTGCCGATGAAGATCAACTGGATCAGCTCCTGATCAACCTGCTGCGCAACGCCGTCGATTCGGCTCTCCAGACAGGAGGTAGCGTCAAGGTCAGCTGGCTCCCGAAGGGATCCTTCATTGAAGTTGTTATTGAGGATGAGGGAACAGGAATTAGTAACGCTGCAAATCTCTTCGTGCCTTTCTTTACTACCAAACCGCAGGGATCGGGTATAGGGCTGGTCCTCAGCAGGCAGATCGCCGAAGCACACCAGGGCTCGCTCTCACTCGAGAATCGCACCGACAGAGAAGGCTGCCGGGCTATTCTGCGCCTCCCCGTGCAACATGAAGCCCGCACCCGGGATTACCCGGATCGGGTAATACTCCGCGAATTCTGATAATTGCAATTTTTTTCACTTTTCTGGTAGGCGATCGCCTCTCTTTTTCGTTTCTATAGGTAAATGGGGTTGGTTTAGCCGAAGGTCGATGCAGAAATGTGCGCGATCCTGGCGGCAGAGGGTTTGTCAATGCGTTTTGCTGAGCCGAAAATCAGGAAATCAGAGGAGCTGGATCTTCCGGGGAGAAGGCGACGCCGTCTGTCGTTTACACAACCTGATCTCGTGGAGACGGTGGAGAAGCTTCAGAAGGCGGTCGCCTGGCGCAAGGCGGTCTTTGAAGCATCAAACGATGCAATCCTGGTAAGCGACGCCGATGGCAACTTCATCGATGTCAACCGTGCCGCGTGCACTCTGACCGGTTATACCAGAGATGAGCTCCTGGCGGAAACCGCCGCAACTCTCCACAGAGAGCAGAACTTCCCGCTGCTCTCAGAACTGAAGAACCGCATTCTGGCCGGAGAGGAAATCCGGCAGGAATCCGTTCTCTTCACCAGGGACGGCCGTGAAATAGAAGCAGAAATCAGCTACCTGCTCTTGGATGTCGGAGAGGCATCGTACATTCATACGAGCGTTAGGGACATTACCGCTCGCAAGCGGCTCGAATCAGCTTTCCTCCAGGCTCAGAAGATGGAGGCGGTTGGCGCTCTGGCTGCCGGTGTAGCGCACGATTTCAACAATCTTCTCACTACCATCAGGGGGTATGCCGAACTTCTGATAGAGGATCTTGCTCCCGATGATCCGATGCGCTCCGACATCGAGCGCATCCGGCAGGCGGGAGAACAGGCCACCTCTTTAACGTCGCAGCTGCTCGCGTTCAGCCGAAAACAGATTCCGAGTCCCGAGGTGCTGGATTTGAACGTGGCAATCGACGACATCAGTTCGGTCCTGCGAAGGGTGATAGGCGAAGACATCGAGCTCTACACAGCAACTCAAGGAAGCCCGGCATTCATTTACGCCGACGCCACGCAGATTCAGCAGATCATCATGAACCTCGCGGTGAATGCAAGGGCCGCGATGCCGGACGGAGGCAAACTGACGATCGAGACCACACTCGTCGAACTGGATGAGCATGACATCGTCAGATCCTCCAGGGAAAAACCCGGGTCGTACGTCAAGATGACCGTCACAGACAACCGCACAGAGACGAACGACGAAGAAATCCGCGCCGGACTTTTTGATTCCGCATCCACTGCAAAGCAGTCGCAGGAGACCGGCCTCGGCATCCCGGTAGTCAGGGGAATCGCAAAGCAGAATGGCGGCTTCATCCGTGCCGACAGCAGGCCGGGCGAAGGATCAACGTTTGAGATATATCTCCCGCGTGCAAAAAGACGGGCATCCACGGACCGGTCAGATACCGCGCTGCAAGGATCCGGTACGGTGCTCGTCGTCGAGGATGAACCGCTTGTTCGCGAACTTACCTGCCGAATTCTGCGTGAAAGCGGGTACACGGTCCTGGAGGCCGCTGACGGGATCGAGGCATACAACAGGGCCGTCGAACACAGGGGGGAAATCGAGCTGGTCCTTACAGATGTTGTCATGCCGCGAATGGGCGGGGTCAGACTGGTTTCGAAACTGCAAACCGCACGCCCCGGAATCAAAGCTCTTTTCGTGTCGGGTTATGCCGATAGAGCTGTTATGTACCGGGGACTCCCTGATTCCAGGGTTGCCGTCCTGCAGAAGCCGTACGCGGCTGAGCGCCTGCTGCGCATGGTGAAAGCGGCTATTGCCGGGTGAAGGCGCGCGTAACACGCCGCTACCGGGACGACCGGCGAAATCAAATGGCTTTTCTGCAATAACTATAAATGTATAATGTGCGAACAATGTTATTTCGGAAGCCGCCAGGACCCAACCAGGACTCTGCATCGCTTGATCCTGTCGAGCTGTTTCATCTTTGTGCAGAAGACAGGGAGGACCACGATCTCTGGTCGGAATTCCTCCGGCGGTACTCCGAAAAGCTGAAACAGTACATTTCCAATACCTTGCGCCAGTTTACAGCTTGCCAGATCACTTCCCCTCAGATCAGTCAGGAAGATCTTTTTCAAAATGTGATTTTGCGGCTGGTGGAAAATGATTGTGCCGCAATGAGAAGGTTTTCCGCCGCGACCGAAAAGGAGTTGCTGGCTTATCTGGCGGTAATCTGCCGTTCGACCGTGCTCGATACAGTGAAGCACAGCAGCGCGCTCAAACGCAGGCCCGCATCCTTTATCGATAGCGAATCATTGACAACCCGCATCATGGCTTCACAGGGGCTGCTGGAGCACCCAGGCTTCGAACGTGAGATCCTGGGACGGGAGCTCATGTCCGTTACACGAAACACGATAAAGTCCATTTCGCTGTCAAACCGCGATCGGCTGGTTTTCGAAATGCACTTCTTCGACGGGCTCTCATACGGGCAGATCGCTCAATGCGAAGGAATAAACCTGTCGAAGGCAGGAGTGGAGAAGGCACTCAAAAGGATTGTGGACCGGGTT
>Ga0123335_1007080_pt1 | contig 12725 bp, 9 predicted proteins | sample BiotimSIPDNA_2_FD_89707 | JGI IMG/M metagenome (GOLD analysis project Ga0123335, IMG submission 89707) | Anaerobic biogas reactor microbial communites from Washington, USA - Biogas_R2 time_0 SIP DNA | ecosystem: Engineered > Bioreactor > Anaerobic > Unclassified | place: Washington, USA... | reverse complement strand
CTATTTCCGGACGACGGACGTGACGGGAGTTGCGGAACTGCCGGAAGGGACTGAAATGGTGATGCCGGGCGACAATGTTCAGCTGACGATCAAGCTGATCACCCCGATAGCGATGGAAAAGGGCCTGCGGTTTGCGATCCGCGAGGGCGGCAGGACCGTCGGCGCGGGGACGATTTCGGAAATCATTGAATAGTCCGGGACAGCAATGCGAGACATCATTAATTTAGAATGTACGAAGTGCAAGAGCCGCAACTATACGACGACCAAGAACAAGAAGACGACGACGGAGCGGCTTGAATTCAAGAAGTTCTGCAACCGCTGCCGTGCCCATACACCGCACAAGGAAACGCGGTGAGGACAGGCAGCCGGGGTTGCTCGAGGTGTCTACAGGCCAGTAGCTCGAATGGTAGAGCGGCGGTCTCCAAAACCGCATGTTGGGGGTTCGAGTCCCTCCTGGCCTGCCAGCTTCGGGGATTCTGTTCCGGTCACATGAAGTCGATGGCGGGGTCGAGCAGATGAAGGATTTTTTGGAAAAGATAAGGAAGTCGTTCAGGAACCTGATCGATTTTCTCAAGGACACGCGGAAAGAGCTTAACAACGTATCCTGGCCCTCGCGGCAGGAAGTGACCGGAACCACGGTTGTCGTTATCGCGGCGGTGTTCTTCTTCGGATTCTTCCTGTTTATTGTTGACGTTATTGTGCAGTTTGGAATGAACCACCTTTTCCGTGCGCTGTCGGCACAACCTTGAAACGGAAGTATGGATAGCTCCAAGAAATGGTACATCATCCACACCTACTCCGGCTATGAGCGCAAGGTTGCGGAAAGTCTCATGAACCGCATCCAGGCTTACGACCTGGGGGAGTGCATCGGGCAGATCCTGATCCCGACGGAGGACGTAGTCGAAACCAAGAGCGGGAAGAAGGTTGTTACCACGAAACTGACGTTTCCGGGGTACATCCTGGTCGAAATGGACATGACGGATAAAGCCTGGCACATCGTCAGGGGAACTCCGAAGGTTACCGGGTTCATCAGCACGGGGAAGAAGCCGACACCGCTTACCGAAGAAGAAATCAATGAGGTGGTCAACCGGGTTTCAGTTACGGCGGAACAGCCAAAACCGAAGTTCACGTTTGACCGCGGCGATGCCGTCAAGATTACCGATGGGCCTTTCAAGGACTTCACCGGTGTTGTTGAGGATGTGAATCCTGACAGGAACACGCTGAAGGTGATGCTGACCATTCTCGGACGGGCCACTCCGGTGGAGCTTGAAACGGAACAGGTGGAAAAGGCGTAGCAAGAGGGGAAATCGGAATACCGGTTTTGATGGAGTTGTTCGATGGCAAAGAAGATAATTGCAAACATCAAGCTGCAGGTGGCGGCAGGAAAGGCGACGCCGGCTCCTCCGGTGGGTTCGGCCTTGGGGCCTCACGGGCTCAACATCATGGATTTCTGCAAGGCTTTCAATGCGAAAACAGCCAAGCAGGAAGGGCTGATAATTCCGGTGGTGGTGACCGTCTACGCCGATCGCAGCTATTCATTCATCACCAAGACGCCTCCGGCTGCGATACTTCTGAAGAAGGCGGCGAGCATTGCCAAGGGGTCGGGCGAGCCCAATAAGACGAAAGTAGGAAAGGTCTCGATGAAGGACGTGCGGGAGATCGCACAGCTGAAGATGCCGGACCTGAACGCCTCTGATCTTGAGGCTGCCGTAAGGATTGTTCTGGGAACCGCCCGCAGCATGGGTGTGGAAGTCGAAGGTTAGCTACTATCAGCGAGGTGTATGGAAATGCCTAAGGCGGGAAAGAATTACACGAAGGCGGCCGCTGCCCTGGAAAACAGGCCCTACCGGCTCGATGAGGCCGTGCCCCTCTTGAAGAAAATCGCCTATGCCAAGTTCAACGAGACCGTCGAGATTTCGATGAAGCTCGGAGTCGATCCGAAGCATGCGGACCAGATGGTCCGTGGCACGGTCGTACTTCCGAACGGATTGGGAAAGAGCAAGCGGGTTGTGGTTATCGCGTCCGGCGAGAAGGTCAAGGAAGGCCGCGACGCCGGTGCGGAAGAGGTCGGCGGTGATGATATCGTCGAACGGATAGCAGGCGGGTGGATGGATTTCGATGCGGTCGTGGCGACACCTGACATGATGCGGAGCGTCGGTAAGCTCGGAAAGATTCTGGGACCTCGTGGCCTGATGCCGAATCCGAAGACCGGCACCGTCACGTTTGATGTGGGGAAAGCCGTCAAGGAAATTAAAGCCGGAAAAGTGGAATTCCGCGTCGACAAGACCGGGATCATTCACGCCCCGTGCGGCAAGATCCAGTTTGAAGACAAGAGCCTGCTCGAGAATGCCAGGACCCTCATAGACGCTGTCATCCGGGCCAAACCGGCAAGCAGCAAGGGGAAGTACGTCAAGAGTATCTCGATCTCCTCCACCATGAGTCCGGGAATCTGGGTGGACGAAACCTCGATAGAGACTCATGCTTAATAAGAACCCGGAGTGAATCCGGGCCAGGTGCTGACAAAGGTTTTTTCTCATGAATAGAGCAGAAAAGCAACAGACGGTTGATTCTCTGGGCGAGCAGTTCCGATCGATAACGAGCGCCTTTCTGATTGATTACAAGGGCATGAAAGTAGTCGATGCCACCGAACTGCGTCGAAAGATCCGGGAAATGAATGGCACCTACGTGGTCGTCAAGAATACTCTGGCCATGCGGGCAGCCAAAGAGACCCCGTTGGAGCAGCTGGCGCCGTATTTCCAGGGGCCGACTGCGGTAGCCTATCATCCGAAAGACGTGGTGGGGCTGGCGAAGCTTCTGACAGACATCAGCAAGACCAACCCGAACATTTCCTTCAAGGCCGCGCTGGTCGAGGGGAAGGCGGTGCCTGCGAGTGAGATCCAGGCGATAGCTGCCATACCTTCCCGAGAGGTGATGCTGGGCAGACTGGTTTACCTTCTCAAAGCGCCTTTACAGAGACTTACTATGGTTTTGAAAGCCCCGGTACGAGACTTGACCCTGGTCATGAAACAGGTCCCAAAGTAGGGAGTCCGGACAGTTCGGCAATTCATCTCTACAAAATCCTAACAGGAGTAAAAGATGGCGATTACAAAGAACGAAGTTTTAGAATGGATCGATCAGGCGACGATGCTGGAAATTTCAGATCTGGTAAAGAATCTCGAAGAGAAGTACGGCATCAGCGCCGCAGCCGCCATGCCGATGGTTATGGGCGCAGCGCCTGCTGGAGGAGCGGAAGCCAAGCCTGCCGAGGAGGAGAAGACCGAGTTTAACGTGATTCTCAGCGCTGTGGGCGAAAAGAAGATCAACGTGATCAAAGCTGTCCGTGAAGTGACCAGCCTGGGTCTGAAGGAAGCGAAGGACTTGGTCGAAGGCGCCCCGAAGCCGATTAAAGAAGGCGTCTCCAAAGAAGAGGCCGATGCTATCAAAAAGAAATTCGAGGAAGCCGGCGCAACCGTGGAGATCAAGTAAGAACTTTACCGTCCCACGTTTGCGTGCAGAAACAGCTGCACGCCTAATCCTTGATCGTTCAGGCCTGCTGGCCACAGCGGGCCTTTTGCGATTTTTCAACCCCAATGTGAGGTCCAAGGGTGCACAGGCCTTCAGATTCGGGGAAACGGAATCAGCAAATCTTTCGCGCTCAGGCGGAAAAGGCCGAGGTGCGTCTATTGTGTTTTGTCTCCATAAGAACCGGGCTCTCCCCCACGGCACGTCGAAATCTAATTGTGTAATTCGAGGTAAATTTTTCAATGACTAATATCAGCACTTCGAATGTATATCGGGACCGCATGGATTTTGCAAAAATCCATACAAGCATACCTATTCCGAATTTGATCGAAGTTCAGCGAAAATCGTACCACCGTTTTCTTCAGATGGATGTCCCCCCCAATGAACGGGAAGATGTGGGGTTGCAGGCTGTCTTTAACTCGGTGTTTCCGATCAACGATTTTCGAGGCACCTCGTCTCTGGAGTTCGTAGAATATTCGATCGGCAACTGGCAATGCAAGTGCGGGAATCTGAAGGGGCTGAATCATCTGCGCGCCACCTGTGCGGAATGCGGCAAGGCCATTGTCAACAGCCCGTATAATCCGGAAAGCGGCAGCTGCCGCCATTGCGGCGCAAAGAACGAAGTGGAAAACCCCCGCTGCGAGTTCTGCGGCGGGACGGTCGAACTGAACGTCAAGTATACGGTCGAGGAATGCCAGGAAAGAGGGATGACCTTTGCCGTGCCGCTCAAGGTGACTGTGAGGCTCGTGGTCTGGGACAAGGACACCGAGACGGAGGGGAGAACCGTCCGCGACATCAAGGAGCAGGAAGTCTACTTTGGTGACATCCCCCTGATGACCGACAACGGAACATTCATCGTCAACGGCACCGAGCGCGTGATCGTCAGCCAGCTGCACCGGTCGCCCGGCGTGTTCTTCGAATCAAATGCAGGACACACGTTTATCCTCGCCAAAATAATTCCCTACCGCGGATCCTGGGTGGAATTCGAGTTCGATCAGAAGAACATCCTGTATGTGCGTATCGACCGCAAGAGGAAGTTCATGGCCACTACCTTCCTGAGAGCTCTCGGGCTCAGCAGCGACGCGGATATTCTCCGGACGTTCTACGATCCCGTTACCATCCGCTGGGACGACGGGAATCTCTACCGGACGCTCGGAAGAGACCTCATAGGGTCCAAGGCGATAGAGGATATCAAGGCGAAGGGAGTCGTCGTCGCCAAAGGCAAGAGAATCGTCGAGAATCTTTACAATCAGCTGGTGAAGGGCGGGGTTAAGGAAATAAGGATCGATCCGGAAAACCTCGAAGGTGCCCTTTCGATCTCTGAGGTGATCAACCAGGAGACCGGAGAAATCCTGATCGAGTCGAATTCTGAAGTGACTCCGCATACCCTGACCACCCTCGGCGAAGCCGGAATCAATTCGCTCGACGTGTTCTTCCCGGAACGGGAAGATGTCGGCGAGACGATCTCGCTGACACTCAAAAAGGACCATATAACGTCGCAGTCGGATGCCCTGATCGAAATCTACCGCAAGCAGCGTCCGGGAGATCCTCCGACCCTTGAAACGGCGACAGCCCTTTTCGAAGGGATGTTCTATGATCCGAGAAAGTATGATTTTTCTAAGGTCGGCCGGCTCAAATTCAACATAAAGCTCGGGCTGAACACGCCGCTGGAGCAGCGTACCCTCAGGGCGGAGGATTTTTATGCCGTAATCAAATATGCTCTCAAGCTTACCCAGAACGTCGGGGAAGTCGACGATATCGATCATCTCGGCAACCGCAGGGTGCGGGCGGTCGGAGAACTGCTCGAGAACCAGTTCCGGATCGGTCTGGTCCGGATGGAACGGGCGATCAAGGAAAAGATGTCCGTCCATCAGGAAATGACGACCGCAATGCCGCATGACCTGATCAATGCCAAGCCGGTCATGGCTTCGATTCGGGAATTCTTCGGCAGCAGCCAGCTGTCGCAGTTCATGGACCAGACAAATCCGCTTTCTGAAATCACTCACAAGCGCCGTCTTTCCGCCCTGGGGCCTGGAGGTCTGAGCCGCGAACGCGCCGGTTTTGAAGTCCGGGACGTGCACCCGACCCACTATGGACGTATCTGCCCGATCGAAACGCCGGAAGGCCCGAACATCGGACTCATCTCGTCCCTCAGCTGCTATGCGCGAATCAACGAGTACGGCTTTATCGAGTCGCCGTACCGGAAGGTGAAAAACGGGAAACTGCTCGAGTTTGTTCATGTGGTGTTCCCGGGAGACACGCACTTTAAGGTGGGCGAGCAGGTGGAGAAGGAAGCCATCGACAAGGAGAATCGCCGCTGCGAGAGCGCCGGCAAGCGGCCGGCTCTCTATGAGCCTTTCTCCTTCTACCAAACGGCATGGGAGGCGGAGAGGTACACGATCGCACAGGCAAACGTCGAACTCGACGAGCAGAGCCAGATGACGCAGGAACGCGTGAACGCGCGCAAGGCCGGGAATTTCGTGCTCGTGCCGCGCGAAGACGTGGAATACATCGACGTTTCCCCCAAACAGCTGGTCAGTGTTGCCGCAAGCCTCATCCCCTTCCTGGAGCATGACGACGCCAACCGCGCCCTCATGGGATCGAACATGCAGAGACAGGCGGTTCCTCTGCTGCTGGCCGAAGCTCCGTATATCGGAACGGGAATGGAATACATCACGGCGAAAGACTCGGGAGCGGTCGTGATCTGCAAACGCTCCGGAGTCGTCGACAGCGTTGACTCGACCCGCATCATCGTCCGCGTCGAAGGCGAGAGCGAGAACGGGAAGTCCGCTGCGCGAGACGCGGGTGTCGATATCTACAATCTCACCAAGTTCAAACGTTCGAATCAGAACACCTGCATCAACCAGACCCCCCTGGTTCGAAAGGGAGACCAGGTGCTGCGCGGACAGGTGCTGGCCGACGGGCCCTGCACCGACAAAGGCGAGCTGGCTCTGGGCCGCAACGTGCTGGTGGCTTTCATGCCTTGGCGGGGATACAACTTCGAGGATGCGATTCTCGTCAGCGAGAAGCTGGTCAAGGAGGACAGCTATACATCGATCCACATTGAAGAGCTCGAGATCGAAGCGAGAGACACCAAGCTGGGGCCGGAGGAGATCACCCGCGACATACCGAATGTCAGCGATGCCAGCCTTCGCGATCTCGACGAGAGCGGCATCATCCGGATCGGCGCCAAAGTCCGGCCGGGCGACGTCCTTGTAGGAAAGGTGACTCCCAAGGGAGAGACGCAGCTCTCTCCGGAAGAGAAGCTCCTGCGCGCCATCTTCGGCGAAAAAGCCGGAGAAGTGCGCGACGCTTCGCTTGTCACCCCTCCCGGCATCGAAGGGACCATCGTCGACGTGAAGATCTTCTCGCGCAAGGGCGTGGCCAAGGATGAGCGCGCCAAGCAGATCGAAAAAGAGCAGGTCGACAAGATGGAGAAGGACCTGAACGATGAGATCCGGATCATCAAGGAAGAACGCACCAAGCGTCTTATCGAGATTCTGGCCGGCGAGATTCTCCCGGACGACATCCTGAACCGTTCGGGCGAGGTCGTGCTGAAGAAAAAGACCAAACTGACACGGACGATGCTCGAGGGTCTGAGTTCGTCCGAGTTGAACAAGACTAAGAACGACTTCAAGGCGGAAAAGGAAGGAAAGGTATACGAGAGCATCAAGCGGCTTGAAGAAAAGACGGAGAAGCAGATCCAGATCCTGAAGAACCTTCATGAAGAACAGCTCGGCAAGCTGCGCAGAGGGGATGAACTCCCGCCGGGTGTGATCAAGATGGTGAAGGTCTACGTGGCAATGAAGAGAAAGCTGTCGGTCGGCGACAAGATGGCCGGACGCCACGGCAACAAGGGCGTCATCGCGCGGATACTCCCGGAAGAGGACATGCCTTATCTGCCCGACGGAACGGCGGTCGAAATCGTCCTGAATCCCCTTGGCGTTCCTTCACGTATGAACGTGGGCCAAATCCTGGAGACCCACCTCGGGTGGGCGGCCAAGGCGCTCAACCTCTATTTCTCAACACCTGTGTTCGACGGCGCGTCCGAGTCGGAAATCAAGAACATGCTGCGCAGGGCGCAACTGCCGGAGAGCGGAAAGATCGACCTGTATGACGGCATGACGGGAGAGAAGTTCGACCAGCAGGTGACGGTCGGATACATCTACATCCTGAAGCTGTCGCACCTGGTGGATGACAAGATCCACGCCCGGAGCATCGGTCCGTACTCTCTTATCACCCAGCAGCCGCTCGGAGGCAAGGCACAGTTCGGAGGTCAGCGTTTCGGCGAAATGGAAGTCTGGGCGCTGGAAGCCTACGGCGCCGCGAACATCCTCCAGGAACTGCTGACGGCGAAATCGGACGATATCCAGGGACGCACCAAGATTTATGAGGCAATCGTGAAAGGAGAGTCCCACTTCACGCCCGGAATTCCCGAATCTTTCAACGTTCTTATCAGGGAATTGCAGAGCCTCTGCCTCGATGTGGAGCTGATCCAGCGGCAGAAAGCGCGGCAGGCTGAAGTCGAAACTACCGAAGAGGTATGAACGAACTTTTAAACGAATTAGATAATAAAACCTCTTGGAATGGAGGGGCCATTGAGAAGTTTTAAAGATGTAATGGAAAAATCAGATCTGAGCACTGATTTCGACAGCATTCGAATCAGTCTTGCTTCTCCGGAAAAAATCCGGGCCTGGTCGCGCGGCGAAGTGACCAAACCCGAAACCATCAATTACCGCACTTTCAAGCCGGAAAAGGATGGACTGTTCTGTGCTCGGATCTTTGGCCCGGTGACGGACTGGGAGTGCTTGTGCGGCAAGTACAAGCGCATGAAGTATCGCGGCGTGGTCTGCGATAAATGCGGGGTGGAGGTAACGCTGTCAAAGGTGCGGCGCGAGAGGCTCGGCCATATCGAGCTGGCGTCTCCCTGCTCGCATGTCTGGTTTTTCAAAGGACTGCCTAGCCGTATCGGTCATCTTCTCGATATCAGTCTGCGAGACCTTGAGCGGGTGCTCTATTTCGAAGCCTACGTCGTGATTGACCCCGGCGAAGCTCCGGTCAAGGCGGGAGAGCTCCTGAACGAAGAAAAGTACCGGGCCCTGATACAGGAATTTCCCGGCAGGTTCAGAGCAATGATGGGGGCGGAAGCCATCAAAGAGCTGCTCAAGCAAGTAGATATCGAGCAGATTGCGGATGAGCTGCGTGCGGCCATGAAGACAGAGACCTCGCAGCTGAAGCGGATCAAGTACGCCAAGCGGCTGAAGGTGGTCGATGCATTCCGCAAATCGGGAAACAAGCCCGAATGGATGATTCTGGACGTCATTCCGGTAATCCCCCCGGAGCTGCGTCCGCTGGTGCCCTTGGACGGCGGACGGTTTGCAACTTCCGACCTCAACGATTTGTACCGCAGGGTTATCAATCGAAACAACCGGCTGAAGAAACTGATGGAGCTGAGAGCTCCCGAAGTCATCATCCGGAATGAAAAGAGGATGCTTCAGGAGGCGGTCGACGCCATGTTTGACAACGGCAGGCGCGGCCGCGTGCTGCGAGGTGCCAACAACCGCCCGCTGAAATCACTGAGCGATACCCTGAAGGGGAAATCGGGAAGGTTCCGGCAGAACCTGCTCGGAAAACGCGTCGATTATTCGGGCCGGTCGGTCATCGTGGTGGGTCCGGAGCTCAAGCTGCACCAGTGCGGTCTGCCCAAGAAGATGGCGCTGGAACTGTTCAAGCCCTTCATCTACAACCGCCTCGAGAAAGAGGGCCATGCCGCCACGATCAAAGGCGCCAAGGAAATGGTTGAGCGGCAGGAGTCGGTGGTCTGGGATATCCTGGAAGAGGTCATTCGAGACCATCCGGTGCTTCTGAACCGCGCTCCCACATTGCACCGCCTCGGCATCCAGGCGTTTGAACCCGTGCTGGTGGAAGGTAAAGCCATCAAGATTCCGCCGCTCGTCTGTGCGGCGTTCAACGCTGACTTCGACGGCGACCAGATGGCCGTCCATATTCCGTTGTCGCCTGAAGCGCAGATCGAAGCGTCAGTGCTGATGCTGAGCAGTCAGAACGTCCTCTCTCCTGCCAACGGACAGCCTATCGCGATCCCGAGTCAGGACATTGTGCTCGGCTGCTACTATCTTACGAAGGGGAAGAAGGGGACCAAAGGAGAAGGGCGTGCTTTCGGTTCGTATGACGAAGCCATGTTCGCACTGGAAAACGGAATGGTCGAGCGGCTCACTCCGATCCGCTACCGCTATTCCGGTGCCCTGATGGACCTGACGACGCAGTATGACGACCAGGCGGTGATGCGCGCCGATGTGCGCGAGGTGGAAAACGAATTCATCAACACCACCATCGGCCGGCTGATCTTCAACTCAATCCTCCCTGAGGGGATGCCCTTTATCAACGGTCTGATGAAGAGAAAAGGACTGCAGCAGCTGGTCAACTACTGCTATCTGCAGTTCGGCCTCGACACAACCGTGAAAATGCTGGACGACCTGAAGGATCTCGGTTTCCTTCACGCCACAAAGGCGGGAATATCCATCGGCATCGACGATCTCGTGGTGCCTGAGAGCAAAACCGAAATGGTCGACGAGGCGCGTGAAAGCGTTATCGAAGTGGAGAAGCAGTACCAGGATGGGGCCATCACTGACGGTGAGCGCTACAACAAGATCATCGATATCTGGTCGGATGTTACCGAGAAAGTCTCCGACGAGATGTTCCGGAAAATGGCGCAGCAGGATGAGAGCGGCGATGAATTCAACCCGATCTACATCATGGCTGATTCCGGTGCGCGCGGAAGCAAACAGCAGATCCGACAGCTCGCGGGAATGCGCGGCCTGATGGCGAAACCTTCGGGCGAGATTATCGAAACCCCGATCACGGCCAATTTCCGGGAAGGCCTGACAGTGCTGCAGTACTTCATCTCGACCCACGGTGCGCGCAAGGGACTGGCCGATACCGCTCTGAAGACGGCGGATTCGGGCTATCTGACGCGACGCCTCGTAGATGTGGCGCAGGACGTGATTGTGTCGACCGTGGACTGCAATACGCTCGACGGAATCTACGTGACTTCGATCATCGAAGGGGGCGAGATCATCGAGCCGTTGCGCGACCGTATCGTCGGCCGTGTTTCGCTCGAAGTCATCAAGGACCCGCTTACGGGCGAGCCTATCCTCGGCGTAAACGAGGAAATCACGGAAGCTCTCGCTGCCGAGATTCAGGCTGCCGGTATTGAGAGGGTCAAGATCAGGTCGGTGCTGACGTGCAAGGCGAAGCGCGGCGTCTGCGTCAAGTGCTACGGGCGCAACCTTGCCACCGGCCAGATGGTTGATCTGGGTGAGGCCGTAGGAGTGATCGCCGCCCAGTCGATCGGAGAACCCGGCACGCAGTTGACAATGCGTACGTTCCACATCGGCGGTACCGCAAGCAGAACGCACGAGCAGTCGACCGAAGAAGCGAGGAACGAGGGTATCGTGAAGTTCCTCAACATTCAGTACGTGACCAGCCGGGACGGAGGCCTTGTGGCGATGAACCGCAACGGCACGCTGATCATTGCGGATGAGGCCGGCCGTGAACGGGAGCGCTATTCGGTCGCATACGGCGCGAACCTGAAAGTGAAGGAAGGTCAGAAGATCAAACCTGGACAGGTACTGCTGGAATGGGATCCGTACTCCTTCTCGATCCTGACCGAATTCGGCGGAACGGTCGAGTACAAAGACGTTCATGACGGAATAACGGTGAAGGAGGAGCGCGACGAGAACACCGGTCTGGTGCGCCAGGTCATCACGGAATCTTCCGATGAAAAATACGAGCCGCAGATCAACGTCAGAGACGCGAACGGTAAGATAGTAAAGAGCTATCTGCTCCCGTCAAAAGCGCATCTGTGGGTCGACGATGGTGAGGAAGTCTTCCCCGGCAGTGTCCTGGCGAAGATCCCGCGCGAGACGCGCAAGACGAAGGACATCACGGGCGGTCTGCCGCGCATCGTGGAGCTGTTCGAAGCGCGCAAGCCTAAAGAGACGGCGGTCATTACCGAAATCGACGGTGTCGTCAGGTATGCCGGCGTGGTCCGCAACCAGCACAAGATCGAAGTTCATCATGACAGCGGGATGATCAAGGAATACCTGCTCCCGCGCGGCGTGCACATCAACGTCCAGGAGGGCGAATACGTCCGAGCCGGTGAGGCGCTGATGGACGGCCCGCGCAATCCGCACGATATTCTGCGGGTGCTGGGTGAGAAGGAGTTGCAGAGCTACCTCGTTAACGAGATCCAGGAGGTATATCGTCTGCAGGGCGTCAACATCAACGATAAGCACATCGAAGTGATCGTCCGCCAGATGATGCGCTGGATCAAGGTTGAGGATGTTGGAGACACGGAGTTCCTGCTCGAGGAGCAGGTGGACAAGTTCCGTTTCTATGAAGAAAATGAGCGGGTTGAGGCTCAGGGCGGGGCGCCGGCAAAAGGAAGACCGCTGCTGCTGGGAATCACCAAGGCGTCGCTTTCGACCGACAGCTTCATCTCGGCCGCATCCTTCCAGGAAACTACCCGCGTACTCACCGAAGCTGCAATCAGCGGTAAGGTCGATTACCTGCGAGGCCTGAAGGAGAATGTCATCATGGGCCGGCTCATTCCTGCCGGTACCGGGATGGACTACTACCACAACGTCAAGCTGACCGAGGAGATGGTTCCGATGGAGGCTCCCGAGACCGATGGTGGAGCCGAACCTACAGATTTGGAGACGGATCTGCTGTCGGGAAATCTTGACCTCGAGGGGATAAAGGCCAAACGGGCCGACCTCGGCTAACCTGCATTCGGTACAGGTGCACGGATTACACGGGACATCTGTCCCGTGTAATCCGTACCATGCACCGCTTTTCAATCTGACTTCAACACGAACCGACCTTGAACCCAGATCCCCGGCGACGCATAGCATCGGGACGGCCGAAACATACCCGGATAAACAAAAAAGCGGCTCCAGTACATCGGAGCCGCTCTTGATCATGAATCGAGAGCTGAACTAGGTTCCGCTTCCAGCAGCCTGCTTGCCGATCGGGTCTCCTTTCTCAAGGCCGGCTGGAGCGTCGGCTTCTCCTGCCACGTCCTGGAACCTGACAACCTGGTCACTCGCGATACCGTAAGTGTATCGACCTGTCGAATCGGCTGTCCTCGGGGTCGCAAGACATCCAAATCCATCAGGGGTTTT
>Ga0123335_1007079_pt1 | contig 12727 bp, 11 predicted proteins | sample BiotimSIPDNA_2_FD_89707 | JGI IMG/M metagenome (GOLD analysis project Ga0123335, IMG submission 89707) | Anaerobic biogas reactor microbial communites from Washington, USA - Biogas_R2 time_0 SIP DNA | ecosystem: Engineered > Bioreactor > Anaerobic > Unclassified | place: Washington, USA... | reverse complement strand
TTGGAGCGGGCTTTTCAGGGGATGCGTTTTTTCTGCCAATATGTGACCTCTGAGGTAAATACTGTCTTTATGCTACACACGTTCTTTGCGGACTTTTGAATTAATCTTTGCGGGCTTTGCGTGGTGCCTTAGAACATTTTCACATTAAATCATTTTTTTCCATTTCAAATATTGCATCACAAATTTCAATTCTCCATAGGATACTTTCTCCCCAAAATGCTGCTTTGCGGGTATCAGCTGCTTGTCATGATTTGATACAATGTATTCTGAAATGTCTTTAACTTTATCTTTCGGTACCAGTCTGTAAATATCAATCTCTCCCGTTCCAACATATCTGGCCAGATGTCCTTCGATGGTAGAGGCTGCCATATTTCTTAAATCTGCAATTTCAGCGACTGTTTTACCTTCCCTGAACATCTCAAAACTCGTTTCAAAAGTATTTTTCCTGTCTGCCTTTTGCTCCTTCTTTTTATGCACAGGAACAGCCATTCGGGTTTCAATATTCTTTGATCGTCTGTATTCCAGGATCATTTCCAGCATTTCATCCCCGAATTTTTCAATTGTTCTTTTCCCAAGACCTTTAATCAATTTGAGTTCTTCCCTGTTGCATGGAAGATAATGTGCCAGTCCTGCAAGCGTTCGTTGCGGAACTACCATATAATGCGGGAGGTCCATTGCAAGCGCTTTCATTGTCCGCCACGATTTCAATTTTGACAGAAGGGCAGTATGTTCAATTTCCGAAGCCGGAATATCTATTTCAACTTTTGTCCTCTCCTTTTCTGCCGGTTTGGATATAGTAGATTTTGCGCGTGCTTCAAGAAATATGTTAACGTGAAATCCGTCAATACAGGCGCTGAGTGTGGCATTCACAGTATCAAGTTCCTGGTCAAGCCATTCTTTTGCCTGTCTGATGCTTTTACTTACTGCTTTGTTATCGGTATCAGTAGAAATATCAAGGACCACCGGGAGGACCTTATCATCAAGAACCTTTTTAAAATACCTGGTTGCCTTGCTAATTCTTTCCTGCAGCAATTTATTTTCTTCCGGCAGCATATCCTCCTCTGACAATTTTCTTACCTGATTCGCAAATTTCCCTGCTACAGTAATCATGTCATCATCCAATATTTTCGTTATCTCTTCAAATTTCAGCAAAGGATCGACCACAAAACTTCGCTGGTTTGCCCTGCAAATCTTAATACAATAGAGCAAGCTTCGCCTCAGAGGCATAAAATCGAAAAGTTCACCGATCAGTTGCATCTGATATTGCTTTTTTGAGCTTTGCAGCACCTCAATGGCAGGCTGATCAGAAGCCAGTTTTCTCATAAAATAATTCACAGATTCATCGCTTTTCAGCATTTTCTGATCAATCCTGCCCGATAAGACCAACCCTTCAAGTGTCCGGCACCTGCTTAGCGCCACATAAACCTGTCCGTGCGCAAAGGCTGATTTTGCATCGATCAATGCTTTATCGAATGTCAGTCCCTGACTTTTGTGAATGGTAATTGCCCAGGCAAGTTTCAGAGGTATCTGTCTGAATTCACCAATCACATTCTCTTCAATCTCCTGAGTATCATTATTGATCGAAAAATTCATATTTTGCCATTCAAGCATCCCCACTGCAACCGGGTCACGCTCACCCGGACATTTTATCCAGACAGTTTCGTCATCGATGTCAACAATTTTACCGATCAGGCCGTTATAAAACCTCTTTTCAGGATCGTTTTTGATAAACATCACCTGGGCATTCTTCTTCAGGACAAGCTGTTTTTCAGTAGGCCAGGAATATTCAGGAAACTCCCCTTTCACTTCAGCTTCAAAAATGTATTCTTCCTCATCAATTTCATCAAGCTTTCTGTTATTTATCGCCTGTGCCTGCACATTGTGGGTTACAAGGTTTATACAGCCTTCTTTTGGTTCAAAAGACGGGACATACCTTGAATTAAGAATTTGAATTGCCTCATTGTCGAGCCTGTTCTCACGCACCTTGTTTAAGATGCCAATGAATTTCTCATCGCTTTGCCGGTAGATGTGTTCCAGTTCTATTGTCCTGAAGCCTGCTTTCCCCAATGCCCGGCTGCTAAAAAAGAACGGGGACTGGTAGAATCTTCTCAGGATATCCCATTCATTATCTTTCACAACAGGAGCAAGCTGTTGCAGGTCGCCGATCATCAGCAGCTGAACACCGCCAAACGGCTTTTCAGAACGCCTGTATCTTCGGAGGGCCTCATCGACAGCGTCGAGCAGGTCTGCCCTTACCATGCTGATCTCATCGATCACCAGCAGGTCGAGACTGCGGATGATGTTTTTCTTGTCCCGGCTCATTTTTACGAAGGGCCCATCTTTTCTGTCATTGTCACCAGAAGTGAAATCATCATGCATGGCATCTTTCAGCATGTGAATACCGAATGGCAGCTGAAAGAACGAATGGATCGTCACACCGCCTGCATTGATCGCTGCCACACCCGTGGGGGCTACCACCACCATTCTTTTGGATGAAGTTTTCCTGAATTCCCTGAGGAAGGTTGTTTTTCCTGTTCCTGCCCTGCCTGTAAGAAAAACATTCTGACCTGTGGAGGTGATGAAGTCAAGAGATAATTGTATTAACGGATTATCTGAAAAACTGATCATGGGTTGTGGAAAACTGTATGGCTAATATAATAAAAAAGTGATCGTACGAAAAGAATATTCTAACCTGTTGACTATATGTAATTATTGTCTGACCCGTTACAAATAAGGTAAATACATGGCTTTTGAAAAAGTGTTTGTAACAAAATCCGTATCCATCCCGGTGACTTTTACATGAATCACAAAGAAAGATTCCCTGATAATTGTTATTAGGATTTATGAAATGAATTCGTATTTTTAGCCAAACCTAACACTGAAACACTATGAAAAAGAGGACTGCATTCCCACCGGTTTTCTGGGTAGCCAACGGCATTGAGATTCTGGAGAGATTTGCCTATTATGGCATTTATATGGGCTTTGGTATCTATCTTGGACAACTTGGGTATACCAAAGGCGATCTGGGTATCATCCAAAGCATATTTCTGGCATTTTCTTACCTCATTCCCCTGTTCTCGGGGACTTTCGCAGATAAATACGGATTTAAAAAGGTATTGATCATAGCTTATCTTGCTTACCTGCCATCGATACTACTGCTTATCTGGACAAAAACTTTTTCAGGCATTGCTTTAACCATGCTGGCAATAGGATTTGCTGCCGGAATTTTTAAGCCCCTGATTTCTGCAACTGTAAGGGTTACAACTGATTCAACTAATAAAACACTCGGTTTCGGTATTTTTTACTGGATGGTGAACCTTGGAGCATCTTTCGGCCCGATCGTAATGGCAAAACTCCGGCAAATTTCATGGGACCATGCCTTTTTCACCGCTGCTGCTGTCATCGGGCTTATGTTTCTGATCACGCTGCTCTTTTACAAGGAACCCAAAAGGGATATTGAAGGGATCAGCCTGAAGCAGAAATTTATTGATATTGGCACAGCGCTTTCCGATATTAAATTCCTGATGTTTATCTTTTTGCTTGGACTTTTCTTCTGGATGCCATTCTGGGCATTCTTTAACGTACTGGCCGTATATATCAATGATTATATGGACATGGCTAAACTTTTTAATGGCGTTACATCTGTAATTGGCGCAGGGGTTACGAAGGCCCTCCTTGCAAGCGAAGGTAAGGACGGTATATGGAGAATAAATGCCGAAGCTATCTCCCATACAGGTTTCATCATTGTAATTTTCCAATTGCTGGTATCGCGTATCTTCGAAAAAAGACAGGCAATTCCTTCCTTTTTATTAGGCCTGTTTATTGCTGCCCTTGGATTTGTAGTCCTGGGTATATCTGTTATAAGCCTCAACGGCCTGGTATTTCTTGGGATATTTTTGTTCGCTGTTGGTGAAATGATATCCTCACCGAGAATACAGGAGTATATCATGTGGATTGCTCCGAAAGAAAAAGCAGGACTTTATATGGGCACAAATTTCCTTGCCACATTTATCGGGGCCATGCTGAGCGGGATCTATACCGGCATTATGGGTATTTTCGAAAAAGCAGGGAACCCAGAATACATCATGTATACACTTGCAGGGCATTTAATCCTTGGAATACTCGTGATCTTTATCTTCGTTAAAATTGTAGGAGAATTTAAGGAAAGGGTTGAATAATATTCATGCAAGCCTTTCCACGACCGAATAAAAGTGTTTGATCTCGAAAGGCTTCTGGATCAGACAGGCTACGTTCAGGTTGGCAATTTCTTTCTCAATTCTTTCCTTTCTAACTCCGCTGAGAACAATCACAGGAGTGTAGGTATATCTTGTCATGTCCCTGATTTTTGAGATCAGCTGGGCCCCATTCATTTCGGGCATGTCGAAATCGGTGATGAGCAGGTCGATCTGGGTGCCATTGAAATATTTTAATGCTTCTTCCCCATTCGTCGCCTCCAGGACCTGAAAACCTTTTTTTATCAATGTTTCCCGTACAATGCTTCTTACTCCTGTAAAATCATCTACAATAACAATCTTTTTCTGAGCCATTATCCTTAATTAAATCATACAATTACATAATGAAGTTATAAAAACAATCTCAATTTATCATTGCCAGGTCAATGATTTTCGTCATAGAGATCCCGTCCTAAGAAAAAGATCACATTTTTTATTACTACTGACATAAGGTTGTCATAGCTTAGCCATACGTTTGTTATGGAAATTCGATGTTTAACTTTTAAAACAAATAATTATGAAAAACAACCTTCTCTGCATGTTTATCGGTTCCCTGCTTTTTACAGGCGTTTATGGCCAGGGAACACACACCCCTATCGAAGTTAAGGAAATGGCAGCCATGAAAGCTGTAGTTGTTAAAGCTGACATTCCCATGAGCGAAATAGGTGCTAAAATGGGAGAAATATATGGAAAGATATTCAGCTATATCGGAGAAAAAGGCCTTACTCCAACAGGTGGAGCTTTTGCCGTGTACTATTCCTGGTCTGAGAACGGCAATATTGTTTTTGAAGCCGGGATGCCTGTCAGCGAAAAAGTTGAAGGATCCGGCGAAATTGAATATAAGGAATATCCAACTGTAAAAGCTGTTTCAACAGTTTATACAGGTTCATATGAAAACTTTCATCCTGTTTATACTGATCTGCAGACTTATATGGCAGAAAACAAGCTTGAGTCCACTGGAATTTCCTGGGAAATATACCTTACCGATCCTTCTACAATAACCGACCAGAACCAAAACCAAACACTGATCTATTTCCCCCTGAAATAAAGTGAATATCAACTCTGATGCCTTCTGCAGCTTAGATATCGCAGAAGGCATTATTATTTATTCCTGCTGTAATGTACAAAATAGATCCCTGCAACAACAATTATCCCTCCTATGATATGTAATGCAGAAAGTCTTTCCTTCAGAATCAGTGTTGCCAGGAAGAATGTCAGTACCGGCTGCCCGAGCAGTATTGGCGCAACTGTGGTTGCAGGCAGGTAACCCTGTGAATAGCTGATGAGAAACCATCCGCATACCTGGACGATAACCCCGATACCTAAAAACACCAGGTACGTATTTCTGTCGTAACCTGAAAGTTTATAGCCAAAGAGAAGGCTAAAAAGCAATAAGACCAATGCCGAGGTTATTGTAAACAGAAAAAGAAACTGGATTGTATTCAGCAATCGCCTGCCGCGTTCACTCACCAGATAAAACATACCATAAAACATGCCGGCCCCCAGGCCCAGGAGCGCACCGGTCCTTATGGTCATATTATCGGAAAGGTCGCGGTGCATGAGCAGCAACATACCGCCAATAGCAATGACCAGCCCAATCCAAAATCCTGCTTTCAGCTTTTTACGGAAGAAAAGAACTGATCCGAATCCAACCCACAGGGGAGCAAGGTTTGCCGTTAATGTAGGAATGGTTGCATTACTTAAAACAACTCCTGTTGACCAGAGCGACATATCACAACCGAAAAAAATACCTCCCAGTACAGCGAAAAGTACACCCTTCCCGGGAAGTTTAAAGCCCGAATTTCTTAACGAAAGTAAAAAAGGGACAACAAGAATGGTAGTCCCTATGGCCATCCTGTAAAATGCAGTAACGATACCGGGTGCCTTTGATACTTTAACAAAGATGGCAGCAAAGCACATGAAGCACAGGCCGCTCAAAAGGGCTGTATAATGAATCGTTTTACCTGAGAATTTCACTGATAACCTTACTTTGCAGCGAAAATACATATTCCGTCACTGCATGGACCATGATAAATGACATTTTTATAAACTTATTCACAAGGTTTCAGCATAAAGCCCTGGGAGTTTAAGGCTTCCCATTATATCCTTAAGCACATCGCGGTTATCGCATATAATAATAAGCTTATCAAGAGGTTCAATAGTTGTGGAACCCTTGGGGGTGATGTATTTATTATCTTTTCGCTTAATCACAACAATCAGGGCATTTCCTGGCAGGTTCAGCTCAGCAATCTTTTTCCCTGCTACTTCGCTGTTTTCAGGAATAGAAACTTCCAGCATTTCAGTTTTGACACCATCTCCGAGAATAATGTCGACAGGATTCAGTGCCTTGGCTTTGGCAGGAATAGAAACGCGCAATAGTCTGGCGATAAATGGGATTGTCGTACCCTGTATCAAAACAGATGTAAGGGAAATGAAAAAGACAATGTTGAAAATCATTTCGGCCTTTTCATATCCCGCAATCAAAGGATAGGTAGCAAAAACAATTGGCACAGCCCCCCTGAGACCGACCCAGGAAACAAACCATCTGTACCTGTTTTTCAGTTTAAAAGGCAGGAGCGACAGAAAAACACTCAGCGGCCGTGCTATAACAATGAGAAAAACTGAAATCAGAAGTCCTATGCCGACAACAGGTAGGATATGGCTGGGATACACCAGCAAACCAAGGGTAAGGAAAAGAATGATCTGCATAAGCCATGCCAACCCATCGAACATTTTTATGATGGTATTTTTATGTAAAAATTCCTGATTGCCAAGATATATTGCGGCAATATAAACTGCAAGGAAGCCATTCCCGCCAATAAAATCCGTTGCAGAAAAAGTAACAAACATCATGGTGATCACAAGTACCGGATATAAACCATCGTAATGCAGCCCGATCTTATTGACAATGAATCTGGTGAAACGTCCGAAGAGGTATCCCAATAAACCTCCCAGGATAAACTGTATAAAAAACTTTGGAACGATGCTGATAAAATTCTGATCCTCCGTCGTAACGAATCCAAGGAGCATAACCGTCAAAAAATAAGCCATGGGGTCGTTGCTTCCGCTCTCAAACTCGAGCATAGGCCTGAGTTTCTTCTTCAGTGCAATATTTTTTGACCGCAGGATTGAAAATACAGCCGCAGCATCGGTTGATGAAACAATAGAGCCCAGCAGCAGCGCTTCATAAATCGTAAAATCCGTAACGAGCCATACAAATACACCCAAAAAACCAGCTGTAAGTATAACGCCCAAAACGGAAAGTGAAATTCCATGCCATATTACCGGCCGTGTGGATTCCCAGTTGGTCTCAAGTCCCCCCGCGAACAGTATAAAATTCAGGGCTACAATGCCTATAAATTGAGCATTACGCGGGTTGTCGAAGTATATCCCTCCGATACCTTCGGAACCTGCCAGCATTCCCAGGGCAAGAAAGAAAATCAGAACAGGAATACCCAGCTTGAATGAAGTTTTTCCGATAAGTATACTGGCAAATAACAGGATCGACCCAATAAGTAAAATATTTTCAGTAGTAATCTGCATGGATCCTGTTAGATAGTTTTAAAGTTAGAACAAGGCCTTACGCTTGTTGTTTAACAGTGCATAAATTTTGGTGATTTATTGTAAATTACCCGATCAGAAAATTTCCCGGCCTCACGGCTCCAATTATATCGGTTTTGATAGAAAATTAACAATAATTAAGTTCCGGTACTGGTTAATGTTATTAATATTATTTAACTTTAAAACCAATCGATAATGTATTGTTTCACGGGAAAAACTAGTATCATGAGTAAGAGCAGAAATTTTTATTCATTGGCTACTGAACAGACCAGCAAATCCATCACCAATCTGGATTATAGCCGTATTCTCCACCAGCTTCAGAAAGATGTGTCGGAAAAAGATGTTGATCCCGGTATCTTGCACCATCTGTATTTATCACTTTCTTGTTCCAGGAGATATTTTGCCGAAGAAATTCCGCAGGATGTGGTTACCATGAACTCTGAAATTGTTCTTACTATTAATAATAATCAAACTGAAAATATAAGGATCGTATATCCCGGTGATGTCAAAAATCCCGGTGATGTCTCGGTTTACAGCGCCCTCGGGCAGGCGTGTCTGGGATGCTGCGAAAAAACAACCATCACATATCATGATGGTTTCCAGAATAATACTGCACTGATTGAAAAGATCGTTTTTCAACCTGAAAGGGAAAAACAGTTTCATCTATAATCTTTCCATTTAAGTATATATATACATATCATAATTTTTACTTAGTATTTATTTGCATTTAAATTGTACGCTATGAACGGACATATCAAAATAACAGAACTCGACTATACAAGGCTTTGCAATCTGATCAGCGTTGCCAGAAGCGATAAAGGAGTTGAAACAAAAAATATTGACACCCTTGGTTTGGAAATCAAACGTGCCAAGAAGGTGCGGCCTCAGAAGATATCTCCTGATATCGTTACCATGAATTCGAAGTTTGAAATTATCGATACCGATACTTCAAAAACTATGGTTTTTACCCTGGTGTATCCGGCCGATTCTGATTTCAGGAATGGTAAACTATCGGTATTTTCACCGCTGGGAAGCGCTGTTATAGGCTACAAAACAGGCGACGAAGTGTCCTTTGAAGTGCCCAGGGGCACCAAGAAGGTAATTATCGGAAAAGTATTGTACCAGCCTGAGGCGAATGGGGAGTACTCCATTTGATGTGAACCGTCTGGTAAGTAAGAAAGACCCACCCTCTCAAGTTTCCCTCCCGGGAGGGAGATGATACTTACAGGATAAGATTAATTTTTCAGAATAGGTTGAAGTCCGGAATCTCTTTTAATGGAATCGGGAAAGTCCCCTTTAGGGGATTTCGGGGTCGTATTTTACACGCTTTAATAAAAGTAAAAACTTTCGGGCGGAGCCCGCCTTCGCTAATGCTTGCTCCTCCGCTAAAGCTGTCAAATTCACATTGGAATGCCGGAAAAGGAATTGTCTGTTGAACCTGGAATAGTTAGCGGACCTGTCCGCCGAAGCCCGGCCATAGGATTTTACCCGTTTTAATCAAAGTAGAACCTTTTGGGCGTAGCCCGCCTTCGCTAAAGCTACGGCGGGCGGAGGCGGAGAGGGGGGGATTCGAACCCCCGGTACCCCTTTCGAAGTACGACGGTTTAGCAAACCGTTAGTTTCAGCCACTCACTCACCTCTCCTGATCATGCTGAATTAGTATTTTTTTATGTAAAGAACCTTTTTTTCAGCATTCTATCCTATCTCTCCGGTTTAGGTTTCCGCGGGCTGACGGATTCAGCCAATAACTCACCTTGAATACTGATTATGTTGTCAGAGTTAATTTCGCGGCAAAAATATATATTTTATAACAGTTTACCAATTTGCCGCGGCCTTCCGGTAATTATTTTCTTTCAAAAATGTATCCCTCAAGATTAATTCGTGCCGGAAAATGAAAGATGACGCTTATTTTTTCTTATCCTTTTTATTGTCACCTGAGATGGAATCCCGCATCTGGGTGTCCGCTTCTATGTTTTTCATGCGATAGTAATCCATGATTCCCAGATTTCCTGCTTTGAATGCATCTGCCATAGCAAGTGGTACCTGAACTTCGGCTTCAATTACCTTTGCACGGGCTTCCTGTGCTTTTGCCTTCATTTCCTGTTCAAGGGCGACCGCCATGGCCCTTCTTTCTTCAGCTTTGGCCTGTGCTATATTTTTGTCGGCATTTGCCTGGTCCATCTGCAAAACAGCCCCGATATTTTTTCCAATATCGATATCGGCAATATCAATTGACAGGATCTCGAATGCAGTACCGGCGTCAAGGCCTTTTTCCAGTACTACCCTTGAAATGAAATCAGGGTTTTCGAGAACAGTTTTATGGGATTCTGCCGAGCCAATTGATGAAACAATGCCTTCCCCAACCCTTGCCAGGACGGTATCTTCACCGGCACCTCCTACAAGCTGGCGGATATTGGCCCTCACAGTTACCCTTGCTTTTGCTATCAGCTGTATACCGTCTTTTGCTACAGCTGTAACGGGTGGAGTATTGATCACTTTGGGATTAACTGACATCTGAACAGCCTCCAGCACGTCACGGCCTGCCAGGTCGATGGCTGTGGCAGCTTTGAAATCCAGCTGGATATTCGCTTTATCAGCGCTGATCAGGGCATTCACTACTGAACGCACATTTCCTCCGGCAAGATAATGTGCTTCAAGATCATCGCGGTTTAGCTTAAGCCCTGCCTTTGTTGCACTCACCAATGCGTTGATGATAATAGCCGGCGGGACCTTCCTGATTCGCATCCCTATCAATTGTCCGATGGGCACGTAAACACGTGCGAAAACTGCGCTGAACCACAAGCCCAGCGGAACAAAATAAAAAAACAGCCACAATACAAAAATGGCGGCTACTATAAGTACAATTACTAAACCGATTCCTCCAGTCATAATTTTATGAATTAGTTGCTACATAAATTTTATTTCCATCTACCCTTAAAACTTTTATTTCCGTCCCTGCATTAATATAACCGCCTTCCGAACTGACTTCATAAAGAACATCATTAATCAATGCTTTCCCCATGGGAGCAAGTTTTGAAACCGTAGTGCCTGTATCGCCGGCATGAATGATGTTACTATCAATCGTTCCTACCCTGCCATCGATTTCAGATTTAAGACCAAATCGCTGCCATGTTTTTAATTTCAATGCTGCAACAAGCATTATCAGCATCCCGGCACCTGAACTGAGCAGGATAATATTGCCCGTTGTTGTATCGTGGGAGTAATATCCGAAAAATATGCCGGCAGCAATAATTATAAAAGCGGCAATGCCCGCAAATGTTATTCCCGGCAGAACAAGAAATTCCACAAGCAATAATAAAAAACCAATAATAATCAGAACAATAATTGATACTACAGACATGCTAAAAATTCTCAGTTAATAAAACTCAATCGATAGTTGCTTCAAGACCTTTATCTATCAACCCTTTCCTGTATGGTTTCAGAAAACCATAATCTCCTTTTTTAACATCACATTTGCCCTTATAATGAACAAGAAATGTACATTGTTCTGCCTGTATGGGTTCCATCTCGCAAACTTTGATAAGGGTTTCAATGACATAATCAAATGTATGCACTTCATCATTGTGCAGGATCAGATATCTTTGCTTCTCCGATTGTATATCTGCTACCTGATCAATTTCAGGTTTGTTATCAGTATGATGCTTCCCAGCCATAAATAATAACTTACAAATACTTAATCCCCAAATTTAGGAAAAAAATATGATTTGGTTATACGAGCAGAAAATGATCCGCACTGTCTTACCACGACTGATAATAGCCCGCGAATTCTATCTCCCGTGCTTCCTGAATGGAAATTTTCCTGTGGTTAAAGAAAGAAACCAGGAATGCATCTGAGTATCCATAGGCTTTTACCTTCTCAAGTGCATTACGGGCATCTTTTATCGAACTGAAACTTCCTACGTAATATCTTATCCCCGATTCTGATTTTTCTTTAAAAACCGGTGTAAGTCCACCGAATTTGTCATCAGGGAGTGCGTTTTTAAAAGCCCCCAGCTGTATATGGTAAATCAACCCCGATGCACTGGCTGCATCAGGAATCGGGTTTCTTTCAGAATAAGGCGATGCATCTAGTATGCTAAAGGCAGCAGTCATTTCGCTGACAGCTATCACAGCTGCAGCTTTTTCTTCCTGACTTGTTTGTTGAGAAACCATGGGTACAGATTCAATGCTTGTGTCAAACTGGTAAACTTTGATGTCGGTTGTTTTTTGATCTTTCCTGTTTACAGGATACACGACGATAGTTCCCTGATAATCTGGTTTCCTGTAATTTTCTGCTTCAGCAAACTTTTCGTCGGCAAGTTTCTGGAAGATTATAGCTTCCTTTTCCAGTGTTGCAATTGTGGCATCTATTTCCTGCTTTTTTTTATAATCGTTTTCATTTTGCAGTGCCAGCTTCAATTGCTGAATAGTGGAATTTAATGAATCGCTTTGTTCCTGGAGCTCTAATGCTTCTTCAATGGTTTGTGAATAGTCTTTTTCAGAAGATGATCCTACATTTAAACTTACCTCTTCTGTTTTCGCAGATGCAATCAATTCAGGCTTGTCAGGCACCGTGTAGTCGAGGGTTATGGCAGAAGGCATTAAAAGTGAACAGGTGATTACTTCATCCTGTGTCCGGATGGGGGTATACTCCTTCGGCATCGGGTAATCAACAGTAATAGCATCATATTCAGGATGGAATGTATTCCGGTTGGTAAGAAAAGTAAACGATTTCCCATCGGCAGCAAGGGCGAATTGTATATCGTCGCGTACTGAGTTGATAGGGAAGTCAAGCTTTTCAGCGATCCCCCATGAGTCATTTGTTTTGTTGTACTGAATCTTAAAAAGATCATATCCACCCGATGAAGTATGCCCTTTTGAACTGAAATAAAGACAATCGGACTGATCATCATAAAAAGGATATGCATCGTCGT
>Ga0123335_1007074_pt1 | contig 12736 bp, 6 predicted proteins | sample BiotimSIPDNA_2_FD_89707 | JGI IMG/M metagenome (GOLD analysis project Ga0123335, IMG submission 89707) | Anaerobic biogas reactor microbial communites from Washington, USA - Biogas_R2 time_0 SIP DNA | ecosystem: Engineered > Bioreactor > Anaerobic > Unclassified | place: Washington, USA... | reverse complement strand
TCCAGACAGTGTTTTTAGTCTGGCTGACAAAGTTGCCGCTCCAGGATTGATACCATGGCATATACCAGGCCCAGATAGCACTGTCGGCCTGCATCAGGGATGCATCTGGAATGGGGCCATTTTCCGAAAGAGCGAAAATTTTGCCTGTGCCGAAATTTGTGACCATGTTCTTAAATGCAGAAGCATTGCTTTCATAGTTGAATGCTGTATTGTAGATATCGACACTGATCACATCGTAGTACGTAGAGCCGGGGTTCCATTCAGCTTGATTGAAAATAGTTGTTTGGGGGTTCCATACCCAGACAAGGTTCTTTATGTTGCCTGTTTCAGTTATGCGTGTGTAAATCAGACGGTAGAGTGCCGCATAGTATGCCGCAGGTTTAGTGTTCCACCAGAACCAGGCTCCACCGCATTCGTGCAGCGGTCGAAAGATTGCTGCAGCACCTGAATCCTGCAGAGTTTTGAATAGTGCGGAAATTTCATCGATGTCGGCCACTATCTGTTTGTAGGTGTCGGTAGTTGTGTCCCATTCTGTAGTGCCGGTCTTGAATGCTTTTGTAAAATCAAAAGTGGTATAAGACTCTGCGGCTCCCTGTACATAAAAAGCATCAACAGAGTCACTTGGATCTTTCCAGTGCCAGGAGAAAGCCGGGATGCCACCGTTTTTCCAAAGCTCTACAGCAAGAGAAATGGTTTTATTTGTGTACTCTTTATACCAGTTGTCATTGGCATTTTTGCCATTGGCAAACAGGAAATCAAAACCGACAAGTGCAGGGAATTTATTGCTGACTGAATCGACAGATTTCAGGTCCGGTTGCTCCGTGATATTTCCGGTGAAGTTGAGTTCCCCGGTTTGTATACCGGAAACGGTTTTACTTCCGTAATTTACAGCAAGGAAGTTGTAAAGTTTGGCGGCAGATTCGGTAGCGCCGACAGTAACAGGCGTGTAGCTTATATCTGCCTGTGAAATTGCTGCTGTGAGTGCAACTCCAATGAGGGCATGGATTAACTTCATGAAACAGGCCTCCTTTGTTATATAAAGAATTTTAAAGTAGTGTATATAATGAATAGTGTCAATAATTAAATAGAGATTACCGAGAAATGGTGTACTCAAAAGAGTACATTCTCCAGCTTGCTGCTACCGAAACGCCTTGGAGAGGGATAGCGGAATAAACCAGAATGGATTTAACAGGTTACAAATAATTTTCCTGATCAACCTTCCAGGAATAAGGTTGTGAAAATGTTTTCATCGTTTCTAATTTATCTATTTTGATAGTACTCCATACGGTATCGTTTTTTACCTCGCTCTCCTCAGAAAAACTGCCTTTAATAAACCTTCTCTTTTTTGTCAGAAAATTGTAACTGAAATCTTCAAAGTCTGAGGTGTTTCTTGCATAGATATTCATATCTGCACCGATCAGGACAAACTCATTTCCCTGGTACCTGAATTTATACGAACTGCCGGTCATGAACCATGACCCCATGGTGTAAAAGAGATGAAAATTAAGGTTCAGGACACCCTTGCTGATACCTATCCCGGAGAATGGATCTTCTCTGTTCGGCTCATCATCCATTAGAATGAAAGTGTTACTCTGCTCTGCCAGATGGTACTGGTTGTCATTATTGCCTTTGAACAGGATTACCAGAACCCTGGGCTGGGAAAAGGATTCATCTATATGGACACTGTCCCTGTATTGAATTACCATTGCAATATCGGCTGAATTATCCTTGTTAAGATCACCTGATACAGAGTCCAGTATATCCCACCCCTGCGGAATAAAATCGTCAATTGATTTTCCATTAACCGGAAGGTCCGGGAAGGAAAAGGTTTGAAGGTTTACCGGTACCATCGCTTCCATTGACCATGCCTCGCTTCTGGGATATACTGACCTGACATCGTAGGAAGTATAATCGGCTGACGGCCATAAGCAGAAAATGGTATCAGCCGGACTGGCCACAACGCTGTCACTGGCCGTTCTGGAGGCCAGAATTCCATGCGTTCCAACCGCCAGGAACTGATTATCACCCCAGGTTATTGAATGGAAGAAATTTTGTGTCCCGGAAATCTCCTGTGTCCAGGTGATTCCATCAGGTGACGTGAGTATCAGACCATAAAAGCCGACAGCTATGAACCGGCCTGCGCCATATGCAATGGAATAGATGTCTTCTGTGGTTCCCGAACTCCTTGTTTCCCAGGTGGCCCCGTCTGAAGAGGAGATAATCGTGCCGTTTTCACCTACTGCAACAAATTGACCTGCGCCGTATGCTGCGGAGATGAGGCGCTGTTTTGTCGGCACTTTCGCAATTGTCCATGAGATAGCATCCGGCGAAGTAAGAACGGTGCCGAAATCACCGACGGCTATATATTTTTCTGCCGCGAAAATTACTGGCAGGAAATGCCCCGGCTCGAATCGATCAAGGGAATTCCAGGTAACCCCGTCAATAGAGGTCATCAATGAGCCATCTTCACTCATTGCCGCAAAACGATCACCTTTAAAGGCCACCACCACAAAATCTTCTTTTACACGGGAGTTACCGGTTGTCCATACAACACCATCAGGCGAAGTATAAACACCACCCCTGGTACAAACGACAATAAACCTTCCATTGCCGTATGCAACCGAACGCGGAAGCTTATACCCGAAACTCGATTTTTCCTGGATTCTTCTGGTCCAGGTGCTTCCGTCCTGCGAGGTGTAGATGCAGTTAGCGCCGCCCAGGCCGGCAAAGATTCCGGCTCCGTAAGCACACTTACTCATAAATCGAAGAGTGTCTCCCTTGAGGTCAACCGGTGTCCAGGTGATTCCGTCTTGATCCTTGAGAGAAACTGCTATCACAGTTTTCTTGTAATTCTTTTCAATTGTTCCGAAAGCCAGGCACCTGTCGCCCGCAGGTATGCAAAAAATGAGATTATATTTTGCCAGCTCCTCTTGTTTTCTCCATTTTTTCCCGTCAGTGGAGGTAAGGAACACATTCCCTGAAGCCATAAATGTGTTTTGTGCATAAAAGATATAGTAAAGGTATCTTGGATGGCTGTTATCTGTGCTGTCATGTTCTATTCTGACCCAGTCAATTCCGTCAATTGATGTGAAAATAGAGCCCGGGTAAGAAATAGCAGCGAATGTGCCTGATCCAAACGTCAGATCCCGGAAATCATCACCTGCAGACTGCTGGTTCAGTTTCCATGAAACAGCATCCTGTGATACGCATATTGTTCCGTCCTCGCCTGCGGCTACGAATCTATTGTTTCCAAAACTGACCGCATTTAGACATTTCCTTGTTCCGGAATTTCTGCTGTACCAGGAAAGAGCATCCCTGGAAGTGAAGATCGTGCCCGAATCTCCGACAGCTACAAACTGACCCGCCTCATAGACAATGGAGTGGAAATTATATAATGTGCAGAGATTTTTTCGTTTCCAGTCAATCCCGTCTGAAGATGTAAAAATGACACCGCCGTCCGCAGCAACTACAAATTGGCCATTCCCGTAAGCGATATCACAAGGACTGTTACCCCATGGGAGCGGGTCGCGCCATTCCCATGCATCCAAGGTCTGACCGCATTTACCCCTGGTTTCATTCTGTTTTACAGTGTTCTCTTTGCCGGGTCTGCTGCAGGTAAGGCAGGTGAAGGTGATAATGACTGCACATAATAAAGTGAATTTCGGAGATGTTTGTATTGATTTATTCATTCTATCCCGGATATCTCTTTCAATAATAGCATGGGCTAATGTTGCTGAGTCTGGTATTATCCTATATGAGACTAGACTGTCAGGCGGATTCAGTTTCATTTCCAATAAGTGCCGGACCAGAAAAACAATTTACTATTTGCCAATATGAGAAGGGGTGGGGGGGAGAAGGGCAACGATTACGATTATAACCACAACAACGACCACGAAAGCGACAAAGAACACCTGATACATGGTAAAAAACTGGAAAATCCCTCGTTAGTTTAACCTTTTGGGCTGTCTCCTGGGAGGTTATAATTTTGTAACTATATTCGTGAAAAGGTTGTATATTCCTAAAAACCGATCATGTGCATTAGCAGGAGGTCATATGAAAGCGCTTATTCCATCATTAGTTACAGTTATTCTCGTGGCGTGTTCTGTTTATTCAGAACAGAGTGACAAGTCACTGGCAGACATCAAATACCCCACAAAAGTCTATGTGGACAGTGTAAGGAACAGGGTCTACTGGCCGCTTGACAAAGAAGTTTATGTCAGGCTCGCTGAATCAGCAGACAAATCCTCCGCATCCTATTTACTTTCAACAGAGGAGGACAGCGGAAGCACTGTCAAAGGGTTAAAACTGGACATGTCGGGTCGTCAGGCCCTCCGATGGTTGAATGCCGTTACAAGGGATACTGCATACCTGCGTTTTACCGCTGATGGAGAGGTCCCTGAGTGCAAAATCAAAATGAGTGGTGCCCCGTCTTACATAAATACCCAGGCGGTAAAGATGTTATCAGATTCTGTCAATACTCAGACGGACAAAACTCTTGCCCCTGATATTAAGTTTTACGGAAAGAATCTGGAGTTTGAGATCGAATGCAATGACAAACATTCCGGTGTTGAAGCCGTGTACCTGTCGATTAACAATTCCGGTTACAAGCGTTTGAATGGAAAGATGGCTCTCACTGAGGAAAAACTTTACGAAATCTCCTACTTTGGTGCGGATAAAGTCGGAAATATCAGTAATCCTCAGCAGGACCGTTTTGCCGTTGACCTTACGGCTCCAGTCAGTGTGGTGGCAATAGAGAAGGCAGAAAAGGATTTAATACTCACCCGCTCAGAGATGATCAGCATAAATTCCAGTGACAATCTTTCCGGAGTGAAAGAGATTCTTTTCCGATTTGATAATGATATCAATTTTTCCGTTTACAAGAAGGGTATTCCTCTTAGGAAACTCAATGATGGAAAGCATACGCTGTTCTTTTATTCAACAGATAATGTTGATAATGCCGAAGAGATCAAGTCGCTTTCATTTTCTATAGATGATAATCCCCCTGAGCCGGAGATGGTTTATAGCGGAGATTTCTTTGCGTTAACTGATAAGGCGAAATTTATCTCTCCACGCACGCTGGTAAAAGTGGAAGCCAAAGACAATATGAGCGAAGTGACTCAAATTGAATACTCTATCGACGGCACGAATTTTAAAGACTATACCCAGCCGTTTGCTCTTCATACAATGGAAGGGAAACGAAGCGTTTCGGTTCGGGCAAAAGACATAAAAGGCAACATAAGTCAGATTATCCGCACCTATGTCATCATGGATGTCAGGCCTCCGAAATGTAAATACGAGATCATCGGCCCCCAGTTCCAGAAAAACAGCACAGTATGTATAACTCCTGAAACAAAAATAGTGCTTTCCGCCCTGGATGATGCATCGGGCGTTAACAGCATCATGTACCAGATCGGCAGTGAATCGCCTGTAAAATACACCGGTCCGATAACAATCGACAGGGAAGGCCTCTTAATAATCAAGTACTGGGGAACAGATAACGTAAACAATGTAAGCAATGCTCAATCAATTGCAGTTGTTTCAGATAAAACGCCTCCGGAAATTGTGGAAACATTCAGCATGGTGGGTCAGAACCAGGCCTCGCAGATGAAATTTCCGGTACCCACCGCACTCTTTCTTGCAGCACGTGATAATTCCGCTGGAGTCAATGGAATCTGGTGTTCAATAAACGGGGCACGCGAGGTAAAGTGTGACGGAACATTGCAGTTTGACAAAGCCGGCAGCTACTCCCTTGAGATAAGCTCAAAGGACAATGTCGGTAATACATCGAAGAAACTGATTTCGTTTACTGTTGAATAAGAGTATTCTTTATGAAGTTTCTGGAAGAGGGTGCCCCAATACAAGTATTAGCAAGAATTAAAGATAAAGAGTTTTTGGAAGAGGGCGCCCCCAATACCAGCAATAATTAAGAATAAAGACTTTTTGGAAGAGGGTGCCCCCAATACCAGCAATAATTAAGAATAAAATCTTTTTGGAAGAGGGTGCCCCCAATACCAGCAATAATCAAGAATAAAAACTTTTTGGAAGAGGGTGCCCCCAATACCAGCAATAATCAAGAATAAAAACTTTTTGGAAGAGGGTGCCCCCCAATACCAGCAATAATTAAGAATAAAATCTTTTTGGAAGAGGGTGTCCCCTCTTTCGCTCCAGCCCGTCGAAGACGCCGGTCTTGCGCTATCACCCCGTGTTGTCCACCAGTTGCGAAGGCAGGTATTTTCATCACATTTGCAACCGCCCTTACAGCTGCACTGACGAACTGGTGGTAGATTAAAATTTATTGTAGCCTGTAAGAATTAAACCGCGGCATCTCTCCCTAATTTACTAATTTGAATATAAATGTTACCGGACCAAATGCCAGTTTGCAAAGCCCCTCTCCAGCGCTCCAGCTGGAGAGGGGTGCCGACAGGCGGGGTGAGGCCAGGAAATCAAACGGCAATATCATTATATTAAGCGTCTTTATCTTAAAAACTACAATAAATTTTAATCACCAGGGCGCCGCCCTTCGCTGAAACAGGTCAGCCTTTCAGGCTGGTCAGGAATTTTATCCAGTCATAGCATCTTTCAAGGGCTTCCCGGGATAAATTGGGGGTACCTGGCAAAAGACACGATCGAGGGTGACCGTGGCACACAGATCCCATTTACAAAAAAATATTGTTTAATAGTACTTTCTTCCTTATTTAACAATTTCAACATGCTTGAATTCTTCCAGGCTACAACCCGTTTTAATCTACCACCAGTTCGCCAGTGCGGCCGCAATAACGTCTGCAAATGTGATAGCCATACCTGCCTTTGCAACTGGTGGACAACACAGGGGGATAGCGTAAGACCGGCGTCTTCGACGGGCTGGAGCGCAAGGGGGGACGCCCCCTCCCAAATTATCTTAGAGACACAGAGAAAGCAGAGAGGAAAATCTTTTCTTCCAGAAGACAGATGACAGTACTTACATACTTCCTTCAGATGTCCCTGATATTTTGTATATTTATAATCAGCGTACCATTAACGGCAGTAATATAAAAGGAAATCCCAAATGAGCAATCTTTTTCTCGTCCGTTACCCTGAAGAACCACTGAAGGTGCCGGGTAAAGGGAAAATCTGTATCGGGCGCACTGATGACAACGATATAGTTCTTTCTGAGCCGCGTGCCAGCCGCAAACATGCCTCAATCCAGTTCGTTAAGCCCCACTATGTTCTGTGCGACCTGGGAAGCTCAAACGGGACATATCTCAATAACACCAGGCTCCTGGAAAACAGTCCCGCAATACTCCAGAACTGGGATAAGATCCGTATCGCATCGGCGGTTTTTACAATCCGCATTGTGGAGGATCAGGCGGAGATAATGAATGAATTCAAGGAGCTCCGATCGCGCATGCACACTATGGCAACAGAAATAATAAACCTCCGGGAAATCTGGAACCAGGACAACCAGCCCGGCTTCGCCGGCGACCTGGCGCATCTTTGCCCGGTGGAACTTTTCCAGATGATCGAATCCGGAACTAAAAGCGGCATACTCGAAATGAAAACTTCATCCGGAGAAGGTTCTTACACTATATGTGATGGTCAGATCGCAAATGCCAGGTTCAATGATCTGATCGGTGAAGAGGCGGTTTATGCGGTATTGAATGCCAATCAGGGAACCTTTACTTTTAAACCCGATTTCATTAGGGTCGAAAATCCTCAGATCAATACCCGGATCACATTCCTTCTGATGGAGGGGTGCCGGAGAATGGATGAGGAAGCGATGAACATGGGGTAGTTATATCTGCTTCAAGGCCTGAATGAACATTATACCATGCAGGACGCATGTACCGAATGTCGGGCATTAAAGTTTTGTGTTTCATCAAGAATATTTCCGGCAATCCTGAGTATTTCTTCATTATGGCCCATAATAATCCCGCTTTCTGAATTCCTATTTTATATTGTCCTGCGCACATGACGTGCGTGGGCGGTTAGCTTTCTAATAATTCTTATAAAATGCTTCCGCGGTAAATTTTGTAAACTCCTCTTTCTTATCTTGACTTCTGCTTATAACTTGCCAAGGTTCCAGTCTGGCAACTTCTGTTTGAAGATCCTTTGCTGTTTTGGGACTACATCCGAGAATGTCCTGAATAGAAGATGATGAAACACCTTCACATTGGAATATATAGGCAAATTCTAATAATTCCTGGAAATTAAAAAATTTCTGCTGATAATCATTTGGTGATTGGCTCGCAAAAAATACCACAATACCTTTTGATCGTCCCTCTCTAATTATTCGCTGTAGAAATATGTTTTTTTGATTCAGATAGTTATGTGCTTCGTCAATGACTAGGATTGTACGGATAGTACGTTTATTATCATTAACAGGGCTATCAGGCATTATTGACATTTCTTTGTATAGTCGCTCAATAACCAGATATGCTACCAATTCTTTTAAAACAGGCATTGCGTGGACATCTATCAACAATGTTCTATCTGCCAATTTATCAATCGGAGGAATTTCTGAACCATGTGACCAAAAAAGATTAAAATCAGATAGGTCACGAAGAACTTCAATTAAACTGTCATCACGTTTTCCACTATCTTCGTATGCTATTCTTGCAATTTCATATACATCACGAAAATCAGGAAATGGGTTTTCAGTACTTGACCGTCGTGCATATGCGGCTCTGATTGCTTCAGTAAGGGCACCTTTTTGCACAACACCCAATTTTGAATTTATCGAAGCAAAACTTTCCGACTTTTCTCTTGCAGATACATTTATGGCCTGTTCATCATAGGTTGGTAGAATAAAGGGGTTGATTGGCAATGTTTGGGCGCCCTGTAATAACCGATACGATTGAACTTTAGCAGTATCACAAAATTTTTGATTTTCTGCAACATCACCTTTATAATCGAAATAAATGAAATTGGTTTGAAAGTTAGACTGATTCCGTATATCTGTTAGAATTTTTAGTAAGAATTGTGTTTTACCGACACCTGGTTTTCCCATTATTGCCATGTGTGAATTTGCATGGATTGTGGTATTATTAAGTTCCATGACAACATCACTTTTCTGAAGTAGTTCTTTCCCAAGAAAAATAGCAAATCCTTTACCAAGTATTTCTTTTCTGCCTCGGAATTCAACTTCTGCAACCAGTTTTTTGATTAATAAATCTGCATTGTTACCAGTTTCTTCAAATAGTCTTTTAAGTTTTTGGGCACCATTATCAATGTGATTTTTAAGAACGGACCTATTAGAGTAAAAGCTATCTTCATCGATTTCAGACCGACAATGAACTTGTCGTATCAACGTTTTTATGAAGAGTTCGTCTTGTCCGATAAAAGTCGGTCGTTTTAATTCCGCACCGCTAAAATCTGTAGATGTCGGAACATTTTTACCATCGGTCGTAATGGATAAAGAAAATGCAATGCGAGCAAGGATATACTTTTCAAGCTTGGTTTCAAGCCTTAGCGCACTTAATATTTCGTCGGTTTCTCTTGTTGTATATAATCTGTCTGCCATGATTATTCCTCCCAGAAATAGCCGGTTTTTACAGTTGTAAGTTCTTGCCGGTGATCAAATTCCAATTTTGCTGCACCAGCAAGGTGCTCCTTAAGGTTCCGGTAATAATTAGTGTCTATTTCCGTATCTGTCGAAAGGATAATCACCTGTTCACCTGCATTTGGAAAGTAATTATTTACAATGTTATCGCGATGGGTGCTGTCGAGTCTGGAAAGCGGTGTATCGATAATTAATGGAAGCTGCAACTGGCTTGTTTGTGCAAGACCCCAGAGTAAAGAAACCGCGAACACTTCCTTTTCACCTGCGGAAAGTCCGGATTTTTTAATCTCATGGCCGGAACGGTCAATAATTTTAATTTCATATGTTTTATCATCAATGAGAATGTCTTTAATCAGGCCCGCCTTGCTTGAAAGCTGCCGATACATTTCAAAGGTCTTTTCTTGCAACAAATGTATCTTATTTTTTCGCAGACGCACTACAAACTGGTTCAATAAATTCGAAATTGCATCACATTCGGCTATGAAATCGGCTTTATCTTTTGATAAGTGGTGCTTTTCGTATAGCTTTTCGATTTCAAGTTCAATTTCTTGTATTCTATGTGCTATTGTTAGTAATTCATCCTCTATAATCCGTAGCTGTTCTGTTTTCCTGCCAATTTGTATAGCGGCATTTTCAATAATTTCTTGCAGGTTGGTGAATAATTCCTGCTCGGATTCAGACGCACTTTTGCTTCGTACGGCTGATTCAATATCCTTCAACTGCACTTCAAGCTCTTTTTTTTCTTCAAGCAATGGTGCGATTAAGAAAACATCACTTTTTTCAAGGGTTTCTATTTGATTCAATACTCGTGCTGCATCGCGCTCTGACAGGCCAAGTATCTTTTCAATATTCGCTGTATCGCCGTCTTTAAGCAATATTTCAATCCGTTTTTCCAATTCAAGCATTTTGGCGGCTGATAGTTTTTCTTTATAAATCGGTTCCGGTTCTTCAACAACACGGACAATTTTTTTTGCAAGTTGCTCTGCATGTTCCCGAATGGCTTCACCTTGTGTTGAGTTGCGTTCCTTTTCTATTTGAGAGCGTATATCATCAAATAACTTTCCTGCAAGGGCAAAGGGTAAAGAAGTATCACAAAGTTGACGTATTTCATTTTCTAATTGGCTCAAACGGTTTGAAAGTTGTATTCGTTTCTTTTCGTTCTGTCGGATAGCATCTTTGGATTCAGGGGACTGATTAAAAATGGCCTGAAATCTGTTTTTAGCATCATCCTGTTGAGCTGTGAAAGATTCTATTTCTTGTTTTACTTCGTCTCTCTCTGTTCGTTTTTTGGTGAGTTTGCTTTTTTCGCGCTTTAATTCGCTTTCTTTAAATTCAAGATCAGCATCGGTTATATCAACAAATCCTTTCCGTTCTTCTTGCTTCAGATAAGCAATATCTGTGGCCAAGCGGTTGATATACTGAATTCCCAATGCTGCTTCAAGCGAGGACTGCAAGCGCACCTCGGAATGGTCATCACCTGCTATTTCTTGAATCTTTTCTCCATCAAAAAAGAAAAATTGTGTAATGCTCGGTGGGATCGCTGCGCGAATATATTCCTGCCAGATTTCCTTATTCTGTACAGTTACCCGCTTTCCATCTTTTACTACTACCAGCCTTTCCGTCAAATCCTTTGGTTTAGCGTCTTCTATTGTGCCTGCAGACCAAGAACGCTTAACAACCAGTTCCGCACCATCATCTTCCTCAAGTGCAATTTCAAAAGAGACGGATGTGTTTCCACGGGCTTTTTCTTTTCGGTTAATAAAGCGGAATATTTCTTCATTTTTGGCACCATAAAGGCAATAGTTCACAGCTTCTAAAATCGCAGTTTTACCTGCGCCATTCATACCGCCAATAAGAAAAATGCTTTTGCCCTGACTATTATCTGGGAATTGTATTTCGGTTGGGAATTGAAACGACTTGTAATTCTCGATAATCAGTTTTCGAAGTTTCATTGCGCGTCTCCCTCTGCTGTTGCTTTACTTTTTAGGATTTCACGCAATGTGTCGTAGATACCTGAACGACGATCCTTGAATTCATATTCCCGAACAGCAGATAGAAGTTTTGTAACTTTTTCAAAGCTTACTTCATGCTGTTGGCACAGTTCTTTTAAAAGCTGATTATCTTCGGCTGAAAGTTTCATGCATCAACCTCCATTGGGCTCATTTTCACATTAAATAATGTCGGTGATAATTGGAATTCGATATTGTCGGTGTAATCCGGTTTACGGATGGGGGTAACGATCGGGTTTTCTCCAAGTGCAGAATAGACCAAGTACAAATAATAATTGCTGAGAATCTTTGATTTTTCAAGTTCATTTGCTGACAGGAAAAAGCCTCTGTAAAAACGGTCCATAGATGTTGCCTTTACTTCAATCTGCCGTTCTGTACCATCATCTTCAAAAGAAAGAATATCGTATCCTTGAGAATCATCAACCTCTGAAACGTGTTTAATTTGGTTTGCAAGGTTTGGCTTGCCTGCGTCTAGTAATCGTTTTTTTTCCAATTCTAACACAATTTTTTCTCCACGATCACCAATTATTTTCCAGCTTTTTTGCTGTTCTTCATAATCGGGCTTTGTTCTAGGTGATGGCGGCAAAGGTGTAGCCCCGTTGAGAACTTTGGCACCTGCCAATGCGTTATTCAAAAGTGGCATCTGGCTATTCTTTTCTCGTGGATTTCCGAAAGTGTCATAGAGTAGCGCACCGTAAAGATACGGTGAAGTGTTTGACAACTCTGGCCAAGATGCCTTGTAATCCATTAAAGCTTTTTGTATATCAAGTTCATGCTCAGAATTTGTTATCAGATTTAATTGTGTGGCAAAATGAATTAAGTAATCTTTCGAAAAGATATTTAGAAACTTTTCAGGAAAATAAAGAAAGAGGATTTTCCCTTTGAACATGGGTGATATAAGATTTTCTTTTAACAACTCATGATCGTTTGGGCTTTGAAGTAAACTAATGATTGCTTGTTTAACTGAATGGAAAGCTTGCTCAGGGTTATCGCCCCAGTGAGAAGAATACCTGTACTGCACTGTTTTGGTACTTTTTTTGTCATAATATATTCCAAATTTTATAGCATGGAATTGCCCCGAAAAAATGGACACGTGACTAAGCAATTTTCTTCCGTTTGACAGATTCATATTCTGCTGGTGATAAATATCCCAAAGTAGAATGAATCCTTTTGCAATTGTAAAAACCTT
>Ga0123335_1007073_pt1 | contig 12738 bp, 5 predicted proteins | sample BiotimSIPDNA_2_FD_89707 | JGI IMG/M metagenome (GOLD analysis project Ga0123335, IMG submission 89707) | Anaerobic biogas reactor microbial communites from Washington, USA - Biogas_R2 time_0 SIP DNA | ecosystem: Engineered > Bioreactor > Anaerobic > Unclassified | place: Washington, USA... | reverse complement strand
CTTGGATGGACATTGCACAGTGTATTTATTTCATCCAATTCTTTTTTGATCGCCTGCTCCATCTCTTCGGGTACTCTTCCATTGTTGCAAGCATTAAGCAGGTCGTGGCATTTCAGGAGCGAGATAATCTGCGTTGCTTGCCCCTTGAGTTCGAATCCGAAATCGTCGAGATGGTCTCTAAAGAAGCCGACGTAGTATGCTGGCCTAGAGAGTGCTGATGCTGTTGGCATATCGATTTGCGCTTGTGTTTGGAATACCAGGAATGGCAGGGCTGCCTTGAGCAGTTCGCTTGCCATCTTTTCATCGTGTCTTGTCGCGCTTCTGATACCGAGCGTTGCGAGCAGCCAGGAATAGTTTGCGGCGGCTGTCATTGACGGCCAGTTTTTGACCGAGCCGTATGTATCGGCGAAGATCGGTTGTCCTTCTCGTGCGGCTTCTGCGACGACAGCCATCCTCTTGAGTTGGCTTGCGAATTCGCCGGATCCTCGATAGTGGCAGACGAGCGTTTCGGCCAGCCATGGGATGGTATGGAGGTTTAGGATGTCGCAGTTTTTGATTTCCTGCACGAGGTAGTCCAAGTTTTTATCGGCGAGTTCCATCAGCTTGATTTCGCTGAGTCTTTCTGCGATTTTGTAGATTGCGAATGTTGCGAGTGCTTCTGCTTCGATTCGTTCGGCGAAGTTTGGGGGTGTTATCTGCGGGAGTTTTTCTGAGGGGAGGATTTTGACGTGTACGAAACCGCCGTTTGGCTGAGTTTGCCTCAGCAGGTGTGCGGCGATGAGTTTCATGTCGTTAAGCAGAACCTTGTCTTCTGGGAAGTGGGCTGCGACATGATCCATTGCGATGGCGGTAAGCGCATTGGTCTTGAGGTGGGCGAACTTTCTCGGGACTACCGGCGATCCTTGCGGCAGTTCTTCGTCTTCGATGATAGCGAGGAAAGCGTTGTTTTGTCCATAACGGGCGGCGGCTTTGGAGATTGGCTTGAATGCGAGCTTGGCGGCCTCCGCCCATTTGGGGTCTTTTGTTGCGGTTGCAAGTCTTGCGAGTGCGATGACGAGTTCGGCTTGTTCCTCCAGGAGTTCTTCGCCGTTTGGCTTTCCGTGGAACCAATCAGGAAACGGCACGTCAATCTCGCCTGATTTAGGATTGATGCATCCAAGCAACGCCTTTGCGCCGTCCGTTGCTTTTTCGAGGCATTCGCTTGCGGTTGCGGGGAGTTTCGGCAGTTGGTGCCCCCTGTAGAGCTGGCATGCGGCTGTTCCGTCAGTCCAGTACGAATCGACTTCGAACATCGTGACTTGCAGGGGTTTGTCCTGTGCCGAGAGTTCCATCCAGTTTTTCAGTGCCAGGAAGTTCAATGTTTCCGAAATGAAGTTTCCGACTTGTTGCTTTGCGATAAACCTGTCTTCGTTTAGCAGGCAGCGTCCTGTAATTTGCGCTGGCGTGAAAGCGAATCCGCTTGATGGCGAGAATGCGATTCCCGCCAGGCTTGTCAAGGCGAGTTTAGAGGAATTGAACTGGAAGCCCGCCGATTCCTTTGCGCACTGGACCACGTCGATTTTCAGCCAATCCCACTTGTTTGGGTTTTGGTTTCTGTCCAACCAGTCTTTTGGCACGATGGTTTTTTCCCGTTCTGCTGCTGCGCACATTGATTTTATTTGATTTTTGAGGTCGTTGAAACGTGCTTTTTCGCTTTGCTGCAGGAATTCGAGTGCATTTTCGAGTGCATTTTTCAACGAGAATCCAGTTCCGATGTATGTTCTGCAGGGCCAGAGGTCATCCCCTATTGAAATAAAAACGATTCTGGGCTCGTTATCATTGGGTGCATTTTCCGCAAGTTTCCTGTATGGTGCCTGTGTCGGCTCTGCTTCTTTGATTCCCTTATGGAGTTTTAGCGCGAGTTCCTTGTATTCATTTGGGGAAACCGCTGACGGTTTTGTGATGCTGTTGAACCAGATATACTGCGGTTGCTTTGTGTTTGCGCAGAGGATTATTGCTGTGAAGAGCAGGAAAGTAATATGGATTCGCATTTTCGTTGCCTTGGTTTGTTGAAGTTTACCTGTATGGATTTGCTTGCAAAAGCTGAAGCGTTGCTGTATTTTTATTGGATTGTCTGCGTTAGTATGAACAATTAAATTGCCAGGAGGCAATCATGAAGAAAATTTTAGTTTTGAATGGTCCGAATTTGAATTTGGTTGGTATTCGCGAGCCGGAGATTTACGGTGTTCGTGGGTATAGTGAGCTAGTTGACTACATTCGCAGTTGCGGCGAATCGTTGGGGGTTGAGGTTGACGTGCGTCAATCGAACCACGAAGGTGTTTTGATTGATTGGATTCATGAGGCGTTGAACGTGTTTGACGGGCTTGTGATCAATGCTGGTGGATATACTCACACAAGCATAGCGATTATGGATGCGATAAAAGGTGTTGGGTTGCGTGCTGTTGAAGTGCATTTGAGCGACATTCGGATCCGCGATCCGTTCCGTCGTCTTTCCTATGTTGGCAAGGTTTGCGAGCGTAGCTTCATCGGGCGTGGTTTTGAGAGTTATCGTTTGGCTTTAGAGTACTTGACCCTGGGTGATTCACGTTAAATGGTTCAGGGTTGTGTGATGACATGTGAGAAAACGAAGGGCAATTGATTGTTGTCCTTGTCGAGGAATGCATATCTTAGTTCCGTTGGATATTCTTTGATATCGATCGGCTTGGTGTAGGTTTCGTCCTTGGATTCTGGGTTTTTGCCGTCCAGTGTGTATTTGATGGTTGAGTTCGTCGAGTTTGGAATGACGACTTGGCCGTTGTTGCATATTGGTTTCTCCGACCAGATTTCCTGTGGCAGTGGCGATGTGATGTTGATGTCGTCGAAAAGGACATCGAACAATTCGCCGTCTGCGTTTCTTGTGTCGTATGCGAGCATGATTCGGTTGATCGTTTGTCCGACCGCCTTGGTTTGTCCCAGGTTGACGACGACGTTTGACCACTGTCCGACCGGACTTTTGGGCGTACCCGTGTGTTGCGGGATTCCTCTTGTATCGGCGATGCCCAGGTCTCGCATTGGGCTGAAGTTTTCGAATGCGATGTCAAGTCCTGAATGGGATCCAAGCTTTGTGAGTGGTTTGATCCAGTATGAGACGACCGTGTCCGGGGTGACGAGGAATTTTTCGCTAAAGATTGTGCAGTATACGTAGGAGTAGCTTGGGTTTGTGCTTCGCCCCTTGAGTCTGAAGACGTGTTTCCCTGAGTGTGCGTCGTCTCGTTGGACGATTTCGCATGACACGTCTGCGCAATCCCTGATATTACCCGGTTCTTTGATGATATTGTTTGGAAGGAATGTTGCTGTTGCCGGCGAATCTGCGTTTGCCGATAGGTTTGCGCTTCGGCCTTGGGTTGGGGTATAGTTCACGTTTGTGGCGGCGTTTGCGAACATTGCGACCTGATTCGGATCGTGGAATTTCGTGAACAATGCGTTGTTGCGGGAGGTGACCGCATATATCGAGACGGATTTTGCGTTCGGTCCCGTGATGATATGTGCGTCCAACGGGCGCCCAAACTCGGCTCCCGCAATGGTGCAAGTTCCGTTGTTGACGACCACAGGACCCGTCAAGGTGTTGAACTGATCCAGGATGACGGTTCCAGGTCCGTCCAGGAAGGCGGTGTTGTTGCCTGCCCAGAACTGGGATGCGACGAAGGTCGCCTTGCCAGCGAAGTTGCTTCCCGTGACGATGCTGGCGATGTTCTTCTTGCCCAAAGGGACGAGTTGCGCCAGGGCGAAGTCGAGTGCGGAGTTCTTGCCGCATTCGAGCTTGACTGCGTGCCATGCTGTATCTGTTCCGTGCATGAGGATATCGATGTCACAATGGTTGTAGAAGGCGATACCGTCCCTTGCTCCGTACAGGAATGTTCCGAGCATGGTTTCTCCGGTGACGTTGTCGAAGGAAATCGCCTCCAGGTTTGCGCGTTGGAAGTCGATATGCGTTCCGTGTGCGCCTGGCGAATTCTGGACTTTCAAGGGGAAGTTGCGTGGTAGCCTGACGGCATAGTGGGGATTGAACTGTATGTCAACAATATCGCCTTGTGTGGAATTGGCGATGAAGAGTCCGCGTCTGAGCAATCCTCCGGCGAGGTAGTTGATGCAATGGCCCGTGGTATCGTAGGATGCAAAATCCACAAATTGCCATGCGTTTCCAACTGTTGTGTCAACGAGCCAGCAGTTTTTTCCTCTTCCCTGTATGGTCCATGGGTATGGGACTGGATTTTCCAGCGGTTGGTTTGGGTACCAGAACGTCAGTCCCCTCAGTCCTGAGTTTTGGCTCAGCGTGAGGAAGGGGTCAGCGTCTTCATCGCCGTGGTTATGGTTGATCATCAGGACCGAGCCGCTTGAGGCAGTGTGGTGCGGGACATCGAAAATCCCTCTCAATTCGACGTTTGGCGGGACGTTGATATTAGAATTGAAATGATACCATCCTGCGGGAACATAGACGGTTGCGGGTGCGATTGTCTTGGCGTGGTCAAGCGCTTTTTGGAAAGCGGGACCATTGTCGGTGAGGGTTGGACTGGCTCCGAAATCGGTGACCAGCACCAGGTTTTCAGGTTTGAAATCGGGAAAGAGCCTTTTTGGGGTGAAGGCTGGGAGTTTCGGGGTTGCGTCCTGGATGTTTTTGGGTAGGGGTGTGACGATGGTTGCCACTGTCGTGTTGTTTTGGATCTTGGCGATGGTTGCCAATTGTCCTCCAATGATGTTTGCTCCTCTGGCTTCCTTGTCCGCAATGATCGTGAACGAGTTGGCTTTTGACGAACAATTTGAGAATTGCATGTTGCCGTTGGTGAGCGTTGCCTTTGGGACATTGACGCTTGAGTTTCTGAACGAGAGGATTCCCGTTCCCTCGTTGAGGATTTCGGCGTTATTGTCAAGCGCAATGAATGAGCAAAGGTTGAATTGGACATTGGTGGCGAAGAGGGCTGTGGCGTGTACCGGGAACCGTGTTGCCGCGAAGGACGTATTGTAGATTGCGAGTCCGATTCCGTTGAGTTCCTGGAGTTTGAGTGCGGTTTTGCAGTTGGTTATGTTTGAGTTGGCCATCACTGCATTGGTTGTTCCCCTGACGCCCTTGCAGAACAGGAATCCTGTGTCGAGTCCATCGATCGTGATGTTTCGTATGTATTCCCAGTCGGATCGTCGAATGATGACACCTGTTGCGTCGTCCAGGTTTGCCGTGTTGGCTTTATGCGGGAGTTTTGTGTATTTGAATGCATCGGCGGATAGATTGATGTGGTCCAGCCTTCCGATATCGGTGCAGGAGTCAATCTCGATTCCTGTTTTGAATGGTGTTATGACCGTATTTCTGATGGTATGCAGTTCGTTGGATTTTGGTCCTATTGCGATGGCCTGGTAGGAGTTGACGAATCGGCAATTGAAGATCGATTGGTTGTCTGCGTTTCGTGCGTTTACGACGGCGACTGTCCAAGGGAATGGAATTGGCTTGTCCGCGGTTTGTTCGGGGTACCAGAAGACGAGTTCCCGAAGTCCGGTTCCGGATTCCAGGGTGAATGCCGGTGTGCCGTCAGCCGAGTTGGCGCCGAATTCGATTGAGAATACTGTGCCGATCTCGGGGAATTTCTCGCAAAGGTCTTGCCTTTCGTGGTTGTCACCCCTGAGCACGACGCCGTCTTTGAGCAGGATCGGGGATTTCAGGCGGTATGTTCCAACCGGGAGGAAGATCGTGCCCCCGCCTGCTTCCGCCAATTTGTCAATTGCCTTTTGGAGTTGCGGTGCGCAATCGCCTTCAAGTGGGGCGAAGACGTCTTCGGCAATGACCAGGTCGCGGGTCGCAAACTTGGTTTTTTGTATGGATGGCGCCGCCATGGAAGCGGCAGTCGCAAGGCAAAGAAGAGTCAAGCAAAAGCGCATTGTTACATCTCCTTAGGGAAAATAGGGGGAATCGGTTTTTTCCGAAAAAAACTGCATTTAAGCAAAATAATGCAAGTTGGATTTCAATGCAAGTCATGGGCATAAAAACAGGCAATGAAAATCAGCTTTTACTCATCTTTTTTGTGGGTGGAAAAAGCATTGCGCTGTCTTGGAGGCAACGGAAAACTAGTGCAACCACCCAATGTCTTGGCGGTTTCCAGCGGCATGGCTTCGAAGCAACTGCGGTTACTACATATAAAAATCGCCTTTTTGAGTTCTTGATTGTGTCCATGATTGGTGTACATTCATTTAGGAGCCGTTCTTGCATTGTTTTCAGGAATCTTGAGGTGACTTATGTTTAGATCTTTCGTTGTCGCTGTGTTGTTTTCCTTGGTAGTTGTCCAGGGTCAGATTAAGTACGAGGCCGAGGATGTGATCGTCAACAAGGAAGTGACGAACAAGGAAGTTTTGCTGAAGGACAAGTGGTGCATTTGGAGCACGGACGTCAACAAGCAGGCCTGGTCGGGTGGTGTGGTCGTGCGCAGTCCGATTACCTACGAGGACCACAAGACGCATGACGAAGGAGCACCTTGGCTGCATTGCCGGCTGCCTATCCCGGAGCCGGGCATCTACACGATTTCATTCCATGGTTCTTTTCGGCCAATTGGCTTGTCCTTGGACGGGGGGAAGACCTGGAGAAAATACACCAGCGGCATCATTGCTTCCAAGGTGAAAATCGAGAACGGCTTTTTCGATTGCTGGTTTGACGATTGCTACAGGCCTGATCCCAAGGGTTCGATGGGACCTGCGTATGTTGACTATTTCCTGGTCACTCCGTACTTGGAGCCAAAGAATGGGTTGTCCAACGGTGATTTCGAAGCGTTGGACATCAATGGGAAGCCTGTCAGCTGGGGATGGTTTCATCGCCAACAGCTTGGCGGTTTCTCCGCCAGCGATGATGCGCATGGCGGGAAGCGATCGGTTAGGATTGTCGTTCCGGCGGAAGGGACTGGCGACTGGGCGTTGGCGAATTCGCACCTGTCACCTGTTGTCCCTGGGAAATCATATCGGATTTCCGGCTGGATCAAGTCCACGTCTCCCACGAACGCCCGATTTGAGCTGGTTGGGTATCGTGGCGGCGAGCAGGTGACTTGGGTGGCAGGACGTTCCAGAGCCTTCTACGATACGAAAGGCGTTTGGCAGCAGATACGTGGGATTGTCGTCTTCGACGAGAGGTTTGATGGAACCAGCGTCCGGGTTGTCGGACGTGGGCCATGTGACCTGCTTGTGGACGACATCGAGATAACGGAGCTGGCAGAGGACAGCGATACTGTGGTTCGACCAAAGGTGACCGGTCATGCAAAGGTACGTGTCGAGGAGCCGATGGGGCGCGGCGTCTATGCCCAGGTGACCAGTGAGGGCACTGCCTATGTCAGCTGGCGATTGCTGAAATCCGATGCGCCGGATGTTGGGTTTGATGTGTATCGGATCGTTGGCGAAAAAGCGGAGAAGCTGAATGAGAAGCCGATTGTCCAGACCAGCGATTTCACGGATGCAAAGGTTGTTGAGGGGGCGCACTACCGTGTCGTGCCAATTGGCGGAGGTGTTGCCGGCGAGGCGTCGCTAATTCCACGGGCGAGCGCGACCAGGCAGGGATATCGTGTGTTTAAGCTAAGCGATCCGGATGCCAGGGTGCAAAAGGTTGCGATCGCGGACTTGAATGGTGATGGCGAGTACGACTACATAGTGAAGCATCCCAACAAGAATGTGGATCCATGGAACGTGGTTTGGTACAAGTCCCCTGGGACGTACAAGATCGAGGCGTTCTTAAGTGACGGGACGCGCCTGTGGACCAATGACTTGGGCTGGGACATCGAACAGGGAATCTGGTATTCGCCCTATTGTGCCTATGATCTGGACGGCGACGGGAAGGCTGAAGTGATTGCGAAGATTAGCGAGGGCGATCATCGATCCGAGGATGGGCACGTGTATGAAGGACCGGAAAGCTTCGTGGTCTGGGACGGAATGACGGGCAAGGAAATTGCGCGAGGACCCTGGGTACGTCGCGATTTGTTCGGCGCCGACGGGGAGTCCGCATACGGGTATGCGTCACGAAACTTGATGGCTATCGCGTACTTGGACGGAAAGACCCCGTGCCTTGTGAACTTGCGCGGGACGTACAATGACATGGCGGCGGAAGCGTGGCAATTGGTCAACGGGAAGCTGGAACGAGTGTGGTCCTATGACAATTCCGAATTGAGCATGAAGTGGTACGGCCAAGGCGCGCATACGAACTATGCGCTCGATGTGGATGGCGACGGACGGGACGAGGTCGTGCTTGGAAGCGCCGTGCTGGACGATACGGGGGCGCCGCTCTGGTCAACGGGAAAAGGACATCCGGATGGCGTATTCTTCGGCAAGTTGAGACCTGACTTGCCTGGGCTGCAAGTCGGATACATTATGGAAACCCGCCAGAAAACAGGCGGAATCTGCATGGCGGACGCGGCGACGGGAAAGCTGCTTTGGGAGCTGGACGAACCGACAAACCACGTGGACGGCAAGGGACAAATCGCGGATATCGATGTGATGTACCCAGGCGCTGAACTGGCCGGTGCGGACATGCAGATACTTGAACCGGGAACGAACAAGCGAGGACTGAAGCGGGGATGGCTGCTGACTGCGGAGGGAAAGGTGCTGGAGGCGTCGGAAAATCCGACCTATCGCTATGGCTGTACCACATTGTACTGGGATGCCGATTTGCAGAAGGAGGTTTTCCGAGGAACGATCATGGATCACGACGGTAGCGCGATATCCCGCGAAGGATATGGCGGCTTGTGCCTCGTTGCCGACGTGGTGGGCGATTGGCGCGAGGAATTGCTCACGTCGCCAGCAGATGGCGAGTTCAGGATCTACTCGACGGAGATTCCTGCGATGGATCGCCGGGTCTGCTTGATGCAGGAGCACAACTACAGGATGCGCCATGCCGCCAATGCGATGGGGTACTCCACGGAGGCGTTGCTTCCCTACGATCCGGAAGCCGAATCGCCGAATTTGAATTTGACGAGCAAGGCGGAGCTGGATGGCAATCGTGTTCGCCTGGTGGTCGTTGCGAGCCGCAAGAGCGGGTTGAAGGGACGCCTGGTAGTGACGACGTTGCCTGGCGTGACGGACGATGCCTTGGAGTGGGATGTTGACTTGAAGCCGGGGGAGCGTCGCGCCTGTAGCGTTTTGTTGAGGAGTTCGGCTGATGTGGCGGGCGACATATTGCATGCCGAGATGCGTACTTCCTCTGGTCCGGTTTTGCGAGGCCAGGTATTGGTACGCTTGGCGAAGCCGTACATCAAGGGCGTCAGCATGGTTGAAGGCGAGTCCTTTTCTTCGCAATCGGGCGGGGAAGTCCAGATACGCGATGACAAGCCCGGAACCCATGGCAAGTCGATCTCCCACTGGGATGACGAAGGGCATCGCTTGAGTTGGGAGTTGGCAGTTCCTGCGGATGGAGACTATCGTCTGATGGTGCGCTACTGCACATCGATGGGCGCCAAGCGAAAGGTGACTGTTGGCGGAGACGACAAGGGCGACGTCAACTTCCCCAATACGGGAGGCTTTGGCACGGATGCGTTGCAGTGGGATCATTGCGAGATCCGATGCAAGGGGTTGAAGCGCGGCAAGGTCGTCGTCGAGATGGTGAATGTTGACGGCAAGGGATGCAACGTCGATTACTTGTCGTTGGTACCCGAGAAGAAATGAACGATTTGATTGAGTAAGGACGAATGAAGCGGATATTTTGCATACTTGCGGTCGTCTTCGGGCTTGTTTCTTGGGGCATTGGCTTGGAAGAGGCGGTTTTGCGAGAGGCGGCATCGCGTTGGATCGCCAGAAGCGTGGTGCTGAAGCAGGAGGGTGTGGATTTTCGCGTGCTTGGCATGGAACACCTGAAGGATGACGAAGGGAGTCCATTGCCGATGGTTGCGATGTCGCTGGAGCCTGATGGCTTCCTGGTGATATGCACGGATGACCGCTTGCCGACGGTTCTGGCTTTCTCGCCAACGGGACGATTCTCAAATGATGCCGAGGGACTGCCCAGATTGTTGCGTCACCAGGGAAAGAAGTATGTGGAGTGCCTGGCTCCGACTCGCGGCAACGACCTTCAAGGCGCATACGCCAAGAACAGCGAGGAATGGGAGGCGTTGCTCGGGGGGGTGACCAGGGGCCCGCTGGATGGCGATCCGAATAATCTGATTCAACCAGCGCAGTTAATGACGATCTGGAGGCAAGATCATCCGTTCAACCTGCTCATGCCGGCGAGTAGCAATGGAATCGCGTTTCGGGGCTTGGTTGGATGCGTGCCTCTGGCATACGCGCAGTTAATGGAATGGAACCAATGGCCACCACGGGGCAAAGGACAGAAAAGCTATGAGAATGTATCCTCTGAAGTGAATGGGACACTGTCTGCGGACTTCACCTTGGACTACAATTGGGCATTGCTGGAAGACCATGATTTTTCCGATGTTTTTTCCGATCCGATAACCGCGACTGATCGGGAGGTCGCCAGGTTGCTTTTGGATTTGGTTGTCGGCGCGAGGGCGGCGGTCGGTTTGGGTTCTACGTCGTCAGGACTTGTGGCGATTGCCAAGGTTTTGGAAAGCCATTTGTATTATCAGCGACCTACATTTTGGGCCAGCCAAGACGTTTTTGGCACGAAGTCGGAACTATCAGTAGTCCATTCAAAATTACGCGAAGAAGTCAAGAGTGGGTGGCCTGCTCTGGCAATTATGCCAGGTCATGTTTACGTGGCCAGTGGATACGGCAAGCAAAATAATGTCGAGTACTTCTACTACAACTATGGTTGGAAAACAGAGGCCGTCATCAATGGTTGGTATCGTCTTGACGACGGTTTTCAAGGTGATGCCTCGGCGCTTTTCGGATGTGGAGTTGGAACGCGTCCCTTGCCGATTCCGATGTTTCGTCCAATCAATCGTGTTCAGGGAACAGCAGTGACGGTTGAATGGGATTTTCCGAAGCGTTTGACGAGCCAGGGTTTTCGCTTGTCCAAGCAGGTTGGGGGGCCGGGCGCTCCTCTTGTTGTGGTCAGCAATGCGATTGAAGGTACGGCTCGCAGTTTCAACCTGACTGGTTTGGAGGCTGGGAATGTGGCGTTGACATTGGAGGCAAAGGTTGACGGAGCGTGGCAAGAGGCCTCTGAGCCGTTGGAATTGACGATTGTTCAAGGCGATGCGCCCGTTGACGTGGGATTGACATGCCCAGTGGATGAGACGTGCTTTTTGGACGATACGATGTCCTTCGATGTAACGTCGCAGGTGCCTCTTGAAAGCTTGGAGGTCACTACCAGTCGAGTTGACATCATTCCATCCGATGGGATACAGGTTGAGGATTTGGGCGACGGGATGCATTGGCGTGTCACCCTGGCACCTGTCGGAGACAGGGAAGCCTTTGCGTTGCTTTGGGTCAAGGGGATGACGGCGTCCGGTTGCGAGGAGGCAAAAAGTGTCTTTTTGCGCGTATTGAAGCGGCCGATGCTTAAGGCTATTTGCGTGACCCTATATCCTGAAGGCGTTGGAGCATGGCGCATTGTGGGGAGTGACAATTGGCTCGATTCAGGCGAGGCGGCGGAAGTCGAGACGGGAACCTATACCGTTGAATTCCAGGACGTGGAAGGCTGGACGACGCCGGCGCAGAGAACCATGAGCGTGGGAGACGTTGAAGTCGGTCTGATGGAAAGCTATTCTCCTGTGCCTTCGGAAGGCGGTTTCGGAGTCCTGGTGACTGCCGATTGGACGGGAGGCGACATGCCAAAGTCCATGCGATTGATTGGCGGAGTCGCGACAAATCAGGATGTGGAAGCGCCATTCGACGTGCCCGCTTGGCTGGAAGCCGACAATGAGGCAAAACTGGTGGATTTCGAAGCTCCAGGGACTGCAAATTCCCTGCAGTGGACGCTGGAAGCATCCGTGATTGGAACTGAATCCTTGCAACTGACCTTCACAAATGTGAATATCCCCGAAAGTTGGCAATTCACGGTGACGGACTGCTGGGGACAAAATGTTGCCCTGGATACGCCAATCGTGCTTGATAGGCCAGGTCACTATTGCTATGAAATCAGACTAGGCAAATGCGTTTCACAGGAGGTCATCTTGCGTCCGGGATGGACGCTGCTGGGTTTGAATCTCGTCCCCAACCCCAATTCAAACTTGTGGAACTATGAACCGAAAACTCTGGCAAATGGAAACTACATTCCTGTGGAGAACCTGAACCCTGGCGATGCATTCTGGATTTTCAATGATGACGTTCAGGGAGTCCAAACCTTCCAGGTTCTTGGAATGGCTCCGAATAACGACGAGGTGGAAGCCAACACAGCCAAAATCCAGAACCTCAAGCCTGGCACCTGGACCTTCGTCGGAACACTCAATGAATTGACTCTGGATGCAAGTGAATTCCTGATTTGGGAGTGGGGCGACAACGGATATCAACGCCCCGCCGATAACAAGCTGCTCCCAGAAAAAGGATACTGGCTGAAGCGAAAGTGACGATACGAATGTTTGTCCTAAAAATAGCAGTTGACGCCATGACAACAGTTTAAGTACGGGCACCCGGGGTGCTCGTGCTCAGGCGGTGTCGCCGCTGAAGCGGCGAAACAAGGCAAAACCCCAGTCGGGACGGGGCGGGTAAATTTGCCCTGCTTCGGAGCAAGACGGGTTTAGGTACGGGCACCCGGGGTGCTCGTACCTAAAGTTGCTATGAGTTTTCGTCCCCTTTTGTGGATAAAAAAAAGCGGCGCGTTGTCGTGGTGACGACGCGCCGCTGTTGTATCGT
>Ga0123335_1007070_pt1 | contig 12749 bp, 7 predicted proteins | sample BiotimSIPDNA_2_FD_89707 | JGI IMG/M metagenome (GOLD analysis project Ga0123335, IMG submission 89707) | Anaerobic biogas reactor microbial communites from Washington, USA - Biogas_R2 time_0 SIP DNA | ecosystem: Engineered > Bioreactor > Anaerobic > Unclassified | place: Washington, USA... | reverse complement strand
GTTTTCTTTCCTTTTTTCCGGCTATTCTCAGGTTTTTCAATTAACGCAGCCAGATTGTTATAATATTCACCAAGTATGGTTTTATATCTTTCCGCCCTTTGAATAAAGTCGCTTTCGTTGACATCAAGGCTTGTTATAATTCTTTCCAATATTACTGAATTATTAATTTTAAAACAGTGTGTCTCCTTTTTTGTTTCAAAACACATTTTTGCAGTTAAATTTTCTGTTAATTAATTACAGACGGTATAATTAATAAGGTTTATATGTCATTGTATATAAGACCTATATCCTTTTGTTAATAAGTTTAATCTCAAGTTTTATGTAACCTCTTAAAGGATTTTTGCGTTTCAGAAAAAAAACGATAACGATGAATATCAATACATCAAAAAAGCGCAATCAAAAACGTTTTAACGTCCCTGTTATCGGGCATTTTTCGAACAAAAGTATAAGGTTTAATTCAATACTGGAGGCTGAAAGATATACTGATATTTCCTATTCCCTAATATTTGAAGCATGTGTAGGGAAAATTTATAAAGCCAGAAATGTATATTGGGAATTTGAGAACGGAGTCCATTATATGAAATACAAGGCATATTTTATGCGTTCACGTTTAAAACTTGAAGAAGCCGGGCGCCAGGCTCATGGCAAAAAACATGCTTTGCCACAAAGTAATCACAATTCAAATCATTCCTGATTTTAATCTTTGATTTTAAATCCCAGCAGCTTTAATTTGTGAAGCGATTGCAGATCAATATTCTCAGCATTTAGTGTATAGGCATGAAATTCGCGTCTTAACGGATAATTGCCCCTGTAATCCTCAAACCTTGATATATCATTTCTCAGCCACCTATTCTCATCCTTTATATTATAAGTCTTTAGAACTACTTCAGTAACTATCTCCTGAAAAGATTTTCTGTATCCATTACAATGAATCAGTATATTATCAGGGGTTGGTATTTCTTCAGGCTCCCAATCATCAAGAACATCTAGTCTGAAAAACCTACTGAACTGTCTGATAACCATTTTGGTACCATTTGCTTTGCCATCCGCAGAATAACCTGCAATGTGGGGCGTACCAATAAAAGCCATATCAAGCAAACTTATGTCAATGTCAGGTTCGTTTTCCCATACATCAAGAATGGCATCTGATATCCTGTTTTCTGCAATTTCTCTTTTCAAGATATCGGAATCCATTACTTCACCTCTGGATGTATTTATAAAAAGTGTACCCTTATTCAACCTGTTAAGAATACCTTCACCTGCAAGGTGATACGTATTATATTTGCTGCCCCTGTTCAATGGTACATGAAAAGTCACAATATCGGCTTCTCTGATAATGCCATCGATTGAAATATAGCCGCAGGGGCCTTCTTTTTCAGCCCTGGGCGGGTCATTCAGAAATACCTGCAATCCTAGTATTTCAGCAAGCTTAACAATCTTCCTCCCTACGTTTCCAACACCTATCACTCCCATCACCCGTTCGTTAAGGTTTATATTTCTTTCCCTGGCATAAAATAACAGTGCTGAAGCAACATACTGCATTACCGATGTGGCATTACATCCGGGAGCAGAGGTCCAAAAAATATTATGACTTTCACAATATTCTTTATCTATATGATCATGACCTATTGTCGCGCTGGCGATGAATTTCACTTTTGTGCCCTCTAATAATGTGGCATTGCACTGAGTTCTGGTTCGAATAATCAATGCATCAATATCCTTAAGGTCTTTATTGGAAATTTTACCGCCCGACATGTATACCACATCAGCAAAAGGTTCAAGGACACCATTAATAAAAGGAATTTTATCGTCAATAATTACTTTCATACTTATGATAAATAATGGCACAAACTTAGTTCAACTACTGGTTTTCCAATCAATTATTAAAAAAATAATAAATCTGACGCAACCATTTACATTCTGTTGCATCAAAAATACATCAATGGGTTAGCAGATTATAAGCAAAACTTATACAACCCTTGAGGATGGAATAAACCCAAAGGGGCCCCTCTCAGTTTCGGGGCCCTTCCATTTTCCAGGACTGAAAAGTTTTTAACCGCCTGTTAATTAATTGATAGTCTGTGATAAAAAATAACCTGATGCGGAAGTTATTAACAAGGTTGTAGAATATGGTTTATTTCTGAACCATATTTTGTAATTTTCGTAGAACTCTCTATAAGCATAATGCGCCTTTATAACCATAAAAATCTTCTCTCTTGGCAATGACTTCCTTATTCCATTACAGTATTCCGATAATTGCCATGGGGAATTATCTACCCGGGTTAATTTTCTTTTGTGCAGGATTGGTGTCGGCCATACTGATATTCTATGCTTTCAACCTGATAAAAAAACGCAGGTACAAGGTTCTTTACTCAACTGCCGACAGTATACTCGATGAGAGTGACCAGCTCAACATACTTATCAACAATATTCCGGATTGTGTTTTCATCAAAGATAATTCCAGCAGGTATGTACTTTCAAACCAGAAATTCGCACGTTTACTGAAATCTGAGAGTTCCTCCAGCCTGTTGGGTAAAACGGATTCTGATCTCTATAAGAAAGAAGACGGGGAGAAATACATAGAAGAAGACAGGAAAATCCTTAATGGTCAGGTGCCTTCGATCGTCAGGAAACATGAAAGTTTGAAAGATAACCAGAAAAAAATATTCCTGACCACAAAGGTTCCGATTAAAAACAAAAAAAATAAGATAATAGGCCTTTTTGGCACTATTTCTGATATCACTGACCAGGAAATCGCATCCAATCAGCTTGAAGAAAAGAACAGAATTCTTGAAAAAGAACGTACCCTGTTCAGGGCTTTAATGGATAATATGCCTGATACTATTTATATTAAGGATACCGAATGCCGTTTCCTTGATGGTAACCCACATCAGATACAAGTAACAAAGGCAAAAACGCATGAGAATCTTCTGGGAAAAACAGATTTTGATTTTTACCCGAAGGATATAGCCGAGATATTCTATAAAGATGACAGACATGTTATTGAAACCGGAAAACCTGTTATAAATAAGGAAGAGATAGGCTTCGATACCGAGGGGAATATCCGTGTTAAATCTACTACAAAAGTTCCATTTCGTGATAAAGACGGCAATATACTGGGGTTGGTTGGTATTGGCCGCGATATTACAACACAAAAGGAAGCCGAGGAAAAATTAAAAGAACAGGCCCAAAGTCTGCAGGAAATAAATGTTTTACTGGAAGAACGGCAGGAAGAAGTTAATCAGCAGGCCGATGAACTTAGCCAGCAAAACCGCCGGCTTGAGGAAGAAAGAAATCTGTTGAGGACCTTGATAGACAGCATACCCGACTATGTGTATGTGAAGGATTCTAACTGTTCCTTTATCACTGTCAACAGAAACATGATGAGGGTATTTAAAACAGATGATCTCAACGAAATAATCGGTAAATCTGATAATGATTTTTATCCTGAAGAATTTGCCGCAGGATTTCATAAGGATGACCAAACAGTTTTGGCTTCCGGTAAAGCTATTCTGAACAAAGAAATTCCGGGCATTGATGCAAATGGCAATTTCGTCCAGTTGCTGTCTTCTATAGTGCCATTCCGCGATCCTGACGGTAGAATTGCTGGAATTGTAGGAATTGCTCGTGATATTACCAGGATTAAAGAATCAGAAATAAAACTGAAAGAGCAGGCTGAAAGTCTTAAAGAAGCAAATGTACTCCTGGAAGAAAGACAGGAAGAAATTCAGCAACAATCCAATGAACTGTCATCCCAGAATACGATCCTTGAAAATGAGCGTAACCTGCTGAGAACAATCATCGACAGTTTACCAGACCTGATCTATATTAAAGATAAGGATAGCCGGTTTATTACTGCCAATAAGAAGATACTGGAAGTAATGAAAGCAAGAAGTATAGAAAATCTGGAAGGAAAAACAGACTTTGATTTCTACCCAAAAAAAATTGCCCAGCAATTCTATGATGATGAACAAGCCGTTATTAACTCTAAGAAATCTATGATCAATAAGGAAGAGTTAGGTTTTGACAGCGATGGCAGAGAGCGGGTTGTTATGACTACTAAAGTACCCTTTTATAATGCGAATGGTGAAATAGCAGGCATTGTTGGTATAGGTCGTGATATTACAGAACTAAAAGAGTATGAACAAACTCTGAAGCTTCAGGCTTCAGACCTTCAGGAGAAAAATATACTGCTGGAAGAAAGACAGGAAGAAATTCAGAAACAGTCGGAATCTTTATCGGAACAGAACAGCATTCTCGAAAGTGAAAGGACCCTCCTCAGGACACTTATAGACCATATGCCTGATTACATATATATTAAAGATAAAAACAGCAGGTTCCTTACAGTTAACAAAAGGCTTCTCCAGGTAATGCATGCCGACTCTCTTGATCAAATCATTGGTACAACCGATTATGATTCTGCACCTGAGAAAGCAGCTGCCGATCAATGGTTACTCGATGAAAAAAGAATCTTGGAAACAGGTGAACCTATTATCAATAAAGAAGAAATCGGTTTTGACGAAAATAACAGGGAAAGGGTCATATCTACCACTAAGGTCCCATTTTATGATACTGACGGAAATGCTGCTGGAATCGTTGGAATAGGCCGTGATATTACCAAACAGAAAAAAGCTGAAAAACAATTAAGGGAACAGGCGCAAAACCTTCAGGAAGTTAACATTATCCTCGAAGAAAGACAGGAAAAAATACAACAGCAGTCGGAAGAACTTAATAAACAGTCACAGATTCTTAAAGAAGCCAACATCAGGCTTGAACAACTCAATGCCACAAAAAATAAATTTTTCAGTATCATTGCCCACGATCTGAAGAATCCATTCCAGGCAATATTTGGTTTTTCTGAATTATTGCTGCGTAACTTTGATGAATTCGACCATCCTCAAAGACTTGAATTACTCGGGATGATTAAAACTTCCTCTGAAAGTGCTTTTAACCTTCTTGAAAATCTGCTACAATGGGCAAGAACTCAAACAGACAGGATAAAGTATAATCCCGATGCACTGGATCTTGCTGAACTTATTGAGCAGAATATTATCCTGGGCAAAGCCAGCGCAGAAAACAAACATATTATCCTTTTATCCGAGATAAAATGCTCAGCAAAAGCTTATGCAGATAAGAATATGATCAACCTGGTCTTACGGAATCTGATCAGTAATGCCATAAAATTCACCAATGATGAGGGTGTTGTAACTGTTCATTGTTGTGACGACCCGAAACATAAAGATATGATAGAAGTATCAGTTACGGATACAGGAATTGGTATTTCTGAAGATAATATTAAAAAACTATTCCGTATTGATGAGTATTTCTCAACATCAGGAACCGCCGGAGAAAGTGGTACCGGTCTGGGCCTTATTATCTGTAAGGAATTTGTTGAGAAAAATAAAGGAAAGATTTCGATCAGCAGTGAAATTGATGTCGGAACTACCTTCTCGTTTACTCTTCCAAAGGCAGGTAAAAAGAATTAATTGTTTAAGACCCTCTGCCTAAGTAAAGCCGACCGGAATGGTTCCAAAATCCTTATCAGCAAGCTTTTTTTATCAGTAATGATTTCGGCAATACCTGGCATGTTTTGCTGAAAAGTAAGTTCAATTCCATAGTTGGTTATCAGTTTTGAACTATCAGGCTTTATTTCAACTGAATAGAGCTCATCTGTAGGTACCAGCGAAATTGATGTTACTTTGCCCGATATGGTACCGAATTCAAGATAAGGATAGTTGTCGAATTGTATAACTACTTTAAATCCTTCCCTGATCTTCCCTGCCCCTTTAGCCGGCACCAATACCTTTCCGACAATCCCCCCTTGTTCACGTGGTAAAACAGTAAGGACGATATTCCCTTTTTCAATATATTGGTTTTCCGACCATATCCTGGTAAGTGAAACCTGACCATCAAATGGTGAACGGATAACGTAATCATTGTCCCACTGAGCCAGGCCGCCCTTTAACATTTCAATAGCCTCCCGGACCAATTGCTGATGATCGCTGCTATTCTCCTTAAACTTCAGTTCAAGTTCCAGAATTTCCTGCTGGAGATCTGAAACTTCTATTTGTGCTGAAGCCAGTTGTGTTTGGGTACTTCTCCACGAATATAATTTAGCAAGCTTTTGTTCTTCCGATTTCTCAAATTGTGATGATGAAATAACCCCTTGAACATATAATAACGAATCACGCTTATACGATTTATCTCCTAAGGCCAGGTCTTTCCTTTGTACTTTTTCCTGCTCCTCAAGACGTGCCAGATATAATGAGTATTTTTTCAATTCGTAAGTAACAGATTTAATCTTGCGGCTGTAATAATCAAGATTTTTAAAATCTCTGTAGTCGCTAAGTCTTTTTTGCAGAACAGAATAAGGTGCCTGCAAATTTCCCAAAACAAGATTCTCAGGAAGATGCATAGCTTGTGTTGAATCAATATCACCCATCTGGTTCATAAATTCCTTAAGTGCCAGAACGTCGTTGAATTCCGCAGAGGATTCCAACACAACCAGAACCTGGTTTTTATTAACAAGTTCTTTATCAGCAACAAGGAATTTTCTGATCCTTCCTGAAATATTCGCGGTAATCTCAGCCGGAGGTGTTTGTGTTGTAAGCTGGACGGGTGCTTTAATAATATCCGGGTATTTTAAAATAGCTGAACCAATGAAAAATATCAGTACTATACCGAAAATTACAATAGTACCAAACCTGACGATCCAGCGAGGCATCTGCCCGAGAATTTCGCGTAACTGCTCGCTTCGTAATTCCAGTTTGCTGGCTTCCTCTTTCTCTTTTTCGGTTATAACAATTTTAGTCATTAATTTCCCAGTTCTAATTGGTTCCTGACCAAACTATAATATGCCCCTTTTTTCTTTGAAAGTTCTGTATGTGTTCCTGTTTCAACTAAATTACCATTATCCAGGACAACGATCTTATCCGCATTTTTTACAGTGCTTAATCTGTGGGCAACAACAATCACAGTCCTTCCTTTAAAAAATCCATATAGATTCTGAATAATAGCTCTTTCATTATTAGCATCAAGACTATTGGTTGCTTCATCAAAAAACAGGTAAGCAGGGTCTTTATAAAGCGCCCGGGCAATCAATATACGTTGTTTCTGCCCCTGACTTAAGCCCATTCCTTCTATACCAATTTTTGTATTAAAACCCAGAGGCAGGTTATCGGTAATTTCTGTTACATTAGCTATCCGGGCAGCATAAAATAATTTTTCTTTATCGATGGTTTCTTCAGAGAGCGCGATATTATTCGCAATGGTATCAGAAAATAAATATCCGTCCTGCATAACCACACCGCAAATACTCCTCCAGGATGAAGGATTTATTTGTTTAAGGTTTTGAGTACCGATCAAAATATCGCCGCCGACTGTATCATAAAATTTTAGTAGTAGCTTTATCAATGTTGTTTTACCACTACCACTCGCGCCAACTATAGCTGTTGTTTTATTGAACGGGATATTAAGATTTATTTCCTTTAGTACAAAAGGCGATTGTGGCCCCTCATATTGGAAAGATAGATTTCTTATCTCAATATCATTGCCTCCGGAAATAACATCATTATCAACCAGGGAAGGTGATTTTTCAGCTTCATCTTCAATATTATGTATTTCTGATAAACGCCGGAGGCTATTACGGGCATCCTGAGTGGTATGTAAAAATTCAATCATCATGTCAATAGGCCCCGAAAGTTGTCCGATAATGTAAGAAACGGCGACCAGGCTCCCCAGCGTCATCTTCCCCTGAAGTACCAGCCATGCTGTGAAAAAGACGATAAGTACATCCTTAAACTGGTTGAAAATAAGCGCACCTGCTTTTTGCTTCTGAACAAGAGTGAGGCCTTTAATATTAATACTGAATATTTTGGCCTGTATATCTTCCCATTCCCATCGTTTTCTTTTTTCGCAATTATTCATTTTAATCTCGTGCATTCCCGAAATGAGTTGGATGAGTGAATTCTGATTATTTGAGAGTTGGGCAAAAGTTTTATTATCCAGTTCCTCACGCTGCTTCATAAAACTTAAAGTCCACAGTAAATATATAGCACTGCCTGTGAGATAAATGAGAAAAATTTTCCAGCTGAAAATCAGTAGAACAATGCCCATTATAGTCATTGATAGCACAGAATAGAAGAGGTTGATTGTTGTGCGGGTAAGAAAAACCTCAATACGTTTATGATCTGCTACTCTCTGTAAAAGGTCGCCCCTGTTTTTTGATTCGAAGAATGACATGGGCATTCGCATGAGTTTCATCAAAAAATCTGAGACAAGGTAAATGTTGACCCTGGAGCCCAAATGCAGTATAATCCAGTTTCTGATAAACTCTATTGAGAACCGGCTGGCTACAAGAACCAACTGAGCTATGAGCACTGTCACCAGCAGAGAGTGGTTTGGAATAATAATCCCCTTATCTACTATAGTTTGAAATAAAAACGGAAAAATAACCTGGATAAAAGCCCCTAAAAAGACACCCAGAGTGATTTGAAGAATTAAGGATCGATAAGGGGAAACATAATTAAAAAGAAATTTGAGTCTACTCCTGTTCAATTTTTCGTCGGGGTTTCTATAAAATTCGGGAGTAGGTTCCAGTTGCATACATACCCCCAATGTTTCACCACCTTCAGATGTTGATCCCCAACTGCGCAAGAATTCTTCCTTTGTATAGACCGTTGTCCCGAATGCAGGATCTGCAACATATACTTTACCTTTGCTGATTTTAATAACAACCACAAAATGGTCCTGGTGCCAGTGGGCTATACAGGGAAGTATTAATTGTTCGCTAAGCTGATGAAAGGTGACCATAACGCCTTTGGTCCTGAAACCGATAGATTCAGCTGCTTCACTAATACCTTGTAATGAAACACCCGTTCGGTTTATAAAACAACGGGTGCGTAAGGTTTCAAGATTAAATGTTTTGCCATAGAATTTAGCAATCATTTGTAAACAGGACGGCCCGCAATCGTTGGCATCATGTTGCAGGTATACTGGAAACTTCGGCATTGAGGGTTAGTTATACCTTGTTCGTACGAAGCTAACAGGAATTAATGAAAAAGCCAACAAAATATTAAAACACTACTGTTTTTTCAAGGGTGCGCCGCAAATTCAGTAAATTTCTTTGTCTCCATGAGCCAGCCTTTTCAACCGACTGTACCAATTTTGTCTGGATTGTAAAATAGAAAGTGGTACCCTTTCCGAGAAGAGATTTAAACCAGATTTTACCGCCCATCAGGTTTATCAACTTTTTTGAAAGACTAAGGCCAAGACCCAGACCTTTATATGGGCTTTCAGGCATATTCAGCTTGCTGAAATTCTGGAAGATTTCTGATTCTCTTCCTTCAAGCCCTCCGATACCGGTATCTTTTACAAAAAATTCTAGTTCATTGTTTTTTAGCACATATCCAAATTCTATTACACCCTGTTGGGTAAATTTAAATGCATTGGTAATAAGATTGGTTAAAACCTGTGTTAATCGGAAGGTATCAGTCCTGATCTGCAGTTGTTTAAGTTCATCAGGTACAGTGAGAAGTAAGGCAATATTTTTCTCGGCAAGATGTTTATGCAATGAATAATGTGAGTGAATTTCAGACATCAACTCAAACAACATACACTCTTCATTGGACAATTTTACCAGACCGGCTTCAATGATAGAAGCCTCGATTATATTGTCCAATTTGTTTAAAAATTCCTGGCTGCTCTCCCTGATATGGGTTATATATGATTCTTTCTCTTCAATATCTAGATTATTCATTTCAATAAGATCGGAAAACCCCACAATGGAATTTAAAGGTGTTCTTATTTCATGGTAAAGATTTCGCAGAAATACAGATTTTGCTTTCTCAACACAATTATTTTTTTCATCAAGCAATTTTTCAAGCAAATCAATTCTCCTTCGCAAATAATTAAATTCAGCTGCTCTATAACGTGATAACCGCTTCCTTTTGAGAGGAAAAACATGCCTGAAAAAATTCCGTATTTTTCTTAAGCTTGTCATCATCACATTTCGATCTGCTCTAAATATTTTCTGACAATCTAAAGGGACCGGATGCTATTTAACCCGGCCCCTTTTTGAGAAACTCCATACTCTAATATCTTATTATTTAATTTTCTTTAGTATGCGGCGGGCATCTTTCTTATAGTATCCATCGGATTTGGCGATGCGGTAAAAAACTTCCTTTGCTTTTTGGTTTTCACTTGTCATAAGATAACACAAACCCAGATACCACTGTGCCGACTCTATGAATGCATTTGCCTTGTGGTCAATAATTTTATTAAAATTCCTGTTGGCTTCATCATACTGTTTAATTTCCATTCTCGATATTCCAGAATACAGATTTAAACCGATACGGGTATTATCCTTTTCAATAATTTTCTCAAAAAGTACGATGGCTTTTTCGTAGTCTTTGTTATCGTATAATACCATGGCTGACCGTAATTCACTGTCAACTATGTCTTCGGCAGTACGCAGGTTCATATTTATTTCCGCCCGTTTATAGTACTCAGCATATAAAGCCTCTGATGTAGTTTTCTTTCCATACATGAAAGATGCAACAAGAGAAAATGCAAGAAGCAGTATTACTGCGATTCCTGACAATATATAAACTGGTTTTGCTTTCAGTTTAGCAAAATTTATCGTCTCTTTCCATGGATGGTATGTTTTCCGATAAATTACATCAAGCCTGGATTGCAGGTCTAAAATATCTTTATCAGAAATAACATGGTTTATCTTTTTCTGAAGGTCAATTTCTGACTGTAACTCAACGTTACTATCAATTTCCTTCTCAAACCACAATTTTTCACTGGCACTCATAACGCCGTCGAGGTATCTATCCACATACCTGGAATAGTTAATTTCTTGTTTCATAACTACCATTTTTCAATTGACTAAAAGGTGACTAACATAATTAATTAAAAACGATTATTTGCCTTTATTTTTATAACAGATACAAAAGAATCTCTATTAATATTATAGACGACATTATATTCAGAGCTTAAACCTGAATCATCGACATCTATTAATAAACCATTTGTTAAACCCGATTATAATAACCGGTAGCAATAACCAATAAGCTTTCAATACTTTATTTCAAAGTAATTCTCAGAGCAGTATATCTTATTTAGAGGTTTAGGTAGGTTAATTATTTTCAACTTCGATCCAGAAAAAAAAGGTGGCGAGATAACGTAGATGAGGAAAGGAATTGAAGTTATGTGCCGTTAAAACCATTATTATCTCGCCTGTATCACCCTTTTGTAGAGAAAACAACCAAATCTTTATTCAATTTCATCAGGAGGATCCGGAGGTATAAAACCGCCACCTCTGATACTGAACATATCTTTTTTACTTAATTCTTTGATCTCCTTTTTGTCCGAGATTAATTGGGTTAGCATTTCAATTTTCATAGTATGGAGTTTTAAGTATGTTAGAGTTTCTTTATAATAGTTCCACTGATATCAAAAATGTCACCGGCATTTTCCAATTTTTTTAAATATTTTTTTCATAATAATTCACATTATCCTAATAATCAACAGTATAACGCCCTTCATTTTTTCCGTATTATTTTCTACTTTCGGCATGTAGAGACTTCATTTCATGAAAAATCAGGTTTACAAAACAATTTTCGCCGGGTCAATAATCTGTATATCATTATGCTCTGCCTCTTTAAAAACCTTAAATGCAATAAATAATATTAACCATGGTTATTATGACTCAATTTCAGAGTCATATATTTCCATTGCCAATAATTACATTAAAACAGGCGATTACAGAAAAGCCCTGGAAGCCACTGAAAAACTCCATCTTTACCGGAAGTCAGAACTTCCTGATACCAGTTCGGCAATAATACAGAGTTATATTAATATGGCCCTTGTCAACATGAATATTTATGAATATGAGAGAGCCCTGCGATACCTGAGGGAAGCTGAGATTATTTGTCTGCGAACCGGAAGAAATGAATCAGAGCAGATAGGTTCCTTATACACCCAAATGGGCAGAATTTATAAAGAAAATGGAGACTTCAACAGGGCTGCACAATATTTTAAAAGGGTTGATCAATTAATTGATAATCATCATTTAAAAAATAAGAAGAGGTTGATTTCATATTACCTTATATCAGCTGACCTGAAATTGATATCGGGTAATACCGCTGAATCGCTTGAACTATATGAAAAGTACTACAATGTGATAAAAACTGTTGAAAATAATAACGCCCTGCTTGTCAATTACTATAAAGGTTCTGCGATAGCCCTGGCCAAGGCTGGAAAATTTAACGAGAGTATAGACTTATTTTACAAAGCAGCAGATATTGCCGCTCGTGATACCTCAGGAAACCTGGTGGAGCTAGCCGTGCTTTATAATAACATAGGATTTGCCCATCTTGGATTAAACCAACTTTCTCAGGCCGAAGTATCCCTGAATAAGTCCCTCGGGATTTTTAGAAAAGTAAATGCCAAGGGCTCACATCTTATTGAACTTTATGAGAATTTTGGCAGGTATTATTTTTTGAAGGGCAACTATATAAAAGCGTTGCAGGAATACCAGGAAGGCCTGCAATATAGCACATCGGCAACAAATCTTGATAATGTTTTGGAAAACCCCGGCATTGATGAGATAATGGCTTTGGTTCCAACCCTTCAATTGCTAAAGTTGAAGAGTAACTGTTTAAAGGAACTTTACCTGAAAAACAAAAAAACCAATTATCTGGATGCTGCACTAAACACAGCATTCCTGATAACCGATGTAATTG
>Ga0123335_1007067_pt1 | contig 12753 bp, 14 predicted proteins | sample BiotimSIPDNA_2_FD_89707 | JGI IMG/M metagenome (GOLD analysis project Ga0123335, IMG submission 89707) | Anaerobic biogas reactor microbial communites from Washington, USA - Biogas_R2 time_0 SIP DNA | ecosystem: Engineered > Bioreactor > Anaerobic > Unclassified | place: Washington, USA... | reverse complement strand
TTCTGTGGCACCTACCCTTGCGGCACTTGCCCGTAAAAATACCGGGGCCGCAAAACCCCGGTATTACTTTGTTTCTATGGTGGGTCGTACAAGATTCGAACTTGTGGCTTCTTCCGCGTCAAGCAAAAAAGTCCACTTTGGGGGTTTTTGCTTATGTTTGCAAATGCCGGCCATTCCGGGATTTGTTGATTTCCCTCTTGGTGCTTTTTGGCTCGCGTTTGCCCCTTTTTGGACCACTTTGGCGGCAAGTTGGCGGCAGATTTCTAAACCTTTGGTTATAGTCTGCGCGTGTTTAGGTGATAGCAAACGCAAGCAAACAACAACCTAATAATACTTGATTCGTGGTGGTTTGGTAAAATGAATTCCTTAAACAATTTATTCAATTTATACAGTTTATTGAATGGCTCAGGAAAAATGCTGGCGGCAGAAATCCCTGTTGCATGTAAAATATACCCCTTAATAGTAGTTCTGACAGTCGTGACAGTCGACCCCGGAAATGTGAGGCCGATCTCAGAGTGAGGTAAGTATTAGTCATCAACCTTTTTCTTGTCACCGGATTGACCTGCTACATTGCCGCCTTCTGCGCCCTTTTAAATGTTGGCCTTGATGCTTGGGCCCTCTTTCCCGTTAGCTCCGCTCAACGGGAGCGCTGGCGGCCTGTCCGTCGGAAGCAAGTGTTTAAGCATCAATTTTTGAGTGAGAGAGGACATCGTCGCCCATGGTTAAGATAAAAAATGGCTGTCGCCCTTCAATCCGACAGCCACTCTGCATAAAATTTCAACTTGTAAGCACCTTGATGGATTTCTGCTCTTAATTACAACTCTGAGCTTTTAGGTTCTTAGTACCACGTATAACGTTACTTAATCGATAAACTCTTAAGCACCGAAGCTATTGGAATCAATAGGCTTCTTAATTTCATTGTTCCTGTGGTCGGAAGCCACAAAGTATATGTTTTTTAACATTGAAATCAGCGATATCTCTGCTTCCTTAAAATGAACGCTAATTGGTATTTCTATAAATTGTTTAGGGGGAAGATTTTCAAAACTCAGTGTGTCTGTAATATATGTGTGTCCATTGGAACGTCGCGTTCTTATATCCTCCGCTTTCTTCTCGATGATTCCGCTATCACCAATAAATTGAATTGCTATATTTTTTAGATGTTTCCAAGAATCCGATTCATTGTAAATCTGAACGGTAAAACTGTAAGTAGCCCACTTACCATATTCTGATTCGACTTGGATCATGCTTCCGCATGAATCCTGACCATAGTAAGCCAGTTCCTGTTCGCTAAAGGATAATTCTAACTTTCCCCTGTTTTTTGTCCAGTTCGTGATAATAGTATTTAATAACACTCCCACAACGGTACCTGTAATGCCGATAACTCCACTAATAATTCCTTCATTCAGCATCATAAATGCATCTACCTTCCGCCTACTAGTTGGATCCAATGATTTTAGGAAGTAACTGCCGAGCAATATCTGCAAATGCAGGACCATAATCTTTAAGCGCGCCCAGAATAGCTTTCAAAACCGTTTGACGAGGTTTGTCTTGCTGTATTTCGTCCTCAAGACCGTCAATCAATTCCGTTATCTCCTCTGACTGCGAACTATCCTTAATCAATTCCCTTAATTCTATTAATAATGATACTATTTCCTGGTTTATTGGCTGTTGCATTTGAGTCCCACCTGGAGATTGTACCATTATCTGAGCATTTGGGTTATTTTGAATTGTCACTTCGTAACCGCCACGTTTCCGTGGTTGTTGATAATCCGATTCCACATACTTAATACCCGAATTAGTAATTCTGTAATGTAACACTTCATAGGTTCGTTTTTCACCTTTCTTCCGCCCGACGGTTTGGAAAGGCAATGTAGCACTGCGACTTTCGCGTTTTATCTTCAGAAGTCCACGATCACTGAGAATCTCCAGGTATGGCTCAGCCTTCCTACTTGGCATTGGTTCTTCACATTTTAGTGCGATTTTGTGGGCTCCTATCCATCCCTTTTCCCTTTGGTCGTATAGCGACTTTAACAAACATCTGATAATTATCTCGTCATTGTCCATATTTCATCACCTTTACAAATGTTCATACTTATTCTATGTATAAATATTCTGATTGAAATCTTCATACAGGTACTTCTGAAAACCGATGAAGGTATTCTGAATGCTGGCTACCCCGCCTAGGTCTTCGACCGCATCGGTCAGGGAGGAATATTTCAGTTCCAACAGTTGGGGCAGTTTCTCCTGGTCCAATTCTTCCACGCCGCCTTCGATATATTTTGAGAGCACAAAGTCCAGAAACTGGCGTTGTTTGTTATCCAAGCCATAGAAGATCTTGCCCGATGCCTCGAACACCCGGAATTCACGGCTCACCGGTCTTACCGCGAAGGAAATATACTCCAGGACATCAAACAGGTCGCTTTTTTCCGCATCGATCAGACTCTGTAAAGTAGCGAGTTCGGTTTTACCGTAACCGGCATTGTCTAGTTTTTCCAAAAGAGCCTTGCGGGTATTGGGAATGGACCAGATGGCTCGCAGTTCATCTTCACTTCTGAAAAAGTGAGGCAAGTCACCGAATATTTTATGTAAAAACTCTTCGGCGGAAACCGGTTTGCCGTCCGCACTCCAGAAGGAAGTGGAAATCATATGCTGGATCTCACGTTCTTTGCCGTCTCGCAGTTTTATCCTTAGCTTCTTTTTGTGCTCCTTATCGTCTGGATCAGTGCTTTCATCAGGTGGCTTGGGATCACTTGGTTCTGCCGTATCCCCGGATTGCGGTTTAGGTTCAGGTTCCAACGGCTCGCCATCCCATTCCGGATCGGCAAAATGATGACAGGCATTTACAAAATCATAGACGGTGAAAAACTCTTTACCATCAAACAGCCGGGTGCCCCGGCCGATTATCTGCTTGAATTCGATTATCTGTCTTATCGGCCGCATTAAGACGATATTGCGGATATTACGAGCATCCACCCCGGTGGACAACTTCTGCGAGGTAGTGAGGATGGTGGGGATGGTCTTCTCATTGTCCCGAAACTCTCTTAAATATTGATCACCCAGGGCACCGTCGTTGGCGGTAACCCGGACACAGTAATTGGGTTCAGTGCTCAGCTTGTTCTGATTGATTAAATCCCTCACCGCCAGAGCGTGATCCTGAGTGGCGCAGAAGACAATAGTCTTCTCGCTTTGATTGATTTCGTCCATCATGATCTGAACCCGCTTGGCCTCCCGCGCTTTAATCTCAATGATGTGGTTGAAATCGGCTTCCTGATATACCTTGCCCTCTTCCACTTCGCCTTCAATAACCTGATCATCCGGCATGTAGACATACTCATCCAGGGTGGTTTGGATACGCTTGACCTTAAAGGGAGTCAGGAAGCCATCGTTGATGCCCTCTTTGAGTGAGTAGATATAGACCGGGTCTCCAAAATACTTATATGTATCTATATTCTGATCGCGCTTAGGGGTGGCGGTTAAGCCCAGTTGCACCGCAGGGGAAAAGTATTCCAAAATCCCGCGCCAGTTGCTTTCGTCATTAGCCCCGCCGCGATGACATTCGTCGATAATGATGAAATCAAAATAGTCCGCCGGATATTCCCCGAAATAGGGAGCAGGATGGCCATCCTTATCCCGACCGCTCATGAATGTTTGAAAAATCGTGAAAAAGATACTGCCATTGGTGGGAACCCGGCCCTGCTTCCGGATCTCATCCGGTCGGATTCTAGCCAGTACATCCTCGGGAAAGGCTGAAAAATCATTGAAGGCTTGGTCGGCCAGGATGTTCCTATCCGCCAAAAACAAGATGCGCGGCCGGCGCGAACCGTCCCGTTTCAGGTTCCAGCGGGTCTGAAACAGCTTCCAGGCGATTTGAAAGGCGATAAAGGTTTTGCCGGTGCCGGTAGCCAGGGTCAGCAAAATACGGATCTTTTCATCCGCAATGGCTGCGAGCGCGTTGTTGGTCGCGATTTCCTGGTAGAAACGCGTGGTTTTGGTGCCGCCCAGTTCCTCAAAGGGTATGCGGTTAAATTTGTCCCGCCACTCATTTTGCTCCGAAAATATCTGCTGCCACAGTTCCTCCGGGCCTGGGAAATTGGGCACCAGGCCCTCGGTGCCGCTTTTCATGCAGATCTGATAGATCTCATTGCCATTACTGGCATAGGCGAAATCAAGCTGGAGCTTTTCGGCATAATTCTTAGCCTGGGCCACCCCTTCCCCCACGACCTGCTGATCGCTCTTGGCTTCGATCACCGCCAATTTTCGGCCGTTGTGCACCGAGATATAGTCGGCAATCAACGGTTTGGCGTGAGTTCCCCCGGGCTGAATTTTGCCGGCGGTGATATGATATTCCCGCATAATCTTGGAGCCGGGCACCACTCCCCAACCACTATTTTTCAGTTTGGGGTCAATCAACTCGGCCCTGGTTTCGGCTTCGTTCATGATTCACCTCCGGTTAATTCACCCCTGAAAGCTTTATCGAGGATGGACTTCTTAAGATCCTCCAGTTCAGCCAGTTGTTTTTGATAAATTGCTTCAAGCTTTTTGGTTTCTGCTGAAAGAGCATCGAGTTTGGCTACTAAATCTTTTTGTTTTGACAACAAAGGGAATGAAATCCACAGATTTTCTAGGTTCTCGGATGGCAGCCTGTGCACTGTTGCCCCCCTATTTGCCTTTGCTAGTAATTTATTTTGATTGGCTACGAGAATGTAATATAAGAATTTCGAAACTATGCACTTGTGCGGTATCAGTGCTTTCATGTCCTGGTTTATAGTTACGTTACGCATAGCTATTGCTATTGGAACTGTTCGTGCCAAAATCCCAGATCTAACAACAATTAATACTGATCCCTGAGGTATCAAGGTTGTAGAACTATTCCATAATGCAGCAGGAGATATGTGATCCAGAGAATCATATATCTCCTCAGCCTTCATATCCTTTGGAGATACCCAAGGAATGTTACCTATCCAAAATTCTGGCCTTGCTTTAGATGGGGTTCCGCCTCCTTTGAAATCAACTATTTCAACTAGTCTCTTTGTTTCCCAACCGCTAGTATCGGCGAACACATTCTGCAAATAAGAGTCAAAAAGATCGCGGGAGTTGAAAAGATTCTTTTCGACATTATCTTTGGCTTGGGCAATGGCGGCAAAAGCTTCATCCAAACTGGCTGCAATGCGTTGCTGATCTGGGAGAGGGGGAACTTTAATAGCCAAAGAGTATACTTCATTTCTATTTATCCCCGGCTTAACTCCCTTCGCAAGTTTAGGTAATCCTAGACTGCTTAACTGATAATAAATAAATTTCAAATCATATTTCTTGTCATTAAATACAACAAAATATGTTACATCAAGAGGCCAGAATCTCTTCTCGGTGAGGTTTATTTCTCCTGCGGATCCTTTACGCCCAACAATTATACTCGGTCTATCGAAATAATATTCATCCGTTCTATCCTTTTCTCCATTTGCACCATATACAGGATAGTGCCCATCCTTTTTCCTCTTAGCATCAGGCAACGGTTTACCATATTCTAATTTGATAATTTCCCCCAGCTTCCTTACTTCCCAGCCTTTCATCATAATAGCCCTCTGATCGCGGCCAATATTTCTTCAGTCTCAGCATCCAGAGATTTCATCTCCTTCAGGATTTGTATAGGATCTCGCAGCAGCGTATCATCCTTTTTATGAGGATTTTTCGTGGAAAGATCATAAGTTGAGGTATCTATCAGAGCCACATCCACCGACCATGAGTTTTCCGAATCGGCTTTAGTCCTCAGTAGCTTAACAAATTCCGCCAGGTCATCTTCGTTGAGCGGATTGGTCTTGCCCAGATTTCGCGCCAAATTGAGCTGATAATACCAGATCTTGCGGGTGGGGGTACCCTTGTCGAAAAACAACACTACCGTTTTAACCCCCGCACCGGCGAAGGTCCCTCCGGGCAGGTCCAACACGGTATGAAGGTTACAGCTCTCCAGTAACATTTTGCGCAAACTTACCGAAGCATTGTCCGTATTGGAAAGGAATGTGTTTTTAATGATCACACCGGCTTTGCCGCCAGCTCTAAGCATCTTGATGAAATGCTGCAGGAATAAGAAGGCGGTTTCGCCAGTTTTAATGGGAAAGTTCTGCTGCACCTCCGCCCTTTCTTTACCACCAAAAGGGGGATTGGCCAGGATTATATCGTAACGATCCTTTTCCTGGATATCTGCCAGATTCTCAGCCAGCGAGTTGGTGTGTACTATATTGGGAGCTTCGATTCCGTGAAGGATCATATTCATGGTGCCGATAATGTAAGCCAGGGACTTCTTCTCTTTGCCGTAGAATGTACGCTTCTGCAGAATCTCTGCATCCTTGGTGGACATTTTCTGATTGGTGTTCTTTAGGTACTCAAAGGCTTCGCATAGGAATCCAGCCGATCCCACCGCCCCATCATAAATGGTGTTGCCTATGGAAGGTGCGACTACTTTGACTATGGTCTTTATCAACGGCCGCGGAGTATAGTATTCACCGCCATTACGACCGGCGTTGCCCATGTTTTTGATTTTGGCTTCATAAAGATGCGACATCTCATGCTTTTCGGCATGGGATCGGAAGCGCAGCTCATCGACCATATTGAGGATTTCGCGCAGATTATAGCCGCTCTGAATCTTATTCTTAAGCTCCATGAAAATCTCCCCGATTTTATACTCAATAGTGTCGGCACTTTCCGAGTCGACTTTGAATTGCCTCAGGTAGGGAAACAACGTCAGGTCCACAAAATCTTTGAGGTCGTCACCACTTAGAGCCCGGTGATAATCTATTTTACCATCCTTAGTTTTAGGCACTGCCCAGGTCTCCCATTTATATTCCGGACTAATAATGTCTGAGTAGGTTTTCCCAGCCAGTTCGGCGGCCGTTCTTTTGTCTTTTTCTAAATCATCCAGATATTTTAGAAAGATGATCCAGGATGTCTGTTCCACATAGTCTAGTTCGCTGCTGCAACCAGCATCTTTCCTTAACACATCATCAATGTTTTTAAACGTTTGTTCAAACAAAGCAATATCCCCTTATCAAAATTAGACTGAGTTCAATTATTACACAGTCAAACGTGGCCGAGCCTCTCAGCACGCGAACATCCCCGTGCCAGCCAGTGTGGTGCTCATATACTGCTTGGCTTTCTCCTCCGCCACGACGCCGCTCCGGAAGAAGCTCCATTTCTTGGAATCACTTTACTTCCCCGCTTCCCATCTGTGCCCGCAGTTTAAACAGTTGACCATAGCCTTCTTGCTGCCGATCAATCCCCCCAGTAACCCTATCGGACTACCAGTTACCACTCCACCGACTGCAGCCTTCCCAAGGCCATAGCCCTTCTCACTGCCCGACACCTGTGTGGAGCCGCACTTGGGGCAGGATACAACAATATCAGGATTGGCCAGGACTGGTGTGTTTTTAGTTTGCATCGCAGCATCCATATTCCCAATGGCAGTTTTAAGTTTGTCGGGATTACGCATATAGCGCATGCCAATCCAGACCAAAAAAGCACCAGCCAAGACCGCCCAATATCCCCCATTGGCCCAGGCCGCTATACCTAACACTCCTATAAGTAAACCACAAAGAAGAGATACGAATCCAAACATCTTGCCAACCCAACGCATTTAAATACCTCCTTCTTTACGACCTTCCTCATCATCATTCTCCTAACAATCCAATCATCGGGACGGCGGACTGCACAGACTATACCGGCTCGCGTCAAGCGCGGTAAAGTCTTCCCTTGCGGTCGGTCCATTCCCGGACCAGTTGGCTCCGGCTCGTCGAGCTTGGAGACCTCCCCCTCCCCTTATATACCATCTCCATATATTGACTAAATTCTATGATTGTTTCCATTTTCCTGCATAGTACCCTCCTATTTATCGAAGCCTGTGTTTCGATTCTGTTATTCGAGCGCTGGCTCGCCCGTTATGCTATGCTGTGGGGTGCAGTAACGAGCGGCCTCAGTAAAATTCCAAGCCTGCTCTAACCTCAATCGCGTTTTTTCCGCCTTCTCCGAAATTAGTAAGCCTTCTAGCATAAAGGGTTTATGCCGTTTTCCCGGTCAGCTTGTTAGTGACTACGTCGTACTCCTTGGATCCGGTCACCACGTCTACGGGGGTTCCGTCGTCCTCGTATTCTTCCCAGTAGCCCTGCTTGATTTCCGATCCTAGCGAAATCGGCGTGCTTATCAGCCGCTCCTTCGCGTTCCAAATGCGCCCCAGTTTGTCCCAGCCTTCCCGCCCCGGGTAAGGCTCCCTGGTGTCTATTAGCGTGAACGGTCCATCTTCCGATGTGGCCACAAACCTCCAGCCCTCCCTGTTCATCATATGATCACCCCCTTGGTTAGTCCACTCGACTCTGTTTCAGAAATGCCTCCAGATCCTCCTCCATGACTCGCCAATACTTGCCGATTTTCACGCCTTTCAATTTCCCTGACCGGAGCCAGTCAAGCACAGTCTTTTTGACAACGGAAAGGATCTCGGCAACCTGATCTGGTGTGTAGACCTTGTCCATTAAGCAACCCTCCTTTCATATAAATTGTTGTCGAGTATATACTTCACGGTACTTGCGAACCACCGTCCCCCGTTCTTGGTGGCTACTGCCTTTTCGTTCAGGGCCTCCGCTATCTTGCGGAGGCTCCAGTTATCTGCCCTCCAGGACTTGATCTGTCTCACGGTGGCCTGCTCGGTATGGTTCTCCTTCAATAAGTCACCTTCGCGGTCAAATCCGTAAGGGGTAGGACTGTATGCTTCCCGGTGTTTCTTTTTATGCTGGAGGGCCTGTTCGGTTCGCTCTGCTATCAGGCTCCTCTCCATCTCCGCAAAACCGGCCATCATGGTTAGCATCATCCGTCCCATTGCGGATGAAGTGTTTAGGCTCTGCCCGCCCATATCCACCAGGTGCAACGTTATGCCAGCTTTGTCCCAGGCTTTTGTTTGGTGCAAGGCGTCCTCAGCATCCCGGAAAAGTCTGTCTAGCTTCAAGGCTATAACATGCCCGGCTTTTTTCTTGGATATAAGATCTGCCAGTTCGCTGCCCCCCGGCCTGGTTACAAGAGCCTTGCCACCGCTAACTCCTTCCTCTCGAATGAGCACAACCGGGTCCAGACCCATCAGCTTGCAGTATGCTAGGAGCCTTTCCTCCTGGGCTTCAAGGCTGACACCCTCCCGGGCCTGTTCCGCGGTGCTCACGCGGATATATAATACTGCATTCTTCATGCTGGCCTACCTCCATATCAATGCTTTTAGTGTTAGTATATGTCCATTTTGTTACTTTTCAATACCATTCCGTACAAAACCGGTCGGTTTTGTACGCACAAAACCAGAAAAGGAGGAGGCACGAGCCTAGAGGATGTCGATTTCCCCTGGCCCTTGTGCATGGCGTGGCCCGTCCGGATCCGGCTCCACCATGTAGAGCTTAGCCATCAAAGCAAGATATAATTGCCGGGCTTCGGCATCCTCAAATATCTTGGTGGCCACACTAAAATCGTGCTTGATATTCATCTGCCCCCCGATTTCGGTCTTGGTGTGCTCGGTAGGAGCGCCCGACGCCAAACGCTCGATCTTGACGGCCACGTCCAGGAGCCGTGCAAGGTCTCCTGCGCTCATATCCTCCGGCCGCAGCGTTCTCAATCTCTGTGCCACCTTGGCCTGGATTCCTTTAGAGAGCTTGATGTGATTTTCGGCCATCTCCTTTTGGCCCTTTTCTCTCTCCGCTTGGTAGACGCTATTCAGGTGGTTATCCCATGCTATGACGCGCTCCTGCCATCGCCACCGCTGACTCCAATGGGCAATAACAGACAGCGTTTTTCCCAATGTCTCAGCGACTTTGCGTAGGCTTCGGGGTTCCATGTCCCGGTAGTGTATAAACGTTTGCCAGGCGGGGGTTGTCTCCCGCGGCTGGCGGTCCCAGACCTCCCGGTCCAGGCTTAATTGCACAGGCTTTTCCGACTTCATTATTCGGACCTCGCTTGTTTCAGTTCGGATTGGGCCTGCTGTAACTGTTGCATGGTCGGCTCAATCAAATCCGAGGGAGTCTGTCTCCTGCGGAGGATCTCGACCCGATTTTCGAGCTGGGCAACGTTGCCCTCCAGGGCGGCAATCTTCTTGCGATGCTCCCCCGCCAGGGCCGCCGGCAGCGCCTTGGTCTCCAGTTCCTTTAATAGGGCACGCAGCATCTCCAGCCGCTCCCGGCTGCCGGATATGCGCCGGTGGTGCTGCTCTGCCTGAACTATGACCTGTTCGGTGTAGCCGCCCTCAAGATCCAACACCAGGGGGCTCGCTGCTATAGCTTTTTCCTTGTCAATCTCCTGCTTCACGTTTTTGATGTGTCGGTTGACTCCTTGTGAGCTCAGTTCACTGTATGCTTTAGCCATCGTTGATTCCTCCTTTTATTCTGCCCCGCTAGGTTCCCATAGTGCCGCCTTTGTTCTGGTCCTGTTGTCATCCTACCTATCCGTCACGACCACCCCCCTGGTCGTGTATTCTGCAAAACTCCTCGATCGGGATCACTACCAAGGCCGGCTGCCGATCCGCTTTAATGATCAGCAAGTCATTGCCATCCAGCCATGAATATAGCTGTTTGAATCCTGATCCCCTGGCTTTGCATTCCGCTCGGTAGGTTTTCCCTTGAAGAACAAACTCGACGTCACCTTTCGCGTATTCTGTAGCCCCTGAAAGGGGCACCCGCTGCGCCTGTATGCCAAATCCCCTGAATATATTGACCGCGCTACGTTCGAACCTGTTACCCTTGTCGCGTTGCATCTTCCCCATTACTTCGCTACCTCCATGCGCTTAAATAATTGCGCCGCCTCCCGCTTGGTGAGGCTCGCGTCTACCTCGAAGCCTGCCCGTCTAAGGGCGTATACCTGTTTGCTGCTAGCCCGTTCGCTCCACCGGGCCTCCCGCTTGGCGTATGCCTGGCCGATCAGCTGGGCCGCATCCCCGGAACTGATGTCCTCGGGATGATTGATGCGTAGCCTCGCCAGGGCCGCCAGCTGCTTTTCCGTGGCCGGCTTCCTGGTCCACTTGGCGTTCTTTGCGGCGAATTGTTTGGCGGTCATACGGGCATGATCTTCTGCAATCCCCATAGCATACCCGAGAGGCAATGCGCTGGAGACCAGGAGGCGGAAATCATCCTGCTCCGTTAAAGCGACTATGTACCGGTCCACATCCACTTGGTGTAAGTGAATGTATGTTCCGATTCCGGTCGGCAGCCTCCAGTCGGAATCCACGGGGAACCACCGGAACTTACTGCGATCTATAAGCGCGTACTCCTTGGCCACGATCTGCTTGGCGGCGGTCGCTTGCTTATCAGTTTGCCGCACTTCCTCCGCCCGGATGGCCTCCTTGAGGCTTTCCTTGTCCTTTAAAGGTAGTCCGGCCAGAGTACCAAGGCTGCAAACGTCGTGGCGATTGTCCGTAAACTCCAGGACTATGCAATTCGTTTTGCCCGGGTACAGCCTGGTTCCGCGGCCGATCATCTGAGTGTACAGGCCGCTGGACTTGGTTGGCCTGGCCATGATAAGGCAATCGGTACCCGGATCATCCCATCCCTCGGTCAACACCTCGCAATTGGTGAGGATCCTGATATCTCCCCGTGAGTAAGCCCGGAGGGTGGCCTTGCGGTCGTCGGGAGCCATGTCGCCATATACTGCCGCTGCCTTTATCCCCTCCCAGTTGAACGCCTCGGCCAGGTCCTGGCTGTGCTGCACCCCCGCACAGAAGGCGGCTGCCTTGCACTTACCGGCGTATTTTCGGTATGCCTTGACGATGATCGAGTTACGTTCTTTGGTGTTGCAGACCGCCTCCAGCTCCCCCGGGGCAAAGTCTCCTGCCCGGGTATGGATCCCCTTGAGATCGGTCCCGGCTTTGACCCGGATCGCTTTGAGGTCGCACAGGTACCCCGCGGCTATCATGGTCGGCAGACTCCTCTGAAATACGACCTCCTGAAAAACGTTGTCCAGGGCCAGCCCGTCCATGCGCTTGGGGGTGGCCGTAAGCCCTACCAGCAACTTGGTCGGGTTATCGTCCATGAAGCCCAGTCCTTCCATGACGGTGCGGTATGAATCGCTAATGCTATGGTGGGCTTCGTCGACGATCAGTAGTTTAAACCCTTGCTCCTGCAGCTGTTCCAGTCGGTTGGGCCGTGAGATGGTCTGAATGGAGGCTACTACTATCTGATGGTTCAGCTCGTTACGTTCGGCCTTAACGATGCCAATGTCGGCCCCGGGATAAATTAATTGGATCTTGTCTTTGGCCTGGGCAAGCAGCTCCTCCCGGTGGGCCACAACGATTGTGCGGGTGTTCAGTTCCTTGGCCAGGGCACCAAATAGGATAGTCTTGCCGGTACCAGTGGGGAGCGCCACCAGTTGCCGGGTGATGCCTTTATTCTTGGCGGCCAGTATGGCCTGGAGGGCCTCGGCTTGGTATTCGCGAAGGTGCAGCATTAAGCCCCACCTCCAGTCTCGCGAGAAATGTCATCCCAGAAGATGGGCTCGACCTCGGACCGGAGGCTCGTGGGATTGCCTGGAATAGTTGACGCCGGGGGTAAAACTGGCAACGCATTTTTTGCATAAATTGTGTTATTTATTAAGGGGTTCACCCCCCATAATTTATGCTTGCGGCCGGCTGATCTTTTGGTCGTGTCCTTTTTTTCCCGGAGATAATTCCGATCCGCTAGAAGTCGCAAGGTCTCCCGCAGTTCCTCCGCCTTGTAGAAAGTAGCCCGCAAGGCCGCGTGACACTCACTATTT
>Ga0123335_1007066_pt1 | contig 12754 bp, 10 predicted proteins | sample BiotimSIPDNA_2_FD_89707 | JGI IMG/M metagenome (GOLD analysis project Ga0123335, IMG submission 89707) | Anaerobic biogas reactor microbial communites from Washington, USA - Biogas_R2 time_0 SIP DNA | ecosystem: Engineered > Bioreactor > Anaerobic > Unclassified | place: Washington, USA... | reverse complement strand
TCCCTTAAATTTTCTTTTGGAGTATGAATCCGGTAAAGAATTTTAATTATTAGGATTATTTAACTGTTACTGTATTTTCTTCTTCAACGTTAATTAATTCTTCTTCTTGTTCGCCAATAATAACATTACTAACTGATTTGGTTTTTTCCGAGAAGTAAGAATAAACCGCCGGGATTACAAATAATGTTAATAAGGTTGAGAAAATTAAACCACCAATCACAGCAATACCCATAGAAACGCGGCTTTCGGAACCGGCACCAAGTGCAAGGGCAATTGGTAATGTTCCAAGAACAGTTGACAAGCTTGTCATTAATATTGGACGGAAACGTAATCTTGCTGCTTCTTTAACAGCATCAACAACAGATAATCCTTGCGCTTTTTTCTGGTTTGCAAATTCAACAATTAAAATCCCGTTTTTAGTAACCAAACCAATAAGCATTATTTGTCCAATCTGACTGAAAATATTAAGTGTTTGGTTAAAGTACCAAAGAGTTAAAAGCGCCCCGGCAATTGCCAATGGAACGGTAAACATAATAATAAAAGGATCCCGGAAGCTTTCGAACTGAGCTGATAGAGTGAGATAAATTAAAATTAAAGCTAATGCAAAAGTAAATAACAAGCTCGAAGAACTTTCTACAAAGTCTTTTGATGCGCCTTCCAATGTTGTTGAATATGTATCATCCAAAACATCTTCGGCAATTCTATCCATCGCTTCTATTCCATCGCCGATAGTTTTTCCGGGTGTAAGACTTGCAGATACAGTTGCGCTTGCGTATCTATTATATCTATATAATTGTGGAGGACTGCTTCTTTCGGTTAGTGTTACAAGATTATCAAGCTGTAATAATTGACCGCGGTTGTTTCGAACATACAAAGATGTAAGGTCAATCGGTTTATTTCTATTTTCTCTTGTAACCTGACCGATAACAGAATATTGTTTACCATTCATTACAAAAAATCCGAAACGTTGACCGCTGTATGCAAGTTGTAATGTTTGTGCAATATCCAGCGCAGAAACACCAAGCTCGCGAGCTTTTGTTCTATTTATCTCAACTACAATCTCCGGTTTATTAAACTTTAAGTTAACATCAACATTTGCAAATGTGGGGTCATCTTGTGCAGCTTCTAAAAATTTAGGTACTACTGTTCTTAAACGTTCTATATCGGGTGCTTGAATAACATATTGAACAGGCAAACCGCCTCTTCTTGTTGAGATCGATTGGCTTTGAACTACAAACGAACGTGCGTCGTTAAGTTGTCTTGCAATACCCGTAACTTGATCGGCTATTTCTTGTTGAGAACGTTTCCTCTCTTTAGCATCAACAAACATTAACCTAATAAATCCGCTATTAGAAGAACCACCGCCGCCTCCGCCGGCTGTTACTGTTATCATGGCCTCGGTTTCAGGCACTTTTTCTTTGATTATATCTGACATATTCAACAAATATCTGTCCATCAATTCAAAAGAAGTTCCTTCGGGCATGGTGGATTGAATTCTTACTTCGCCCCGGTCTTCTATTGGTGCTAATTCAGACGGAAGATTAGGCCCTATAATCATCATTAAAAGGAAAGCACCCGCCATAATAATAAATGCAATCCATCGTTTTTCCATAAAAGAATTGAGTGAATTATGATAAAGAGATTCAATCTTTGTAAAAAACGGTTCTGTTTTTTTATAAAACCAGCTATGTTTTTCTTTTGTCGTTAGAATTTTTGAACTCAACATTGGAGTGAGAGTAAGCGCAACAAAAGAAGATATTATTACGGAACCGGCTATTACAACTCCAAATTCAACAAATAATCTTCCTGTTATTCCTTGTAAAAACATAATAGGCAGGAATACAGAAGCAAGAGCTATTGTTGTTGAAATTACGGCAAAGAAAATTTCCGAAGCGCCTTTAGTACTGGCTTCAATCGGGTTTATTCCGGCTTCGATCTTTTTGTAGATGTTTTCCATTACCACAATAGCATCGTCTACAACTATACCTATTGCCAGTACAACACCAAGTAAAGTTAAAACGTTGATTGAAAAATCCGCTATATACATTATGAAGAAGGACCCGATTAAGGAAACTGGAATTGCAATGATTGGAATTATTGTAGTACGCCAATCGCGAAGGAATAAAAAGATTATTAATATAACTAAACCAAAAGCAAGCAAAATTGTTTCCTGTACTTCCGAAATTGAATTGCGAATATATTTTGTAACATCGAAACCAATACCAAGTAAAATATCTTCCGGCAAGTCTTTTTTAATTTGTTCAACCCGCTTGTAAAACTCATCTGCAATTTGAATATAATTAGCGCCTGGTTGTGGAATTAAAACAATACCAATCATAGGAATGCCGTCGCGGCGGAGAATAGAGCGGTCGTTTTCCGGATAGAGTTCTGCAGTTCCTACATCTCTAAAACGGACTATTATATTTCCAGATTCTCTAATAATAAGATTATTAAATTCTTCAACAGTAGTTAATCTACCCATTGTTCTAACAGTAAGCTCTGTATTCAGTCCCTCAATTCTTCCGGATGGAAGTTCAATATTTTCTCTGCTAAGAGCATTTCTAATATCGAGTGGTGTAACGCTGTATGCGGCAAGTTTAGCCGGGTCCATCCATAAACGCATAGAATATCTTCGCTCTCCCCAAATACCAACCTGGCTAACGCCCGGTATTGTTTGAAGTCTTTCTTTAAAAACATTTTGACCAATATCGGAAAGTTCGAGAAGATTTCTTTTATTGCTTTGAACATTTAGAAAAACAATAGGAACTGCATCGGCATCTGCCTTAGAAACTGTTGGAGGATCAACATCCGGAGGAAGATTTCTTTGCGCGCGGGAGACCCTGTCTCTAACATCATTTGCCGCTGCTTCAAGATCAATTGAAACATCAAACTCTACGGTAATATTACTTCTTCCATCACGGCTAACTGAGGTTAAAGAACGAATACCCGCAATACCGTTTATTTGTTCTTCAAGTGGTTCGGTTATTTGAGATTCTACAACATCGGCATTAGCGCCGGCATAAGTAGTTGAAACGCTAATGATAGGAGGATCTATACTAGGATATTCCCTAATTCCTAAATATGTATAACCTATTATTCCAAACAATACAATTGTAATTGACATTACTATTGCAAGTACGGGTCTTCGTATGCTTATTGATGATAAACTCATTTATTTGGCTTCTTTTTATTTTCGAATGCTGTTAATTAATACCACTTAATCTTACTGGTATATCTGGGCGCAATTGAATTATTCCCGATACTATTAACGTATCGCCGATATTTAAGCCCGATGTAATTTGAATTTCTTTTTCAGTTCTTATTCCGGTGATAACTCTTTGTAGTTCTGCTTTACCGTTTCTGTATACAAAAACATTATCTCCTTCAATATCAGGAACGATCATCTCGGTAGATACCAACACCGCATTACTTATATCTTCAAGAATAATATCTATTTCAACATAAGAACCCGGGGTAAGTTCGTTTCTGTCGTTTGGAACATAAGCTCTTACTTGAACGGTTCTTGTGTTCTCATCTATTTTGGGTTCCACCGCATATATTTTCCCTTTATAAACGTTACCAGTAGAAGTAAGCTTTACATTAATATTCTTTCCTTCTTTAATTAAACCAAAATATTTTTGCGGGACGGCAAAATCTACTTTCATAGGGTTTATACTTTGCAAAGAAGCAATTCTTGATTGAGGGGAAATAAAACTTCCAACACTAACGGATCTTAAACCAACAACGCCATCGAAAGGCGCACGTATTTCTGTTTTTTCAATTTGTGCTTCGGTAAATTCAACATCTGCAATAACGGAATTTAATTCACTTAAGGCAACGTCATACTCTTGTTGACTAGTAAGATTTTTTTCTAGCAGCTGTTTGAACCGGAATTCTTTATCGCGTGCAAGAGTTTCTCTTGATTTATTCTTTCTTAGGTTTGCCTGTAGCTCGGCATCATTAATCTTTACTAAAAGATCTCCTTTTTTAACGGGTCTTCCTTCTTGAAACAGTATTTGTGTAATCTTTCCAGAAATTTCACTTCTTAATTCAACTTCTTCGTTGCTGATTAGTGTACCGTTGGAGAAGATTTTGTTTAGCAATGGTTTTGTCTTTACAATCTCGCCATTCACGGCAATTTGTCTCATACCTGGATTTTGTTGAGTTGGTTTCTCATCCCCGCTCGAAAAGTCAATTTTGGGTAATACTATTACAGCGATTATTAGTATTAGAGCAGTCCAAATTATAATTCTTTTTTTGTTTTTCATTTAACTTCCTGGGTTTTTGTGTTATAACGAAAATTAATTCAATAAGTGTAACAAAAATAATAAGATAATGATTTCATTTAGTTAGATATAGACAAGGAAAAATGTAAAAGCGTTTAGTTTTTAAGAGATTTTTTTAGATTACCTTATAAAATGAATTAAAAAATCATTTTTTATCACGTTGAACTGTTGGAACAAAATCTATTGGTCTACCTTTCTTTGGTAATCCAACAATTTCTCTTGCACGGTCTAATGCATCGTCTATGTTGCCATGCACATTTTCTTCGCCAAATATATCAAGCAAACCAGCTTGGGTCATTGCATATAGAGGTTGGGTATGAACGCCGGATAGTACCAGTTTAGTACCCTGTTTTTGAGAGTCTTTATAAAATTCTCTTAAAGTATGTAATCCAGTAGCATCTATAGCCGGAACATTTCTCATACGGATTATTCTAACTTTTGGTGGGTCTTCAATTATTCGTGCTGCGTCCTTAAATGTAGATGCGGCACCAAAGAAAAACGGTCCGTTAATTTCAAAAACTTCAACACCTTCCGGTACGGATTTTTTATTTATGGAGTTCGGATCAACACCTTCTTCTTCATCCTGGAGTTCACGTGTTATAATTCCAACATTTGTAACTAAAGCCATTCTCCTCATAAAAAGAAGAACTGCCATTACCATTCCAACTTCAATAGCAATTGTAAGATCAAAAATAACTGTAAGCAAAAAAGTTGTTATTAGAACCGCAACATCGCTCCTGGGACTTTTAAGCAATGATTTGAATGACCGCCACTCACTCATATTATAAGCTACAATTATTAGAATGGCTGCAAGTGTTGCCATGGGAATAAGCTTTGCCCATTTGCCAAAGAAAAGCATAATTAATAATAAAGTAATTGCATGAATAATGCCCGCCACCGGGGTTCTACCGCCGTTTTTAATATTGGTTGCTGTCCTTGCAATTGCCCCGGTTGCAGGAATACCGCCGAATAATGGCGTTATAATATTTGCGGCTCCTTGTGCAATTAATTCTATATTACTTCTATGTTTGCCACCGATCATACCATCCGCAACAACAGCTGAAAGTAGAGATTCTATTGCTGCAAGCAATGCAATAGTTACTGCAGGTCCAATCAAATTTTTAATAACAGTAAGATTCATTTCATAGAATTGCGGTTCGGGAATACTTGAAGGAATTTCACCAAACCGGCTTCCTATTGTATCAACAGGGAAATGGAATATTTGTACAAGAAATGTTGTAATAATAATAGCTACTAGTGAACCGGGTATTCTATGAGTAACTTTGGGCCAGAAAATCATTATAACAAGAGCCAATAAAGCAATTCCAAGTGTATGATAATTTGTTGTAGATAAAGTATGAAAATAGGCAATCCACTTTTCGTGAAATTCCGAAGGGACTTCATGAAGAGTTAAACCGAAGAAATCTTTTATTTGTGTAGAAAAGATTAAAAGGGCAATACCGCTTGTAAAACCAACAACAACGGGGTAAGGAATAAATTTAATAATTGAACCGAAACGGGCAACACCCATTATTACAAGTATAACACCTGCCATAATTGTTGCAACCATTAAACCGGTTGTACCGTATTGTTGAACTATTCCGTAAACAATAATTATAAATGCGCCGGTAGGTCCTCCAATTTGAACACGGCTTCCGCCGAAAGCAGAAATAATAAATCCAGCAATAATTGCCGTTATAATGCCTTTTTCCGGTGTAACTCCGGATGCAATACCAAATGCAATAGCAAGAGGAAGTGCTACAATTCCTACTATTACTCCGGCTGTTAAATCGGAAAGAAAAGTTTCTTTGTTGTAGTCTTTAAGCGTGGTGATGAGTTTCGGTTTGAACATGTTATGACTGAATATTAATAATTTTTTTTGGTTACAAAATTATGGAGATATTTTATAAGATGCTGTGGGATGTTTATTATTATCTATTTATTGTAAAAGGATGTTTTCTGTCAAGAATTATTAAACGTGCTAATCGTTTTTCCAACATTAATTCGCTTTCCTAAATGATTTAAGAAAAAGTTACATAAATAAACACGATTAATAAATTTATCAGGAACTTAATTTTTTCTCGGTACTTTGTGAAAAAAAGGCAAAACTATGGTAAGGTTACTAAACCGGATAGAAGTTAGCAATCCTTAAACCAGTTTAATATTTGTTCGTCTTTAGGAATAATACCTGTACTAACTACTTTTTCATTTACAACAAGTCCGGGTGTCATCATTATTCCGTAGTACATCATGTCATTGATGTCTGTAACTTTTTCGACTGTTGCTTCAATGTTGTTAGATGCAATAACATCTTTAACTTTTTGTTCGAGTGTTTGGCACTTTTTGCATCCGGTGCCAAGTATTTTTACTGAGATCATATTTTTCACCTTTCGTTATTGGAAAATTCTATAAACACACATCCGGCGCTTTAACAGTCCCTTCTTCAACTTTACCGAAATATTTTTTCTGGAAAAACAAAGCAACATTAACAAGCGCAATTAAAACTGGAACTTCCACCAGAGGACCAATTACTGCTGCAAATGCTTCGCCGGAATTTATTCCGAATACAGCGATTGCGACTGCAATTGCTAATTCAAAATTGTTGCTTGCAGCTGTGAGAGATAATGTTGCGGTTTTTGAGTATTCCGCTCCCACTTTTTTCCCCATATAAAATGACACGAGAAACATTATTACAAAGTAGAGCAAAAGCGGTATTGCAATTCTTACAACATCGAGAGGAATTTTTACAATGTATTCACCCTTAAGAGAAAACATTACAACAATTGTGAAGAGTAATGCAATTAATGTAATTGGGCTAATGCGAGGAATAAATTTCTTTTCATACCATTCTTTTGATTTATATTTTAATGCGAAAAATCTCGTTAACATCCCGGCTATGAAAGGAATTCCAAGATAAATGAAAACGGATTCGGCAATTTGTCCTATGGTTATATCTACGGCAAAAGTTTGCAGTCCAAACCACGAAGGTAAAATTGTTAAGAATACATAAGCATAAATGGAAAAGAATAGCACTTGGAAAATTGAGTTGAATGCTACAAGTCCGGCGGTGTATTCGGTATCGCCTTTTGCAAGTTCATTCCAAACAATAACCATAGCAATACAACGCGCAAGTCCAATCATTATTAATCCCGCCATGTACTCCGGGTAATTTGGTAGAAAAACTACAGCAAGAATAAACATCAACACTGGTCCGATAATCCAGTTTTGTATAAGTGAAAGAGTAAGTACCTTAACATTTTTGAACACATCTCCCAACTCTTCATACTTAACTTTTGCAAGTGGAGGATACATCATAAGAATTAATCCGATTGCTATAGGGATGTTTGTGGTTCCGCCTTGAAACATATTCCAGAAATCCACTACCCCGGGAAATAAATAACCGGAAAAAACACCGACAAACATTGCAAGGAAAATCCACAATGTTAAATATCTATCTAAGAAGGAAAGTTGTTTTGTTAACGAACTCATAATAATCCTTTATAGAAATCATAAAAATCTCTCTTTATTTCATTTCTTATTCTTCTAAAAACAGAAAGGATATCTTCTTCTGTACCGGTTGCCTCTGCAGGGTCTTCAAAGCCGATGTGCAGTTGTTTACCTACTTTTCCGAGGAAAATGGGACAAGTTTCTTTCGCGTTATCGCAAACAGTAATTACATAATCTAATTCTTCATTTATGAATTGATCTGAATGTCTGGGAAAATTTTTTGATAGATCAATTCCAACTTCGTTCATCACTTGTATTGCTTTTGGATGAACTTGCGACGAAGGATTTGTTCCGGCAGAAAAAACTTCAAGTTCGGAATCGAATGATTTTAAAAATCCTTCCGCCATTTGACTTCGGCAGCTATTGCCGGTACAAAGAATTAATATTTTTTTTATCATTTATCTTCCTTTCGAATTTTTTGTTTTCTATTATTTTTTAACAGGATTCCCGCAAAAAAAATGTGGGAAAAACATAATTAAAACAACGAACCATAAATCAAACCGCTTATTGTTGCCATTACCACAACAAGCGAAACATAAACAACAGTTTTTTGTGTGCCTATTACGCTTCTTATAACAAGCATATTGGGAAGTGAAAGCGCGGGACCTGCAAGTAATAACGCAAGCGCCGGACCTTTTCCCATTCCGCTATTAATTAATCCTTGAAGAATTGGAATTTCTGTAAGAGTTGCAAAGTACATAAACGCTCCCGTAATTGAGGCAAAGAAATTTGCAAACAAAGAATTTCCGCCAACAAGGTTTGCAATCCATTCATTAGGAATAATTCCTTGCGGATTTTCTTGAGAGCCAAGTAAAAACCCTGCAACCAAAACCCCCGCGCCTAAAAGCGGCATAATCTGTTTTGTGAAACCCCAAGTTTCTCCAAGCCACTGATTTGGTTCGCCCTCGGTGAAAGTTAATGCTAATGTTGTTGCTACTACACCAACAATAAACGGTATTAATGGATTGCCAAAAAAGAAAATTGACGCAATAACTACAGCGCACGTTCCAAGAATTACAAACACCTTTTTTACTTTTATGATGTATATCATAGATAATGCAAAACCAATTCCGAACAACGCGGTAATAAACCACTTGTTTGCAAACATTAAATACCAAAATCCTTCTGGTGAATCCGGTTTACCCCAATTAACAAAAACTAAAATTGCAACTAGAATAAAAAAATGTAAGGCTGTCTGCCACATAGGTCTTTCTTCTTCAACATCCGGCAATGCAAGTTGAGCCGCAACTTTTTCTTTTTCTTCTTTTCTATAAATGAATGACATAATCAAACCGATAACAACGCTGAAAATTACCGCACCAATAATTCTTGCTATTCCAAGTTCAAATCCAAGAATTCTTGCTGTAAGTATTATTGCTAGGATATTTATTGCGGGACCTGAATAAAGAAAAGCGATGGCTGGACCTAAACCGGCTCCTCGTTTATGTATGCTAGAAAAAAGCGGAAGTATTGTACATGAGCATACAGCTAATATTGTACCTGAAACGGAAGCCACCAGGTAAGCAACCCATTTTTTTGCTTTGGCTCCAAAATATTTTATTACTGCCGCTTGACCTACAAAAACGGCAATTACACCAGCAATAAAAAAAGCAGGAATTAGACAAAGTAAAACATGTTCTTGTGCATACCATTTTGCCAGTACAAATGCTTCGTTAAGCGCGGATCTAAAGGATTCATTTTCAATCGGCATAGAGTATGCGAACAGGAAAAATCCTAAAATCCATAAGAAAGATTTATATTGCTCTTTCCAGTTCACGAAAACACCATTTCGTTAGTTATCGAAATATTGAATAAAAAAATTATTTTGAACAAATTATATTTCTATCTGATGTCATCACTTTTTTCTTATCGGATATAATTACAGATTCATCACCAATCCAAAAATCCAAAGAGGTTAATAAAGTTGTAATTCTCTGATCGGAGGGACGGGGATTAATTAAGTAATTAACCCATTTACCGTCCTTTTTTTCTATAATAAAACCAGCTTCTTTAAGTATTTTCAAATGCTGAGAAACCGTTGATGTTGCTAATTCTAAAATGCTGGTTATTTCACAAACGCATAATGGTTTTGTTTGAAGCATTTTTAAAATCCTTAGGCGATTTATATCGGAAAGTGTTTTAAAGAATTTTGTTTTGTCTTCTTTCATGGAGAATGTTTCTATGTTAAATCGTTTCGTTAACCACCGAAATATATGATATGTGTAATTTAATTGTCAAGAACTTTTTAATCAGCTAATATTCTCTTGTGTTAATTGCTTTATAATCCTACTATTGATTTTTAGACCAGATTACCAAATATTGTATCCATTAATTTGACAAATGGTATTATTAAGGACCGGGAGATAATTTATGGGGAATAACAAAACGCCTAAAGTAAAACTTAAGAAAAGAATTATAAATCACTTAATCCAAGCTGTTCTTATTTTTGCGAGCGTCTTTGTTGCTTTTTGGCTTACTGATTTACGTGAAAATAAGAAGACTAAAAACACTGTTAATATGGCGCTTACAAATGTTGCTTCAGAAATGTCAATTAATCATACAAGAATTGAATCTGCGTATGATTATTATATAAGAATTATTAAACAAATTGATAGTATAAAAACTAATCAACCCGAAAAATTTGATAAACTATATGGTTATAATATAAAAGGTTGGCAGGGAGTACAACCTACAATGTTAAGATCATCTGCATATCAAACTCTTTTGAATTCGGGTGTAATGAAAGATATACCCTTTGAAGTTTTAAAATCTCTTGATTTTATTTATCATGTACAATCTGTTGTAGAACAAATCAACAAATCTTTGATTGAAGAAGCTGTTACTGATAGAGGATTTACTTCATTAAGTAAAGCACATCACATATTCATTTTATATACGGATATTCTGCCGGACGTAATGTCGTCATACCAGCAACAAGGTAGAAAACATTTAGAATCCTATGGTTATACGAATACATTAAAAGATGAAAGACTAAAAAGGTGGTAAGAAAATATTTTATAACTCTGGTTTCTAATTACAATTTGAAAACACAAATAAGCAAGGGAAAGCTATTATGAAAAGTATATTATTTGCAATATTATGTTTTATGCTAAACGCTGTTTCAGCTCAAACAACAAATCCGAATTATGATTCAACGTTAGCAATTAAATTGGGCGCAGATGATTATGGAATGAAAAGATACACTTTGGTAATTCTTAAGACGGGGAAAAACAATACAGATGATAAAGAATTTATCAATGAATGTTTTAGAGGACATCTTGATAATATCAATAGGTTGGTAAAAGAAGATAAATTAATTCTTGCCGGCCCACTAGGTAAAAATGATAATTCATATAGAGGTATATTCATTCTAACCACGGGCGATCTGGAAGAAGCAAAAGAGTTATTAAATAGCGACCCGGCAATACGTGAGAACCTATTAGATGTTGAATTATTTAATTGGTATGGCTCTGCTGCATTACCAGAATATTTAGATGCTTCAGATAAAATATGGAAAACAAAACCTTAATAATTGTTTTGTCTAATATTTTTCAATCTATAAACAATTAATTATATTTGTGTCATGAAATACAGCACACTTCATATTAGCAGACCGATTTGAGATTTAGAGGCATTTCTTAAGTCCCATGTAAACCCCTTATAAAATTATTTTGTCATTAGGAATTGTATGAGCAATTTGAAAGAAATACAGAAGAGAAAAACATTTGCAATTATTAGTCACCCGGATGCAGGCAAAACAACCCTGACGGAAAAACTGCTTCTTTACAGCGGTGCGATACAAATAGCCGGTGCTGTTAAATCCAATAAAATTAAAAAGACCGCTTCTTCGGATTTTTTAGAAATAGAAAAACAGAGGGGAATTTCCGTTGCTACATCGGTCCTATCATTTGAGTACAATGGTAAAAAAATTAATCTTCTCGATACACCGGGCCATAAAGATTTTGCAGAAGATACATATAGAACATTAACCGCTGTTGATAGTGTAATTTTGGTAATTGATTGTGTAAAAGGTGTGGAAGAGCAAACAGAAAAATTGATGAATGTTTGCCGTATGAGAAAAACACCGGTAATTATTTTTATAAATAAACTTGACAGAGATGGTAAAGACCCGATAGAATTACTTGATGAATTGGAACATAAACTTTCTATAAAAACTCGCCCGCTTAGTTGGCCTGTTGGAATGGGAATTACTTTTAAGGGTGTATTTAATATTCATAAAAATTCTTTTGCCTTCTTTCATCCAAATAAACAAAAAGTTGAAGATGATATTCAAGTGTTTAACTCTATTGATGACCCTGAGCTTGAGTTAACATTTGGAGAGTATGCGCAAAAACTAAAACATGATATTGAGTTGATTAATGGTATATATGATGATTACGATTCTGATAAATATATGACTGGAGAGCAGGCGCCGGTTTTCTTTGGCAGCGCATTAAATAATTTTGGTATCAAGGAATTGCTTGATACATTTATAGATATTGCCCCTGCACCAACAACAAGAGAAATTACAAGTGGAATTATTGATCCGGCGGGAAATAATTTTAGCGGATTCGTTTTTAAAATCCATGCAAACTTGGACCCCAAGCACAGAGACCGGATTGCGTTCTTAAGAGTATGTTCCGGTAGGTTTGAGCGTAATAAATTTTATTATCATGTAAGATTAAATAGGGAAGTAAAATTTCCGAACCCGGCTTCTTTTATGGCTCAGACAAAAAGTATTATTGATGATGCCTACCCGGGCGATGTAATAGGATTGTATGATTCCGGAATATTTAAGATTGGAGATACATTAACCGAGGGTGAATCATTCATGTTCAAGGGAATACCAAGGTTTTCGCCGGAAATATTTAGGGAATTACGAAATACAGATCCATTCAAATCTAAACAATTAGAAAAAGGAATTAATCAACTAACCGATGAAGGTCTTGCTCAATTGTTTA
>Ga0123335_1007064_pt1 | contig 12756 bp, 8 predicted proteins | sample BiotimSIPDNA_2_FD_89707 | JGI IMG/M metagenome (GOLD analysis project Ga0123335, IMG submission 89707) | Anaerobic biogas reactor microbial communites from Washington, USA - Biogas_R2 time_0 SIP DNA | ecosystem: Engineered > Bioreactor > Anaerobic > Unclassified | place: Washington, USA... | reverse complement strand
GTGTCCTCTGGCGGGGCCATTGTGCAACCTCCTTTACTGAGCGAGGTTTGCCGGTGGTTGATTCGTCGTGTATGGCACGGAATTATCTGAGACACTCGGACTGAAACGTTTCTGAATAGTCTCCAATTCCCTGGCGATCTTTTCTCTCCATTTTAAGGTCTGCTCATAGTTGTCGCTACCTTCCGGTTCATCGTTCAGAAAAATAGACATTGTCATCCAATCGGCAGCCAATTCCGATTTCCGTCTCTCGAATGGATCAACGACCACGCTGCCGGGCAAAACAACATTCTGAAGCAATTTCATTTCTGTCTCTATTTCACCGCGCTGTAGCTGCATTTTTACGATTTCAGTACAGAAAAAATTAGGACCAAACCCTCTGGTTTTATTAATTTCATCATCCAGCCGCTCACTGATCTCTTTCCATTTCTGTGCCAGCTCAGCCAGCTTGGCCTCGATGGCTTCATTTTGAGGTGCCTTCAGCGGACGATTCAGCGCATTGGGGCCGAAGTAGAAATCCATCCGGTCCAATTCCGCTTCGATCTGCTTTCTCTTCATTTCCATCACCTTTTCGCCGTCAGGACCAATCTTCCCGCTATCTATTAAGTCAGAGCATTCTTTCCATTCTTTAGCCAGGGCTTCACGGCGGTCGTCGAAGAGTCCCGTAATCGAGGGGGAAAGAACCTGCTGCGCTCCGCTGCCGAGGGTGGCAGTGCCCTCGAACACGTTTTTATCAACGGGCTGAGTAACCGTTTCCACTCGCTTTTGAACAGTGACCACGGAAGAGGTTGCGGGCGCTTTTTGTCTTTCTTTTCCTGCCTGGTTGGGAGAAATAAGACTGCGCACCTGGTTTGCCTCTGACTCCAGAATCTCATTCTGTTTTTCTATATAGCTGCGAGCGGTGTCAATTCCGAAGCGCTCCGGACTGTCTGTATCCAGATTCATCCACAGCATCTCTTCATTGGCTCCATCATATCCATAGAGTGTCACCTGGTCCAACGAACCCGAACGCATCCACTCCATTTCCAGGAGCGTATAGAAGTGAGCCAGGCTGTTGATTCTCTGGGCCGCGTTACGTTCCTCGAATAATGTCGCCGGCAGCGGGTTCCCATCCTTATCTCTCCCCGGCTGAATATCACTGGGCAGCGTCACGTCCACCAGGGCCGCATAGCTGGAAAGTCCCGCCTTGGCGGCCAGCGTATCGGCATCCAATTTACCAATCACTAAACCGCTCATATCATCATTTTGCCAAATATTATAAAAGCGAGCGGCCTGAGTGCTTTCGGGAAACTTGATATATCCGGTGTAATACGCAGGATATGTTTGAGTATCCGGCACAAACCTGGAACGGATTCCAATATCCGGCACATTCGTCGGGAGGCGTCCCCACCAGAAATCCAGATCGTCTTTGTCTTGATAATCGGGGTCTTGAGCTCTCCAGTTCAGGATTTGATAGATATTATAGCTAAATCCCTGTAACACGGGCGCTTTCAATGTAACGATTTTCCCATTCCGCACGACGATAAACTGAGCATAATCATTTTGCTCCGGCATCGGTGGCGGCGGAGTTATCCAGGCACTCACGAAAGCCGGTGTTTTCAGCGTTTTTTGGGTAAGTTCATCGTCCACATTGGAACTCATATCATAGAGCAAAATATCCCGCAAATGAGGCGGAGTAGTTACCCATTGGCCACGGGCTTTCAGAATAATATCGCCCACCCGGAAAGGATTGGTCAAAAGCTGTTCTTTGAATGATTCACCAGCAGATTGTCTCGGTCCCAGACGATCCGATTTGACCTTGATCATTTTTTCGGGCACGCATTCAGTCACCTGTACGCCAATTCCCCGAGGAAGCTGAAATTGTTCATAGAGCGAATCAGGTGCCGCCGTGACCGTAATTGCCAGTGAAAGCTCAGATACCTTCAGTGCGGCGTCCGTTGGAGGCTGATCCATTTGGCGTAACAGATTTAAATCCAAGGTCAATGAATTGAGTTCATCCATTACTTCCTGCGGCATCCTGTTGATGGGTATCAAAGAAAACTGGATATCAGCTCGATTTGTTTCCACCGCATCCTTCGGGAAACTGAGGCGCATTCCGTAATAATTCCCAAGACTCAGCCCACCGCTCATTCTGCCCGACCTCATAACAAAGGCTTCGCCGGGAATTCCGCTTATCTTGGGAAAACCGTCTGCCTTTTCTTCAAACATGCCCGGCGCAGGTGAATTAAGAGGATTATTAATGGAGGTCTCTATTCCCAATTGTTGTTGATAATCGGATAGAAGACGACGGTCATCCCCAATTCCAGCAATAAAAACAAGATATATATTTTTATAATCACTTAATTCATCCGGCAATTTCTCGCCCAAAATTTCCATACGCCTGACAAGACGCTCTCCCTCTAAAATATCTTTCAGGTACGGCAGATAAATACCCGCTTTGTATGGAACGATAAAAGTCTTCTCCGCATCTTGAGCAGCACTATATACCGCCACGAAGAGATTTAACGCATTGGTCTCTACTCCCCGCCGCTGCATATCCTGAATCACCGCCGGAACATCCACGGCCGTTGCAAACGAAAGATCCGTCTTTGTTGCCTGAATCGCCTCTCTTGCAATGAAGGGCAAACCATAGGATATACTATCGACAAACTCTCTATTCTTAATGTGTTCCTGCTGAATTTCCCACCCTTCTTCCAACAGATTTGCATACTTGGCATAAGATGCTTTTTGCTCCGAATAGAGGGCCATACATGTTGGATCCGGATTGGCATGCAGTTTCCCTACGGCAACGAAGAGATTGTGACCATTGAGTTCTTCTTTAGCTGCCTGCATTCGTTCCACAACCTTATCAATGTCGATCACCTTCAACTCCCTGGCGATGGTTTCCATATCAGGTTGGATCATCGGATTCTTAGCTTCATTGAGGAGCTTGCGATACTTCGCCAGCATTTGCCAACCCCCTTCATCAAGTCGAATCAGATATTTAGCTTCTTTGGAAGCCTTCAGCAATTCAGAATAGATATTCGCCGCATTCGTCTGAATGCCCTCTTTCTGCATTTGCGCGATGACCTGGTCTATATCGGTCACATATTTCGTTTTTAATGCGGATGACGCCGCCGCATTCGTTGAAACTGCCGTAGTTTCATCAGCCCGGCTTGCGGTACTCGCCAAAGCGGTTACCGCCAGAGCCAGGATCGCCAACCCTAAACGGGTGCGTGACATTTTTTGATTTAATTTTTTCATTCTATTTTCTCTGCTTTTAAAGTTTTATCGTCTCATTTCGTTCTAGCTCTCCAGGCTCTCCAGCGTTGCGGGAGCAAGTTCGCCGCGGGATTGAGTGATTTCCAAAACTTTTCCGCCCTCGCGGCTCAGCGCGATTTGCTTATCCACCCAGATTTCCTGCAGCACACGGACTATCTGTCCGTTCGACATTCTGGCTAAGCCCAAATCATTCGTCGCCACCCAATAGCTTTTTTCTGAAATGGGCCGGTAGTCGCGCGCTTCTTCCTCCGAGAGCTTGCATTTCCATTCCACTTTCCGAATATGCTTTTCATAATCGGCACTCAATTGAAATTCCCTGGGTGCGCTCAGGGCCAGGTCTTGCGCCAATTCGCGAATCTTCCAGGGCTCCATCACGCTTTCCGCTCCCATGAAGACTAACGTCCGGGGCGCTTCATTGGTAGAAAGCATGGTCAAGGTGTACACCTCGGCAATGGCCTTGCTCCTGGCCGACACAAACTGGGCTTGTCGTAAAACAGGCATCTCTTCCCGCTCTTCCGGCTCTTCCCGCAATTGCCGTTGAGGCTCGGCAGGTTCAACGTTGACGGGGAGCGGGGGCGCCGCCTCCTCTATCTGCGCAACGGCAACCGGATATGGTTTTTCGACAGAGGCGTTACGTACGCTCCAGAACACCAGAGTAACCGCCGCCGCAATCCCCAATGGGATTGCCATCTTCAGCCACGAACGTTGACCGCTCCCCCGCTCCGCGGACGCCGCTTCCAAAGAAGAGATCGCGTAAATTTTTCGCAGGTACTCAGGACGCGCCCGGGGAATCTCCACCCCCTTCAGCATCCGCTCAAAATCCTCCAAATCATCTTTTCTTCGCTTACTCATAATTTCTTCGTTTCTCAAAAATGTTTCATTAGTTTGCGGAGTTTCTCCAACGCATACCGATAACGGGAAGCCGCCGTACTCTTGCTGCACTCAGTCACCTCGGCAATCTCGGCGAAACTCATACCCGACCAAACGCTCAGCACTACTACCTCTGATTCTTTATCAGAAAGCGTTTTGAGCGCGGCTTCCAACTCCTTGTGCCGTTCACTCGAAATCATACCCCCCGGCACGTCATCGAAGAGACCCTCCGGTTCCTCTCCGCCATGAACGCCTTCGCCGAACTGCTCCCGCCGCACACGCCGCCTGCGGCTGCGTATCAGGTCAATCGCACGGGTACGAATCGTCGTATAAACATGGGGCAGCTCGGGAATGCGACCCGGATTTCTCCGCCAAAGCTCAGCCAGCGCTTCCTGGACAAGGTCCTCGGCATCAAGGGAATGATGAATCTGTTGGCGGGCGTACAGCAGGAAACGGCTGATATTCTCGCCGACCCACTCCCGCCAAGCCAAACCAGCTTCACTATTCGCATTTTCATTGCTCACGTTTAGACCATTATCAAAGAACCTCTTGACTCTTCATCTATCATTGCGTCGCTGAAAGCGAATCGTATCTGGGAAATTTGACAAAATCCAGCTTTATACATATCCGGAATATCCTCATTTTTTTGAGGAAGGGAGAAAAAATTGAGTTGGAAAAACGCAAGTTGCCGGTCTAATACTGCTAAAAGCTAAAACCTTCTTCGCATATCGACAAGTTGCGCTATAAGCTTTAGAAGAACCTACCCCAGGCGGACGCCGAGCAGATCGCGGTGGCCGGAGAGGAACTGGCGGGTGGTGAGGCGATTTTTGCCTTCACGCTGGAGGCAATGCACCTTGAGGATGCCTTCAGCGCAGGCGATATGGAGCTCATCGCCCTCGGCCTTCAGAATCGTCCCGGGGGGCTCACTCACCGTTTCGCAGGAGCCGGTAGCCTCCCAGATTTTGAGAAGCACCTTCTTCTCACCCTCGGGCAGGAAAGTAAATGCCCCGGGCCAGGGGGTCATGGCGCGAATCCGGCAGCAGAGCGAGCGGACCGGCTGGCACCAATCCAGCCGTCCATCTTCTTTGCAGATTTTGCGCGCATAGAGCTGCTCCCCTTCAGGCTGGGGCACGGGGGTGATGCGTCCGGCCAGGTAATCGGGCAGCGTCGCCACGAGCAGGTCGGCTCCGAGCTCCGCCAGCCGCTCATGCAGACTGCAACAGTCATCCTCTTCACAAATCGGCGTCGTGACACTCGCGATAATATCGCCCGTATCGAGCCCCGCATCCATCTTCATCAGCGTCACACCGGTTTCGGGGCAGTCGTCACAAATCGCCCACTGGATCGGAGCCGCACCCCGATAGCGCGGCAAAAGGGAAGTATGCACATTGACGCAGCCCAGCCGCGGGATATCCAGGAGCGCCTGCGGCAATATCTGCCCATAGGCGACCACGATGATCAGGTCGGGCGCCTTGCTCGATATCCACTCCAGCGCTTCGGGGTCACGCGCCCGGCGCGGCTGGTAGCACTCGATGCCGAACTCCTCCGCCACGAGCTTGACCGGAGTTGGCTGGAGCCGCAGGTTCCTCCCCTTTGGTTTATCGGGCTGGGAAATGACGCCGGTGATTTTCCAGAGTCCCCGTCCCTCTTCTCGGGAAGCCAGAACGAGCTGGCGCAGGCAGTAGGCGGCCAGTTCCGGAGTCCCCATAAAAAGGATGGAGGCCTCCCTGGCGCTTTTTTCCATCGTATCCAGCTCTCTCTGTTTCATTTTCTTAATCGGGTTGGATTTCCTCCTGCAAGGTATCTCTGCGGGTGAGCCAGCCGGTCCGCTTGAGCAGAATCATCAGGGCCGGCAGAATCGTCAGCGCGGCGATCATGCACATCAGGGTCCCGACACCCATCACAAAACCGAGGCTCTGGATGCCCTGGTGGCGTCCCAGCATGAGGCTCCCAAAGCCGGCAATGGTCGTGAGGGCCGAGATGATGACCGCCAGACCGGTGCTGTTGCCCAGCACCATCGGTTTGCCCTCCTCCAGATAGCGGTTCAATATCTGGATACCGCCGGAGACGCCGACACCGACGGTCATCGGCAGCGACATGATATTGGCCGGGTTAAAAGGAATCGAAAAAATCACCATGGCGCCCACCAGCCAACACATACCAACCGCCACCGGTATCAGCGCCAGCAGGACATAGACCGGGTTGCGGAAGCGCAGGTAGAGAAGAAGCAGGATCGCACCCAGCGAATACCAGGCCGCCTCCACGTAGCTGTTCTTGAGCAGCGAGGTATATTCATAGAGCTGCACGGGCGAACCGGTCACCTCCGCATAGACCGAGCGGAGCTCCTGCACGAACTCTTCCTGGTTGCCGCGCTCCCAGACATCTTTTTTGGGGAAGACCTCCAGCGCATAGACGCCGTTCTTGCTCACGAAGCGGTTGAGCAGCGGCTTGGGCAGGTCCTCCGGCCGCAGCGGTCCGCTGTTATCCTGGTCCCTGAGCGATTGAAAGGTCTCCGATATATCAAGGAAAAACGAGTACTGATAGTAGCCAAGCTTGCGCGCGACCTCCTCCGGGTCATAGCGCAGGAAGGTGAGCCGCAGGTCGATAATCCGCTCCGAAAGCTGCCGCAGCGTCTCCAAAAGCTCAGCCTCCTCCGGGTCGTCTTTCACCTCACTGATGGCGAAGTTCACATACCCCTGCAGGCGTACCAGCTCTTGGTCGAGCAGGTTGACATCGACCTTGTTGAGCTCCGGCGGCAGTATTTGCAGCGGTGCCGCGATTTCCTTGATGCGCCCGATGCGCTCGAGCTTCTCCGCCACCCGCTCATCTTCCATGAACTGGGCCGCCGACTGGACATGGCTCACGCTGGGGAGCTTCTCCATCTCCTTTTGCAGGTAGAGCGCCTGCTGCGAATCTTTGGCCATCACCACCCCATAGAGAACCGAGTGGGTGGCCGCCTCAATCAACCGATGCTCCAAAACCACGGCCGGCAGGTCGCGCGACTGCATGTTGAGCAGGTTATAATCAAAGTAAATTCTGGGGAACGCGAAGTAGACCGAGGCAACCGTTACCAGAAGGCTCAGCCCGAAGAGTGTTTTGGGGATTCTCATCCAGAGCCGGTCGACCCCCAGACGCAGGCGCGACACCTTGCGGCCCTCTTGTTTTTTGCGCCGCAGGCCGACCCCTTTTCGGAGGAGGATCGGTAAAATCGTCATCATCGGCACCAGACAGATAATGAGCCCGCCACCGCTGATAATCCCCATCTCCTTTACGCCCTGAAATTTCCCCAGCCCCATCGCCAGGAACGCTCCGGCCGTCGCAATCCCGCCGGTGAAAATCCCCAGCCCCGTATTGACCAGCGAAATATGAATCGCCCTGGAGGGGTCATGCCCCTTGCCGAGCTCCTCTTCAAAGCGGCTGACCAGATGGACGCCGAAATCAATCCCCAGCCCGATCAACATCGGCAAAAACGTTATGGTGAGCAGGTTCAGCCGCCCAATCACCAGCGTCGTCCAGCCCATTGTGAAAATCAGCCCCAGGAGCAGGCAGAACGTCGCCGCCACCGGACGGTGCCACTCCCGGTATCCATAACAGAAAATGAACAGGCAAAGCGTCAGCGAGACCACGCTTGAGAGCGATGTATCCCTCTGGCTCTGCAGCATCTCGTCAAACTCCAGAATCGGCTCCCCGGTGATGCCGACATTGACGCCGCCGACCTCCATCTTGACATCCTCCACCAGTTGCCGCAATCGCTGCACCGCCTGCTCGGTCAGCTCCTCCGAGACGACGTGCAGGTTGACCAGATACATCTTCCCCTCGCCAAAGGTGATGTATTGCTGGGTCTCGGCCTCCTCGCCACTGCCAAAAAGCGTCGCCAGCCCGGGCGACATCGGCACCCCGGGTCTGGTGACCGCGCCGTGGGCTCCGGCCAGAATCCGGTCAAGCGCCGGCAGCGTATTGAGCAGGTTCAGATTCTCCTGGGTCTCGGCCTTTTGCGCCCGCATGAAGCGGTCATTCACATAATCGAAGAGCCCTGCCAGGTTGGTGATGCCGACAAACTCCTTGATAAAAGGGGCATAGTTGGTGAGCTCGGCCTCCAAATCCATCAACATGCTCTCATCGGAGAAAAGGAGGGCCTTGTTGCCCATCATCTTCATATCCCCTTTGTAGAAGACATCGGTGAAGAGGTTGGTCTCCGCCTCCAGCCGCGTCCCCAAAAGCTCCACGAACATCCGGTTGCGCTCAAAGCTGTCGCTCTCCACCACCACGACGATATCATCCTGGTTGGGGAACTCCTCCTGGTATTTGAGGAAAATCTGATGATATATCTGGTCCTTGCCGACCAGCGCATTGCGGTCGGTGGTGAATTGCAGATGCTCGACGGTGTACCAGATGCAGAGGGCGGCCAGAACAAGCTGGGCGACCACTATCCGCTGCGGGTAAAGTATCGTCCAGTCGGCGGTCTTTGCCAAAAGTTTACTGATCCATTTCAGCATGGTCTCTTAATGATTCAAGGCGAAGCCGACGGAAGCAATTGCGGCCCCGCAATAACGGGTGCGCTCTGGGGTCAATCCTCGCTTTCTTTCCAATCCAGTATTTTGAGGCGGACCACCTCCTGGCCGCCGAAGTTATCGAGCGTCGGCTCAAAAGCGACATCCAGCGGCCCCTCCGGCGGAAGCGGTTCCTCGAAGTTCCAGATCACCCCTTCAACGATTTCAGAGCCGCCATCGTTCAAAAACAGTTTCAGATGCCGGTGCATCTGGCCAAACTTGCGCCAGGGCCGCGCCATCCGGGCCCGCCGGACCACCAACGCCAGGGAGGGATTGCCCATCCCAAACGGAGCCAGCCCGAAGAGCTCCTTGAGCCGCTCCGGAGTCACATCGCTGAACTTCACCTCGGCATCCAGAAGCAAATTCGGTTTTATGGTTTCAGTCCCCAGCGCTTTGTGGGCCGCCTTGTTCAAACATTGCCGGAAGTTCTCCAATTGGTTGAGCTCCAGCTCCACGCCGGCCGCCATCGAGTGGCCGCCATGCTTCAAGAGGAGCCCCTCGCATTGCCGCAGCGCCTCGGCCATGTCAAAGCCCTCCACGCTCCGGCAGGAGCCACGCCATGTATGCCCGTTGCCGCCCAGGATGACCACCGGCCGCCGGAACTGCTTGGCCACCTGCGCCGCCGCAATCCCGATCACGCCGATGTGCCAGTCAAAGCTCCCCTCCACAATCACGAAATCTTTTTCCGGATCAAAATTCCGACGCACACGGCTGATCACCTCCTCGGCAATCCGGTTCTGCAACCCCTTGCGCTCCTGGTTGACCTGCTCAAGCTGCTGCGCCAGCCGGAACGCCAATGCCGGCTCCGTAGTGGTCAAAAGCTCCAGCGCCACCTGCGCATCCTCCAGCCTGCCGGCCGCATTGAGCCGCGGCGCCAGATAAAAAGAGACGTCATCCACCAGAACCAGACTGCGCCGGCTCGACCGCAAGAGCTCCTGCAGCCCCAGCCGCGGCGCCTGGTTAATCCGCCTCAACCCATGCTCCACGAAAATCCGGTTCTCCCCCTTCAGCTTCACCAGGTCGGCAATCGTCCCCAGCGCGACCAGGTCCAGCACCTCTTTGAGGTCGAACTCTCTGGCCCACTCTTCGTCCCGGTCCCTGGCCCGCTTCAAAATCGCATGAGCCAGCTTGAAGGCCAGCCCGGCCGAGCAGAGCGATTGCAGCTCCGCCAGCTCCCGCTCCACCGGCTGACCCTCCGGCACGTTGCGCGGATTCACCAGCGCCTGCGGGCACGGCTTTTCGGCATGGTCGATCTGGTGATGATCAATCACGATGACATCCAAACCGCTCTTCTGGAGCCGCTCAATCCCCTCCGCCGAGGTCGAGCCACAATCCACCGCAAGCAGGACGCGCGTCTCCGGGTAGCCCTCCATGCAATGATCAATCCCCTCCTGCGAAAGCCCATACCCTTCTTCCATCCGGATAGGCAGGTAGCAGCCCTGGAAGTTCCAGCCAAGCCGCAAAAAGAACTCGTTTAAAATCGCAGCGGCCGTGATCCCATCCACATCGTAATCGCCGAATATGGTGATCGGCTCATTGAGCTCCCGCGCCAGCAGCAGCCGCTCAACCGCCTTCTCCATATCGGGCACCAGGAACGGATCGCCCAGCTTCTTCAGGAAAGGAGCCAGGAAGCTCTCACCCTCTTCAACGCTTCGCACCTCACGGTTCCAGAGACAACGCGCCATCAGGGAGCTAACCCCCAGACGGCTGGCGAGCTCCTCTACTGCAACAGGCTCAAACTGATGAAATTTCCAAAAATAGCGCATTGGCCCCCCGCAATACTGCCAAATTTCTCTATATATATAAATGTTAAAATAAGTATCTCTTTTACGAAGGCTCCGAAAGGGGCACTTATTCAATTTTTATAATGGATTTGAAGTTCAACCGGTTATATGGATTGCAGGGCTGCCGCTCCCCTTTCCGCCGCTCGCAACCCTTTTTTCAGGCCGCCCAGCCCTCACTCTTCCTTGAAGAGTGGCGATATTTCTGCTATCTTTATCACATGGATATTGAGATTCCTGATTTTCTCATTCGGCACTGCCAGAGCGTCGCCCATAGCGATTGCGCCAATCCCTTCCAAATTGAGGTGCCTGCTCCAGCCCGCTCACCAGAGCGGGTTGCAGAGCTCCAGGCTGAAATCCGCCGCCTTAAAGAAAAACATCAGGCGCTCATCCTGGCCCACAACTATCAGGCTGCAGAAATTCAGGGCGTTGCGGACTATGTCGGCGATTCTCTCGGGCTCGCCCGCCAGGCCGCCAAAGCCGATGCACGGGTCATCCTCTTCTGCGGAGTCCACTTCATGGCCGAAACCGCCAAAATACTGAACCCGGAGCGGACCGTCATCCTGCCCGATGCCAGCGCCGGCTGCAGCCTGGAAGAGTGCTGCCCCGCCGAAGAGCTGAGAAAATTTAAAGAAAAACATCCCGAGCTCTACGTCATCTCCTACATCAACTGCTCTGCAGAGGTGAAGGCGCTCTCGGACGTCATCTGCACCAGCGGCAATGCGGTCAAGGTCGTGGCGGCCAGCCCATCTGATCGCCCCATTCTCTTCACTCCCGATGAGAATCTGGGTGCCTGGGTGATGGAGCAAACCGACCGCAAAATGCTGCTCTGGCCCGGCTTTTGCTATGTACACGCCCAGTTCACCGCCGAAGCAGTCGCCGAAGCGAAGAAGCAACACCCTGCGGCAAAGATCGTTGCGCACCCCGAATGCGTCACCGAGGTCCGCCATGCGGCCGATGAGGTCTGCTCCACCGAGAAAATGATCGCCTATTGCGGCAGCCAGCCCGCCGAGGAATTCATCATCGTGACCGAAGCGAACATGCTTCACCGGCTCCGCAAGGAATTTCCCCAGAAGAAGTTTTACTCTCTGCCGGTTCGCGGCTACCAGCCCGAGTGCAAACATATGATGAAGAATACGCTCGAAAAGATGATCAACGCCTTTAACGAAATGAAGCCGCAAATCGAGCTTCCGGCCGAGATACTGACCCGGGCACGTGCTCCCATTGAGCGGATGCTTGAACTCTCCTAAAGAGGCGCGGCAGAATACCCTCTGAAACATAATGCTCAGAGAGCTGAAGAATAAAATACTGGCAGGAGGCTCAGCTCTCCGGGAAGAGCTTCTGGAGCTGGTCTCAGCCGATCTGGAGGAACTTTGCCAGGCGGCTGAAGAGCTGAGAGATCACTTCTGCGGCAAGGTATTTCATCTCTGCACCGTCCTCAATGCGAAAAGCGGCGGCTGCACCGAGAACTGTAAATACTGTGCCCAGTCGCTCCATTACCGAACCCGGGTGGATTCCTATCCCCTGAAAGCCGAATCTGAAATCCTTGAGGAGGCACTGGAAAATGCCCGACGGGGTGCCGAGCGCTTTTCGGTAGTGACTTCCGGCCGCGCGTTGACCGAGGAAGAAGTGGAGCGCCTCTGCAACGTTTTCCGCCAAATCCGCCAGCGAAGCTCCATCGGTCTTTGCGCATCGCTGGGCCTGCTCACCCAGAGCCAGCTCATCCGTCTCAAAGAAGCCGGGCTCACCCGCTACCATAACAATCTGGAGACTTCGCGGCGCTTTTTTCCACAGGTCTGCACCACCCATACCTACGACGATAAAATCCGGGTGATGGAAGCTCTGCGCCGGGCCGGATTGGAAATCTGCTCCGGCGGCATCATCGGCCTGGGGGAATCGATGGAGGACCGGCTCGATTTAGCCTTGGAACTGAGGCGGCAAGGTGCCCTTTTTATTCCGGTCAATATCCTGAACCCGATTCCGGGCACGCCGCTGGAAAAGAATCCGCCGCTGGCGCTCGAAGAGATTCGCCGCACGGTTGCCCTTTTCCGTTTTACCCTGCCGCAGGCGGCGATCTGCCTGGCCGGTGGCCGCAGTCTCCTGACCGATCACGGCCTCAGCGTCTTTCAATCGGGTGCCAATGCCGCCATTTCGGGCAATCTCCTGACCACCTGCGGAATAGATATCGAAGACGACCTGAAAACTCTTTCAGAACTGGGTTTCGAAACTAAAACACCATGAGTAAAAGCATATTTATCGCCGGGACCGGCCTGAGCGTGGGCAAAACCTACATCTCG
>Ga0123335_1007063_pt1 | contig 12758 bp, 9 predicted proteins | sample BiotimSIPDNA_2_FD_89707 | JGI IMG/M metagenome (GOLD analysis project Ga0123335, IMG submission 89707) | Anaerobic biogas reactor microbial communites from Washington, USA - Biogas_R2 time_0 SIP DNA | ecosystem: Engineered > Bioreactor > Anaerobic > Unclassified | place: Washington, USA... | reverse complement strand
CGGCAATCGACTCTTTGTATTCCGAGACATTTGCAGCCAGCTCCCCGGCTTCTGTCCTGAGGGCTTCTATTATTTCATTTTTTGCGGCAATACCATTTTCCGCATCTGAAATACGCAACTTTAGAGACTCGATGCTTGCGGCACCGCTTTCCAACTGGGTAACTAGCGTATCTAATGCAGCTTTGGCAAAGCTTAGATCACGCAACGCGGTTTCATTGTCTTTACGCGCTTCCGCCAAAGCCACCATCTGACATCCGGAAAGTTCAGAACAACGTGCGTATTCATCACTAAGTTTAGCAGCTTTGTCTGAAATACTTTCTCTGAGAACTGTATTTTTTTCGGCTTTACATGTAAGTTCGGATATTATCTTTTCAAGCTCAGACTTTTCGGCGTCATGCTCAGCCAACGAGGAATTCAATCCGCTCAATTCGGCTGAAAGTTCTGCATTTCGTGCCGTATCCGCAGAGTACTGACTCTTCAATACCTGAAGCTGAGTGTTTTCAGCCTGGTATATTGAATCTATAAGCCTACGCTGTTTAATAAGGTCATCCTTTTGAGAATAATTGTCTTTCGCTGCGGAGTTAATTTCATCAAGCTTGTCACCATATGCTTTGACTTCGTTATTGAGCCTGGTTATGTCTGCCAGCAGTTTATCGATCTCTGCACCTCGTGTCAGCATACCGCTGTCACGTTTTACGGAACCTCCAGTAAACGAACCGCCTGCGTTAATCAGCTGGCCGTCAAGTGTAACGGTACGTACACGGTAACCGAATGCTTTAGCCATTATCCTGGCGTTTTCGAGATTATCAAACACAACAGTGCGGCCGAGCATATAACCTACGACTTCTCTGTAACGATTTTCGCAGCTGACAAGACCGGATGCAATACCGACATAACCTTTATACCGTGCAATATCGCTCTCGTTGATATTAAGCGGTTGTGACCGAATTGAAGTCAGTGGATAAAATGTTGCTCTCCCCGCGTTGTCCTGTTTAAGAAGTTCAATCGCCGCTGTCGCTGCATCTTCATTTTCAGTTATAATATTTTGGATATTGGCTCCCAAAGCTGTCTCTATGGCTATACTGTATCTTGCCGGCACCTCGATTATCCTTGATACCGGACCGCATATGCCGCTGAGTTCGCCGCGTTCTGACGCTGACATGACAAATCTAACACTCTGGTTATAACCCTCAAACAACTCCTCCATGCGCTTCAGCGCGTCAATGCGCTGTGCTTTGGAAGATATGTCGAGTTTCAGCCGAACAACAGTATCATTAATTTTTTCTTTCTTAGTATCGATATCTGCTATACTCGATTCGAGCTTTTTAATTTCCTCATCTATGTCAGAACCTTTTGCAGCATAACCGCTGAGTACTTCATTAACCTTTTTGATTCTTTTATCGTATATATCAAGCTGTTTTACAAGCTCACCGAGTGACATTTCAATTCGAGTCCTCTGGTCAACATCAGAGTGACTGGTTCCTGATAACTCAGACAATTTAAGGCGCAGGGCAGTCAGTTCGTCCCGCAGATTGTCCGACTCGGTATTCAGGCGGGAAAGCTTACCTTCATTGGCAGTCATTAAATCACGAAGCTGAGTCAGTTGTACTGACACAACCTCATAAGCTTTCTCCCGTTCTTCAAGCAACAACCCGGAGTTTTTGGCAGAGGTTTCTTTCTCATTGAGCTGTTTTTCCGCATCTGACACAGCTGACTGTCTAAGCTTTAGATTTCTTTCCGTATCGGCAAGTCCCACGGTAAGATGTGATATATCGTTATTAAGTACGGCAATCTCGTTTGACAGCTCAGTACATTTGTTTTCATTTTCGCGGAGCAGACGTGTGCTGCGTTCGGCGCCAAGTCTTGAATCTGTAAGATCAATACTGAGTTTCTCTGATTGTGCGTCCAATGACTCAAGCTCTGAGTCAGCTAACTCGAGCTCGTGCTTTGATATTATGTAGCCGCGTTCTGTAATATCGAGGCTATCACGGATACGCGAAATATCAAACAGTGCCAGGGAAACATCTTCTCGCTTTTTAAGCTCATAAAGCTCAAGGTATTTCTTTGCCTTCTCGGAATCACGGCGCAGAGGTTCAAGACGTGTCGTTAAATCAGAGAGTATATCATTGATTCTGGTGATGTTGTCTCCAGTCTCGGAAAGCCGTTTCTCTGCCTCATTCTTTTTATAACGGAACTTCGCAATACCCGCAGCTTCTTCGAATATACCTCGCCGATCGTCGCCGCGCTGTGAGATTATATCGGCAACGCGCCCCTGACCGATAATAGAGTAACCGGTTTTACCAACACCAGTATTCATAAACAGCTCAACTATATCCCGCAGCTTTGCCGGTTTGCGGTTTATCATATACTCGCTTTCACCCGAGCGATAATACCTTCTGGTTATGATAACCTCATCAAAATCAATAGCCATGCGGTTATCTACATCGGTATTGTCTATTGTAAGAGACACTTCGGCAAAACTCATTTGACGACGCTTGTCTGAACCGCCGAATATTACATCCTCCATTTTGCTGCCGCGCATGCTTTTGGATGACAGCTCGCCCAGCACCCAGCGCACTGCATCGGATATATTGGATTTCCCGCTTCCATTCGGACCTATAATTGCGGTTACGCCATGATCAAATCCTATAGACGTTTTTTCTGGGAACGATTTAAACCCATGGAGTTCAAGTGATTTCAGTCGCAAATAATAACCTCCGGTTACGGTGCGTCACAGCCGTGCTGATATACTGCAGTCTTTCCCGTCCACAGTGCACTCAACCGTTATATTGTATTCATTGATATGTTGTGATTCTCTGACAATCAGCTTACTAATTTTATATGTCTTTTGCAGATATTCTTTATTTGAGCGTCTGTAACCGGACACTGCAGACATGGCTCCGATCGGGCAACTAACAATCAATATGTTGTTATCCGGTATGCCGGCAATCTGTAATATCGCATCATAAAGCAGAGAGCGGTATATTAGAGTTTTAACAAGCTCACAGAAAGCCGGGTGATACACCCCACCGGTACAATTGTTCCGTAACTCTTTGCTGTCGCACAGACCTATACGCAGAACACCTATGCCGCGACTATTGAATAACTTTATCAATCCGACACAACGTTTGGCTGCCTCATCTGCTGTGAGAGGAGTATACCTGCCATCAAGCATCATATCGTCAAGCACTGTTCCGGCAAGAACCGCTGTTGGGTATATTCTAACAGCTTTGGCACCGCTATCTGCAATACCGAGTGCTGTCCGGTATTCTTTTTCATAATCAGAACCCGGAAGTCCGAGCATCATTTGTCCAACCAGATTAAAACCAGCTTCAGTTACCATGCGGCATGCTGAAATCGCACATTCCACGGTATGCCCCCGTCTGGATGCTGACAGAACACAGTCATCCAGACTCTGTATACCAAGTTCTATCGTTTTCACCGAATAGTGACTAAGTATGCCGAGTATTTCATCGTTAATGTAATCCGGGCGCGTGGAAATACGAATTGATTTAACTTTTCCTATATGAACATAATGCTGTGCGGTATCAAGGAGCCTTAACATCAGCTCTCTGTCGATACCAGTAAAGCTGCCGCCGAAAAAGGCTATCTCAGCGTAATCATCCGGTGTAATTGTAGCAGTTGCCGACTCAAGCTCATGTTCCACTGTGTCTGCATTGAAGATAATTTTACCGGATATAATTCTCTGATTACAGAAAACACAGTCATTCGGACAGCCGAGATGCGGTATAAAAACCGGAATGTTAACATGCCTCATGTCTCAATCATCTACAATTACTCCAAAAAGAGTAATTGCTTCTTTAGCCGCAAGCTGCTCTGCTTCACGCTTGGACATGGCACTGCCTCGGCCTATAACATTGCTGTTCAGCCGTGCTTCAACCTCAAATCGCCTGCTGTGCATAGGTCCGGATTCGCCGACAATAACATATGACAATTTCTCACCGTGTTCCTGTTGCACTATCTGCTGCAGCATTGTCTTATAATCGCAGGTATTTCCCTGCCTGAGCATGCGCTCAATCTCTACGGACACGATTGGCAGCAGGAATTTCCTAACCGCCGCGATACCTGAATCAAGGTACATGGCAGCGAGCATGGCTTCAAAAGCGTCGGCAAGTATGGATACACGAGAACGACCGTTAGTCAGTTCCTCTCCACGTCCGAGAAACAGATAATCGCCTAATGAAAGTGACGCTGCAAACCGCCCCAGAGCCTTTTCACAGACCACATTGGCACGAATACGGGATAACTCTCCCTCAGGCATATCCATATACTTTTCAAACAAAAATCTGCTTACGACGATTGACAACACCGAATCACCAAGAAATTCCATGCGCTCGTTGCATTCAGCTACCCTGCCACCGGACTTTATCTCATTCGAGTAAGATGAGTGAGTAAAAGCTGTAGTAATCAGTTCTATGTCATTAAATCTGTATCCGATTGTATCTTCCAGTTCGCTCAGGGGCTTGGGGTATGTGGTCTCATTATTCTCTGTCATGGCTATTTAGCTCTCTGTGGAGCCGCAATCCGAACTTTTAATGGCATAATGTGCGATATCGACAATAACACCATTACGTGCGTAGGCGATTGCCTGACGAACGGCATTGCGTATGGCAAGTGCATCCGAACCTCCATGTGCCTTGATAACCGGACGGGATATACCAAGAATTGGTGCTCCACCGTATTCCGATGCATCGAAATCCTTTTTCAGAACACTCATATCCTTCTTAATCATGGCTGCAGACATCTTGGTCAGCACATTTTTATAGAATATACCCTTGAGCTTCTTGAATAAAAAGCTGCCGAGACCTTCGGTGAGCTTAAGTACCACATTGCCGGTAAAACCGTCGGTGACAAGAACATCGCATACGCTGAAAGGTATCTGTTTACCTTCAACATTGCCCACAAAATTAATAGCTTCACACTCGTTAAGACGTGCATAGCTATCCTGCAGCAGCTGTGTACCCTTGGTTTTTTCGGTACCGTTATTGAGAAGACCGACTCTTGGATTCACTATACCGAATAACTTCTCCATGTAAATAGAACCCATAAGTGCGAACTGGGTTATATTTTCATCGGTAACAACGATATTTGCACCCGAGTCAATAAGCAGCATTGGTGTTTCAAAGGGCAATACTGTGGCAATTGCCGCCTTTCGGAAGCCCTTGATTCGATATACAATGAGCGATGCACCGGCATAAAGCGCCCCGGTATTACCCGCACTTACAAATGCATCTCCCTCATCTGCGGCAAGCATTTGCAGTCCCACTGCCATTGAGGAGTCCTTTTTTGTGCGTATACTGAGTGCCGGATCTTCCATCGTTATAACTTCAGAGGCGTGCACTATGCTGATATTATCTTTAGAAATATCAATGTAATTGTCGGATGCGGTCTGACGTATGATTTGCTCGTCTCCGATCATGACAATATCAACATCAAAATCACCGGCTGCCATAGTTCCGCCGCGTATAATATCAAGCGGTGCCTTATCGCCGCTCATTACATCAAGTAGGATCTTCATTTGCTGTTACTCCAAACAATCGTTAAATATCGGATTTTCTGACAGAGTTTCGATATATTCCAGCGAACGACGCGCATATTCTTCATTTCGTGTAGTTTTATCCCCTTTAACCTTATAACCGAGCGGGGCAATAATACCGAAATTCGCATTCATAGGCTGGAAGTTGACTGTGGCAGGATCCGAAATATAATGCGCCAAAGCGCCGATTTCTGTTATTGCAGGGAATAAAAAGCCTTCGCCTCCCAAGGCACGGACAGCAGCATCTACACCTGCCGCAAGGCCTGAAGACGCAGATTCGACATATCCCTCAACGCCGGTCATCTGACCTGCGAAATATACTTCGCTTCTCTCGCGCATGGAATATGAAGCCGTCAGCAATTGAGGCGAATTGATAAATGTATTGCGGTGCATGACACCATAACGCAGAAATTCCGCATTCTCAAGACCGGGAATCATACGAAAAACTCTGCGCTGTTCAGGGAAAGTGAGCCGAGTCTGAAATCCCACGATATTGTACATGGAAGCAGCAGTGTTTTCTCTACGAAGCTGAACCACCGCATAATACTTTTCCCCGGTCACCGGATGATCAAGACCTATTGGCTTCATCGGACCGAAACGCAGTGTGTCTTTACCACGGCTTGCCATAACCTCTATCGGCATACAGCCCTCAAAAACTTCAAGATCTCCCTCATGACCATGAAGCTCAGCGGTTTGAGCGGTGATAAGTGCCTCATAGAAACGCTGATATTCATCCTCGTTGAAGGGACAGTTTAAATACGACGCTTCACCCTTGCCATATCTCGAAGCCAGGAATACCTTGTCTATATCTATGCTTACGGCGTCTATAATAGGTGCTGCAGCGTCGAAAAAATGAAGTCGGTCGCATCCGATAATCGTCTCAATGTGATCCGAAAGCGCTTCCGAGGTCAGCGGTCCGCTGGCAACTATCGTAATGCCGCTCTCCGGCAACCGTGTTACCTCTTCTTCGACAATTTCGATGAGCGGATGATTACGAATCCTATCGGTTATGCTTTGCGCGAAAATTTTTCTGTCAACAGCAAGTGCAGAGCCTGCAGACACGGATGATGCATCGGCAGCCTCCATAATAAGCGAACCAAGTCGTCTCAGTTCTTCTTTCAAAAGACCAACAGCGTTTGAAAGCATATTGGAGCGTAGCGAATTAGAGCAGACAAGTTCGGCGAACAAAGGCGATGAATGGGCGGGGGTCATTTTATGTGGCTTCATTTCATATAGCCTGACCTTAACACCGCGTTTGACAGCCTGCCATGCCGCTTCACAGCCCGCTAATCCCGCTCCAATTACCGTAATCTCAGGCATATTCAACTTATATCAGCTCCCGTGTCACCGGTTTCAGCCGGCTCTTCATCACGTTTATAGCCGCAGTCTTCACTTTTACATATAACCTGACGCTTACCTTTTTTTCTAAAAAGAATTCCGCCGCACTGCGGGCATTTCTCATTTAATGGCATATCCCAGGACGAATAATCGCACTCAGGATACTTGGAGCAGCTATAGAAAACCGAGCCTCTGGCTTTGCCTCTTTTTGCAACAAGCGGAGCACCGCATACAGGGCAGTCAACTCCGATTTTCTTGAGTATCTTCTTGGTAAACTTACATTCCGGATAGTTTATGCAGGCATAGAAACTACCGTAACGGCTTGTACGAATGACCATGTCCGAGCCGCACTGCTCACACTTCATTCCGGGTACCGGTTCATTCTGTCCTGATGTTTCAACAAGTTTGTTGTCCTTGTCAATCTGCTTGGTATTTCGGCACTGCGGGTAGTTCGGACATGCTGCAAAACGTCCGTAACGCCCGTTTTTTACCACCATTCTGGAATTGCATTTCTCGCATATAATATTAGTTTCTTCAACCGGCAGTTCTATCGATGTTGTACCGATTTCAGCCTCAGCGGCATCAAGTGCTTTCTTGAAATCGTCGTAAAAAGCATTGAGTACATCGAGCATACCCATACGTCCGTTTTCAATGTTGTCAAGCTGTTCTTCCATGTCGGCTGTGAACTGATAGTCAACAATATCAGGAAAACGCTCCTTCATTAACTTGGTGGTAATCTCGCCCAGTTGAGTAGGCTTGAGTGACTTGCCGTCACGTTCCACATATCCGCGTGATATAATGGTTGTGATTGTCGGAGTAAGGGTTGAGGGTCTGCCTATTCCTTTCTCTTCCAGTGCTTTTATAAGCGATGCTTCGTTGTAGCGAGGCGGCGGCTCGGTAAAGTGCTGCTCGGGAATTACCGTTTCCGCCTTGAATATTTCGCCCTCATTTACATGAGGCAGCTTGTCGGATTCCGATGAATCGTCTTTTGTATCGGTCGATTCTTCATACACGGCAAGAAATCCCTTAAAACGCACCGTGCTGCCGCTGGTCCGGAAAATATGATGTTCGCCACATACTGTCTCAATTACAACAGTGTCGATGACGGCTGATGCCATCTGAGAAGCAATAAAGCGGTTCCAAATAAGTTTATACAGACGGTACTGATCCTGTGTCAGTATATTTTTTAGCTTGTCCGGATGAATTGCAGGATCTGATGGTCGAATCGCTTCATGCGCATCCTGTGCCCCGGCTTTGGACTTATACTCACGCGGCTGTTCCGGATAATATTCCTTACCGAAGTCTTCGATTATCAGTTCACGAGCACAGTCACGCGCCTCAGCTGAAACTCGGATGGAATCTGTACGCATATATGTTATAAGACCGTGTACGCCGCCGAATTCTGGACCGAGGTTGATGCCCTCGTATAATTCCTGCGCCACCTTCATAATACGCGCCGACTGAAAATTTAATTTCCGCACCGCTTCTTGCTGCATAGTTGAAGTAGTAAATGGCGGTGCAGGGGTACGTTGTTTCGTGCTACTGGTAACATTGCTTACTATAAAGGGGTTAGTCTCCGCAGCTGCAGCGATATCAGCAGCCTCCTCACCGCAGGTAAGCTTGCGCTCTTTTCGGTCGAATGCATCACCGAAGTAACGAGCTTTCATCGACCCTTGTGAGGTCTTAAGCATTACCTCGACAGTCCAGTATTCAACTGGAATAAACGCGCGGATTTCCTCCTCGCACTCGACTATCATTCGCGCCGCAACCGACTGAACACGTCCCGCCGATAACCCGCTGCGTATCGTTTTCCATAAATACGGGCTTATTTTATAACCTACAATACGGTCAAGAATACGTCTGGTCTGCTGCGAGTTAACAAGATTCATATCAATCGCTCTTGGTTGTTTGATACCAGCTTTGACAGCGTTCTTTGTTATTTCGTTAAAGGTTACGCGGCATGCCTTATCCTCCGGAATACCAAGCGTATTTGCAAGATGCCATGATATTGCCTCGCCCTCACGATCCGGGTCTGTTGCGAGAAATATCTTTCCCGCAGACTTAGCCTGCTTTTTCAGGTCGTTGATGAGCGGACCTTTGCCTCTGATGTTTATATACTTCGGCTTGAAATCATTCTCGATATCTACTCCAAGTGAGCTTTTCGGCAGGTCACGGACATGTCCCACCGAGGCTACAACTTTATAGTTAGAGCCAAGATATCCTTTTATCGTATTTGCTTTCGAAGGGGACTCAACAATTACAAGATTCTGCATTGCGGACTATGTGCTCCTTATTCAATCAGCGAGGGCATTGCCTTGAGCTGAGAGTAGGTGATCGTTTTTGTATTCAGCTGAAAACCGCAACCAGGCGAATGCGTGATATAACCACGGATCTCCAGCATCGTAACTGCGCCCATTGCGCCGGAGTGGTCTCCAATTTCAATAATAATATTGTCTATGGAATGTACATCATTTCGCTTATACATCTCCAACAGTTTGCGTTCGTTCAAACCCAACTTCATAAGATCATCATATATCGGATCATTCTTGACAGCATCAGCAAATGATGTGATGGTGTTAAAGGTTGACTCGTTTATCGGTGATTCAGACTTATTGTCAGGTTTTATATCGTCCTTTTGCCGTCTCTGTACGGATGATTTGTTAATTGGTTCATTACCAGGTTTTGCATTCCGCACATCTGGCGAATAGCCCTGATTCTGAAACTCAAACTTCGTTGCCGGTTCTGTCCCTGCCGGATTATTCAGGTTATTAATATCGGGATCAGGTTCATCCTTCCCGGGTTTTATAATAATCTCCCCCTGCCCACGCGGATCTGGAGCCGACGGGCTTTCCGGTGCCGGTGCTGCGACAAGACTACGGTTTATGGTATTGGTATTAACCCCTGCTTTATCTCTTTTGGTTACGGATGTTTGACGATTACGTTCCGAAGGTCTGACAGTAAAACGCGGGCGGAGTTTCGACAACTTCATTATGTCGATCTGTTCCGGGTAAAGCTCGGAATATTCCAGTATAATATCATGTGCACCCGTGACCATACGCGCACCGTTATGAATCAGTTCGTTTGGTCCGGCACTGGTCATTTCACCCATCTTCCCGGGTACAGCAAACAAATCTCTTCCATGACTTAACGCATATCTCGCAGTTATCAGTGCTCCGCTGCGGGAATCTCCCTCTACAACTACCGTCCCCTGGGATAAGCCGCTGATAATTCTGTTTCGCACCGGGAAATTCATGCCCAAAGGACGGGTGCCTGGCTTGAATTCTGTGATTACCATTCCCTGAGATGCTATTCTCTCCCTCAGATTCATGTGAATTGAAGGGTAACAAATATCGATGCCGCAGCCCAAAACTGCTACAGTGTAACCGCCTGCTTCAAGACAGGCATTATGACATACTCCGTCAATTCCGGCAGCCATTCCGCTGACAATAACTGCCCCACAGCAGGCGAGTTCATAAACAATAGTGTGAGCGGAATCCTGTCCATATTGGGTCATATGACGAGTACCCACACACGCTATGCATAACATTCTGCTTAGATCCCGCAGTTGACCTACATAGTAGAGTATAAGAGGTTTCTGGGGTATGCTTCTCAGGCGCTGTGTATACACTAAATCGGTAGGAACTATAAAACCTACACCGCTGCGCAAACACCACTCATAGATGTTCTTAGGCTCTGTCATATCCTTACGCATAAGCCGGTCAACTACGCCATCTATACCTTTAATATTGTGATAGTCATCCTCACCGGCTTCATATATGTCGTGGGCATTGTAGGAAAAGGCATCAAGCAGGATGTCACTCATAAGACTCCCGGGGCCGAGAACATGGTTAAGCCATATCCAATATAATACATCTTGCATATCGGTCACCGCCTTAATACAATTCACATAAGTTGTGTATGAACATATCACAGCGCAAACATTCGCTGCGATATCTGAAGAAACAATATTTCAGAACCGTACCGCAATATGCAGGTCACCTGTTTCGGTACGATTCCCACATGAGAATGGCAGCCGCGGCAGCCGCGTTTAGAGATTCACTGCCGGCTTCCATTGGGATTTTAACACTGCCGGTACAAGCTCTGATAACCTCCTCAGACAAGCCATGACCCTCGTTTCCAATAACGAAGCATGTATCGCGACCGGTTCGGGCATCCATAAGGCTAACTGCGCTGTCATTGAGCGTTGCGGCGTAAATATTATATCCTGACTCCCGCAGTGCCTTCACAGCTTGTGCAATATCTTCACATATGGTGACACGCTGTCTGAATATTGCTCCCATCGATGCTCGCAACGTTTTGGGATTATAGAGTTCCGCACAGTCTGAACTGATAAGAAGCTCATCAACACCAAATGCCGCCGCTGTTCTTATCATGGTTCCGAGGTTCCCCGGATCACGGATTGACGAGAGAAGGAACCTTACCGGCGACCCTTCAAATGTTGTATTTCCAGCTATACTATATATTGTAGCCTTTTTATGTAAATTGTCAAGATGTTTTGCGGCACATAATAAGCCCTGAGGTGATTTTTCTTCAGAAATCCTATCATAAACTTCCGGAGTTACCTTAACAAGCCTGCCTCCAAGCGAATTCACAAGTCCCTGTTTCATCTCATATGCCGACTCAGTGACGAACATGTATTCCGGCACAATACCGGCATTATGTGCCTCCTCGGCCAGTTTAAAGCCCTCGAAGATAAACATTCCTGACGATTCACGAAACTTCTTCTCAGAGAGTCTGGCTATATCACGGATAAGCGGGTTATTGCGTGATGTAATAATATTATCCATAAATAACGGATTTTATCAACAAAAACCCGAGGCTGCCCCGGGTTTTTAATGTATCTATGATTATATCAGAGGGCTGCCTTGGCCTTCTCAACAAGAGCAGCGAAGGCATCCTTATCGCTGACTGCGAGCTCTGCAAGCATCTTACGGTTAAGATCGATACCTGCAAGCCTCAGACCGTGCATAAAATTAGAATAATTTATACCATTGACTTTTGCCTGAGCTGAAATACGTGTTATCCAAAGGGAGCGGAAATCTCTCTTCTTGAGCTTTCTGCCCGTGAATGCATAGTTGCCGCTCTTCATTATAGCCTGCTTAGCCATCTTAAAGTGCTTGCTCTTTGCTCCCCAGTAACCCTTTGCGGCTTTGAGCACCTTATTTCTTCTCTTGCGGGTCATTATAGCACCCTTAACTCTTGCCATTATATATATCCTCCTAAATTACCGAAATAATATTAGATTTGCTTATGCATAAGGCATAAGCTTCTTCATGTTATCAGCCATAGCAGAGCTAAGTATACCCGCTTTTCTAAGCTGTCTCTTTCTCTTCGCAGTCTTGTGACCGAGATTGTGACGGCGGTTGGTACGACTCAATTTAACCTTGCCGCTTCCGGTTATGCTGAATCTCTTGGCTGTTGCCTTATGAGTTTTAATCTTTCCCATATTATGGAACTCCTTTCATTTTGCGGTCGATTTGACCGGCGCGATAAACATTGTCATCGAACGTCCCTCAAGCAGGGGCTGTTTCTCAACCGTACCGAATTCCGAGCAGGCTTCTGCGAATTGTGCAAGCAGTTCTCTTCCAACTTCCTGGTGGCTCATCTGACGTCCTCTGAACTGAACACGTGCCTTGACCTTATCACCATCCTGGAGAAAGCGCTTTGCATGGTTAACCTTGGTGTTAAAGTCGTTGGTGTCGATATGACAGCTGAGCTGTATCTCCTTGACATCGGCGATCTGCTGCTTCTTTCGTGCTTCTTTTTCCTTCTTATCGCGCTCGAAACGGAACTTGCCGTAGTCCATTATGCGGCAAACAGGCGGATCAGCCTGAGCAGCGAT
>Ga0123335_1007061_pt1 | contig 12762 bp, 10 predicted proteins | sample BiotimSIPDNA_2_FD_89707 | JGI IMG/M metagenome (GOLD analysis project Ga0123335, IMG submission 89707) | Anaerobic biogas reactor microbial communites from Washington, USA - Biogas_R2 time_0 SIP DNA | ecosystem: Engineered > Bioreactor > Anaerobic > Unclassified | place: Washington, USA... | reverse complement strand
TTGATTGCTAAGCCATTCAGGCGTCTTGGCCTTATCACCTTGTCGATAAAGCCTGCGCCACCTTCATGTCTTATCAATTCAACATGTTGCGCTACTTCAACCACCCCAACTGCGGAAATTAGGATTAAACTTCCCTGTCCCTTTCCGATGTGATAATTTTCTTACAGCAAATCTCTAAGGGATTCTTGTAACTTTATCATTGACAACAAATTAAAAATAAGGTAACTTAGTTACAGTCTTTTCAGGAGGCCCTTTGGGGACATCAAAAACCGTTGTTTCGGTTATTGGCAGGCCGAATGTAGGTAAATCCAGCCTGTTTAACAGGGTTATAGGTAAACGTATTGCTGTTGTCGATGACATAGCCGGTGTCACCCGGGATCGTCATTATTTCACAGCAGAATGGAACGGGTATCAGTTTACTCTTATTGACACCGGCGGGATGCTTCCAAACAGCCGTGAGGCCATGGCCGAGGCGATCCATGAACAGGTACACATAGCTGTAAAAGAATCTGATGTGGTTCTTTTTCTGGTCGATGCAAAGAGCGGACTGACCGATCTGGATCTGATGATTGCAAGGCAGCTGCGTAAAGAAGCATCAGATAAATCTATCCTGGCCGTTAATAAAGCAGAAACAAAGACTGCAGAGTACGAGCTCGATACGTACAGGGCTCTTGGAATTGATGAAATCCATCCTGTTTCGGCTCTCCATGGAAACGGTGTCGCAGACCTGCTTGATTCTGTTGTGAAAAGACTCAGCAGGAAGCACTCCCCCCCCCAGGAATCACTCGAACCGGAAATTATGCTTGCCATAGTCGGGCGGCCCAATGCCGGAAAATCATCACTGGTTAATAAGCTTCTTGGACAAAACCGCATGATCGTTCATCATGAGCCCGGAACTACCAGAGATTCAATTGATTCCGAGATGCTTTACAACGATAAAAGAGTTGTTCTGATCGATACAGCAGGACTGCGTAAACGCTCTCATGTTAAGCAGGACATGGAGTACTACTCAAATCTCAGGGCTATTCAGAGCATCGAACGCTGTGACATATGCGTTCTGATGGTGGATGTAAAGGCAGGGATTGGAGTACAGGACCTGCGGATCCTCAGGAAGATCCAGGAGATGCACAAAGGTGTTCTTCTGGCGTGGAACAAATGGGACATAATGGAAAAAGATCACCGGACTTTTGACCAGCTTGTAGCCCAGACCCGTAAAGATTATATGGAACTGCGCTTTATACCCATGGTCTCAATTTCAGCCATGACGGGGCAGAGAGTTACAGCAGTCATCGACACCGCGCTTGATATCAAAGAACGGCTCAAAACCCGGGTGCCATCAGCGGATTTCGAAAACAATGTGTTCAGCTGGGTCAGAGTGCATCCTCACCCTGCCATCCCGGAGAATCCGGTTAGATTTCTAGGAGCAAAGCAGGTTGATGCGCCATACCCGCTTTTCCGGTTTTTCGTGACAAATCCTAAAGAGATCTCTCCCGCTTATTTAAGATACCTTACAAACAAGATTTACGAAAATTACAATTTTGACGGCTGCCCTGTAACACTGGATTTCCGTCCTATTGCAAAACCTAAGCACGGCGCTACAGGGCAACACATAAGATCCGATGAGGAGGAAATGTGAAAATCGGGATATTAGGCGCAGGAAGCTGGGCCATCGCCCTTGCGGCTCTGCTGCACAAACGGGGACACCAGTTAAGCATGTGGGAATTTAATCCTGCAGATGCTGAAATGCTGCGTACCAAACGAGAACATCCGGTTAAACTCCCGGGAATACATATACCTGAATCTGTCAACATCGTTAATGACATCCGTGAGGCAATCGAACACGCTGAATACGTTGTCTGCGCGGTTCCATCTCAGACTATGCGCTCTACAATGCGGAACATGGTCAAATCAGTGCCGAAATCAGATATTGACAAAATAAAAGGATGGATCATTGTAGCAAAGGGCATCGAGACAGGTACACTCAAACTGATGACAGATGTGCTGCTGGATGAAATACCGGGGATGAATACAGATAAACTTCTCGCTCTCTCCGGACCTTCTCATGCTGAGGAAGTCTCCCGTGATATCCCTACTACTATTGTAGCGGCATCAGAAAACATTGCGCTCGCAGAAAATATTCAGGAGGCATTTTCTACAGAAACATTCCGTGTCTATACCAATTCCGATATGCGTGGAGTAGAACTGGCCGGAAGCGTGAAAAATGTTATCGCGCTTGCTGCCGGAATCTGCGATGGACTGGGGTTGGGGGATAACACCAAAGGTGCTTTACTTACAAGAGGCATAGCTGAACTGATGCGCCTGGGGGAAAAGATGGGTGCCCAAAGTGCAACTTTTTCAGGCCTGGCAGGCATCGGGGACCTTATCACCACCTGTGTAAGTAAACACAGCAGAAACAGAAAGATGGGCGAGCTTATCGCATCCGGACTAAATCTCGAAGAGGCCCTCGGCAAAATGACCATGGTTGCCGAAGGAGTGCAGACAACAAAATCAGTCTACGATTTATCAATCAACCTCGACATAGAAATGCCTATTACCCATGAGGTCTATAAAACACTCTTTGAGGGCAAAAGCGCCAAGCTCGCCGTCAGGGACCTCATGGTAAGAGAATCCAAACCTGAATGGTGGTGAAATAAACCGATTATTACAAGAGGTATTTATGGTCAATTCAAAAAAGGCGTACTATTCAATCAGTGAAGTCTGCAGCCTGACCGGTCTCGAACCTCACGTGCTTCGATATTGGGAGAGTGAATTCTCTCAGTTGCGCCCCAAAAAGAACCGTGCCGGGAACAGAGCCTACAGGCAGAAAGATATTGATGTTGTAAATTATATCAAATTCCTGCTTTACGATGAGAAGTTCACCATTCCGGGCGCAAAGAAAAAACTCTCAGAAACCAGAGACATACCTCAGACAGAACAGCTCAAACTCGATCTTCCGGAAACGCCGGAACCTTCTGCCGTTCAGGAGCATGAGTGCACACCCGAAAGTAAACCTGAGGATAAATCCTGGGAAATAGATCAGATCAGATCTGAACTCTCTTCTATACTCTCGATGCTTAAATCTTAGCGCTGGCGGACCTTTTTAACCAGTATGGGCCTCAGCGCCTCCCACACAGATGAAACAGAAGTGTATGAGTCAATAGAATAATACTGGTACCAGCCACAGTTCCTTAAACATTCACGCATCTCTTTTCTCCCCTGCACCGCTTCATCAGAACTTAACCATGATGTCAAATTCTGATTCCTGAGGTCTGGTCCCTTTTTTCCAAGTATGTGACATGGATAATAAAGATACCCGTCAGGTGATATGATAACCGATGCAGCAGAACACTTGCGGCGCCTGTATGCACTGAAATATCCCTGCGGTGTATGGATTGTATCAGGGTATGTTTTTCTCAGGCGAAGCAGTTCTTTTTCAAGCAGTCCTATATCGGGAAAATAATCCTCTGTTTTATCCATATGGGCGGCGGGGATCACAACGATATTCGCTTTATGCTCATAACAGAGCTTTACCTTTTCTTCAAGAGCGTCTATTGTATCTCTTGTCACTACGGTCTGTACAGACACCTGAAGAGGGAGCTTTACGAGCTCAGGAAGAAACCGGAACATCTCAAGGTTATCATGACCTTCATCGATTGATACATGCAAAAAATCGATATACTTTGAATACTCATCGAGAGGATAAGAGGTAAGATTTTTAACGCTTGTTGTAAAAAGCAGATAAAATTTGCATTTTCTGGCAAACCTGAGCAGTTCTCCGATATCCTCCCGCAGAAGAGGTTCACCGCCTTCAAAGCTCACCATCAGTACCGGGGAATCGGAGAGATTCTCCAGTATCGCTTTAATCTCATCTGTGGACAGGTCCTTTACCGCATTCTTCTTTACATTGCAAAAAGGACAGCCGAAATGACAACGTGAAGTCAGCTTGAAAGAAGCGTAAAAAGGATAAACCGGTTCCCTCTTCAGAATATTAAGCAGAACTCCCCTGAGGGTCGGCAGATAATTCTGCAACGGCATTACTCTCATAGATACTCCGGAACAAAAAGAATAATGAATATAGTATGAGGAGGTAACAGGTGTGAGTTGTTTCAGAACCGGGGGTTGTGACTCTTCGACGTTCAGGGCTCAGCGTTCAGCGTTTGCCAGGAATGGATCTTCTTCACCATATTACCCTCTCCCTCTGACTAATTGATTTCATTGCAGATACAATTCAACCGCCAGATATTTTTTCAGTTCCTTTCCTTAGCCCGAAAGGCTTATGTCTATCAGCACAAGGTTTCCTACCTTGCGATAATAAATGAACGAATTGGTCCGGTTCCTACTCCGGGGCCTGACCGTAAGGGCTCACCACTCCGGTCCTGCACACCAAAGGTGCAAACCGGCACGACAATCCGAGCCCCGACTGTAAAGGAGGGGGCCTTGGAACCTATAGAAGATAAGCCTCAGGGGAATTGAAAGAAAGGCCGGTGAATACAACATGTCAGGATTGAAACCGGGAACAATGTTAAATGCATATTCTCATTAAAACCGAACTATACTCTTTGAAATTCTTGATTTCTCCAGGGCGATGCCCTTCGCTGGATTAGTTCAGCCTTTCAGGCTGGTAAGGAACTCTTAACTCTTAACTCTTAACTCTTAACTCCTAACTCCTAACTTGTAACTTGTGACTTGTGACTTGCAACTTGCGACTTGCGACTTGTGACTTGCAACCTCATCTCCTAATAACCTGAAGTCCCACCTTGCCGACTCCTGATTCAATGAGCCCGATCTCTTTTGCAGCAGCCCTGGAAAGGTCTATTATCCTCTTTTTTGAAAAAGGCCCCCTGTCATTAATGCGAACCTCAACAGACCTTCCGGTCTTTAGATTTGTAACCTTAACAACTGTATTGAAAGGAAGAACAGGGTGTGCAGCCGTCAGAGCATTCATGTTAAAAATTTCACCATTGGCGGTTTTCCTCCCATGAAACTTGTTTGCATAGTAAGAAGCCATTCCCACCTGATAATATTTCCCATGGGTTTCTCTTTCTGCCCGGCCCGTTACTTTATTTTCCGGCCTCGATATTTCTCTTTCTGATGCCCCTCTGGTGTAACGCGGCGCAGTAGCGCATCCAAAGTAAAGAATCATCAGAGAGAAAAGAAGAGCGGATTGCCTGATCAATGAAGATATTACCGGTCTTTTTCTCACTCTTATTTCCACAATGGAGTTTTGATCTCTACTCATTATACCCGAAGACAATGAAGAAAAACAGCATTTACTTTTATTTGGAAAAATCATGCAGACAGAAAGGATGAGGTGAGATGGCTTATAAATGGGAAATGTACCGCCGCCGGCAAAAAGCCAGGGCGGCGGATTTTTCACCTTACCTGATTTACAACCACAGGCTGGACACTGTACTGTTTGATGAATTCCTCGACCTTCCGGTGAGCTTCATCATCTGTAAACTGGTACGGCGGATGTTTACAGAAATAAGATGCCGGTCCGTAAAGAGCGCCTCCCAGGCCCGCGTCAAGAGCCAGTTTACAGCACCGTATTGTATCGATGACAACACCGGCACTGTTGGGAGAGTCTTCAACTGAAAGCCGCAGCTCAAGATTCATGGGAACATCACCGAAAAGCTTTCCCTCCATGCGGATAAAGCAGATCTTCTGATCATTCTGCCACGGTACATAGTCGGATGGCCCCACATGAATATCCCTGCTGTCGAGCCTTGATGCGGCAACAGACTGAACCGCTTCGGTTTTTGATTCTTTTTTAGACTTGAGGCGTTTCCTGTTGAGCATATTCAGGAAATCGGTGTTTCCACCGGTGTTAAGCTGATAAGTACGCTCCAGCTTCACACCCCTCTTCTTGAAAAGATCGGTAAGGGTACGATGAGTAATTGTGGCACCAAGCTGCGCCTTTATATCATCACCGATAATCGGTATACCCTTCTCTTCAAACTTCTTTGCCCACATCGGGTTTGAAGCGATAAACACCGGAATGTTATTGATGAAGGCAACTCCGGCATCAAGGGCGCATTGGGCATAAAACTGTGTCGCCTCTTCAGAACCGACCGGAAGATAATTAAGCAGAACTTCGGTACCGGTACTCTTCAGAATATTAACTACTTCCTCACTTGTGGGTTCTTTTTCGCCTGAAAGGATAAACCGGTCATTTTCATCATAGTCTTTCATGTGCTCCGAAACCCCATCGAGCACCTTTCCCATTCTCACTTTGACACCGGATTTGGGCATATCAGGACAGAAGACTGCAGTGCAGTTAGGCCTGCTGAAGATCGCTTCATTTACGTCCGAACCAACTTTGCGCTTATCGATATCAAATGCGGCAACAACTTCGATAGATGAAGGTGAGTAACCACCGATATCCCAGTGCATCAACCCTATCGCATCCTGAGGCTTTTTATCGCGATAGTACTGAAGCCCCTGGATTAGAGAGCTTGCGCAGTTGCCTAGCCCAACAACTGCGATCTTTATCTTGTCCATATCACTGCGACCTCCCTGATGTCATAAGTTTACCATTAAATACAGAGCGACATCCGGACATCTCGTCCTTAAAAGGTCGATCTGCGGAATATTTCAGAGTAGCATGTCAATTAAGATGTCGCAATGATTGTGCCAAACAAAAAAATCAGAACGGATACGGATTTGCCAGTCTGACTACTCCACTTTCCATGGCAAACCACAGATTCCCGCCTTCATCACGATGGACCTTGAAAACCTGTGCCGCAGGAATACCCAACTGCTTGGGGTCTGTAATCCATTCATCACCGTTGAATTTTAACAAACCAGTCTCTGATCCAAACCAGATCCTGCTCTGTGTATCAACCATAATGCTCAATATTCCAGGCTGTATTTCCATGAAAGTGTTCCAGGTGCCATTCTCATAGCTGTTTACATCTTTTTCACCAACTGCCGCCCACACTACCCCTTTTCTGCTGTCTAAAGCAAGCGCCTTGACATCATTCCAGCTCAGCCCCTTTTTCATGTCATGGAGAACCCACTTTGAACCATCATAAATACTGATTCCCTTGTTGGTCCCTACCCAGATCTCACCCTTCTTACCCGCCATCAAAGCCTGAACCTTATTGCTTACCAGACCCTCTTTAGTCGTGTATTTACTAACAGAGCCACCCTGAATTGAAACCAGACCGTTATCGGTACCGATCCAGACCTTTCCATCAGGAGTCACAGCCATACTGCTTACAGCATTGCTGGGCAGCCCGTTTTCCGTAGTGTAGTTTGTAAACTGTGAGCCGTCTCTTACAGCAACACCGTTTTTTCCACCAATCCACACCTTCCCCGCCGCATCAGTCACCATACAGGTAACGTCAGTTCCTGCGATTTTTCCCAAAGTAGGAAATTTCTTTTCATCTGCCTTCTTCATGCTCGTTGAAAAAACACTCTCCTGAGTTGCGAACCACAAAACATCTTTCTGAAGTGTGAAAGTCGTAACAGGCGCCCCGGAAGAAAATACACGCCACTCAGTCGGCTTCTCATAAACGATGGAATCCGCTTTTACATCATCATCACTCTGTGCAAAAGCCAACGAAGCACCGAATATGCCTAACAGCATAACTCTTCTGAACATGGGAACCTCCTGTATTTGAAAAAAAAAATTCGCACATATTCCTGAACAATGAAAAATAAGAGAGATCAACGAAAGTAGCAACAGAAACTCTCATTAAAAACTGCTTAAAACCATTGATGTCTCAGTAGTGTAGACGCGCATTTACCCTGTTTCCGCTTACTTTTTTATCGCAGAATAGGCAAAGTCCGGGTTGCCGGCAAGAATCCGGTAGGTCCAGTAATTGGCAAGTACCTTTTTGACATAACCGCGGGTCTCTGAAAAAGCGATATCCTCAATAAAAAGATCATATTCTTCTTCTTTATTACTGTTGTACCACTTCTGCGCGTTGTGAGGCCCCCCGTTATAACTGGCCAGAGCCAGTACGACATTTTCATTGAATTGATCAAGAAGCTCACGGATATACCAGGTCCCGAACCGGATATTGTAAATTGGACAGACAAGCGAGTCATTTGTATATGCGACATCCACCTTCTCCGCTATATACTTCCCTGTATATGGCATTATCTGCATGAGACCAATTGCCCCTACAGGAGACTTTATGGAAGGATTAAAGATACTCTCCTGCCGGATAACTGCACTCACCAGATACGGATCAACATTATGCTCTGCGGCCTGAGCCTCTATTATATCGGCAAAATAGGGAGGATAGAGAAATCTGTAAAGTGCCACCGGCATCCTGCCCCTGCTTTCTTCCGGAATCCTCCATGTCAGCCGGCGGCTGACCCTGTAGGCCTGAGCCGGCGAATCACCTGCATAGTAAAGCATTGCCAGCTCAAGCTGAAGCCTGAGATTTGCAGGAAAAGACCCCTCGAGATTTTCCAGAAACATTTCCGCAAGCGCAGTCTCGCCTATTGACACAAGATAAACACCGCACACATAGTCCGCAGAATCATCCAAAGAGAGTTCCTTTTTTTCCTTAACAGGAGATATCGAGTCTATCCATTCAAAAGCACGCCGGAGCCCGGAAGTTGTATCGAGCTGAAAATCTGCCGTATCCCCCAGAAGCGACAACATCTGCCTTGAACGATGCGCATAATAATCGTATGGCTCTACTGAATGAATCCCGGAAAAAACCTTTTTAGCCTCACTGGTCTTGTTCAGAGCAAGCAAACATTTGCCTTTCCAGTAAGAGACTGAATACTTTATCGGAGAAAAAGGATTCTTTTTAATGTAATCATCAAGAACACTCAAAGCTGAATCGTATTTCTCGATACGAAAATCGCATAGCGCATGCCTTAGATAGGATTCATCTCGCCTTGAGCTTTTCGGGTATTTAGTATAGATAGTTTTGTAAATAGCTTTAGCTTCACCAATTTTCCTCTCATCCTCTTTGCGCCAACCCAGATGCCACAGAATTTCCAGATTCCGGGAATGAGAAGGATACTCCTTTACATGACGCTCGTACCACTTATCGGCTTCAACCTCTTTGCCCAGCTTTCGATAGGAACGGGCCAGATTCATTAATACATTGGCGTCCGGTCCAAACCTGCTCTCGATTTTTTTATAATATTTTATCGCATCCTCAAACCTGCCCAGTTCATAGCTGACCTGCGCCCTCAGGTACAGATACTTTCCCTCGGGAACTGTTTTCAGCCCTCCTTTTTTATCCGCAATCCTGTTCAAAAGCGCATTAGCTGTTTTCCAGTCTTTACATGATGATACTGCGGCAGAAGCAAGTGAAAGCAGGTTATTTCCGCTTATATTGTTCTGAGAATCCGCTCTCAGCACTATCCTGGCTATACGGCACCCGTCAGCACCTTTGAGCTGGACGGTATCCAGGAGTGAATCTACCGCTCTCCAGTTCCCTTTGTTGACCATCGTATCAACAGTATCAGACAAAACCAAAACCGGAGTAACTGTCTTCACCTGCGGTGCAGCCCACTTTCTGTACTCCCCCAGCCAGTCGGCATTAATCAGACCTGTGCTGTCATTTTCTAAAGCAGAACGGATCTTGCCGAAAATGTGATGACGGTATTTCTGAGGCATACGGTACACCAGTGCTGCCTTGTATGCAGTCAGGCTGTTTGATACCCGCCCCTGCTCAAATTCGATATCACCGATGAATTTAAAGGCAAGAGGCGCCACCACAGAATTATTCTGTGCCGCAAGCCTGTAGAGAAACAACGATTTACTGTAATCACCCTGTCTGTGGTGAATCGTGGCGAGTCTGAAAATCCGTTGAATTGTATCCTCTACAATCGAGTCTTCCAGAACCTGCTTGAGTGCAGTATCATAATCTTTGTTTTTAAAAGAAACAAAACCGGGAAAAGTTGCCGGGAAAAAACTCTGAGAGAAATCACCACTGCCCTCCGCCATACAGAGCACCGGAATCAATAATGTCATGGTGATTTTCACCGCTCTTTTCATAAACCCTCTGTTGATATCCCCGATTCCTGCAGAAATCACATGAATATTCCGCCATTTACAGCCAGTACCTGACCGGTCATGTAACTGGAATCGGGTGATAAAAGAAAGGAGACCACTGATGCCACCTCTGAGGGGCGGCCAAAGCGGTTCATGGGAACCCTTGATTTGAAATCCCCCTTGTTTATATCTTCCGTCATTTCAGTTTCAATGAATCCGGGCGTTACCGCATTTACAAGCACATTTCTTTTTGCACATTCCTGAGCAAGCGCCTTTACCGCCCCTATAAGCCCTGCTTTTGTTGCCGAATAATGCACCTGTCCCGGAAGTCCGGTTTGTCCTGAGGTGGATGAGATTACTACGATGCGGCCGCTACGACCCAGCACCATCTGCTTAACAGCCGGTTTCACCACCCCGAAAAAACTCCTCAGGTTCGTATCTATTACCTCATCCCAATGCTCTTCATTCATAAACACCAGAAGTTCATCACGACGAATACCGGCACTGAGTACAAGCGCACTGACAGTGTGCTTACTCAATAGATCTTCCATCGCCGCGGCTGTTTCCTTACGGTCAGTAATATCAAATCGCCAAAGTTCAGCAGATCCATCAGCCTTTTTTATCTCCTCCAGAGTCTTCTGCGCTTCTGCAGTGTTCTGCCTGTAGTTAATCAGCACATGATAACCATCCTGCGCGGACCTCAGACATACCGCCCGTCCAATGCCTCTGCCTCCCCCGATAACCAGGACTGTTTTTTTCATATTGTTTTGATTGATTAAAGGAAATGGTGCAGATATCACTCTGACTCAAGCTCAAAACCGTTCACAAAAGCAGGCCCGAACGGCAGGAAAAACTGAGCATTTTTCAGCGACTCTGTTTTCTGGATACAGCTAAAAAATTGGTAAATGGAGAGCCTTTTATCAAGTATTACCTAACTTATGCATCCGGGAAGGGATGAAGTGCATTCAGGGTACCTCAAAATCCATTTCCCGTCGGGACCCGGATGCGAATTCTACCGCGCTTGCCGTTGCGCAATCGATTGAATCACAGCGGATTCACCCTGATCTGACTGCATAAGTCAAGTATTAATGAGCACATTTCCGGGTCTTACCAGCTAACCGAGATTGGCACCCTGCTTCAATAGCACAGATTGAACATCTGCGGTTCTAACCTGGCTGACTTTCCCGGCCCACGAAGCCAGTGCGGCACAAACCCCGGCCGCTTGTCCGGTCGCCATCGCAGCAGGCATGATCCTGTATGAAGCATGCGCTTCATGAGTCCCGGAGATACAGCGCCCGGCCGTTAGAATGTCATCACACCCCAGCGGCTTCAAACAACGAAGGGGAATATCGTACGCTTCACCCGGAGGGAGCCGTTCGATACGGGTTCCTCTGCCTTTAGGATTGTGAATATCGATCGGATATGAACATCTGGCTATTACATCGTCAAAATTCGCCGCCTCCATTACATCCTGGCCCGTAAGAACATATTCCCCCAGTATTCGTCTTGTCTCCCTGACACAGATTTGCACTCCGGACTGAACCAGATAGGAATTTTCAAAACCGGGTACATAGCTTTTTAGAAATTCCGAGACCCCATGAGCCTGTTTTCTGCTCTCAAGCTCCCCGGATGTCAGATCAAAGGTGTCTACCCCCAGACCATAAACCCTGGTGCTGTTCACGCTCACTTCAGAATCGTGCGCAGTAGCAAACATCAGCAGATCTTCCCTGGGCAGCTCCAGGTTGCCTTCAGCGGTTGCCCTCTCGATCAGATCCCAGAGTCCGAATACACCATACCACTGTTCAGGGTGCTTCCGGACATACTCCTCAAATGCCGGACGCTCAAAACCGACCATCCTGAAATAAAGAGTCATCGGCTGCACTAACCTATCCCCTTCCCTGCCGATTTTATAAGGCGCACCCGCTAAAGCCGCCACATCACCATCACCGGTGCAGTCAACAATGCAGCGGGCCCTTATTGCAAGCGGACCCGACTTGGAATGAAAAAAAACAGTCGAATAGTCTTGTTCCCTTTCAAAAGCAAAAGCAGTCGAATGAAGCAGAATTTCCACCCCGGATTCATCGAGCATCTTCTGAAGAGTAATTTTCATGATTTCCGGATCAAAAGGCATGACATAACCGGTGTGCTCAGAAGGCTCTATTGCTCCACCCTCTTTAACAAGACGATTCACAAGCTCAAGCAATACCCCGTCAATTACCCTTGTGCCTTCTCCATGGTCGGAGGGATAAAGATCTTTAATACCGGGCTTCCTGAACTCATACTCCTGAGTATGGGCAGACATAAACGGTATGACCAGACCCACAGTAGAGGCCCCGCCAAGAAACCCGTACCTCTCTGCCAGAACCACGTTTGCACCGGCCCTGGAAGCACCAAGCGCGGCACCGATTCCGGCCGGACCGCCCCCCACAACCAGCACATCAGTTGAACCAACTACAAGAGCCTGCAATGGCGGGACAGCAATTTTCTCTTCTGTTTCAGGTTTACCCAGAAAAGGCATGATGCTCCTTACAGTTAATATTTCAGGTTTTTTTCCTGTTAAGCAGCTCGACGAGAATGGAATTGTTTTCAGTCGCCCGTTTCTGAATTATAGGAAGCATGGTGCGGATCTGCTTCTGGAGCTCTTTTTTCTGATCCCATGCTTTATCGATATAGGCCGTAAGGCGCCCCACATTGACAAGATTAAGTGGAGGCATCTCTATCTGCATGTCATCTAAAAAGCCTGTTACTTTGGGAGAGTAAGGAAGAGCTACAAAAGGAATTCCCATTATGGC
>Ga0123335_1007060_pt1 | contig 12762 bp, 10 predicted proteins | sample BiotimSIPDNA_2_FD_89707 | JGI IMG/M metagenome (GOLD analysis project Ga0123335, IMG submission 89707) | Anaerobic biogas reactor microbial communites from Washington, USA - Biogas_R2 time_0 SIP DNA | ecosystem: Engineered > Bioreactor > Anaerobic > Unclassified | place: Washington, USA... | reverse complement strand
GCTCCGGTCGAAATGACACCGGGCGCGTATGCTTCGCCTTGGTCGGAATAACAAAGGGGTGATATGGTTCGCTCCGGTCGAAATGACAATGGGGGAATACTTCGCTCCGGCCGAAATGACAATGGGGGAATACTTCGCTCCGGCCGAAATGACAATGGGGGAATACTTCGCTCCGGCCGAAATGACAATGGGGGGATGGTTCGCTCCGGCCGAAATGACCAAGCCATGATCGAGCCGCTCCTGTTGGCAGCGTGCATGTGGTTCGGTTCGTCATCCCGAGCGGAGTCCCCCCATTATTTGTCATCCCGAGCGGAGCGCAGCGCAGTCGAGGGATCTGGCCATAGACCCGACATACCTGTCGAGGGAATCAGGCCATAGATGGGCGGTGGTTGTGGTCCATGACCCCAAATGCAAAGCCCCCTGTCGGAACAGGGGGCTTTTTGCTTTGACTTCGAGGTATGTGCGTCGGATCGCACGTCACGGCAGCTCGGATTTGAACTTGTAGGTCCCGGCGCCGATTTCGAACATCGCATTGTCGCCGTCGGTGCCGACGAACAGCACGCCCGGCGCGTCCATCGCGGCGCGTCGGCCCTCGGTAATCTCGGCCGCGTCGGCCGTGGGGATGTACACGGTGGCCATCGTGTTGGCGGGAATCGTCACATCGAGCGTGAACTGGCGGACGGAATTGCGCCCCGCGATCAGCGGATGCCGCGTCAGGTCCCACCCGCCCCGGTCGGCCACCTTGCGTACGGTCCAAGAGGTGGCGATCGGGCCGCGAATGGAATCGTAACTTGCCTTGGCCCAGGAGAGCCGCCCTTGGGGTCGCGGACGGATGATGATGTGCTTGTAAGCCGGACCGTCCGTATCGATCCCGCCGATGGTCTTGAACATCCACTCGGCCACGGCCCCGAAGGAGTAGTGGGCAAATGAGTTCATGCCGGGGTCCTGGAAGCCCTTCTCCGGCGTCCAGCCGTCCCAGCGCTCCCAGATGCTCGTGGCCCCGTGCTGGATCGAGAAGCCCCACGACGGGAACGTCGTATTGTGGAACAAGGCATAGGCGACATTCGTCTGGCCGAAACGCGTCAGCGTCGCCATCAGGTCCTTGGTCCCCACGAAGCCGGTGGACAGGTGCCAGTTACGGGCGCGGATATCGCCGACCAGATGCTCGACGGCCATCGCCTGCTTCTCTTCGCTCAGGAGATCGAACGCCAACGCCAGCACGTAGACGGTCTGCGTGTCGCCTTTGATCCGGGCATCGGCGCCGACGTATGCATCGTTGAACGCCCGCTTGATGGCGTCGAACAGCTCGCGATATTTCCTGGCGTCCTCCTGCTTGCCCAGCACCTCGGCCGCCTTCGCCACCAAGCGGGTGCTGTTGGCAAAATAGGCGGTGGCCAGCACGTCCTTGGGCGTGTCGGCCTGGATGCTGAGCCAGTCGCCATAGCCCTGGGCCGGCCGCAGCAGGTTCGTCGTGCTGCCCCGGCAATAGTCGATCCATCGGGTCATCGCGTCGTAATGCTCGGCCAGGACCCGCTTGTCGCCGTATACCTGATAGATCGTCCAGGGGCAAATCACCCCGGCGTCGCCCCAGGCGGCGGTCCCGCCGCCCTCCGCCACCAGGCGAGGCGCCACGTCCGTAAACGCGCCGTTGGGAAGCTGGGCGTCTTCAAGGTCCACCAGCCACTTGGTGAAGAAGGCGGCCACGTCGGTGTTGTAGGTGGCGGTCTGAACGTAGACTTGGGCGTCGCCGGTCCAGCCGAGCCGCTCGTCCCGCTGCGGACAGTCCGTGGGAACCTCGATGAAATTGGCCCGCTGCGTCTGGCAGATGTTGCGATAGAGCGTGTTGGTCGTCGGGTCGGAGCATTCGAAGCTCCCGACCACCGGCGTATCGGAGGTCAGTTCGATGCCCGTGATGTCGCCCAGTCGGGGCCGGCCCGGATAGCCGGTCACCTCGATGTACTGAAACCCGTGGAAGGTGAACTCCGGCTGCCACGTCTCTTTGCCCAGGCCCTTGCAGATGTACGTGTCGGTCGCGCGGGCGCCGCGCAGATTGGTGGTGTAAATCGTGCCATCGGGATTGAGCCGCTCGGCGAAACGCAGGACCACCTTCTGTCCCGCCTCGGCCCCGTTGACCTGCAACCGGGCGAAGCCGGCGAAATTCGTCCCCATGTCGAAGACGAAGGCGCCCGGCGTCGGCTCGGTGATCGCGACGGGCTTGATCTCCTTGAATCGGCGGACCGGAACGCCCGGATAGGCTTCGAGCTTCGCCTCGATGCGGCCGGTGACGTCGACGCCCGACCATTGTGACTCGTCGAGATCGGCCTCGTTCCAGGCGAGGACCTCGTTGCGGGCGTCGTAGGTCTCGCCCATCAGGAAGTCGGCTTCGAGGACCGGCCCGGTCGTCGCCTTCCAGCTCCCGTCGGTCGTCACGACCTTCGTGGTCCCATCGGCGAACTCGATCGCCAGTTGCGCCGCGAAACGCGGATCGGTCCCGTAGTGGTCGCGGGCGTGATACCATCCGATATAGCCGGCGTACCAGCCGTCGGCCAGCATGGCCCCCATCGCGTTGAAGCCCTTCTGGAGCTGTTTGGTGACATCGTAGGTATTGTAGTAGACACGAATGCGATAGTCGGTCCATCCGGGCGTGAAGTAAGCGTCGCCGATCTTCTGCCCGTTCACATAGAGCCGGTAGTCGCCGAGGGCCGAGGCGTATACCATCGCCCGCTTGACGGGCTTGTCCAGGACGAAGCGAGTCCGCAGCAGTTGGACGGGCGGCAGGAACAACTGCGCCGCATCGAGCGAAATCTCGCCCCAGGGCCCACCGCCGTAGGCAGCGGCCACCGCAGCGCGTTCCCAGTCGCCACCGTCGAACTCCGGCATCATCCAATCGGTCGGGGCCGACGGGGCCGTCCGCCAGGAATCGTCCGAAACGACGACCGTCGTGCTTCCATCGGCGAACCGCAGATTCAGCACGGCCAGAACACCGGCGGGATTGGCGGCGTCGCCCTGATTGGCCGCATCGACCGCCAGCACGTTCCTGCCGGCCACGAGACTGTCCTTGATATCGACGACGCGGGCCTCTTTGAAGTTGCCGCCGTCGCGGACGGGCCGGCCGTTGACGTAGAGCTTGAACCAGTTGTCGGCGGTCACCGCGCACGCGGCCGAGGCGATCTCGCGACCCTCGGGAACGGTGAACTCCTTGCGGAACAGCCGATGGCCCACGGAAACGCTCGCCGTCGCGTCGCCCTCGGGATACCAGATCCACGAGGCCTTCGACAGGTCCACCTTCTCAGCCTCCGTCTTGCGTTGCCGGCATGCATCGAACCCGATCCACTGCGCCTTCCACAGCGCCGGATCGAGCAGGCCCATCGACCAGGACGCCGTCCGGGCCCACGTCGATTGTGCGTCGTCCTTGTCCCAGACGCACACCGTCCAGAAACACGGCATCTGCGAAGCCAGCGGCTTGCCCTCATAGACGACATGGGTCGTCCGGTCCGACATCACCTTGCCGCTGTCCCAAAGGTCGCCGACCCTCTTGTCAATCAGTTCGCGGCTGCCGGCCACCAGAATCCGATACGCCGTCTGCTGCTGGCCTCGCTGATTCGACCGCACGGTCCAGCTCAATCGCGGCGCGGCCACGTCGATGCCGAGCGGATCGACGAGATATTCACATCGCAGGTCATCAGGCGTCAGTCCGCCGCCCCGCGAGAAGAGCCGGCCCCCGAGCACGCTGCCCTCAGCCGCAGCGCTCGGTGACAGAACGGCCGCCGTCAGTAGAATGATCGTCCATGTCCTCATTCCCGTTCACCTCCCAAATGATATGCTGCCATGACCTGTCCCGCCCGCCACGCTTCGACCGTCCGTGCGTGTGGCGCTTCGATTCGCCGCAGGTCTTCGGTGGATCAATCGATCTCGTTCCTGGCGGCGGCACCCTGATCGGCGGTGTTCATTCCTCCGTAGACGAATCGCATCCGTCCGACGTTTGGAATCCATCGCAAGGAGACCAGCGTATGCAGCAGGCGCGCGCCCATGTTCCGGTCGGCGTTCCGCAACAGCAGGTCTTTCACGGGCCGGGGCCAGGGGAATTCGAAACCGCTGGGCCAATAGACGAACAGGGCCTTGCCGACGAGGTAATAGCGCGGCACGATGCCGGCTCGCGGCGGCTCCATCCCCCGGCTGGCCATCGTCGGCGGCCCCCACCAGCGGCCGTCTTCGCTGTTGGGACTGTTGTCGCCGAGCACGAAGAACTCGTCCGCATCCAGCGTAAACGGAACCTCGTCGGTCGCACGGGGGATGCGCCCCCCTTCCGACTGGCTCAGATAGTGGATGTCGCGGAAGATCGCCACGTGCGAGAGCGCCAGCTTGCCGGCGCCGAAGATCCGCACGCCCGGCGAGTCGATCCGGGTGCGGTCCAATGCATCGGGCGAGCGGCCGAGGTCGGCGGTCAGCAAGTTCCCGTCGAACTCGAAGAGCAGCCGGTGGTCCACATTGGCGAACTTGAACAGGGCCAGAGCGCCGGGCGCCGGCATCGGAGCCGGGGCGCGGGCCAGCACGGTCTCTTCGTCGCCGTCGAGGCGCGAAAGGACCATCTCGCCGGCCAGGTCCAGCCAGGCCCGGTAGTCGACGCCGTACTTGCTCAGCGTCGCACCGATGCGCCCTTCGTCACTCTGCGGCTCGATATGGAACCGCACCATCAGATCGCTGCACTCGGGCATGCGCGGGTACGTACGGACGTCGTTGTAGGCGTAGGTGACCTTGAAGTCGTTGGCCGAGCGGGCCCCATACGTCATCGTCTCGATCCGATCGGGCCGACCGTCCAGAACCAGGGAGGTGGGGTTCGTCTCACCGACCGCCCAGGCCGAGGCGTCCAGATCGAACGGGGGCTGCCAGCGATATCCGTTGAATGCCCCGCGCTGGCTCGGGTTGATCGGCCGGTAGTCGTTGTCGTAGACCGGCATCCACAGCTCGCGCTGGACGCAGGGCGGCTTGCGGGCGATCTGCCCATTGATGTAGATGTCCCCGTCGATGATCTCGATCCGCTCGTTCGGCAGACCGATCAGACGCTTGATGTAGTTTTCCGCGGGATTGATGGGGTTCTTGAAGACCACGACGTCCCAGCGTTTGGGCTCGACGAACTGATAGAGGCACTTGAGCACCAGGATGCGGTCGCCGTTGGAGACCGGATTGCCGTTGCTGGCGGGCACCAGGTACCCGCAACTGGGGCAGCGCGTCTGCTGGATGTCCACGGGCCCCGGCGGGATCGTGTCCTCTCGCATCCGGTAGGCGCCCGGGATGAACCCGTACTGGTAGCTGTACCCGCATTCCGGGCAGCGCAACTGGAAATGGGCCCCCATCAGCGTATCGGCCATGCTGCCGGTCGGGATGCGGAAGGCCTCCATGATGAAGGCGCGGAAGACGAAGGCCAGGATGAACGCGGTGATCAACCATTCGAAAGTGTTGGCGATCTCTCCGGCGCGGTCCTTGCGCTTGTGAGCGGGCCTGGTGTCGGCGGCTTTGCGAGGGTTGCTTTCAGCCATTCACGGTCGTCCTGTTCGTTCGTCAATGCGATATCGCCCCGCCACGCGGCGGCGACCGAGACTCTGCGCTCGGTCCGGCGATTCCAGAGGCCGGTTTTCAGCGGAACGTGGGTCGCCCCGACCGCCCGCAACCAAGCGAAAAACGCATTATGCCTCCAAACCATCGACCGGTCAACCGTCCTGTCCGCCTTCTTGACAGAGCCCATCCCGGCAAGCGCACATCGACCCCAACCCTGCCCGCAGACGACACACAACGGGCCCGCCGCAGCCGACCGCCGCACGAGCCCACCGAGCACTGTCCCAACCGCCCGACCGAGCCAAATTTTTGGCCAAAAGCACTTGTTGCATAGAAGTCTTTACTGTATAGTAGGTTGCAGACGCTTGCCCTTTCCGTGTCGGCGGTGGCAGATTTGCTCCTGGGTGGGAGCGTTCTGCCGGCGCCACTGCAGGGGAAGGTCTTCGTTGGCTATAAGGGTTCCGAATGCCTTCGATGCGATGCTGGACATTACGGTGGCGCGAGTGGTCGCACGGCACGGCGGGGGGCCCATGCGGTTTCTGTTTTCGAATCGCTCTTTCCTTCAAGTGAGGTAATGTATGGCCACAGTGACCAAGAAAGAACTCATCGACCGCATCGCCGAACGCACGCAGGCCAAGAGGGTGTCGGTAAAACGGATCGTTCAGACCTTCCTTGATGAGATCATTCGCGAGTTGTGTCAGGATAATCGCTTGGAATTCAGGGATTTCGGCGTCTTTGAGACGCGGACGCGGGCATCGAGAGTCGCGCAGAACCCCAAGACGCTCGAACGGGTGGAGGTGCCGTCGAAGCGCACCGTCAAATTCAAAATGGGCCGCCTCATGAGAGAGAATCTCAGTCGCTCCAGTCCCGAATCGGCCGACGCCAAACCGAGGATGTAAGAGCGCCTCTCGCACATCTTCAGGACCCGGGCGGAACCGCAGAACACCACGAGCACAGACGAATCGCACCAAACGTCTTCCCAAAGGAGACTTCTATGTTGGAAGGGACGGTCAAATGGTTCAACCCACGGAAGGGATACGGATTTATCGGGACGTCCGATGGGAAGGATGTCTTCGTGCATTATTCGAGCATCGCCGCCGAGGGATTCAAAACGCTCGAAGAGGGAGACGCCGTCACCTTTGACATCGTCGAGGGAGAGAAAGGGCCTCGCGCCGCCAACGTCATGCCGAAACCCCCCGCCCAATAGTCGCACCCCTCCGGCGAGCCTGCCGCGTCGCCGCTGACCGCAGCCGTACACGATCCCTGCCAGGATGAAAGCGGCCTGCATATCCTCAGAAACCTTCCCGCTGCCGATTTTATCGGTGCCTCTTGCATTGCGCACCGATTCGATGTATGATGGGTGGTCGTCATTGCCGAAGGGCATCGTAATGTCTTATGAAAGCCAATCCGGATTGAATTGCAGCGTCCTGGTGCTGAACAAGCACTACATGGCGATCCGTATCATCGGCGTCAAGCGGGCGTTCTCCCTGCTGTGCCGCGATCTGGCGGAGGTCGTCTCTTACGAGGGAGGCGCCTACGCCAACTACGATTTCCGCAGTTGGTGTGAGGTCTGCCAGTTCCGCCGGCGCTTCGAGCCGAACGGACACGACTGGATCTCCACCGTCAATTTCTACGTCGCCGTCCCGCGCATCATCCGACTGCTGTTCTACGACCGCCTGCCCCGCAAGGACGTCAAGTTCAACCGGCGCAACATCTTCGCCCGCGACCGCAATCGTTGCCAATACTGCGGCAAGCACTTCCCCACCAGCGAGTTGTCCCTCGATCACGTCGTGCCCCGCAGCCTCGGCGGCAAGGCCACTTGGGAGAACATCGTCTGCGCCTGCATGCGATGCAACGTCAAGAAAGGCGGACGCACCCCCAAGCAGGCCGGCATGGAGCTTTTCCGCCAGCCCGTCAAGCCCAAGCACAACGGCCTGCTCCACGTCCACCTCGGACACGACCGCTACCGATCCTGGAAGCAGTTCCTCGACCACGCCTACTGGTCCGTCGAGTTGAAGTAAGGGCGCACCGTCCTTTGCCTGCCTCTGGATCGGTCAGCCGCATGGATCACACAGCTTCGATTCTGATCGGAGTCAGAAGTTCTGTCACGTCTTTCACCCGCGCGAAGTCTATGCTATTGATCTGAACTGATTTGGCATACTCAAGGGGCTGCTGATGAACGACATGACGAGCGAGGCCCAATTGCTCCAGGCAAGCGTGGCAGGGAACAGGGCAGCATTTGGTGAGATCGTCCGCCGGTATCAGGCGCTGGTTTGTGCGATCACATACAGCGCCACCGGAGACGTCGGCACAAGCGAAGATCTGGCCCAGGAGACCTTCATCCGAGCCTGGCAGAACCTGCGACGACTGGAGGAACCCGCCAGGTTCCGCGCCTGGCTGTGCACGATCGCACGAAACCTCGCCCACACGTCGCTTCGAGCAAGGCGCAGAGCGACCCTACATCCGCCCGAAAGCGCAGCGGAACGGCCGGCCGCCGGGGCGCGGCCTGACGAAGCCACACTGGCCAGGGAACGCCATGAGATCGTTTGGGCCGCTGTTGGCCGCGTTCCGCTGAAGTACCGCGAGCCGCTCGTGCTCTTCTATCGCCGCCAGAAGTCTGTCGGCGAGGTCGCCCACGATCTGGGCCTGTCGGAACATGTTGTTCGCCAGAGGCTCCATCGCGGACGAAAGCTTATTAAGGCGGAGGTCTCTTCGCTGGTGGAGGACACCCTCGTCCGCTCGGGACCGGCCAAAACCTTCGCCGTCGCGGTTGTTGCCGCTTTGCCGGCCCTGGTCGCCCCGCCGGCCAGTGCCGCCATCGCCGGTATGGCGGCCAAGGGCGCCCCGGCAGCCAAGACGCTCTTCGGGCCGGGCCTCAGCGCTGTGACTCTCGCCCCGATCCTGGGACTGCCCGCCGCCATGTTCGGCGCGTGGTTCAGCTTCAAGGACCCTGACTCGCCTCGCCAGCGTCGATTCCGAATCCGACTGTTCCTCCTCTCGTGGCTGCTCCTCTTCGCGTTGCTGGGTCTGCCGCTGGCGCTGTTCCACGCCGAACTCATTCCCGTCTGGGTTCCCGCGTTGTGCTTGACCCTGTACGTACTCCTCCTGCTGGCTCTGATCGTCTGGGCCAAGGCAGGGCAACAGCGGATACAGATCGAGAATGGCACGGAACACCTGCCGACTCGCATCAACATGGAATCGTTCTACGGGGGCGTCGGAGGCGGCATCTTTGGCGCGACCGCCTGGCTGCTAATCCGGGCGTGGCTTGCGAGGGACTGGGCGTCGTTCGGCGCGATTCTGGCCTGCGACATCCTCCTCTTCTTCGCTGTCACCCGACTCTGGCTGCGCAAGCTCAGGCGGAAGGGGCCAGGGGCGCACGACCGTTTCTGCACTGCTCGGTTAGGCACACCGCAGAAGCACGAATGACGAAGTCGGAATCTCGAAACAAGCCCGAATGACCCAGAAGCCAAGCTCGAAGCACGGAGGCCATCGCGTGCAACTGGATCCATGCAAACCGAGGCGCGTTTATGGCAATTGGATTTCGTGCTTTGGATTTGTTTCGAGTTTCGTGTTTCGGATTTCGAGTTCGTCCTGGCCGGCCATGAACAGAGGCCCGGCTGAAAGGGTCAGAGCAAGCCTGATCGCAAGAGCGGTCATGTACCCAGGGGCGAGTCGGGACTTGATTCTCGCAAGGGGTTCTGCGATAATCGCCGGCCTATGATGTCACGATGGGTCAGGAATCTGCTGTGCGTGTGTGTCTCGGCGCTGTCGCTTCCGGGCGGGGCGGCCGAACCGGATACAGCTGCGCCGAGCTGGGTCGAGTCGGCCAAGGCCGATCTGCGTATCTTCCCCGACCGGCTCAAAACCGACGCGAAGGCCACGTTCTTCCACCAGGACAACCTGGCCCTGCTCGCCTGGGCGGGACTGGCCAGCGTGGCGATGCACAACGGCAGCGCCGACGACGACGTCGCGGACCACTTCGACCGACACGAGGGGTTCGGCAACTTCGGCGGCGAGACCCTCAAAGTGGTCGGCTCGCCCGCTTTTCACCTGCCGGCGGCAGCACTCTGGTACGTCGTCAGCGCCGACAAGCAGAACGACGTCGGCAAACAACGGGCCGTCACGATGCTCTCGGCCCTGACCATCAACGGCGTCGCCACCACCGGTCTGAAGGCCATCCGCCACAACGATCAGCCCGACGGCGAGATGTGGGCCTGGCCCAGCGGTCATACGTCCAGCTCGTTCGCCGTCGCCTCGGTCCTGCACGAGTTCTACGGCCTGAAAGTCGGCCTGCCCGCCTATCTCGGCGCCGGCGTCGTCGCCTGGCGCATGATGGACCAGGGCGACCACTGGGCCAGCGACGTGGTCTTCGGAGCCTGCCTGGGCTGGGTCGTCGGCCACACCGTCGCCCGCCACCACGAGGGGCCGCAGATCGCGGGATTCGACGTATTGCCCTATTACGGCAACCACGAGGACCCCGCGGTCGGAATCAACCTTCTGCGGCAGTTCTGAGCCTGCCGCCCGCTGAAACCCGACGGCGCTATGAGCCCCCGCCGTTGGCCTGCCAGATGTCCCGCTTGACCACCCAGACGCCCGGCTGATAGGGCTTGACCTGCGCGTGCTCGGGGACCCAGAGCTTCTCCTTGCGCCAGCTCTCGACGTGGCCGTCATAGAAGGCCAGATTGGCCGACCCGTTGTGCCGGTACATCGTCGGCCCGGCGCAACCGACCTGCTTGTAGGCGTTGACGCTGCCGTCCTGGCCCAGAACGTCCCACCCGTCGATGTAATTGGCGCCGCTCCACTTGCTCCACCAGTCGTGTCCCTCGTTGAAGTGGAGCTTCTCGGCCGGGTGCGGGATCGTGGACATCTTGTAGCCCAGGACCGCCATGTCCATCGTCGCCGTCCAGGAGGGCTGCCCGACGGAGGGAAACCAGTCTTCGATGTTGAAACCGTAACTGACCAGCGTGCCCGTCGTGCTGCCCTGCTCGACGTCGTGGGCATGCTCCCAGGCCTTCTGCCGGTCGCTCGGGCATCTGTACTTCTTCGGGGTCTGCACGATGGACTGGTCGGGCGAGTCCTCGGCCCCTTTGTAGCCAATGTACGTGCGAAAGACCGGGTTCCCCGTCCAGAGGATCGTTCCCCGGTCGTTGAAGACGCGGCACGGGACGCCCCAGTCGTCGTTGTTGGCCGCGTACAGGCCGTTGGCCAGGGCCAGACTGTGCAGGTTGCTCGCACAGACCATCTTGCGCCCCTGGTCGCGGGCCAGATTCAACGCGGGCATGAGAATGGCCATCAGAACAGCAATGACAGCAATCACGACGAGCAGCTCGATCAACGTAAACGCGTGTCGTTTCATCGTCCGGCTCCGTCTGACGCGTCGGGGGCAAGGGTCCGCAGGAAAGCCAAGGCAGGCCGTCCTGAGGACCATCGGCATGGGACGGTCCATGCCCGTCGCCTCCATGATACCGCTTTGCCCCCGCCGGGATCAAGGGCCATGCCCGGCCCCTCGGCACTTCGCCTCGTCGCCGCACCGGCATGGCGATACGTCCCTGTAAGGGCGATGCATGCATCCCCCTTACGATAGGCCCTTACGAGCCCACTACGAACAGTCTCATCCGACGCCCGATAACAACTGACGCATCATCACTTCCGGCGGCGGTCACCGCCGCAAATGACATAAGCCCATTCTATTTGGGCGATTTAGGAAAAATGACTTGACCTTTGAGGGGCGTCGGCGTAAAATTATAGTACGCAGTAGTCGTATGGGACGTGGGTTGGAGTGACTGAACTCTTGCACGAATGAGGCTCTCCCAACTGCCCTGAGAAACATGGCCCAACGTCCGATAGCATGGGGTGTCGGAGATCTGCAAGAACGTACTGATTGGTGAAAGGAGCCTGTCTTGAGTACGCTTACGAAGGTTCTGATTGTCCTGCTGACAGTCTTTTCCATCTTCCTGTGCGGCATCGTGGTGACCTACGTCGCCAATGCGACCAATCAGAAGGAACGGGCCGACAAGCTGGACCGAGACTGGCGAGCCGCCCGCGCGGCGCGTGAGGCCGCTCAGAACGATCTGGCCGCCGCCAAGGACCAGGCCGACCAGATGCGACGGGACCTCGAAGCCCAGATGAGCGGGCTGAAAGTGACCACTTCCGATCTCGAGGCCAAGCTCGAAAGCGTTCAGCGGGAGAACACCCAGATGGCCCAGCGTGTCCGGGACATGGGCGCGTCGGTCCAGCAGGCCAACGAGCTGCAATCCAGTCAGATGCAACTGGCGCAGGCGGCCCAGCAGCAGGTGGCCGCTCTCGAAGCCGAACGGACGCGTCTGAGCAAGGAACTGGCGGAAACCGACCACGCCCTGATGGAGAAGATGGCCATCGTCGCGCAGTTGGAGGAGAAGACCCGTCAGTTGACCGAGGCCAACCAGGACCTGGAGATGCGACTGAGCCAGTATCTGCGGCAGTACGGCAAGGCCGCGGCGGCGCCGGCCCCCGTGACCCAGCGGACCGGGATCGTCCAGCCGGCCGCGTCGATCAAAGACATCGATCTGAACGCCAGCGTGACCGCCGTGGATATCCGGAACGCCCTGGCCGAGCTTTCGATCGGTTCGGCCGCCGGGGTTCGGCCGGACATGCGGTTCCATGTCACTCGGGACCAGCAGTTCGTCTGTGACGTTCGCATCCTCGAAGTCGGGCCCGATCAGTCGGTCGGCATTCTCGAGAGGATTCAGGTGCCGCCTCGCGTCGGGGACGCGGCCGCGACCAATCTGTGATGTGAACCCATCGCGACCGGACCGCCCGTCGGCCCGGTCGCATCGATGCCGGGAGGTTGACCCTACATGAGTCCGATGCCCCAACGCTCCGCCAAGGTTGCCGTACCCAGCAACCTGTACACGGCCATTCTGGCCGTCGCCTTCGGCGCCGTCCTGGCGACCGCCGTCTTTGTGGCCATTCAATGCTACGGCCAATACGGCACGATTTTTGGCATGCCGTAACAGAATCCTCTTGACGATCTCGCCTCCGGCCCGCGACAATATCCAATGGCCAACTGAGAAAGGAGTCGCCTCGTGCTATTGGATTCGATCCTCGGGATGTTCAGCATGGATATGGGTATCGACCTCGGTACCTGTTCGACCTTGGTGTGCGTCCGGGACAAGGGCATCGTCCTGAACGAACCATCCGTGGTCGCGGTCCGCAAAGGGACCAATATCG
>Ga0123335_1007052_pt1 | contig 12769 bp, 13 predicted proteins | sample BiotimSIPDNA_2_FD_89707 | JGI IMG/M metagenome (GOLD analysis project Ga0123335, IMG submission 89707) | Anaerobic biogas reactor microbial communites from Washington, USA - Biogas_R2 time_0 SIP DNA | ecosystem: Engineered > Bioreactor > Anaerobic > Unclassified | place: Washington, USA... | reverse complement strand
TTCTCTGTCATTCGGAAGAGGAAGTGTGTTAGAATCATGCAAACGATCCGGCCATAGATAAGAAACCCCAAAACGCCTCCGAACCAAATGAGGCTCGGAGGCGAAGTTTGTTCTGTCAGGTTATAACAGCTTCAGACTGTTTTATTTTCTTTTGAACCGTATTTCTTTACATGGGCTTTAATAGCCTCAAAAGTCTTGTCGCTGATATAGTGTTCTACCCGGCAGGCATCCTCTGCGGCAGTTTCCTCGTCAACACCGATCGTTATGAGGAGCTTTGTCAGCAAAGTGTGCCGTTCGTAAATCCGCATGGCTTGTTTTTTGCCTTCTTCGGTCAAAACAATAAAGCCGTCTTTGTCGCTGTCAATCAGACCGCGCTTTTTCAAAAGACGGACGGCACGGCTGACGGACGGCTTGGAATAACCCATGTATTCACCGATATCAATACTGCGTACAGCAGAAGACTTTTGTGAAAGAATGTATATCGCTTCAAGGTACATTTCCCCCGACTCAAGCATTGCCATTTTGATTCCCTCCGACGATTGTGGTTAGCAATAGTTTACCACAAATATGTCTAAAAATCAAGGGGTATAAGGAAAATCACCTCATGTTTTCATCCTGAAAATGCGCAGAAAGAAATATGCATAGAAGTTTTTGACAAGCGTTAACCGCTTCTATGCATCTTGATGAAAATAAGAAAATTCGGCAAAACCCCTTGACAGATGAACGGCTGTTAAGTATAATAATGACGGTTAGCAAAAGCTAACCGTCATTTTGTACCCAACGGTTAGCGTTTGCTAACCATTGATACAAGGAGGAAGATGAATGATGCCTCTCAATCTTGCAGACATCGGGCAGGCGCAGATTATCAAGAAGATAGGCGGTACGCCCGAAGTGAAAAAGCACCTCGAAAACCTTGGCTTCAATGTCGGCGGCGAAGTCAGCATTGTCAATATGCTCTGCGGTAATGTAATCGTCAAGGTCAAGGAATCCCGCATTGCTCTCTGCGATGAGCTGGCAAGAAAAATCATGGTGTAAACTTTTTGAAGGAGGAATATACGGTGAAAACTCTCAGAGAAGTCGGCATTGGTGAAACCGTTACGGCCGTCAAGCTTCACGGTGAAGGTGCCGTAAAGCGCAGAATCATGGACATGGGAATTACAAAAGGAACTCCCATCTATGTCCGCAAGGTAGCTCCTCTCGGCGACCCGATTCAAGTCACCGTTCGCAACTATGAATTGTCGCTTCGCAAAGCCGATGCGGAAATGATTGAGGTCGAGTAAACTTTTGGGGAAGGTTCCCATATTCTTTTCAGGCTGCGGTTAGCAAACGCTAACCGCTCAAAGCTTAAATGAGCAGAAAGGACGTAACATTATGAAATTACGAATTGCGCTTGCAGGCAATCCCAACAGCGGTAAAACAACGCTGTTCAATGCATTGACCGGCTCCAATCAGTTTGTCGGAAACTGGCCGGGTGTTACGGTAGAAAAGAAGGAAGGCAAACTGAAAAAGCATGACGGCGTGATCATCATCGACCTTCCCGGCATTTATTCTCTTTCTCCCTATACCCTCGAAGAAGTGATAGCAAGAAATTATCTCATCGGTGAGCGCCCCGATGCCATTCTCAACATCATTGACGGCACGAACCTGGAGAGGAACCTGTATCTCACGACTCAGTTGACCGAGCTCGGTATTCCCGTCGTACTTGCCGTTAATATGATGGATGTCGTCCGTAAGAATGGTGATAAAATTGACACGGCACAGCTCTCAAAGCAACTGGGCTGCAAGGTGATAGAAGTTTCTGCGCTGAAAGGAACGGGAGTCATGGAGGCGGCGGAAGCGGCAATGGATGCTGCAAAGAATGCCAAAACCGTTCCGATACACACGTTTTCCGGCGCAGTTGAACACGCGCTTGCTCATATCGAGGAGGCTGCCCTCAACAATCTGCCCGAAGAACATCAGAGATGGTACGCGATCAAGGTGTTTGAGCGTGACGACAAGGTGCTTGCGCAGTTGAATATTTCCGTTGAAAAGCTGGCCCATATTGAAAACGACATCAAAGTAGCAGAAAAAGAACTCGACGATGATGCCGAAAGCATCATTACAAATGAGCGTTACGTTTATATAGCAAAGGTCATCAAGTCCTGTTACAGAAAGAAAAATATAGGAAAACTCTCAATCTCCGACAAAATCGATCAGGTGGTCACCAACCGATGGCTCGGTCTCCCGATTTTTGCACTCGTCATGTTTTTCGTTTACTGGGTCGCTATGGTCGGCATCGGTGCTGCTGCAACCGACTTTACCAATGATAACATTTTCGGTGACGGTTTCCATTTGTTTAATGACGGCGGCTATGCGGAAGCTGCCGAAGAATATTCCCTCGTTTCGGAAATTGTGGACGGATATGATACTTATGTAGAAGAACACGGCACAGCGCCGGAAACAAGCTACACATACTCGGTTTCGGATGATGAAACCCTGGAGGTCAGCGAAAAAACTGTCACCATTGCCGATTACAACGCAGCAAAGGCAAAACTGGAAGAAATCGGTGACGAACCCGATCCTGCCGATTACGGCATCTGGGTTCCCGGTATTCCGGTACTTGTTGAAAACGGGCTTGATGCCGTGAATACAGCTGACTGGCTCAAAGGTCTGGTGCTTGACGGCATCGTCGCGGGAGTCGGTGCAGTTCTCGGATTTGTACCGCAGATGCTCGTTTTGTTTCTGATGCTCGCTTTCTTGGAAGCCTGCGGATATATGGCCCGTATCGCATTCATACTTGACCGTGTGTTCCGCAAATTCGGACTTTCCGGCAAATCCTTTATCCCGATGCTCATCGGTACAGGCTGCGCTGTTCCCGGTATTATGGCAAGCCGGACCATTGAAAACGAGCGTGACCGCCGTATGACGATCATGACGACTCCGTTTATTCCCTGCAGTGCAAAGGTTCCGTTCATCGCTATGGTTGCCGGTGCTATTTTCGGCGGCTCGGCATGGGTGGCCACCTCAGCGTACTTCATCGGTATGGCGGCAATCATCATATCCGGCATTATTCTGAAAAAGACAAAGATGTTTGCAGGCAATCCCGCTCCGTTCGTTATGGAGCTTCCCGCATACCATTGGCCGACACCCGCCAATGTCCTGCGTTCCATGTGGGAGCGCGGCTGGTCCTTCATCAAGAAAGCCGGTACGATCATTCTTCTTTCCACCATCGTGGTATGGTTCACATCCTTCTTCGGATTCACTTCGGAAGGATTCCGTATGCTTTCAGAGGATGAACTCGACCTTTCGATTCTTGCAAAAATCGGCGGTGCCATCGCCTGGATATTCGCACCTCTCGGATGGGGCAACTGGCAGGCAGCTGTGGCTTCCGTCACGGGACTGATCGCCAAGGAAAACATCGTCGGAACAATGGGTATTATCTACGGCAGCGGAGACCTTTCCGCCTGGCAGGCACTTTCACAGGCATTTACCGGCGTTACTGCTTATTCCTTTCTTGTGTTCAATCTGCTCTGCGCTCCGTGCTTTGCAGCCATCGGTGCCATCAAGCGTGAGATGAACAACAGCAAATGGACCTGGTTCGCCGTCGGATACCAGTGCGGATTTGCCTATCTGGTTGCGCTGATGATAAATCAGTTCGGCGGTGCATTTACCGGAAACCTGGATGTGCTCGGTTTGATCTTCTCTGTTGCGGCACTTGTGCTGATTATTTATATGCTCTTCTTTAAAAAATACAAAGAAGCGACGAAACTTGCATAAACGAAAGGAGCGGGGAGAATGCCTGCATGGTTGGCGGTTCACTGGGGAACGATTGTTGTATCAGCTTTTTTAATCGCTGTCGTATTTTTGATTATAATGAAAATGAGAAAAGATCAAAAACAGGGGAAATCGACCTGCGGCGGCAACTGCGCCCACTGTGTAATGGGCGGCTCCTGTCATCTAAAGGATAATACGGTGAGATCATCTACACCGCACAATCGGGAAACAAGCGGAGCAATGCCTGCCGCTGCCCGGAAAACGGTGTGACAATTTCCACAATACCACAATGCAGTCCGCGGAAAAATCCGCGGACTGCATTGTCTTATATTTTGCTTTATTTGCTATCCATACTTAAGGCAACACCGCACAAAGGCTGACGGGACAAAAAACTTCTTGCTCAAATTGAACGGATCTTAACGTGGAGCGAACGGATAGGGATGATACAGCCGCACTGCTGCAAAGGAGAGCGCGGGAACAAGCCCTATGACCTGTCGGATATGGCAACGGAGGTCATCGACAGGCGTGCGTTTTCAGACTTCTGCGGCGTGAATTCCGGCAATCAAGTGCCGGACGGTGACACCATCGGAAGATTTCGCGCTCTTCCGGTGAAACACAGCTTGCAGGAAAAGCGGTTCGGTCAGGCGGTGCAGCTTCTTTCCGACCGTGGTTTGATTCTCAAATTCCCGGGCATAAGCGGGTATTGCTCCGTTTGTTGCCCGATTGTGTGATTTGTCCTAAGAAAATTGATAAAATCGCTAATATTTTTCTCATGTGTTACTTTTATTTTAAGTATATCTTAACAATTGCGTATATACATGGTATATACATATTATATACATGGTATATACATGATATAAAATAAGTATTTGATGAGCGGCAGCGGCTTTTAATAGTAAATGTTATTTGTATACACAGACTCAGTATCCGTATTCATTCTGATGCATTCCGCGCATCAGGCGTTCAAGGCAGCACCTCAATGCAGTTTGAACGACCGGTAGACATAATATTGAAGGGAGATCAAGCATAATGGGAGATCGAGCACTATGAAAGTACAGTCCGCCCAATCGAAGAAAAAGCGCCGCCGTCTCACAGGGGATGATTTCATACTCCACGCCATGGCCCTGCCGGGGTTTCTGGCGCTGCTGATTTTCTCCTATATCCCGATGTTCGGTCTGATCATGGCCTTTCAGAACATGGACTTCTCCAAGGGCATCTTCGGCAGCCCGCTGATCGGCCTGAAGAACTTCGAGTTCCTGTTCAGAACGCAGGACGCCTGGCGCATCACGCGCAATACAGTCTGCTACAACGTCGCTTTCATCGTCGTCAATATGTTTCTTGCGATCCTGCTTGCGCTGCTGCTGTCGGAGATGTACAGCAAATTCCTCGCCAAGACGGTGCAGACGATTTTCATCATGCCGTATTTTCTCTCCGCAACGGTTGTTTCCATCATCGTGTTCGCCTTTTTGAGTCCGACCAACGGCTTTGTCAACAAGATGCTGGTGCAGTATTTCGGCTGGGCGCCGCGGCACAACTGGTACAGCAACATATCGATCTGGCCGGGGCTGTTCGTGCTGATCAACGCGTGGAAGGGGGTTGGCTACAGCGCGATCGTCTACCTGGCCTCGATCTCCGGTATTTCGCAGGAGTACTACGAAGCCGCGATGCTGGACGGCGCATCCAAGTTCCAGCAGGCCCGCTTCATCACAATCCCGCATCTGCGCGCGATGGCCACGATCCTGCTGATCATGAATGTCGGCAGCATTTTTCGCAGCGACTTCGGCTTGTTCTACTCCGTTACGCAGAACAGCGGACGGCTCTATCCGGTTTCCGATGTCATCGACACCTACATTTACCGGGCGCTGACCACGCTGAACAACACCGGTATGGCCACGGCTGCGGGCCTGTACCAGTCGGTCGTCGGCTGTATTATGGTCATCCTGTCCAACAAAGTGGTCACGATGATCGAACCGGATAACGCGCTGTTTTAAGCGGAAAGGGGAGGATGTTGTATGGCTGTACGTGTTGAAAAATCTACGTGGCGCAATCGCTTCAATTCCGTCTCGCCCGGCTGGAACGCCGTGATCTCCATCGCCATGATCATCATTGCCATTCTGACGATCGCGCCGGTTGTTTTGGTGTTCATCATTTCCTTCTCCACTTCCTATTCCATCGCACAAAAAGGCTACAGCTACTTTCCGATCGAGCTGTCGATCGAGGCTTATAAGCTGCTGTTCAAGGGCGGCTCGCAGATCGTCGACTCCTACATCTGCACAATCTTCTATACCGTGGCCGGCACGGTCATGAGCCTGTTTGTGATGTCGATGTACGCATTCGTGCTGTCGCAGAAATCTTTCCACGCAAAGAAGTTCTACACCTATTTCATTTTCTTCACAATGCTGTTCTCCGGCGGATTGGTTCCGAGCTATATACTCAACGTCCGCTACCTGCGTTTATACGATACGATCTGGATCTTCCTGCTGCCCTCGCTGATTTCGGCTTACAATGTCATCATCCTGCGAACCTTTATCAACTCCTCGATCCCGGACGCGCTGTTCGACGCGGCGCGCATCGACGGCGCTTCGAACTTCCGCATCTATGTGCAGATTGTCCTGCCGCTGTTCAAGGCAGGCCTTGCAACGATCGGTCTGTTTCAGGTTGTCGGACGCTGGAACAACTGGTTCACCGGTATGCTCTATATCGAGAACCCGAAGCTGATTCCGCTACAGACGATGCTGCAGAGCATTCAGCGCAACATCGAGTTCATCAAGCAGAACTCCGAATTGATGAACTCGCGCGAGGGACAGGAGCTGCTGGCTTCGATGCCGACCGAGAGCACGCAGATGGCGATTCTGGTCGTCTCCGTGCTGCCGATCCTGTTTGCGTATCCGTTCTTCCAACGCTACTTCATCCATGGTCTGACCATCGGCTCGGTCAAGGGCTGATTTTCGGTCACTTGGGCGGGGATGCTCCCGACCCTTGACATATTACAAAACAGGAGGTAAACACCATGTCACGTAAGATAACCGCATTGATTCTCTCATTCGTGTTGCTGATGGCGCTGTTCACCGCCTGCACGGGAGGAAACGGCACTTCCCCCACGACTGCCGCCACTACCGCTGCTGCCACCACGGCTGCCGCGACCACGACTGCCGCGACCACCGCTGCCGCGACCACGACTGCCGCGACCACCGCTGCCACCACTGCGAAACCTGCGACCACCGCAACCACCGTCGTCGCGACGACTGCTCAGCCGGTTGAGAATCTCGACTTCGTAACCCTCGACTGGTACAACGTCATGTCTCCGCCTGAGATGCCCGACACCAAGATGGTCTGGGAAGCGCTCAACAAGTACTTCAAGGAGAAAATCAACGCTCAGGTTGAGATCCACCTCAGCAACTCCGCCGACCTGAGAACCAAGGGCTCGACGATGATCGCCGCCGGTCAGGCGTTCGACGTGATCTACTCCGGACAGGGCGTCGAGTATCCGATCAACGCTGCGAACAACGCATTCGTCGCGCTGGACGATCTGCTGCCCGAATATGCGCCGCTGACTCTCGCACAGATCCCGCAGTACGCGTGGGACGCTGTCCGCGTCAAGGGCACGATCTACACTGTCCCGGTCTACAAGGATCTGGCGCAGCGTATCAACCTGATCTACAACAAGACGATGTGCGACACGATCGGCATCAGCCCGCTGGACTATCCGTTTGAAAGCGCGATCGACATGGTGGAGTTCTATTACGACGCGAAGCCTCTGCGCGATGCGAAGTATCCGGAGCTCGCCGAAAAGCCGATGCTGAAGGACATCGGTGGTATGTTCAACTTCCACTATTATGACAACATCCTCAACAACCACATCATCTGCAACATTCCGGGGATCAACGACTACGCCGGCAACCCCGACGGCAAAACGGTCTTTGACATCTATGCGACCGATGAGTACCGCAATTTCGTCAACCTGATGAAGCAGATGGTCGACGACAACATCGTCCCGTACGATGCAAAGAACTATGATACCGACAGAGCGCTGCGCAGCGCAGGCGAGTTCATCGGCGTCATCGGCGCCGGCTCGATTTCCGTGCAGCCCGACATTTACTCCGATCTCTTCGACTCCGCGCTGTATGTCGCGAGCCAGGCCTATACCTACACCTCCAAGATCACCGGCAACGGTCAGGCAATCTCCGTCACATCCCCGAACCCTGAGCGCGCGCTGATGATGCTCGAGCTGGTCAACAACGACAACTATGTTGCGACTACGCTCCGCTTCGGCATTGAAGGTGTCCACCATACCGTCGAGCCGAACGGCCAGATCAACGTCGACGGCGGGCCGAACAATGCCGACCCGAAGAATCGCGGTTACTACTACTGGTACGGCCACCAGGTCGGCTCCATCTTCGTTATGAGCGTGCCGTCCTTCGAGCCGGAGAACTTCTTCGATCTGATGGACGAAATAAACAGGACCGCAATCGTCGCTGCCACGATGGGCTTTTCAATGGATACCGCCAATGTCACCACTGAGGTCGCGACGGTCAGCAGCGTAATCAGTGAGTACGCTGATCTGAACACCGGCATGGTCGACAATCCGGATGCGATGCTCGACGAGATGCTCGAGGCGCTGAAAGCCGCCGGCAGCGAGAAGCTCCTCGCTGAGGCGCAGACCCAGCTCGACGCCTGGTTTGCCAAGTAAACATCTGCACAAATTCGCACTATCTCCAAAATGCCACAATGCAGTCCGCGGAAAAATCCGCGGACTGCATTGTTTTATATTCTGCATTATCTGCTGTCTATACTTAAACCATTTTCCTCGGGTCAAGAAGGGTTTCAATTTCCTCATCGGTGAAAATCCCCTTGCTCTTGAGCACTGCGCGGACAGAGCCGCCTGTATCTATGGCGGTTTTCGCAATTTCGGCGGAAAGATTGTAGCCTATGGCAGGGCAGATTGCGGTGATTACACCTACGGAGCCTTCCACCAGCTCACGGCAGCGCTCCTCGTCGGCTGTGATGCCTGACACGCAGTTATCGGTAAATGTCTTCAACGCACCGGTAAGGGTGACAATGGATTCAAACAGCTTGTGGTATAGCACGGGTTCAGCATAGTTGAGCTCTAACTGGCCTGCCTCAGCTGCCATTGTAATAGCTATGTCATTTCCTATGATGCCGAATGCGACCTGGCTCATAACCTCGGGGATCACGGGGTTTACCTTGCCGGGCATGATGGACGAGCCGGCCTGCATTGCCGGAAGATTGATTTCCTGGAAGCCGCAGCGGGGGCCGGAGGACATGAGGCGAAGGTCGTTTGCGATCTTTGAGCAGGAAATTGCGCAGGTCTTGAGGGAAGCGGAAACGTATGCGAAGGAGTCAAGATTCTGGGTACCGTCGACAAGATCCTCCGCCATAACCACCGGTATGCCGGAAATCTCCGCAAGCTTGGGAGCGAGGGCAAGAACATAATCGTGATTCGCATTCAGCATCGTACCGATGGCTGTGCCGCCGAGATTGATGGGATACATTTCTTCCTTGGCGTGTTTGAGACGGGCGATGTCGCGCTGTATGGCTTTTCTGTAGGCTCCGAACTCCGCTCCCAGACGGATCGGTACCGCGTCCTGCATCTGAGTTCTGCCCATCTTTATTACATCATGGAACTCAAGTTCCTTGTCAGCAAGTGTTTTCTCCAGCCTCTCAAGCTGAAAAAGAGCCTTTCTGAGAAGCTTGACGGTTGTCAGCTTCGCAGCCGTAGGGATTACGTCGTTTGTGGACTGGGCACGGTTTACATGGTCGTTGGGATTGACAATGCCGTAGTCACCCTTCTCGCCGCCGAGAATCTCAATGGCACGGTTTGCTATCACTTCGTTGGCGTTCATGTTGGCTGTTGTTCCGGCGCCGCCCTGTATCGGGTCGCAGATGAACTGATCGTGAAGCTTGCCCTCCAAAAGCTCATCGCAGGCGCGGCAGATCGCGTCAGTCAGTTCATCAGATAGCTCCCCGACTTTATGGTTGCATATGGCGCAGGCTTTTTTGATTTCAGCCAGGGATTCAATGACTTCGGGACGAAGACGCAAACCGGTAATCTGGAAATTCTCGCATCCGCGAAGGGAATGAATACCGTAGTAAGCTTCCTTGGGAACTTCTTTCATGCCGATAGAATCGGATTCAATACGAAAACTCATGACTTTTTATTAACCCCCCTGAACTTCTTACTATATTGCATTGTATTTCTTCTTTACTGTATGAATTCATTATAACATAATGCCCAAATTATGCAATCTATATCTTGAAGAAATAAGCAGGTTTGTTTCATCTTGTTTTAGGCATCATGCTGAAACAACTCTTTAAAATGACTGAATATAGCGAATTATGAGGCGTAATAGCGGTATTACGCATCGAAAAACGCCCCTAATTTGCTCAAAATATTCGTTTATTTCGCCTGAACTTGTGATTTATTCAGTTTCTGTCGGAATTTATTACGATTTGCGTACCCTCTCCGAAATTGACCTGTTCCCTGAAAAAATAAACAGTTGCAAAGTCAATAAAAACATGATAAAATCAGACGAATAAGAAAGTCGAGATTCAAATCATTCCCGGCTCTGTATCAAAGGATACGGGGCATATAATGCTGCCTTAATGCGCTCAGCTTTGCTGATAAACAATAAACAGAAAAGAGGAATGAAAATCCGATGGAAAAGAAAAAGTCAAAAAAGAAAATTGTATTGATTGTCATGCTCTGCGTTCTTGCCCTTCTTGTAGGTGCATGGTGGGCTTTCTCGGCAGGCATGTACAACGACAACGTCAACAAACGCTTTGAAAGCTACGAACCTCTGATGTTTCATGCAGAGGATTTCGAAGGACTCCAAAGCACAAAGTACGAATTTCCGTCGGACAAAGGACAGATGTTGACGGGATATTTGTACAGCTCCGGAAGCAATCAGCATGGAATCATCGTAATCGCACACGGCTACGGCGGGGGCGGACACAACTCGTACATGGACTGCGCAAATTACTTTGCACAACATGGGTATTATGTTTTTGCCTACGATGCTACCGGAAACGATGAAAGTGAGGGCGATGGTGTCGGCGGCTTTCCGCAGGGAGTGGTTGATCTTGATTACGCCATTTCTTTTGTAGAAGAGAGCGGTCATTTTCCGAATCTCCCCATAGGTCTGTTCGGACACAGTTGGGGCGGTTACAGTGTGTGCAGTGTCCTGACATTTCATCCCGAGGTGAAGGCTGTAATAGCATGTTCGGGCTGCAATCGTTCGGCGGATCTGTTTGAATCGGGCGGCAAAGCTGAGGCAGGCGATGTTATCTACACCATGATGCCTTTTGTCAAGATTCATGAATGGATGAACTACGGTAAATACGCCGCAAACACGGCAATGGACGGATTCGAAGCGAGTGAGGCTGCAGTCATGGTTGTACATAGTTCAGACGACCGAGTCGTACCCATCGGTTACGGATACGAGTTGTATTATGACCGATATAAGGACGATCCGAGGTTTACTTTTGTTCTTTTCGAGGACAAGGGACATGATGATCTCTTCATTGACCGCGATAACACATATAAGGCGGAGTTTAATTCAGGATTTGATCAGTGGCTCAAAACGCTCGCATACGATTATGAGGCAGAAGAAAACAAAGAACGGTTTATTGCGGATAAAGCGGGTTACATCAATACCCATCTTGATAGGGCAAAGTGGAGCAATAGGCTTGATGTTGAGCTTTTCGAGCGGTTTTTGAGCTTCTATGACGAGAATATGTAAGCAACAGCCACCGCTCTGTCAGTAGTTGTCAGCGTTTGGGTGCAAAGAATCAAACGAACAAGACGGAGGAGGTTCAAAATCACGGGAAGAGAAAACAAAGCCCGGAACAGAGAATCATAAAACTGCGGGAAGCAGAAGCCTGACATTGCCCCCGGTACAATTCATAGGGGCAGGACACATCCTTATATATCACAATTTAAAAGACTCACAAGCACGCCATTTTGTGCATGTCTCCGATTCTCCGATTGTTGCATAATAACATCTATATTCTTTTCTATTATTTCCCGACTTATTTCATAACCGCAATGCATTGGCATATCATGCATAACAATTGCATTTGTTTCGTCTAATAGTTCATCATTTAATTGGTACGGTGACATAATTTTTATACGTTCTTCTTTTGTCTTGCGATATGTTTCGGCATGAAAAAACTCCATGTCAATCCAGCTATCTGTATAAACTACGTTCATATCTTTTATTAGGCTTTTGAGTTCTTTAAATGAAATTTCTGGATCTACTATATGAAGTCTTCCAGTGCGATTAGCCAGTTCGTTTACACGCTCATCTTTTGATGGATCATTCATAATTGGAGTAAGGGTATACAAATGCCCTCCCAACACTGGTAGAGTCTCCATAAGAGAGTTTAAAACATTATTGTGAACTCCAACATATAAGAGATTGACATTATATCCATCAAATCTCTCCTTAATGGTCATCATATCGGCTAAAGACTGACAAGGGTGAAACTTATTACAGCAACCAGTTATCACCGGTATCGTGGAATATTATACCATTTCTGTAATATCTTGATGTTCTTTTAACCGTGCCATGATAATATCTACGTTTCTTCCTACATATCGAACCTCATCGCAAATATCAGCCACAGCAAAATTGCTATCTTGCCAGTTTTGAGAAAAGAAAGCACCACCAAGATCATGCATCCCCACCCCAAAAGACAATGCGGTGCGCGTAGAAGTCTTTTGGAAAAGCATGTACATTTTTTTGCCGTGTAATATGTTGGCATATTTAATCGGGTCATTTTTAATTCTTATTGCACGATTAATAATTTGCTCAATCATTTCCACAGTGTAGCTTTCAAAATTGATTAGGTGTTTCATAATACTCGTTCCTCCTGTGTTGCCTCCATTAATTGTACCAAGGGCAATGTTGGGAAATGAGTTTTGACGGTATAGGTCGGTGATAGAGAAACTGACGCAGTACCACTCATATGATTTCCGTCTATTTTTATCACATCA
>Ga0123335_1007048_pt1 | contig 12779 bp, 11 predicted proteins | sample BiotimSIPDNA_2_FD_89707 | JGI IMG/M metagenome (GOLD analysis project Ga0123335, IMG submission 89707) | Anaerobic biogas reactor microbial communites from Washington, USA - Biogas_R2 time_0 SIP DNA | ecosystem: Engineered > Bioreactor > Anaerobic > Unclassified | place: Washington, USA... | reverse complement strand
GTTCCCATCGGATCCAAAAGACCATCCTTATGGACGCCATATACGATGAAAGCAACTTTTGGCTTTTTCATACTGCACGAATCCTTTCTTACCTTTTTTGGCGAACGAGAAAACCGGTTGATTTAATTTGGGTTATATATAATTTTATTAATATTAATTATAGTATTGATAAGGGATGCTGTCAATTAACTTCATATCTCAAAAAGGCATCGGCTGCCGATACCTTATAATACAGCCCTGCCGTTCGAGTTACAATTTATTTATCCAATCCAAAGGTATAGTGCGATTCCGACAACTGCTGAACCTGCCATGACTGACAGGATACTTGCCTTGAATTTCCTGATGACAAAAAAGGCGGTAACGAAAATACCCAAAGCAATGAGATCAATGTCTGCCAGACTGAATTGACGCCAGAGATCTGATGATTGATTGAATACAGCCATGGTAAAGACAGACAGGCCGGCAACGGCTATCAGCGAGACAACCGCCGGTCTCAGACCCATCAGAATACCTTGTACGGCTGCCAGTTCCCGGTTTTTGAAAAAATGGCGCGCGAGGATGACGACTATGACACACGATGGGAATATGCAGCCCAGCGTAGCGATAACACCACCTGCCAGCCCTGCTATCTTGATACCAACAAATGTGGCAGCATTGAGGGCGATCGGACCAGGTGTCATTTGCGAAATCGCAATGATATCAGCCAGCTCAGAAAGGCTCAGCCACTGATGCAGGTCGACAATCTGATCCTGAATCAACGGAAGTGTTGCGTACCCGCCGCCAATACTGAACAGACCGATTTGAAAGAAGCTCCAGAATAATTTGAGTAAAATCATATCAGCTGTCCTTACCTTTTTGTTTTTGATCCATGATAAATTTAGTGACCCAGCCGACAAAACCGCACATCAGCAGAATCAGCGCGACATTGATGTTGACAAAAAATGCCAGAATGAAAGCTGCAATCATGATGATGACCGAAAACAGTTTATCACCTTTCAGCACGGTTTTGCCAAGTTTATAGATGGCATCGATCATAACAGCAGCAACAGCGGCCCGCATTCCCATCAGAGCTGCATTGATGATCCGACTTTCCTGGAAAGCCGTATAGAATACAGATATGATGGAGATGATGACCAATGGCGGCAGAATCGTTCCCAGAATGGTCATCAAAGATCCGCGAAGACCGGCCAGCCGATACCCGACCAGAATCGATGCATTCACAGCAATCGGCCCCGGAGAGGACTGTGAAACGGCTACAATGTCGATCATCTCTTTCTCTTCGATCCACTTATACTCATCAACAAATTTCTTGCGCATCAGTGGAACAATCACGTAACCGCCGCCAATTGTGAATGCGCTTAAGTAGAAAGTAGAAATAAAAAGTTTCCAGTAAAATCGGGCATTTTTTTCCATAAGGCTTTCCTTCTGATTCATATGGGGCTGATGTATGAAATCCTGAAGTCAGTAATATACCTTTATGCGAATCAGAATTTCATGGCCATCCACACCGGTTTAATCGAAATGACCTTTTGCATAGGCAGCAGACAGGCGAACTTGGCTTAGAAACACTATCTCTACTTTTGCATTTTCCATCTTATTCTATTGATTTTTGCCGAATGTGTCTACCCATATCAAAGAACCGGTATTCGTTGACGGGGAATGGGTGGTTTGCTATCATCGACGTATAAACCTGATCCTTAAAGCAAGTTATATATTTAAACAGCGGAGGCATTCGATGTGAAAGAATCAATGTATCGTTATATGAACGTCGGTCTCATACAATTTATGGCCTATCCAGATGCCGTACGCGATGAATCCGCATTGATCGATAGTGTGCGAAAAATTGCTCTCGATCCATTTTTTAATGTCATCGAGCTGACGTCTGTTCCCAGTCAAAAAACACGTCTGACCATACGCCAAATGCTGGAAACTGCTCATATGTCAGCCGTTTTCGGTGCCCAGCCGATGCTGTTATCAAGCGGTTTGAACATCAACGATCTTGATGAAGACAAACGGAAGCAGGCTGTAGCTCTTTTGCAATCAGGGATCGATGAAGCGATCGAACTGGGTGCATCGAGCTTTGCTTTTTTAAGTGGACGGTATCAGCCTGAGACCATTGAAGCGTCCCTGGACGCCCTTGTTCGTTCCACACAGACTTTGTGTGATTATGCTGCTGCCCGCGGCGGTATTCGAGTCGCGCTCGAGGTCTTTGATCACACCATCGACAAAAAGAGTCTGATCGGACCCGCAGCACTTGCCAGACGATATGCCGAACAGGTCATGAGACCGCGGGATGAATTTGGCCTGATCGTTGATTTAAGCCATCTGCCGCTGCTGGGCGAAACACCGGAACAGGCTATCGTACCGATTGCCGAATATCTTGTTCATGCCCACATCGGTAATTGTGTGATAAAAAACCCCGATTTGCCAGGCTATGGTGATCTTCACCCCCGGTTTGGTTTCCCCGACAGTGAGAACGATGTCGAAGAACTGATGGAATATCTGCGCATTCTTAAAAAAATCGGTTATCTAAGTGCGAAGCGTTCGCCCACTGTCAGTTTTGAAGTCAAACCATTTGATGGTGAAGATCCGGATCTGGTTGTTGCAAACGCCAAGCGCGTTCTCCAGAAAGCATGGGCTCGTCTCTAACTTATAAGCGAACAGGAGTATGATGATGACAAAAATTGTTGTATTAGATGGTTACACACTGAATCCGGGTGACATGGACTGGTCGGCTCTGGAAGAACTCGGAGATCTCACAGTCTACGACTATACATCAGCTGATCAGATCATCGGGCGGGCAGAGGGGGCAGACATTGTCCTGACCAACAAGACACCGCTCAATGCGAAAACACTGGCAACGCTTACGCAATTAAAATACATCGGCGTATTGGCGACAGGATACAATGTTGTTGATGTTCAGGCTGCCTCTGAACACAGGATAACCGTCACAAATATCCCGGCTTACAGCACCTATTCGGTCGCCCAACTGGTCTTTGCATTCATCCTCGAATTATGCCATCATGTTCAGCTGCACAGCGACGCGGTTTTTGCCGGCGATTGGTCAAACAACCGGGATTTTTGCTTCTGGCGTGCACCGCTGATTGAATTACATGACAAAACGATCGGCATTATCGGATACGGAACAATTGGCCGTCAGGTTGCCCGCATTGCCCACGCCTTTGGCATGAATATCTGTGTGCATAGCCGGACACGGCCTGCAGATCTTGATCCAGGGTTCGCCGACTGGGTTGATCTTGATACATTGCTGAAACAATCCGACATTATATCGCTGCATTGCCCGTTAACACCTGAAACGCAAGGGTTGATTTGTGAAAACCAGCTGAGAAAGATGAAGTCATCGGCTTTTCTGATCAACACATCGCGTGGCGGTGTCATTGTCGAACAGGATCTGGCTGACGCCCTCAACAACCAGATTATCGCCGGAGCCGGACTGGATGTCCTGTCTCAGGAGCCGCCGCCATCCGACAATCCGCTGCTATCCGCGAAGAACTGCCTGATCACGCCTCATATTGCCTGGGCGACACAGGAAGCCAGAACACGGTTGATGAAACTAGCTGTTGAAAATGTGTCGTCCTTTTTAAATAACAAGCCTTTGAATATCATCAATCCTGTGAAGAAACAACAATAATATCGCAATCCCCACCTGTCAGACAGCGCACGCCGTCTGGCAGGATCAGATACGTTTCTTCAACACCAGTCATGCCATGGCCGGTCACACCGCATTTGGGTTCGATGGCAATGACCATACCTGCTTCAATCGGTTCTGAGAAACCTCTGGCTATGACCGGTGTTTCGTCAACATTCAGTCCGACGCCATGCCCGAGGAAACGAACCGGATCGTCATAATAACCCATGAAATGATCCGACAGAACGGCCGGCAGTTTATCAAGAACCTGCTGATAGATTTCTGACGGAACTGCACCCGGTTTCAATAATGCGGCTGTCTGTTCAAGAACAAGTCGACACGCTGTATGGACATCTTGTACGACAGGTGCGGGGGTTGACCCAAAGCTGTACACCTGGGTTTTGTCGGTGTGGTAGCCGTCTATTCCAAAGGCGATATCTGCATACACAAGATCACCTTTCTGCAATCGACGCTCCTGACTCCCCGTAACAGGGACAGCAGGAGAAAGCCCGCGCATGCCACCGGGTCCGTCGAAAAAGGTTGCGTAAAGCGTATTTTCCCCAAATCCGATCTGGCCGACACTGAAATCAACCTGATGCATGGAAAAGCGTGATACACCGTGATGACCCATGCGGACCATCTCAGTATAAATGTCCGCCATAAGTTGTGCTTCACTCATCCCTTCGTACAGCAGAGCCGGTATAATCTGTGTCATCAAATCGCCCTGTCGTTTTCCGGCTTCTTTTATGATAGATAATTCTGATTCTGATTTTACTGAGCGGACCTGTAGTATTAACTGATCAATCGATTGAACGGAAGAGATTGAAAAATATTTCTGTAAACCTGCTATCTTAGCATAGATGACCTGTTGGGTATCCATGCCAACGGCTCCCAGATCATCTGGCAGGTAGTTAAGCAGATCTCTAAATGATCGGATCTGTTTGACGATATTGAGCGGACATTCAAGACTGGCTCGTGTATAGCTCTTGCGCACAAATAGTATGGGTTCAGCGTCACGGCGGATCACAAAAATAGCGTCCTGATACGTTCCGGTCAGATAATACTGGCTGATCCGGCCAAATATAAGAACCGTATCAAGAGACGGCTGCTGTTCCCGGATTTTCTCTTGAAGACTTTGAATGCGATTCATCAGCTCCTGGGCGCTGGGTCGATAAAACATTTTTATTGATTCCTTTCGAGAAATAAATGCTGTGTCCGCTTCAGGCATCTTTTGTTTCATTCATCAGGGAAAATCAACACGTTTCGGTTGAATTTTCTTCTCGTCAGCTCTTTTTTTACGGCGTTCAGCAGAATTGACGTATCCAAGCACCCATAAAAGAATCAAAAATCCAGCTAGAAGAATGAATGCTGCACGCCACGGATTTTCTTCGATAAAACCTATAAAATTCGATGAGTTCGAATCAGTCCCGGGGTCTGAAAGATCAGATGTACTGGACGATTCATCCCTTGTTGTTGATGTCGGGTGGCTTGATATTGTTGATGTCGTCGTCGATGTGGCTGCTGACGTTTCAGTTGTACCACTGGTTTCCGTCTGGCGTGTTTGCTCAGGTTGTTCGGTTGGTTTGATATCCACCACACGTTTTGCACTTTCCTCAAGCAACGCCCTGGATACATTAAAAACTGTGTGCTCGTCTGTCTTATTGTTTTTCAGCCCCAGTAAAACAACAATCAGTTCTCTGCCGTCAATCAGTTCAGCAGCTGAAACAAGACAAGACTGTGCATAAGGTGTACTGCCTGTCTTCACGCCGATATACGATCTGATGTAATCTGACTGGAAAACAGAGTCGCCAAAAAACAAGAACCGGTTGGTATTGTAAAACAGACCCCAATCCGGGAACGGGTGTTGCGACGTTGTTGGCATGATATAGAGATCCTGACGAATTAACTCATTAAAAAGTTCAAACTTCATCGCATAATCCGTTAGAATGGCCAGATCCCTGGCCGTCGTAACATGTTCATCATCATGGAGTCCACTGGGATTTCGGAAATGTGTGTGCTGCATTCCGAGCTCACCTGCACGCGCGGACATCCGTTCTGCAAACGCTTCGATACTGCCATCAATCGCCTCGGCCAGCACATTTGCGGCATCATTACCGGAAGCAATCAACAACGCGGCCAGCACATGACGCACCTGTAATGAATCACCTGTTTTTAATCCGCTTTTTGAAGAGCCGGCCGGCAACTTGACGGCTTCTTCAGAGACCGGGATCCATTGATCCAGATCAAGGAGTTCCATGGCCAGAACGGCCGTCATAATTTTCGTTGTGCTGGCTGGATAAAAAGGCCTGTCTTCATTCATGGCAAGAATAACCTGTCGCGTACTGCGATCGTAAACAACCCACGCGTTCGCATCGACGGATGACAAATCAGGCCACTGTCCTGGCTCTACACTTCGTGTCTCCTCACCGGACTGTTCGATCGCTGATGTCACGTGTGTCTCCGCCAATACAAGATCTGAACACATGGAAATAAAAAAGAGTGCAACGGAAAGCATCAAAGTTAGCTGCGTTTTTCTCTGGTTAATCGACATTATACACGTTCTCCAAAAAGCTGCACGGAGGCTTCTGACTGGTTTTCATCTGTCGAATTCGCGTTATATAGCTCAGCATAGAGTCCATTCTGTCTGAGAAGCTCCTGATGCGTTCCTCGTTCAATGATCTCGCCTTCATCAAGCACCAGAATCTGGTCAGCTTTGCGAACCGTTGACAGACGATGAGCAATGACAAGTATGGTCCGGCTTCCGATTAATTCCTGTATGGCTTGTTGAATTTCAGTCTCAGTATGCGTATCCACAGCAGCTGTCGCTTCGTCCAGAATCAAAATGGGCTTATCACGCAGTACTGCCCGTGCGATGGCCAATCGTTGTTTTTGTCCTCCCGACAAGCGAATTCCGCGTTCACCCACCAGTGTCTGATAGCCTTGCGGCAAATCAACAATGAATGAATGGGCATGGGCAATGGTGGCAGCCTGCTCAACATCCTCATGCGTTGCATGCTCAAGACCATAGGCTATATTTTCCTCAACCGTACCATGAAACAGAAAAACATCCTGCAGGACGATACTGATCTGATCGCGAAGCGCATGAAGTGTCAAATCCCTGATATCATGGCCATCCACCAGAATTCGTCCCGCTGTCGGCTCATAGAAGCGTGCAAGCAGACTAATCAATGTTGTTTTCCCAACACCTGTCGGACCAACCAGTGCAACCATTTCACCTGGATGAGCGTGAAAACTAATATCTTTTAGAATAGCGCGATTTTCTTCGTACTCGAAGTCAACAGACTCAAAAACGACATCACCTTTGATACGATCAATCCCGGTGGCATGAGGCAAATCGACGATATCGGGCTGCGCGTCCAGAACCTGGATGACACGTTCAGCGCCAGCTAATGCAGTTTGAACATCTTCAGCGACGCGCGCCAGATTGGTCACCGGTTGGTAAAACAAGTTCAGGTACATTAAAAATGCAACAATGTCAGCGACATTCATGCGACCCTGCCAGGCCAGCCAGCCACCGAATCCAACAACAATAACAATACCCATCGAACTGATCGTTTCAATGACGGGGTGGAAAACGGCGCTCTTCTTTAAAGCTCGCAAAATTGCATCCCGCCAGCTAGCCGCCGTCTTTTCGATATGACGCGTTTCTCTCTGCTGCTGATTAAAGACCTGAATCTCCTTGATGCCCGACAAGTTGTCCTGCAGCCCGGCATTTAATTCTGCAAGTGTCTCCTGAGCCTGTCTGAAATCCGGACGAATCCGCTTCATAAAATAGGTGCCGCCGATCGCCAGAAATGGAATCGGGATCAACGTCAGGAACGCCAGCATCGGCTGCAGCACAAATAAAAGAATCGCGACTCCGACAAGAATCAGGATGTTGGTAAATAATTCCGGTATCGCATGGGCAATCAGGACTTCAAGCTTGGCTGTATCGTTGATCACCCGACTCATCAGCTGTCCGGTCTGTTTATCATGATAGTAGCGGAGAGACAGCTTCTGAAGATGGTCGTACAGACGAACGCGCGTATCTGTAACAAGACGCCAGGCACCAACATGCGCGAAATAATTGCTCATGAACCGGAAGCCGGCTCGCACGAGATAAGTAGAGGTCAAAATAGCAGCAATACGAAGGATTGACGACATCGTCTGGTCATTAAACGGTGACATTAATAGATTGGTCAAGTCACGTACCAGCCATGGTGCTATCAAATTCAAGGCAGTAATCACCAGTGTTGAAAAACCAGCGACGATCAGATACCCCTTATACGGGGCTGCATCATGCAGCATACGACGAAAAACAGACACAAAGCGTTCCTCCGGCTTTCTTTCAATTCAAATTAGTTTTATTATCCGTCATATTATATAGGCTGGCAAGTCTGATCCACGGTTTCAACAGGCAGACTTGAAGCGGACGCGACATTTTTTAAGAAATTTCAGACAGGCAGTTGTCAAACAAATTCAACTTATGGTAAAGTAAGGGAAATAAGGCTTTAATCTGATCCTGAGAGACATGAAAGTCTGTTATATCACAGCTGATGCGCAACGGTCGTTGAACCGGCGGATCAGAGGGATGCTGATGATTGTACGCTTTCTGGAACCTTAGGATCCAGAAAGCTTTTATCATGTAAGGAGGCTTCAACATGGACGATCCGTCAAACCTGCTCATCGGCATCCGAGAGAAACCCGGCATCGGAAAAGGCATCATACTCAGTTTTCAGCATGTATTTGCGATGTTTGGTGCAACCATCCTGGTGCCCATACTAACAGGACTGCCAGTCAACACCTCTCTCCTGGCTTCAGGCATCGGCACACTGATCTACATTATCTGCACAAAGGCAAAGGTTCCCGTCTATCTGGGCAGTTCATTTGCCTATATCACCGCAATCACTGCAGCTCTTGGCCTGGCGGCAACAGATCCGAATTTCTCCGAACAGGCGAACTTCGCAGCAGCGGCAACAGGCTTGATGTGTATCGGACTTGTGTATGTTATCGTTGCACTGATCATTCGATTTGTCGGTAAGGAGTGGCTGAAAAAGCTGCTGCCGCCGATCGTCGTCGGCCCCATGATCGCCGTTATCGGACTTGGCCTGGCTGGAACTGCGGTTGATATGGCCGGTCTGATTCCTTCAAGCGAAGGCAATATGAATCCACAAAGCATCGCTGTCGCTCTGATTGCCCTCTTAGCGACAGCCCTGATTGCTGTTCATGCAAAAGGTTTCTTTAAGATCGTTCCGATCATATCTGGTATTGGAATCGGTTTTGCGGCTGCCATCATCATCGACCTGGTTTTCAACCGCGGCGGTGACACCATGGTTGTCGGCAATCTGATTGCCATTGGCAAGGATATCGCTGCCGGCAAAATTTTCGAAGTCCCGAAAATCATGCTGCCGTTCGGTAACGCGGTTAAGGACAGCGGACCGTTCGATTTTTATGCGCTTGATTTCTCAGCAGCCCTCGCCATGCTGCCGCTTGCCTTTGTCACGATTGCAGAACATATCGGTGATCACACCGTTCTTGGTCAAATCTGCAAACGCGATTTTCTCCAGGATCCCGGCCTTGATCGCACACTGCTGGGCGATGGTCTCGCAACATTTGTCGCCGGCATGATCGGCGGTCCTGCCAACACAACCTATGGTGAAAACACCGGCGTCGTCGGATTGACCCGGGTTGGTTCCGTCTATGTGACCGGCGGTGCCGCTGTAATCGCGTTCCTGATGGCTTTCATCAAACCGGTCAAGGATTTGATTTCCGCGATACCGACACCGGTTATGGGTGGTATCAGCATCATCCTGTTCGGATTTATCGCAGCCAATGGACTGCGCGTCATGAATGAAGCCCGCGTCGATTTCAGTAAAACACGTAATGTCATCATCGCTGCTGTCATGCTGGTTCTCGGCCTCGGTGGTGCCGTATTCCAGATCACACAACTGACCAGCATATCCGGGATGGCACTTGCTGCTCTGACCGGTATCATCCTCAATCAAATTCTTCCCGAGGAGAAACCCTTTGTAGAGAAAAAGTCCTGACAAAAACCACGATCCGAATACGCACGAAGACACCCGGATTGCACTTCATTGCTCCGGGTGTCTTTCTAAATGACCGATCTGTTATAATCAGGTTGAGGTGATTTCATGGCTCAAAACTGTTCACATGATTGTACGCTTTGCCTTCACAAGTTGTGCATGAAACGCATTCCTGTTTTTTCAGATCTAAAAAAAGATGATCTGGAACAGCTTGCCAAGCAAATTATCCACGAGCAACATCCCAAAGGCACACTGATACTGAGATCTGAAGAAAAAGCTGACAATCTGATAATCATTAACTCAGGCGAAGCGAAGGCATACCGCTATACCTTTGATGGTAAGGAACAGATCCTTTATCTGTTTTCCGAAGGGGATTTCTTTGGCGAACAAGGCCTATTTAATGATGCTCACTCAGATTACTCGGTTGAAGCGCTGACGCCTCTCAACATTTGCCGTCTTTATCGTTCTGATTTTCAGGATTTATTGAAAAAGCACCCGGAAATTGCCTTACAGATCATTACCGCGTTGAGTCAGCGTCTCGCAGGCCTGGAACAGCTCATCAGCCTTCAGGATATCGATGCGCGTATTCAGGCATTTCTGATTGAACTGGTGGCAAAATACGGCGGTAAACACAAGGACGGTTATCTTGTTCGCCTGCCACTCAGCCGGGAAGGCATGGCCAATTACCTTGGCATCGCACGTGAGACCGTATCGCGAAAATTGAAACAGCTGGAATCTGATGGATCGATCAAGCTTATCGGTACAAAGCATATTTTGATACCGAATATTGAAAACCTCAAGCCTGTCATTTAACGGAAAATTGATTTCAGTCACAGAATTACTTTGACGGGCATGTTATCATCCGGTTAACCATTAACGATAACTGACCAGGAGGATATACCAATGAGTGAATTAATTGATAACAGCCGTCTTCGTCGAGAACAATTAAAAAGCCTGATTCAAAAATTACACGATGGTGCTTCAGTTGAATCTGTTCGTCAGGAATTTGCAGAGCACTTCGAGAATGTTTCGGCTACTGAAATTTCGCAGCTTGAGCAGGAGCTTGTTGCAGATGGATTACCCGTCATGGACATCCAGAAACTCTGTGATGTTCACGCCTCCGTTTTTAAAGGTTCAATCGCTGAAATTCATCAGCAGCAAAATCCTATAGACATTCCAGGACATCCCATTCACGTCTTTCATCAGGAAAACGACCATATCGATAAGCTTCTGACTTCAGCATTCGAAACCGACAACAAAGACGAACTGAATGCAGCTGTCGAAAAACTCTGGGAAATCGATAAGCATTACAGCCGCAAGGAAAACCTGCTGTTTCCCTATCTGGAACGATACGGTGTAACAGCACCGCCCAAGGTTATGTGGGGTGTGGATGATGAGATACGGGCCTTAATCAAACAACTGAGACACGCGCTTGCTAATCAGGAACAGATGACTGTATCCCGCCAGTCAATTGCTCATATTTTCGAGCCGCTGCGTGAAAAAGTTCAGGAAATGATATTCAAGGAAGAGAAAATACTTTTCCCGATGGCTTTAGAAAAACTCAAAAACGACGACTGGGCGGTCATCGCAGCTGAAAGTGCCGAAATCGGATTTTGTCTCATAAATCATTCCAGCATTCCGATCTGGCCGGCAGGAGCCGGATCCTCAAAAAGCACACAACCCGTCGTGGAGACAGGTCGGCACGAACCATTCGAATCCGGACGGGTCCAGCTTCCATCCGGCGCATTCAAAGTGGATGAGCTTACAGGCATGTTGAATGCACTTCCCTTTGATATAACGTTTGTTGATGCTGAGGATACTGTCCGCTACTTTTCACAGGGTCAAGAACGGATTTTTGCAAGGACACAGGCAATCATCGGCCGAAAGGTTGTTCATTGCCATCCGCCGGCCAGTGTGGGTATCGTTGAAAAAATCGTAACCGACTTCAAGACAGGCAAACGTGATCATGCTGATTTCTGGATTCGAATGGGTGAACGGTTTGCTTTGATTCGCTATTTCGCCGTTCGTTCGGAGCAGGGTGATTATCTTGGTACCGTTGAAGTCACACAGGATATCGCGCCGATTCAATTGATCGAAGGCGAAAAAAGGTTGCTGGATGACTGATAACCTTATGCCGGCCAGTCACTGCAACGCGGCTGAAACAACCGTGTCCAGCTGTTCGATGGCATGCATCAAAGAGGCACGCTTATCCGGATCCAATTGATTCAATCCTATTTGCAGCCTGATCCGCGTTGATGTTGTATCCTCTGGATCATCCGGTTGTATTTCAACGTGATGCACCTGCAATGACCGAATGCTGATTTGTTCGAGCACCTGCCCTACATCATTATTGTAATGCGTGAGCATGACTGTCAGGGTCATGCTCCCTTTTTCTTTGGCCAGTCGCCTTTCTATCTGTTTCAGCGAAATAAGTGTCAAAAAGGTAAATGCAGTCGCCAGTAACGCCCCAAAATAAAAGCCGGTACCAGCAGCAAGACCGATGCAGCTGACCATCCAAATACTGGCTGCTGTTGTCAGCCCGCGCACACTGCTGCCGTTTCTGATGATTGTACCTGCACCGAGAAATCCAATACCGGTGATCACTTGTGCACCCAGCCGCGTCGGATCAATATCGAGTGTATGATAATAACGCGTCATGTATTCAGCCATCACCATAACCAGTGCGGATCCCAGGCTGACAAGTATGTGGGTCCGAAAGCCGGCCGGGCGATTGGCCTGTTCACGTTCATATCCGACCAGACCGCCCAGAATCAAGGCCAGCAGTAATCTGATAAATATTTTACCGAACCAGACAATATCCGGGCTGAGGTTGGTTATCCAGTTAAACATGCTCACAGTCCTTTCTTGTCAGTCAACGATTCGAAAATGAGTCCGATAATGGCATAGACATTTTTCGAGTGTTTTTTTAGCTTTCTTCCTTCCTTCAACTTCCTGCAGACTGGTTTCTTTGTGTTCAAGTGATTTGTAAACGGGGGAAAAGTACAGGATCCGATCCAGGCGAAGCATGCCTGTCGCCTTGTCCAGTTCATATTTTTGTTTGCCGCCCTTGGGAATCTCAATAACGG
>Ga0123335_1007043_pt1 | contig 12785 bp, 11 predicted proteins | sample BiotimSIPDNA_2_FD_89707 | JGI IMG/M metagenome (GOLD analysis project Ga0123335, IMG submission 89707) | Anaerobic biogas reactor microbial communites from Washington, USA - Biogas_R2 time_0 SIP DNA | ecosystem: Engineered > Bioreactor > Anaerobic > Unclassified | place: Washington, USA... | reverse complement strand
GACTTGGGTCTCGTTCCACCACGGCGGGGGCGTGGGCATTGGCTTCAGCCAACACGCCGGGCAGGTTACTGTCGCGGACGGCACGCCTGAGGCGGCCAAACGGCTCGAACGTACGCTGACCGGCGACCCGGGCATGGGCGTGATCAGGCATGTCGACGCAGGCTACGCTGAGGCGGAGAAGTTCGCGCGGGAGCATGGCGTGTGCATCCCGATGTGGAAGAAAGGCTAAATAATTTGACATTAAAAACGCGGCGTTTGATCTTTTTTGGGATAACGATCGCCATCGGCCTGGCGGCCGGGTTGGCGTTTGGCTGGCTGTTGGCGCCGCCCCAGGCGCCCGACAACGCGCCGCTCGGGCAGCTGAGAGCGGATTTTAAGGCGGACGCGGTGCTGATGGCGGCGGAACGTTTCGCGGCTTACCCCGACCCGGTGGCGGCCCTGCGGCAGCTGGAAGGACTGGCGGACGATCCGGTTTCGATGATGGTCAGCGCGATGACCGAGGCTGAGAAGATCGGCTACAGCGCTGAAGACATGGCGCTGATGAAAGCGATGTTCGCCGCGATTGACGAGAACGCGGTCAAAGAGTGGCGGGGAGGGTCAGATGGAAACTAAACCCGTCAACGTCGCGCGTGTGAGCAACAACTGGTATCTGCTGACCGGCCTGCTGATTGGGCTGGCGGTCGGGCTGTTGGTGTCGCTTTTGCTGGTGCCGCTGACCAACGCGGAGGCGCTGCCCGCGGAGCTCGACCCGGCGGCGAAGGCTGAATATCGGCTGATGATCGCCCGGGCGTACGTCGCCCAGCCGAACAATCAGCGCGCGGAGAGCCGTTTGGCGCTGCTGCGGGATCCCGACCCGGCTGGCGCGCTGGTCACCCAGGCGCAGGAGCTGTTGGCCGCCGGCGGCGCGGAAGAAGACGCCCGCGCCCTCGCCCACCTGTCGGCGATGCTCTCGATCGGCGCTCTCTCCGCCCCTTAGGGCAGAGCCGCCCGCGCGAAGTCATCCGCCCCAGTCACAGCGCGAACCCCGCGAACGCGCCCGGCCCCCGCTGCGGCAGGGGTGGCTCCGGCTAAAAAAGCCCCACAAAGCCGATTTGACGGCTCTTCTGGCTTGGGGTACGATAAAAACGCCGACGCGTTCCGTCGGCTCAGGAGAAAACGATGAACAAGCGAATGAAATCCTTGCTGATGACTATTTTCTTAACCCTGGCAATCGGGGTTTCCGCCTGCTCTTCCAAGCCTACGCCGACACCGATCGCCTACTATATTGAGACCAGCGTGGCGGCGACCATGCAGTTTCAGGCCACACTCGACTCGCTGAGAGCGCTTGAGCAGCAGATGACACAGATGGCCATGCCCACTGCGACCCCGCAGCCGACCTGGACGCCTATGCCCAGCCCAACGATTGCGCAAACGCAGTCTTTACTGCCAGCCGCGCCAGCCGCTCCGGCCGCGCCGGTGGCTACGCAACCCCCTGCGGTTCTGCCCCCTGCCGCCCCGGCGGCGACCCCGACAAGTGCCAGCCTGTGCCTCAAAGCGAGCCTGGTCAGCGAAACGATCCCAGACGGCACGGCGAAGGCGGCGAATGAGGCTTTTACCAAAAGCTGGACTTTCAAAAACGTCGGCACCTGCGCCTGGACAACGGAATTTGATTTCGCATTTGTCAGCGGGGAGAAGATGGGCGGCGCGAATATTGACATGAAGCAAAGCGTGGCGCCAGGCGGTGAGATTACCATCAGCGTTCCCATGACCGCTCCAGGCAGCGCGGGAGACTACACGGGGTGGTGGTCTTTCCTGGATCAGGGCGGCAACCGTTTTGGTGTGGGCAACGCGGGAACAGGCTATGTTTCGGTGCGAATTGTGGTTAAATAACGCTTGCAACGGGTATTTCAAAAAGATGATAAAATCGCATAGCTATATAATGAATAATGGGCTCTTAATTAAGTGAGAGCAATTGAGGAGATCGAAATGAAAAGAAATAATTTCTGGTGGATCCTGTTCAGCGTCGCGACTGCAAGTGTGATGATTCTGGGTGCCTGCAAGCCTGCTGGGCCTGCTACCCCTTCACCCGCGGAACTCGCGCAACAGGTAGCCAGTACACAGATGGCCAAAGCGACTGAAATGGCGATCGCCACCCTGGTGCAGCGGGTAACTGAGCTCAGCGCTCCGACAGCCACGCCGATGCCAACCGCGACGCCCATGCCAACCCCCACTCCCGAACCTACCGCGGCGGTGACTGGGGCCGCGGCCACTACACCAACGACAGCGGCGGCTAACCCGGCGAACAATCAACCGATTGGCGAATCGCCAAAGGCTTGGTCAAATGACGGCAAGTGTTATTTCCAGATGCAATATCTGGGTGATGTCAACTATCCGCCCGACTCAGTGGTAAATGCCGGCACTCCCTTCATCAAGACCTGGAAGGTAAAAAATACGGGCACATGCGCCTGGGAAGACGGCATTCATAATGTCGACCTGCACTTCGAAGGCGGCAACCAGATGAGCGGCGCACCCGTGCAGGACATGCACCCGAGCGCCGTCTATCCGGGTGATGTGGTTGAGGTTTCGATAAAATTAGCCGCCCCGCCAACCTCCGGCACCTACACCGGGTATTGGATGCCCCTGGCTGACGGCAGCATCAGGTTCGGCTATGGGGACAAGAACCAGTATTCGTTGGCCCTGCGCATTGTCGTACCTTAATCAAAAATCTACACCCGACTTTTCAAAGCCGCCTGTGATGGCGGCTTTTGTTTTTCTCTATGCTTGGTTATGTCAGGCAGCGCAAAAACTCTGATTTCCAAACCCGGGGTGAACAGCCTCTCACCTTCCGGTGATTTTTTCCATGCCGTAATAAGCGGCCATGCACGCGTTGACCCAGTCGTCAGGGTCATCCCCGATATCTGCCACCAGGTCGCGAGATTCCAAACCGGGCACGGTTACTTTTGTGATGCCAGCTGCCCGCGCGTCGATGATGCGTGTCTGCCGGTCATCCCAGCGGGCTGCATAATCTTTGAGCGCCGAATAATCTTTGGCGAATTGGCTGACCACTAAAATGGTAAGAGCAACGGTTAAGATCAACAGGCCAATCCTGACAGCAGTTGTGAGGCGTTCTCTTATCACGGTTCGCTGCCCGGCATGTCGCAGTGAAAGATAGCGCTTCAGCAAAGCTCCAAAACAAATCAGCACGATGGTGATGTAATAATTGGGAAGTGAAATCGCCCGCGGTTCGGGATAAGCCTGCATTAACACAGCAACTGGAAAAACAATCGTTAACAGCAGAACAGCCAGACTGGCGGCTAAACCAATAAAGATCGTGAATATTTTTCTGCCGGAATCGGGCTGAACAACACCACAAGGCAGAAGCAGGAATCCAACCCCAAGCGCGAGAATCGCATAGCCGGGAGAATATACAACATATTTTCCGGCGATAAACAGCGCGTTGCGCAGGCTAAGAAGGATCGTAGCGATCAGGCTTTGAGATCTGGCAGGCAACAGCCCGCTTCTGGTCATGTTGCCTGGCGCAATGTACTCGACCAGGAAGGCGAAAACCGAAGCGAGCAAAGCAATAAGCAACAAGATCCTATCTGAACCGGATAGTGTAGTGCTTTTCCGATACATGAGACTCGCACCTGCTGCAACGGCGAAAAACGCGACGAAAGACATCGAGGAAGCTTCTGAGAAGCCTCCGGCGAAGAAGACAACCAAGAAAATAAGAACTGCTCTAAAATAAATCGGTATAGCCTCATGTTTTGAGAGGGCAAAAAGGACAAACAAAGCGAAAGTAAACCAAATGATTGGAAAGGTGTGGTGGATGAAGCCGTCTCTCCACAAAAATGATTGAAACTTCGAGGGGGAGGTTTCGATTGTTGCCAGAATGATCACCAGAGCGATGAGCAAGGCCTGTCTTTTCGAAACGCTTATCCTGAATTTCTCTGTCAACAGTATGATAAGGGTGTTGAGCGCAACTACCCAAAGCATAAACAGGCTTGTCAACCCTGCGCCAAAGCCCGCTGGCCTCAGTTTAGAAAAAAACCAGACAGAAATAAAACATGAAAACCTACCAGACCAATTCTGGTAATTCGCACGAACGAAGTCAATCAGATTACTCGCATTTGCACGTGCAGACAGACAATAGTCATCTGCCATATAACGTGAGAACCAGGCACGATAAAGGGTAGCGCTGATGGCAACGAGGAGCAACAGAACAGCGATTAATTCAAACGTAAACCGGCTTTTGCTACGCTCGTTTTTTTGTTCGGCCTGGTTTAGGTTCTCGTCCACTTCTCAATTATACTATTTGCTGTTTCCCCTATCGTCAAAGATAATTGTAAGTGAGGTATGGTAATAGTGGAAAACGAAAGCCTCCAAGGCATACAAACTTTTTACAGGAATAAATAGTGGGGCTGGATTGGAAAGAGACCAGATAGCAAAAATTCTATTTTTAGTAAGTTGACCGTCAGAGCAGGTTTATCTTTCGTTATCCCTGGCAGAAGGGTGGGTTCTCATTAAGCTCCCGACATAGGGAAGCCTCGTTTAGCCATCGCCTTGAAGTGCGTCGAAGCTCTGAAAGGTGCAACGTGTTGCCAAAATGACTATCGAAAATCGAAATTTTTGAGTAAAAGGAGACTTTATCAGATAGAACCGAAAACCTTGTATTTTATTTAGCTAAGTCATTTATTTAGATGCAATTGCCCTTGACATGCAATTGCCCTGTGGAAGTCTCTTTCATAAACTCTGGAACTAAACGCATGTTTTAATCGTCTATTATATAATTAGGATTGTTTTAAGGAGTTTAGAATGAAGAGCTTGAGTCGAAACCCAAAATTCTTGGCCGGTATATTTTCAGTCATGTTGATCGCCGGCGTATTGCTCACCGCGTGCAACTTTCCAGGCATTAAGGCCACTCCAACTGGTGATCCGGTTGAACAGGCAATTCAAACCCTGCAGGCGCAAGCCACCGTGACGGCTCTGGCGGCAGCGAGCCAGCCCAGTCCCACAGAGAAAGCCCCTGACTTCAACGACCTCCCCACACAGGCAGCTACCGAGATCGCCACAGCCACGCAACCAGTCACTGTTGTGACCCAAGTTGTAACCGCAACACCTGTGCCAACGGTCGTGGTCAACACACTGGCGCCCCAACCCACACGCGTTCCACCTACGCCAACCCCAGTGCCATGCAACGCTGGAGAATTCGTGGATGATATTTCCATCCCTGATGGAACAACTATTACCGCTGGAGCCAGCTTCGTCAAAACTTGGCGCCTAAAGAATGTCGGCTCGTGCACGTGGGACACACGCTATGATGTGGTATTCGTCGACGGCACCCAAATGGGCGGACCCAACTATATTGACATGCCAAAAAATGTCGCTCCCGGTCAAACAGTGGATATCAGCGTCACCCTTCAGGCTCCTGCTACCGCGGGGACTTATACAGCCAAATACATGCTGGTAAACCCGAACGGCGTCAAATTCGGCGTTGGGGCAAGCGCTAACAAGAGCTTCTGGGTTACTATCAAGGTGCCGGGAAGCACGTCCTCAGGTGAGGTTTATAACTTCGCACACAGCGCCTGCACGGCGAGCTGGTCAACTGGAGCTGGCTCACTACCCTGCCCTGGCAGTGAGAGCAGTGTCGACAAAGGTTATGTGATTGTTAAAGCTGCTCCAATCCGCGAAGACGGTGGAACAGAAGACGAACCCGGTTTGATTACCCGCCCTAACTCAAGCGGCACGATCTATATCATGGGGATTTACCCTGACTTCAAAGTTCAGGCGGGAGACAGATTTGTCGCTACGCTGATGTGTGAAGGCGGCGCAAAGAAGTGCGACGTGGACATGGGATTAAATTACCGCATCGGCAGCTCGGGCACGATGACCAACATCAACGTCTGGGATCAAACTTATGACGGTACCTGGGATAGTGTCAGCGTGGATCTTTCATCACTGGCGGGCAAGAGCGTTCAATTCATTCTGGTTGCGCGTAACGGCAACAGCCGTGAGGACATGCGCGCACTCTGGCTCAATCCGCGCATCATACGCTAACCCTTTCGATTAGAGTTTTGGAGGCTGTCGCACGGCAGCCTCCTTTTTATTCTTAAGTGCAGTCGTGTTAGAATCCTGGCGATATTATGTTATGAAAAGAGGAATTATGAAAACTCGCAAACCAATGGTTGCTGGCAACTGGAAAATGAACAAAGGACTCTACGCTACCCGTGACTTGCTTCGTGAACTCGTGCCCGCTTTGAGCGACGTCGAAGGTGTTGACGTGGTGGTCTGCCCACCGTTTGTCGGTTTAGGAGTTGCGAACCGCGAACTTGGGAGCTCGAGTATTAAACTTGGAGCGCAAAATTTACACTGGGAAGAATCCGGGGCTTTTACCGGCGAAATTTCACCATCAATGGTCAAGGATCTCTGCGATTTCGTGATTATCGGACACTCCGAACGCCGGGCCATGTTCGGCGAGACAGACGAATCTGTCAACAAAAAGGTTCACGCCGCGCTGAAGGTTGGGCTGAGTCCTATTGTGTGCGTCGGCGAAACCCTCGAAGAGAACAAATCGGGTCAGACTGGCGAAGTCGTTTCGCGGCAGGTGCGTGAGGGACTGGCCGGAGTCGAACCTGAGCAGGCAGTGAAGCTGATCATTGCCTATGAACCTGTTTGGGCGATTGGCACAGGCCTCGCCGCGACACCGGAAGGCGCTAACGCAGTGCACAGAGATGTCATCAGACCCATTTTGGGCGAATTATTCGGCGATAAAATCGGCAACGGCATGCGCATTCTTTACGGTGGATCAGTTAAAGCGGACAATGCCAAAGAGCTTTTCGACCAGTCAGATATCGACGGCGGGTTGATCGGCGGCGCAAGCCTGAAGGTGGATAGTTTTGTAAGCATCGTCCAAGCCGCCTGAGAAAGCTTTTGGCAAGCTCAGAGCATCTCACAGACAAAAGACAACATCATTAAAAGGGAAAAAGGGATGTCCATTCTGCTTGACATCCCTTTTAATCCATCTATAATTCACACATCGGCAAGGAAAGAGGAAAGTAAGTTTCAAGCCAGCCAACAGGGATGGACCGCCACGACTGAGAGCGGAACAGGGTGAGCAGATACTGAAGTTCCCTCTGGAGTCGCGCGGGTGAACCAAGAGTAGTCCGCGCCGGGTGTTCCCGTTATTGATCCTGATGAGTGGGCTGTTTGACAGCCAATTAGGGTGGTACCACGGCCACAACCCGTCCCTAAATTATGGGCGGGTTTTTTTGTTGCCCGCAACCGCTAAAGAGGTAAAAGTAATGACTGAAATTGAACAAAAACTCACAAACGAACAAGCCCTTGCCTTAACTAAGCTGGACGCTGTCAGCAGCCAAGATGAACTTGACGCCTGGAAGCAGGCGCATCTCGGCAAGGCTTCGCCGGTCATGTTAGCCTACGGCATGATGGGCAGCCTGTCAAAAGAGGAACGCCCCGCACTCGGGCGAGTAATCAATATGGTGAAAACCGCGCTTGAAGCTGCTTACGCTGAAAAGGAAGGGATCGTCCGTCAGGCGACGCTGGTTTCGAACCTTGAACACGAAAGGGTTGATGTGACCCTGCCGGGCCATCAGCCCCGCCGAGGACGTATTCACCCCCTAAACACGACCTTGCGTGAGATTTACCGCATTTTTGGAGATATGGGCTTTCAGATCTACCGATCACCAGAAGTTGAAACCGACGAATTCAACTTCACGCTGCTCAACATGCCCCCATATCACCCTGCCCGCGACATGCAGGATTCTCTTTACACTGAGACTGAAGGGGTGGTGCTGCGCACGCAGACCTCACCAGGGCAAATTCGAGCAATGCGCGAATTCTACCCCCAGGACATTCGCGTGATCCTGCCGGGGCCTGTCTCACGCAAAGAAAATCTCAGCGCACGCTCGGAAATTGAATTCATTCAGGTGGAGTTATTGGTTGTTGGGAGAGATATCACCTTCGCCAATCTCAAAGGCACGATCGAAGATTTCGCGCACCGCACTTTTGGGGATGACGCGCGCACACGGTTACGCCCTTCCTACTTCCCCTTTACCGAGCCCAGCGCTGAAATGGACGTGGAATGTTTTATCTGCAAGGGCAAAGGCTGCAGCGTTTGTAAAGGCAGTGGATGGCTGGAAATTTTGGGCTGCGGCATGGTGCACCCGACTGTTTTGGCTAACGGCGGCTATGATCCCACTGTTTATTCCGGTTTCGCGGCAGGGATGGGCATCGACCGCACCACCCTGATGCGCTACCATGTGGATGACATCCGCCACTTCCGCAATAATGACATCCGCTTTCTGGAACAATTTTAAGTCAGGAGAAATCAGAAAATGAAAGCACCATTAACCTGGATCAAAGATTATGTTGACCTTGACGACCTGACCGTTGAAGAAATCGCTCGCAAAATGACCATGCTCGGTCTGGAAGTGGATGGCATTACGCTGGTTGGGCTGCCTTTGCCGGAGGACGAACGGCTGGAATTCAAATATTCAGGCTTAGCCTGGCCCAAAGACAAGTTCGTAGTCGCTGAGGTCAGCGAAGTGATGGCGCATCCGAACGCTGACCGCCTGGTTTTATGCCGCTTAGAGGACGGCAGCGGCGAACATATCGTGCTGACTGGGGCGCCAAACCTGTACCCGTATAAGGGTCAGGGCCAATTAGCCATACCATTGAAAGTAGCCTACGCAAGGCTTGGGGCTGAACTTTACGACGGACACCAGCCAGGACAAGTGCTAACCCGCTTGAAACCCGCTGTGATCAGAGGGGTCGAATCGAATTCGATGATCTGTTCGGAAAAAGAACTGGGCATCTCTGAGGAACATGACGGAGTCATCTTTCTTGACGCTGACGCGCCAACCGGAATGCCGCTGGTTGATTATATGGGGGACGCGGTTTTTGAGATAAGCATCCTACCTAATATCGTGCGCGACGCGGCGATCATCGGAATCGCGCGAGAACTCAGCGCGGGGTTGAAGCGTGAACTGCGCCTTCCTGAGGGAGTCAATTTTTCGGAGGGGGAGGAAATTGGGCAGAAAATCGGTTTGAGAATAGAAAATGCGGAGTTAAACCCGCGCTTCATGATCGGCATGATTGAAGGCGCTCGGGCACAACCCAGCCCTTATTGGGTACGCCGACGTCTCGCGCTGGCGGGCATGAGGCCGATCGACGCTTTGGTCGACGCGACCAACTACACGATGCTTGATACCGGCCAGCCCCTTCACGCCTTCGATTACCAGCTGCTCGAAGCTCGCGCAGACGGCAAGCCGATAATCGTCACTCGACCCGCCAAGAACGGCGAAAAGCTGACCACACTGGACGGAACGACGCATACTCTCGATGACTCAGTCGAACTGGTCACTGACAGCGCGGGGCCGCTATCATTGGCCGGCATCATGGGCGGCAGCGAAACCGGCATTCATCAGGGTACGCAGACTGTCGTTCTTGAGGCGGCAAGCTGGAACTTCATCAATATCCGCAAAACTACTTTGCGATGCAAACTTAATACAGAAGCCAGCTATCGTTTTAGCCGCGACGTGCACCCCGCTCTCGCTGAACAGGCGCTCAGCTTATGCCTCGCGCGCATGTTAGCATGGGCTGGAGGCAAATTAGTAGGCGGCGTGCTTGACAATTACCCGGGAAAGCCCGAAGACCCAACAATCACGCTTTCAAAGCCTGATATCTCACGCGCATTAGGGGCCGACATCCCGCTCGGGGAAGCGCAAGAGATCCTCATGAGGTTAGGTTTTCAAACGGCTATATGCGGAGAGGAGATTGTCGCTACCGCGCCTGATACACGCCGAGACATTGAACCCGGCCTGATTGGCAAAGCCAACCTCATTGAAGAAATCAGCAGAGTTTATGGATTTGACAGGATCCCCGCCAAGCGGCTTTCCAGCGCCCTGCCCCCTCAGAGAGGGAACCCGGCGTTCGAAAGCGAAGAGAAAATCAGGGACATTCTGGTCAGTTTGGGCTTACAGGACACATTCGCCTACCGACAGACCTCCGAAGAGCGGGAGGCGCGAATCTACCCGGCAAGCAGCGCACCAGCACAAAGAAATTACGTGCGCATCAAGAACCCTGCGACCCCTGACCGTAATGTGATGCGGCGAAACGCACTGGCAACTATGCTTGAGCTGATTGAGCATAATGGATCACTCGTTTCGGGACTGGCAATGTTTGAATTAGGTCCGGTTTTTCTGCCTGTTGAAGGTCAGTTGCTTCCACATGAGGCCAGAAGGCTTAGCATCGGGTTAACCGGAGAGTGGCAATCACCGTCATGGCAACCACAACGGGTTCAACCAATGGGGTTCTTTGACCTAAAAGGCATTATTGAAGGCCTGTTAGAGGGGCTCCACGTCGGGGATGTCCGTTTTGAAAGCGCGAATGAGCCGACATTCCACCCGGGGCGCTGCGCACGGGTATTAAGCGCTAACGCGTTGTTAGGGGTGATGGGCGAGATTCATCCGTTGGTGCGAGAGAATTATGATTTTCCGCTGACGCCAGTGCTCGCGGCTGAGTTTGACCTTGAAGCACTGATCAGCGCCGCTAATCTTTATTTCGAGAACAAACCGATTTTCGCCTTCCCCGCAGTATTTGAGGACATCGCTGTGATCGTGGACGAAGAGGCTTCCGCTGCCAACATTCTTGATGAGATCAATAAAGCGGGGGGCAAATTGCTCACTTCCGCTTCTCTCTTCGATATTTACCGCGACGCGAAAATCGGCGCAGGCAAAAAGAGCATGGCGTATACCCTGACGTATCAGGCCGCGGACCGCACGCTGACCGACAAGGACGCGGAAACGATCCGCAACCGCATTGTCAGGGCGCTGAAGAACAAGTTTGGCGCCGTGCTGAGGAGTGTGTAACAGGCAGAGGCGACAGGTTTGATCGCTGGTAATTTTATGCCGGCCCGCTGACGATTCTGGGCAGTTGTCTGAGCGCAGACGCTCCTTTTCGCAAGCAAACCTCCGCGGAAAGAATGGAAAACGGCCAAGTTCGAACCACAGAGTGACGTTAACCCGTGACAACTGATTCGGCGAAAAAAAAGAACCCCGACATGAATAATATCGGGGTTCTGCATTAATTAAGAACTATTGTTCCAAACAGGCGATTTCGAAGTATTTGCGCGCATGCTTACAAGCTGGGCAAGTTTGCGGCGCTTCTTCACCTTCGTGGACATAGCCACAGTTGCGACACTTCCAATAAACCTTGTGTTCGCGTTTAAAGTAAGAATTGGTTGAGACTAATTTGAACAATGCTGCATAGCGTTCGTAATGGCGCTCTTCGACCTCGGCGATTTCAGTAAAGGACTTGGCGATATCATCAAACCCTTCTTCCGCCGCAACCTCTGCGGCTTCTTTGTAGAGTTCGGTGAATTCTTCGTGTTCCCCGGCAGCGGCCGCTTCGAGGTTTTCGGAAGTGGAACCGACTGACGCCGGATAATCCGCGTCGACATGGATCATGCCGGCGCCAGCTTTCGCGATGATATGGTCAAAGAATACTTTGGCATGCTCAAGCTCGTTATCGGCAGTCTCGAGAAAAACCGCGGCGACATGCAGCAGACCTTCTTTTTCAGCTACCTCAGCGTAAAAAGAATAGCGGCTGCGCGCCTGTGATTCACCGGCATAGGAGTTAATTAAATTTTGGTAAGTTTTTGACTCTTTGAATTTCATTTCAAAATCCTTTCTTAAAGAAGATATATCAATTATAGCCACAAACTGCTACAAAAGTGCTTTTCATTGATATCTTTCAAAAACGACGCAAAGGATGCTTTATAAGATCAGACAATTGGCGACGATGCTTTGATTTAAACCTCATAGCAGTTTTTAGTACAACAAGAAGCCTTCCGGAGAAGTAAACTGTTTCAGTCAACCAGAACAGTTAAACACTCCTTTAGGCAATTTTTCGTTTCGACATATCAAAACTGAGCTTTTCTTCGGTTATAAAGCAGTCAATCTGAGTAATCAGCTTGTTTTTATCGCCGAAGCCGAAAAGGCAATTTTGGATCTGGTCTATCTGCAATCCGGTGGAGATGACCCTGCTTTTCTTGAAGAATTACGCCTCCAAAATCTAAATTACCTTAATGTTATTAAGCTTCAGGGTTTTGCCCAACGGTTCAACAGCCCCAAAATGACCCGCGCCAGTCAGTACATCATCACCCTGATCGCAAGAGAAAATGAGGAATATCAAGCCTTATGAAAGATTACTTGGCTCATTTAGTTAAACAAAACTCGTCTGCTCTGGACGGGAAAAATATCGCCAGAGAATACCTTCAAGCGCGCATCCTGGGTGCGTTGCAGAAATGTGGCGCAATGATTCCTCTTGCCTTCCATGGTGGCACCGCTCTGCGTTTCCTGTATGCCCATGGACGTTATTCAGAAGACCTTGATTTTGCCCTTGAAGGACAGGAAAAAGATTATGCGTTCCTTGATTACCTCAAGGCTGTTCAAGCTGACCTAAAGGCAGAAAGCTACCAAATTGAAGTAAAAACAAACGAAAAGAATATTGTCAACAACGCTTTTTTTGTTTTCCAGGTCTGTTGCATGAGCTTGGCTTATCACCGATGCCTTCCGAAACCTTGTCAATTAAAATCGAAGTGGATACCAACCCGCCAAAAGGCGCTGTGTGTCAAACCACAGTTGTGCGTCGTTTTGTAGTATTGCAATTACAGCATCATGATAAAGCCAGCCTCCTGGCTGGCAAACTGCATGCCATCCTGCAACGCCCTTACACAAAAGGCCGGGGCCTTTTCGACTTGCTTTGGTATCTCAGCGACCCTGCCT
>Ga0123335_1007041_pt1 | contig 12788 bp, 11 predicted proteins | sample BiotimSIPDNA_2_FD_89707 | JGI IMG/M metagenome (GOLD analysis project Ga0123335, IMG submission 89707) | Anaerobic biogas reactor microbial communites from Washington, USA - Biogas_R2 time_0 SIP DNA | ecosystem: Engineered > Bioreactor > Anaerobic > Unclassified | place: Washington, USA... | reverse complement strand
TTGAAGCCTGCGAGGTTGTCGAATATCGCAATTGACCAGGCCAACAAGGCAATCAAGATCGAAGTCCCCGAAGATCAGCTTTCGCTCTCTATCGGGAAAAAAGGACAGAATGCCCGATTGGCATCAAAGCTCATCGGCTGGAAGATCGACATTGTCAAGGATGCCAAGTCCGAAGAATCTGCCGAACCCAACTTCCAGGAACAGCTGCAAAACGCCATCAGCAACCTGGCTGAAACGCTGGGACTGGAAAGCGATCTGGCAGAGACGCTCGTCTCCAACGGATACGTCACCCCGCAAATGGTCGCGGACGCCGATCTGGACGACCTGGCGGAACTTGAAGGATTCGATTACCCAACAGCTGAGGCGATCAAGGCAGTCGCCGAGGGCACAAAAAGCTGAGGCTTGCCTCATTCCATCTGCACGCTAATGCCAACTGTAGGTTTCGCCATGTAACATCCAAACTATTTTCAACATATCGCCAGGAGGACTGATTCGATGAGTGAAAAAGTCAGAGTCTATGATTTGGCCCGAGAACTCGGGCTCACCAACAAAGAACTTATCGCATTGCTTGAGAAGGAAGGTGTTCCTGTTAAGTCTCACGCCAGCAACCTGGAAGCCGATATAGCGGATATCGTTCGGGATATTGTCATCAAGGCAAGACAGAAAAAACAAGCAAAAGCCGCCGCGCAGCAAAAGCAAAAGAGTGAATCCGAACAGCAAAAGCCCAAGGCAAAGCAACAGGATAAACAAGCCAGCGCTGCAAAACAAACAAAACCGCAGGAAGAAACACAGCCATCCTCGCCACAAAAAGAACTCCACCTCAAAACACCTATCACAGTGGGAATGCTGGCGGAAGGACTGGAGAAAAAACCAAACGAACTCATCTTCACGTTGATGTCAATGAACATCTTCGCGACGATTACGCAAATCCTAGAAGTCGAAACAGTCGAAAAGATCTGCGAGAAATTCGGTGTCAAATTCGTTCGCGAAAGACGTGAAAAAGTCCGCGAGGCAGACAAGGCGAAGGCTGACGACGCCGAAGAAACGGATTTCCCGAAGGAGGCCAGGCCACCAGTCGTATGCTTCATGGGACACGTCGACCACGGCAAAACCTCTTTGCAGGACTATATCAGGCATACGCATGTGACCTCAGGCGAATCCGGCGGAATCACCCAGCACATCGGAGCTTCCGTCGCACGAGTCGGCGACCAAACCATCACGTTCCTGGACACCCCGGGACACGAGGCGTTTACAACCATGAGGGCACGCGGCGCCAAGTCGACGGATATCGCCGTGCTCGTCGTCGCCGCTGACGACGGCGTGATGCCCCAGACCATCGAAGCGATCAACCACGCCAAGGCGGCCAACATCCCAATCGTCGTCGCCATGAACAAAATGGACTTGCCGAGCGCAGATCCTGACAAGGTACTGGTCGGACTCCAGCAGCACGGCCTGACCCCCGAAGACTGGGGCGGCGACATCGCCGTCATCCCTGTTTCCGCCCATACCGGCGAAGGGATTGACGACCTTCTGGAACGCATCCTCCTGGAAGCCGAGATGCTCGAGCTTACCGCCGCCCCGCAAGCCCCCTTCCAGGGACTGGTCATCGAGGCGCAAATGGAATCCGGCCGCGGACCAACCGCCAACGTCCTCGTACAAAACGGAACGCTCAGGCTTGGAGACTACCTCCTCTGCGGCACATGCTACGGAAAGGTCAAGGCTTTGCTCGACTACCAAGGCAAGACAGTCAAGCGCGCCCTGCCCTCCACGCCCATCATGATCCTGGGACTTTCGGGAGTTCCCGAAGCCGGAGAGCACATCACAATCTGCGCAAATGAACGCGAGGCAAGGGAAAAGGCAGCGGAAGCAGCGGAAATCCTCAAGAACGAAAGCCTGGCAGTGGTCAGGAAAACATCCCTTGAAGACATCTTCGCAACCATCGAGGAGGATGAAAAGCCGGAAATGCTCATCGTCCTCAAAACTGACGTGCGCGGATCGCTGGAAGCCATTATCGAAAACATCAACAAAATCAAGCATGACAAGATTACCGTGCGCGTCATCCACGGAGGAGTCGGAGAAGTCACCGAAAACGACGTTGTTCTAGCTGCCGCCTCCAAGGCGATCGTCATTGGTTTCCACGTACGCGTCATGCCTGGCATCAACAGGCTCGCAAAGCAAAAGGGCGTTGACATACGGCTGTACTCCGTCATCTATGAACTGCTTGAGCAGGTCGAAAGGGCGATGAAGGGGCAGCTGACGCCGGAAACCAAGGAAACGCCTCTTGGCGAAGCCGAAATCATCCAGGTCTTTGATATCTCGAAGACAGGAAAAATCTGCGGCTGCCGCGTGAAGTCAGGCGTGATGAAGATCAATGCCAAGGCGAAGGTATTCCGCGAAAAAGAACTCATCTACCTTGGACACGTCGCGTCACTCAAGCACTTCAAGGAAGATGTCAGGGAAATCCATGCCGGAAACGAATGCGGCATCAAGCTGGACAACTTCGAGGACTTCGAGGTCGGAGACCGGCTCGAACTCTTCAACGTCGTCACGATTGATCCATTCGCAAACCACTAATTTACTCATCAACGAGTACGTCAAGACAATATGTCCAACACTAGAATCACACGAGTCAACGAACTGCTCCGCAGAGAGCTGGGCAACGTTTTCCAGATGCTCGTCTGCCCCGAAGCCGAAACGCTCGTCACCGTCACGGGAGTCGATACTGCTCCCAATCTCAGGAACGCAACCGTGTACGTTTCAGTCTATGGCGACGAGTCAGCCGGGGAGCGGATCCTCCAGCTCATCATCAAGAAGCGTTCCGCAATCCAAGCGACGCTCGCGTCAAAGGTCATCCTCAAGTACACCCCAATCCTGCATTTCAAGCTCGACCAGACTGCCGCCAAGGCAGATCGGGTGATGTCAATCATCAGTGAACTCGGCTTTGATAACGAACCGAACAAGGGCAAGGACAAGGCTTGACTTCGATAACGCAATGAGGCAACCACCAAACAAGATTGACGGAATACTCGTCGTGGACAAGCCCATGGACTGGACTAGCCACGACGTGGTCAATTGCGTCAAGAGACGCTTCAACCTCAACAAGGTCGGGCACTGCGGAACGCTCGACCCCATCGCAACCGGCTTGCTCGTCATCCTGATGGGAAAGGCGACAAAGCTACAGGATCATCTGATGGGCCAGGACAAGACATACCTGGCAACCATGAGGCTGGGAACTGAAACCGATAGCGAAGATAGGACAGGAAACATCATCGCAACGGCGACCTTTGACACCATCACAGAACAGCAAATCTACGATACGGCTAAAACGTTCCTCGGCATCCAGGAACAAGTCCCGCCAATGGTCTCAGCCATCAAGCAAAACGGACAACCGCTCTACAAGCTGGCAAGAAAGGGGCAAACCGTCGAACGAAAGCCACGTGAAATAACGATTTCCTCATTTGAAATCAACATCATCGAATTGCCGGACGTAATCTTTACCCTCAAGTGTTCAAAGGGAACATACGTCAGGACAATCTGTGCGGATTTCGGACGCAAGCTTGGCTGTGGAGCCATGATGGCGGAACTGAGGCGAACCGGATCAGGCGATTTCACCCTGCAAAACGCCGTTGACATCGAACAAATCAAGTCCTGGGAACTCCCGGAACTCCAGCAAAACCTGCTTCCAATCGAGTCCATTGCGCTATGATCGTCAACTTCCCATCAGAACTCCCTACAGGAAACTGGGTAGTCTCGCTGGGAGTATTCGACGGCGTCCACATCGGACACCAAGAAATCTTCAGGCAACTCACGCGACTCGCCCAAGAGCACGACGCGCAACCCGCTGCCCTCTTCTTCTCGCCCCACCCAAAGGCAATCGTCTCACCAGGTTCAGAACCCAAGGCAATCTGCACGCCACAACACAACATCCAGCTCCTGAACCAGGCGAAAATCCACAACCTTATCCAATTCCCATTCACCGAAGAACTGGCAAAACTCAATCCCAGCCAATTCATCGAAACATATTTCTGGAAGGCAAAGGCGACGTTCAAGGCTTTCTGCGTAGGACAAAACTGGCGCTTCGGATACAAGAATTCAGGAACTCCGCAGACACTTCAGGAAATCTGCTCTCCCCATGGCATCCAAACCACCATTGTTCCCAGCGTCCTCTTGGATGGACAGCCCGTCTCATCGACAAGGGTTCGCAACGCCATCGCTGAAGGAAACATGACCTTGGCAGCGAGATTGCTTGGACGACCATTTGACATCCTGGGCACTGTCGCCCACGGGCATCGCGTTGGCTCCACCCTCCTCGACTATCCAACGGCAAACCTCAATGTCAACAACAGAATCCTCCCGCCTTTCGGAGTCTACGCAGCACGAGGAAAACTCAACGGAGACAGATCGCTGGACGGAATCGCATACGTGGGCGATGCACCAACGATCAGGGATGACAAAAAACCGGAAATCATCGTCGAACTCCACCTCTTTGATTTCAACGAGGACATCTACGGCCAGGAACTCGCCATCCAATTCATCGAACACATCAGGCCTTCGAGAAAATTCAACTCTCCGCAGGAACTGCAAGCCCAAATCCAGGCGGACATCAAAAAGGCAAGGCAACTCCTGACCACAACCTGAGCCTAGTCTACCAGCATTCAGCATTCTGCATTCATAATTCTTCTCAGTTCAATCAGGCTCTCGATGCTGGATTCCCCACGAATTTCCAAGTACAACGGGACATGATTGAGTTGTCCGCACCGCCAAGCCATCAGGAATGAACTCAATGAAATATACTGCCCGTAGAGTTCCTTCAATGGACTGTGGTTGGCGGTCTTCCCATTAGGCAGCAAAGCAACCTGGTGAAGATGGCATCCCGTCAACATGCCACCCATCTCCGCGTACCATTCGCTTAAGTTGAATCGACTGGCAAACCATCCGTTGTTGCGTGCGTGTCCGATATCGAGAAGAAAGCCAATTTTGTCATACGCAAGAACCTCACGAAGGGACTCGATCCAACTGACGCATTCCTCAGGCATATAGCCATAACCGCGCATCGAATCAATCTTCTCGTCGCGACGCAAATGCATGTTCTCGACGCTGATCGTAATTCCTGCCTCGACCAAGGGACTCAAGCAGGCACTCGTGGCCTCCAGAAGACGACTGCGATACTCGCCCAGCATCTTTCCGATGGGATGGGTGCTGGGCACATGAAGCGTTGCGGCATCGCAACCTAGGGTCACCGCCAATCTTGACGCTTCCAACAACTGGGATTCACCTGAAAAGCCCGTCAACGATTCGTCAGGAGATATCACCGGAAGATGTAGCGACAGGTTTTTTCCGCCTGCGTTTCGCCAGTTTTCCAGTGGCTTTGCCAGTTGATCAGCCATCAAGACCAACCCGTCGCCATACCTCAATTCGATGCACGGCACATGGAGTTCGGTCGCTCTCACGATGTCTTCCAGTGGATTGCCAGAAATGGAAATGCCCAAATGATCCAGGAACCCCTGCCTGATTTCAAGCGGCCACCCTGTCGGAGTCGCCAACGGGCACGTGATATCTCGGCGTTTCCACTTGTTGTCAATCCATTCCATGATGACCAATGCTGGCGGTCCTCCGATGGCTTTGTCAGGATCGAGTCCTCGGATCACCTGATAGTGCTTGTCTGAGTAGTCTTGGTGCTTGTGTCCGCAGACCAGGCACGAAATGACACCGTCGATGACGAACTCGTCAAGCCAGACCTGTTCATCTACAGTCATTGTCGTCAAGGGGCAATGTGCCACCGCCAGCAAATCCTTGGCGTTAGACGCGGCAACCTTTCGCAGGAAATCCTTGCTTTCCTCGGTCAGTTTTTGCCTGGCATTGTCCAGTACGATAACATTTCCACATCGCATGTTTGGGTTGAGCAATGCCGCAACATCGCTTCTGCAGTGGGGCGTCCTTCTCTCCGCGTTGCCGGGGGCATTAAGAAACGGGATGCCCGTCTCGGCCATCTTCGAAACAAGCCTTTTGGCGGCACCAAGGGTGCCCAGGCTCGTCATATCGCCCGCGCCAAGCAGCAAGTCAACATCTTGACGTGCCGCCTCGGCCAAAGCCCAGTCAAATACACACTCCTTGACCGTATCTTCGCGCTCAGGCAAATGCATGTCAGCAAAGACGGCAACTTTCCTTACGTTTTCGTCCATCTTATTCGTCCTTGAGAATGTCAATCCAGGGCGGACAGGATTTCGGCATATTCACGGAGTTCGCGATCGCCAAACGCTTCGAAGTAGGTACCGTCCATGAACACCGCAAACGTGGTCACACTGCGAATCCCAAGGGAGGCATACGCATTGATGTCACGTTCCACCAACTTGCGGTCAAACCAGGCAGGACGCTTCGCGGGCTTCTTCCAGCCACTTGCCCAGGAACTGTCAAGCCAATATTCCAATACATGTGCGCGCTCCGCATCGAAAACCTTAAGATGGTCGTGCAGTTGACGCCAGCAAGCACGGTTGATCGAGCAATCTGGATCGTTGATGGCATGCCGATAACAGCGATGCATCGGGGCAAACTCCAGGATCACATTTGGGGCGGGCTTGACCGTCTCAGCTGCCTCCAACGCATCGGAATAAGCGATAAAGCCAACCTGTGCCTTGGGATCCGTCGCCGCCAAATCACGGGCAATTGCGTTGACGGCAAGCAAGCTCTGATCCGTCGAACTCAACTTTGAGCATGTTTCACAGTGGCACCACGCGCCGCGACGATCCTCGCCCCAGTAGAAATGACGATGGTTCGTGGGAGACAGGCGACGCCCCAAGGCTCCGCCATTGCGACCAACCAACGGCAACGCGCTCCCGGAACACCAATTCCCGCTCTCAACACGCATGCCGCCATGCCATGAATACGGAAAATACTCGGGATGCTCGGCAAACAACGAACGGGGCAACAATTCGTGAGGAGCATGGCACTCGTACTCGATGTCAATCCCAGATGCCAAAGCCTCGGCACGGAAACTTTCCTCCGAAAAACGCCCCAGCTTTTCCAGAACGTTATGGCCAGCACCGCCACCAGAATGAATCCCCAACGTGTTCAAGCCCAATTCCGCACATTTGCCAATCCAATCAACTCCTTCGAAATCCTCTGGAGTGACGACAACCCCTTTCCTGAACATCAGACGCTTCTCCTGCTCAACAAATGACAACGAACTACAATTCTTACACGCCTCGCCAGTGGCAACACGCGACTTCTCCCTTATATTATACCTCATTCAATCACCTTCGCAACGAAAGCCACTAGATTTATGACGCCTGAACCAAGACATCCAGAAGCTCATTCAAAAACTTCCACGACAAACCTGAACTTCAAAGCCTTCGTATCTGACGATGGCTGGCAGGGACTCGTGAACAATGACTGGGAGGACATCCTTGATATCAAAAGCATCGATGAATGGATGGCAAGGCAAGACCAGGAATCCCTTAAGGACGTACCTTGCAGGATTATCCTCAAGGCAAGCACGAAAGGCGGAATCGTCTATACAAAGTACATGAGGGCTCAAAATGATGGAGTCATCAAAAAACGCGAGATTTTCCCGAAGATCAAGTGGACATTGAGTCCATCCAGGGCGTTGAGAATCCTCAACACAACAGCAAAGATGATCTCCCTCGGACACCTTGCGCCAACCCCAGTCCTCGCTGCAAGGAAAAGAATGAAATTCGGATATCCCCACGAAATCTTCATCGCAGAAGAAGTCGCACTCGATACCGCGGAAGACATCTTCTACAAGGCAAGCGACAACCAAAAGCTCGAATTGATGGAATTCTGCGGAAAAACACTTGCCAAGCTCCATCGGGATGGATTCATACATGGGGACTATCTGCCTAGAAACATCTGCCCCGATGCAAAGCGCAATGCGATGGTCTACCTTGACAATGACAGGACGAAGTTCCATCGAATCAACATGCCGTTCTTCCTCAAACGGCGAAACCTTGCCCAATTCTCTTTCAACCTCTACCTCCTCGCCGAAAATCCAGCCGAAAATTGCGTCAAATCATTGGTGCTTGCCTACGGAGACGAACTCGGCTGGAAGCAAGCGAAAGTCGATGGGGAAACGAATACCATCCTGAGGCAGGTGGCAAAACGATGGGAAAAGACAAAATTCGCGGAACTGAAACGCAAGCACCTGGCGGAGAACCGATAATTCAGGCGGGCACGTCTTTGCACGTGAGTTGAATAAACAAGGAGAGTACAAAACATGCTGTGTGACATTTGCCAGAAAAACCAAGCCATTATCAATCTTAGCGACTTCGGAATCCCAGGTGGAGAAGGACTGAATATCTGCATGGATTGCATGATGGAGCAAAACAGGGAATTCCTGGAAAAATACCCTCAAATGGCAGAAATGACCAGGAAATTCATGGAGGCCGCCATCAACTGCAATGCATTTGACGCGCTCCCAATCCCCGCGGAAATAAAAAAACTCTCGGGATCGAGCAACAACACAATACAAACATGCTCGGGATGCAACAAGTACTTCACGGAAATCGCGGGAATCAAGACCATCTCATGCCCCCAGTGCATCGTCGATTTCAAGGAAAACCTCCTCGCGGCACTCACGCCCGAAGACACGGAACTCTGGAATGACATCGACATGCAGAAGGACGGAACCGACTCCTTCAGGCTGATGCCGCTAAACAACGGCTTCAAACCTGATGAATACAATGCCTACATCCAAGATGTGCAAAATGAAGTCGAAAGACTCAAAAAAGAACTGGAAGCCGCAGTACAAGTCGAAAACTACGACAGGGCGGCGAGAATTCGCGACCTGATCGCAGAATTCAACTTTGACATGGAGATGGACAATGAATAGTGACAACGATCAAAGACAGGACTCCAAAAAAGGAACCCTCCTTTCGCTGCTGACCAACACATTGCCGCCCAGCCTCCCTAACGCAGATACCCTACAGCCACACGTCATACTCTCGTCATCGGTCATCCTCTCACGAAACTTCATCAATTTCGAACTCCCATCAAACAAGAACTTCTACAAAAACGCAAACGACGAGAAAACACGGAAAATCGCCAGGCAGATCAGAGACGAATTCCTGGGCGAAAATGCGGCAAAAAGGCACCTGAGGACATCTGTTCCCAAAAAGCAATTGCAGGCACTCAGGGCGAGAGGCGACCTCATCCCGGAATTCCTAGATCAATCCAGCCTCGATCGAAGCGACCAAGACGCCGTCATCCTAGATGACGAAACCCTTTCATTCCTCATCAACGTCAACAACCATGTCGATATCATCGCACAGCGAAACAACGCACCGGCAAGGGAAATCCTCGAGAACCTCATCACGCAGCTAAGCAAGACAAAACTGGAAAAGTTCTCGCTTTACGACGACGACCTCGGCTACGTCACGACCAACTGGGATCAGCTCGGAAACGGCCTGAAAATGATGGTCAGGCTCCATACACCCGCACTCTGCATCAAACGCAGGACCAACCAAATCCTGAAAGCCGCAGATACATTCGACCTGACTTTTGACGTGATAGCAGAGGAACGAGAACCAGTCGCCAATACGCTAACCTGTGTCAAAACCAGAAACGGACGCTCAAAACATCCCAGGCAACTGGCGGAAAGGCTCGATTCCTTCGCGAAAAAACTCGTGCACCACGAAATCGAAACAAGGCGAGTTCTCCTCAATGCCCCGGGACAAAGCGAACTGAAAGACTACATCGGACGAGCCAAAGGCGTTATCAAATACGCATACAAAATGGACAGGGAAGAAGCCCTGCACCTCGCCTCGACAATGTGGTTCGCATCAGAAATCGGATTCGCCCCACACGAAGCCAGAAAAGAAGCCTTCACCATCATCGCAAGAGGAGCAAACCACGACCTGGCAGAAGAGCAAACACAAACCTGGATGCCTTCGTCAAGACCAGCCGAAAAGGATGCCGTCGCACGAGCAGCGTGGGTCAAAAAACTACTCGGAAAATTCTGTTGAAAAGACGTATCAAAATCACCATACATTGCCTCCCATGACCAGACTAGAAGAAATCAATCGCCGCAGGACCTTCGCGATCATCTCGCATCCTGACGCAGGCAAGACGACCCTAACAGAAAAGCTCCTCCTCTACGGCGGCGCCCTTCAATTGGCAGGTTCGGTCAGAGCCAAGAAAAACCAAAGGAACACAACATCCGACTGGATGGAAATCGAAAAGGAAAGAGGTATTTCCATCACCTCGACAGTCCTCCAATTCGAATACGAAGGTTACGTCATCAACCTACTTGACACACCAGGGCACCGGGACTTCTCGGAAGATACCTACAGGGTGCTCACGGCCGTCGATTCGGTCATCATGGTCATCGACGCCAGCAAGGGTATCGAAGAGCGAACAAAGAAACTCTTTGAAATCTGCAAAATGCGCGGCATCCCGATCTTCACGTTCATGAACAAGATGGACCGTCCAGCCATCGGCCCGCTCGATCTTTTGGATGAACTGGAGAAAGTCCTCGGAATCGGAACGTTCCCCGTCACCTGGCCGCTTGGAGACGGACCAGATTTCAAAGGTGTCTTCGATAGGCTGGACAAGTCGCTCCACGTCTTCACCAACCTTGGAAAAGGTTCAGCCAAGGCAGCCGAAACTCTCACCGGTACTGATGATCCGAAATTGACCTCGCTGATGCATCCCGACCTTCTAGCAGAATGGCTTGAGCAGATCGAACTCCTCTCGCTGGCAGGAGAGGACTTTGATATCCAACGGGTCATTTCAGGAGAACTCACACCCGTTTTCTTCGGCTCTGCAATCAACAACTTCGGTGTCCAGCTCCTGCTCAACTACTTCGTCAAGTACGCACCACCACCTGCGCCAAGGAAATCGTCACTCGGACTCATACCCGTTGAAAACGAGGATTTCTCAGCCTTTGTCTTCAAGATCCAAGCCAACATGGATCCCAACCACCGGGATTCGCTCTCCTTTATGAGAGTCTGCTCGGGAACGTTCGAGAAGGACATGACGGTCCCAAACCCAAGAGGCGGAAAGCCATTGAGGCTCTCATACCCGCAAAAACTCTTCGGGCAAGACCGTGAGACCGTTGACGTCGCATACCCGGGAGACATCGTCGGACTCGTCTCCCATGGAAACTTCAGAATCGGCGATACGCTCACCAATGTCCCTAATCTCGTCTTCAATGAAATCCCAAGATTCCCGCCTGAAGTCTTCTGCTACCTGCACAACTCGGCACCATCAAAATTCAAGCAGTTCAGGGATGGACTCGAACAGCTCCTCAACGAAGGTGTCATTCAGTTCTTCCAAATGGCTGGGACAGTACAGAAAACAGTCCTGCTCGGAGCCGTTGGACAACTCCAGTTCGATGTCGTAAAACACAGGCTTGAAACAGAATACACGGCCGAATGCAGGCTCGAAGACTCCCCATTCACCCAAGTCAGATGGCTCCCCCTCAATAGCTCGGCGGACGACTTCAAAGGAATGTACCTGGGATCAAATGTCAGATTGGCAACAGACAATGACGACCAGCTCGTCATCCTGTTCCCAGACGAATGGTCCGTCGATTACTTCGCAGAAAAAAATCCCGATATCAAGCTGATCAAGCATTCTCCACTGCAAGGCGACACAATCTAACGTGGAACCCAACAACATGGAATACGACCTCTCATTCGGCCCAGCCCCTAAACTGAACTTCCCGGACGACGCGTGGAATTGGTTCATTGACGCATGCAAGGATCTTGACATCCCTGTCAACGACAACAAGAAAACCATCCTCCAGAACCTCTATTCACATCTCGTGCACGTCAACGAATCCCTAAACTTGACGCGTATCACAGACCCGATGGGATACCTTAAATTCCATGTCTTCGACTCACTGACAGTGCTCAACCTCATTCAGGCATATACCAAATCAGGCGAAGACGTCCTGGACTTGGGATCCGGTGGTGGATACCCAGGCCTTCCCTTGATGACCTGGCTCCCGGATCGAAAATGGACGCTCGTTGACAGCAGACCAAAAAAGGTCGAATTCCTAAAGCAAACGATCCTCCTGACGCCAGCGGCAAATAATGCGACCGCAATGGCTTTCAGAGGCAGGGAAGCAGCCTCGCAAGCTCCAGGACTATACAGGAAATGCAAGCTCGTAACGGCAAGAGCCGTCGGAAAGGCAGCCGAGATTCTCCCAGACGCCGCCGAACTCCTTGACATTGACGGCCTTCTTCTCCTGCTCAAAGGACCGGCCTACCCTGTCAAGGAACGAGACGACTTCCTCGACGCCATGCCAAAATTCGGCTTTGAATTGATGGAAGAGCACAGATTGGTCCTTGACGACGACGATCCCGAACGATGGATCGTCATCGCCATACGCACAAATCCTCCTGCTTCCGAACGCAAAAAGCCAAAGTCCCGCTTCAAGTCCCCGCGCAAACCAAAGCGACAACCCTAAAAAAGCAGTTATTCCACAACGATACGCACGGCGTGACCGACCCGCCCTGAATTATGAATTATGAATTATGAATGCAGAATGACCCCGTCCGACCAGTCAGACTAGGGACTTGCCGTTTTTAGCCTCTTGACGAGTGACTTCGCTCGAATACGAGCACCCCGGGTACCTGTACCTAAAACCGTTTTGTTCTGTTGCAGGCCAAAATTGTCCGACCCGTCCGACACGTCCGACCCCGTCCGACACGTCCGACACGTCCGACCCGTCCGACACGTCCGACACGTCCGACCCGTCCGACCCCGCCGGCCCCGCCCGCCCCGCCCGACACGTCCGGCACGTCCGACACGAGCGACAAGTCCGGCGC
>Ga0123335_1007037_pt1 | contig 12789 bp, 14 predicted proteins | sample BiotimSIPDNA_2_FD_89707 | JGI IMG/M metagenome (GOLD analysis project Ga0123335, IMG submission 89707) | Anaerobic biogas reactor microbial communites from Washington, USA - Biogas_R2 time_0 SIP DNA | ecosystem: Engineered > Bioreactor > Anaerobic > Unclassified | place: Washington, USA... | reverse complement strand
CCAACGTCACCATGAAGCAGGAGAACAACCTCTACCAGGGCACCTTCGATGACATCGGCGCCGGTCAGCAGATCGCCGCTTCGATGTACGACCGTGGTGTGGACGTCATCTTCGCCGCAGCCGGTGGTGTGGGCGTAGGCGTCATCAACGAGGCCAAGAACCGTGCCGCAGCCGGCAAGAAGGTCTGGGTCATCGGCGTCGACGTCGACCAGTACAACGAAGGGGTGATGCCGAACGGTAGTTCGATCATCCTCACCAGTGCGATGAAGTACCTCGACCGTGCCTCCTACGACATGATCGAGAACGAGCTCAATGGACGCTTCCCCGGCGGTTCGATCCTCCACCTTGACTCCCGCAACGACGGGGTGGGTATCCCGGTTGAGAACCCCAACCTGGACAAGAGCGTCACCGATCTGGTGGCACAAGCCTTCGCCCAGATGAAGAGCGGGGCCATCAAGGTCGCGGACACGGGTGATGGACTGTTCAAGTAACAGCTAGAAGCACTCTTTGTGAGGGGCCACCTCCTTGTGCGGTGGCCCTTCTGCAAATTATCATGGTCCCTAAGGAGCCTGTTGATGAACTACGTGATCGAGATGCTGAACATCCGCAAGGAGTTCCCCGGGATTGTCGCCAATGATGACATCACCCTCCAAGTACGGGAGGGGGAGATCCACGCCATCCTTGGCGAGAATGGTGCGGGCAAATCCACCCTCATGTCGATTCTCTTCGGCCTCTATCACGCCGACAAGGGGACGATCAAGGTACGGGGCCATGAAGTGCACATCCATAACCCGAACGACGCCAACGACCTGGGCATCGGGATGGTCCACCAGCACTTCCAGCTGGTACAGAACTTCACCGTCACCGAGAACATCATCCTCGGCAAGGAGGGGAGTTTCTTCCTTGACCGCAAGAGCGCCTCAAAGCGCATCGCCGCCCTCTCGGCACAATACGGACTGAACATCGACCCCGATATGGTCATCGAGGACATCAGCGTGGGGATGCAGCAGCGCGTCGAGATTTTGAAGATGCTCTACCGCGACGCCAACATCCTGATCTTCGACGAGCCGACGGCGGTCCTCACCCCCCAGGAGATCGAGGATCTCATCCAGATCATGCGCAACCTCGTCAACGAGGGGAAGTCGATCATCCTCATCACCCACAAGCTCGCCGAGATCAAGGAGGTCGCCGACCGCTGTACGGTCATCCGCCGCGGCAAGCTCATCGGTGTCGTCGATGTCGCCGACACCTCGGTGGCCACGATGGCCTCGATGATGGTCGGTCGGCCGGTGAGCTTCAAGGTCGATAAGAAGGCGGCCCAACCGGGGCGGGTGATCCTCGAGGTACACGACCTCAATGTATTGAACAACAAGCGCCTCCTGGGGGTGAAGAACTTCTCCCTCACCGTCAGGGCGGGGGAGATCGTCGGGATCGCCGGCGTCGACGGCAATGGACAGAGTGAGCTCATCGAGGCGATCACCGGACTGAGGAACATTGAGAGTGGGTCGGTCATCATCGAGGGCAATGACATCACCCATGCCGATGTGCGGCGGCGCAACGAGATGGGGATTGGACATATTCCCGAGGACCGGCAGAAGCGGGGTCTGGTCATGCCAGCCCGGGTCTTTGAGAATGTGGCCATCAAGGAGTATTACCACCCGCCGTTCAGCAAGCGGGGGATCCTCGACGCCGACTACTTGGCCGAGTACGCCCAGACGGTCGTCGAGCGCTTCGATGTGAGAAGCGGTGAGGGCATCTACTCCTTGGCGGGAAAACTCAGCGGCGGCAACCAGCAGAAGCTCATCGTCGCTCGTGAGATCACCGGTACCAGTGAGCTCCTGATCGCCGTCCAACCGACCAGGGGACTGGACGTCGGGGCCATCGAGTACATCCACAGCCAGCTCGTCGCCCACCGCGACAAGGGGTATGCCGTCCTGCTTGTCTCCTTTGAGCTTGATGAGATCTTCAACCTCTCCGATCGGATCGCCGTCATGTTCAGCGGGGAGTTGGTCAACGTCGTCAAGACGGGAGAGACGAACGAGGATGAGGTCGGCCTCATGATGGCCGGCATCACCGGAAAGGAGGCAGGACGATGAAAAAGACCAAGTACCGTTCCCAATCAGGCAACGCGTTCCTCGTTGCCGTCAGTGCGGTGATCCTCGGCCTCATCGGCGGTGCCGTCCTGATGGCTGCGATCGGATCCAACCCCTTCATGGGCTTCTACTACCTCTTCCGCGGTGGTCTCATGAACATCGAGCGAATCGGCAACACGCTGGCGACTGCCACGACCTTGATGCTCGTCGGCCTCTCGGTCGCCTTCGCCTTCAAGACCGGGCTCTTCAACATCGGAGCGAGCGGGCAGATGCTCATCGGTGGCCTCTGCGCGACGTTGGTCGCCCACAAGGTGTTCCTCCCCCGGCCGCTCTTTCTGGTGGTGCTGGTCGCCAGCGCCCTCATCGGTGGGGCGCTGTGGGGGGTGATCCCCGGCTTCCTGAAAGCCCGGTTCAACGTCCACGAGGTTGTGGCGACGATCATGATGAACTGGATCGCCTACTGGTCGATCTACTACTTTGTCCCCGCCTACCTCAAGGGACCGTCGCTTGAGACGGAGAGCGCCTCCATCGCCATCAGCCAGTCGCTCAGGGCGCCCTGGTTGACCAAGCTCTTCAACGGCTCGTACATCAACTATGGCTTCTTCATCGCCATCGTTTGCGTCATCATCATCCGCTTTGTGTTGGACAAGACGACCCTCGGCTTTGGGCTGAAGGCGGTGGGATCCAACCGCTGGTGCGCCGAGTACGCCGGGATCAAGGTCAACCGCAACGTGGTCATCTCGATGATGATCGCCGGCGGCCTGGCCGGCCTCGCCGGCTTGACCTTCTACACCGGCTATTCGCGCAACATGCAGATCGGGGTCATGCCCGCCCAAGGCTTCGACGGCATCGCCGTCGCCCTCCTTGGGGCTTCCAACCCGTTGGGTGTGCTCTTCAGCTCGCTCTTCTTCGGAATCCTGCAGTCGGGCAAGGGGTTCATGAACGCGATGACCTCCGTTCCCCCGGAGATCGCCGACTCGATCATCGCCGTCATCATTTACTTTACCGCGACCAGCGTGCTCTTCCAGCGCTTCTGGGATCGGATCGCCCGTCGTCGTGGTTCCCGTCGTGCTGACCAACGTGAGGAGGAGTAGCATATGTGGTCGACCCTCAGTAGTATTTTCCCCTATGCCATCGCCTATACGATTCCCCTCTTGATCACCGCCCTCGGTGGTCTCTACTCGGAGCGCAGCGGCGTGACCAACCTCGGCCTTGAAGGCTTGATGCTCGTCGGGTACTTCGCCTGTGCCATCACCATCCGCCTCCTGCAGGACACGATGGCCCACTCGGTGTGGCTGCTCACCCTCGGCCTCGTGGCCAGCGTCGTCGCCGGCGCGCTCTTCAGCGTGCTGCATGCCTTCGCATCGATCAACTTGCAGGCGGACCAGGTCATCAGTGGAACGGCGATCAACATGCTCGCCGGAGCGCTCACCGTCTACCTCGCCCGCCTGATCAGCGGCAGTGGGAACGTGCGCATCCGCATGGGCATCATCCGCAAGAATATCCCGTTCCTCTCCAAGATCCCGATCATCGGCCCGCTTCTCTTCACCCAGACCTACTGGACCACCTGGGTGGTGCTTGCCATCTGGGCGCTCTCCTGGCTCTTGCTCTACAAGACCAGCTTCGGCCTGCGCCTCCGGGCGTGTGGCGAACACCCCTCCGCCGTCGCGTCCGCCGGGGTGAACGTGCACCGGATGCGCTACTTCGGCGTGGTCATGAGCGGGGCGCTGGCAGGCCTCGGAGGTGGGGTGATCCTGATCACCTACAGCGGTGAGTTCCATGGCACCGTCGCGGGCCTCGGCTTCCTCTCCATCGCCGCCTTGATCTTCGGACAGTGGAAGCCGCTGGGAATCCTTGGGGCGACCTTCTTCTTCGGCAGCGCCACCACCATCGCCAACGTCAGCCAGGTCATCCCCTCGCTCTCGGTGGTGCCACCGGTCATCTTCAAGATCTTTCCCTACGTCGCGACGCTGGCGGCGCTGGTCCTCTTCTCCAAGAAGTCAGCCGCCCCGAAGGCCAGCGGTCAACCGTTCTGATTGTTGTTGGAGGATACTATGGATCGACTACTCGATAAGATGCAGGATGCTGCAATGTTCATCACCAGCCGCATCGGAAGCGAACCGATTGAGATCGGGATGGTCTTGGGCAGCGGTCTCGGCGACCTTGCCGAAGAGCTCAGCGACAGCGTAGCCATCTCGTACAAGGATATCCCGCACTTCCCCGTCTCCACCGTCTTCGGTCACAAAGGCCGGCTGGTCGTCGGTACGCTGGAGGGGAAGCGGGTGCTCTGCATGCAGGGCCGGTTCCACTACTACGAAGGGTACGGGATGGATCAGGTGGTCTTCCCCATCCAGGTGATGCATGCCCTTGGCATCACGCAGCTCTTGGTGACCAATGCGGCCGGCGGGGTGAACACCACCTTCCGCAGTGGGGATCTGATGCTCATCACCGACCACATCCGCCTGATCGCCGACAACCCGATGCGCGGGCCGAACTATGAGAGTCTCGGTGAGCGCTTCTTCGACATGTCCAATGCCTACGATGAGGAGCTCAGCGACCTCGCCCGGAGGGAGGCGAGGAATCTGGGAATGGAGCTGCAGGAAGGAATCTATATGTTCTTCGCCGGCCCCTCCTTCGAGACGCCGGCGGAAGTGCGCGCCGCCCGGATCCTCGGCGCCGATGCCGTGGGCATGTCCACCGTCCCCGAGGCGATCGCGGCGAGCCACCTGCAGATGAAGACGCTGGGCATCAGCTGCATCACCAACATGGCCGCCGGTATCTTGGCGCAAAAGCTGACCCACAGTGAGGTGATGGAGACGGGAGAGCGCGTCAAGGAGCGCTTCACCGCCCTGGTGCGCGCCATCACACGCAACTGGCCGGTATGAACGAGCAGGCGCGGACCCTGATCGAAACCCTCGCCCTGACGAGGCTGGACGGGGAGGGTGGATTCTTTCGTCGATTCCATACCTTCTACAGCGAAAGCCACCAGGAGAGCGGCTCGACGATCCTCTACCTCATGACCCACCGTGACTTCAGTCGCATGCACCGCCTCAAGAGCGACGAGGTGTGGGTCTTCCTCGACGGCTCCCCGATGGAGATGCTGACGTTGGACAGCGATGGGTCGCACGCCCTCACCACCCTCGGCAGGGCCAGCGACGGCAGGTGCCCGATCGCGACGGTCAAGGCGGGGCAGTGGCAGGCCAGCCGCCCCATCGAGGCAGAAGGGTGGTCGCTCTGTGCCGCCACGATGGTCCCCGCCTGGGATGAGGCGACCTTCACCCTCGCCGCTGAGGAGGACCTTGCCCCCTATGTGACCTGTCCCCACCTGTCGCGTTTCATCGGAGGAGGGCGATGAAGACCATCCTTGTCAGCGGAGGGTCGAGCACGCTCGGCTCGGCGATCTGCCGCCACTTCATCGCGCGCGGCGATCGCGTCCTCTGTGCCTACCATATGAGTGGTGACCAGGCCCGTCGCTTATCTGAGGAGCTGGGCCCCCGGCTGCGTCCCCTCGCCCTCGATCTCCAGGACCCCGACTCGGTGAGAAGGGCAGTGGAAAGCATCGAGACGTTGGATGTCCTGGTGAACAACAGCGGGATTCTCAGCGAGACAGCGCTCGGGGAGCTCCCGCTTGAAGAGTGGAGACGGATTTTTGCCGTCAACGTCGAGGGGATGGTGCTGCTCAGCCAAGCCTGCATCCCGCTCCTTCGATCATCAAGCGGAGCGATCGTCAACATCGCCAGCATCAATGCACTCCATCCGGGCTTTGGAAAGACCGTCCACTACGATGCCTCCAAGGGGGCGGTCGTCTCCTTCACCCAGTCCCTGGCCGCCGAACTTGCCCCGGCTGTCCGGGTCAACGCCGTCGCCCCGGGCCTCCTGGCCGCCCCCCACCTTGACACTACCCACCCCTTGCGGCGACGCTATGAGGAGCGGGCGCTGCTCAGGTCGTTGGTAGAACCAGATGAAGTGGCCAAAGCGGTCGCCCTCCTCTGTGATTGTAGTGCCATGACAGGTCAGACAATCGTCGTCGATGGTGGATACCTAGCGGGGTAGTGATGAAGATTCTCTGTATAAGCGATGCGACCGATCCCTTGGTCTACTCCGAGAACATCGTGAGCCGATACGGTGATGTCGATCTGATCATCGCCGCAGGGGACCTGAATCTCAAGTACTACGAGTTCATCATCTCCAGCCTCAACAAGCCACTCTTCTTCGTCTTCGGCAACCACAACCTCGAGCACATCGGCCACTTCATCAAGAATGATTCCTCCTCCTATAGCCCGCTCGGGGGAACGGAGCATTTCCAGTTCCCCTGCGGTGGGGAGTTCATCGACGGCAAGGTCATCCGCGACCGCAAGAGCGGCCTCATCATCGCAGGACTCGGCGGCTCGAAGCGGTACAACAACGGCTCTCATCAGTTCACCGAGCGCCAGATGTTCGCCCGGATGCTGAAGATGGTCCCCCGCCTCCTCTTCAACCGGATCTTCCACGGCCGCTACCTCGACATCCTCGTCACCCACGCAGCCCCGTTGGGCATCGGGGACGACACCGACCTCTGCCACCACGGCTTCTCCACCTTCCTGACCTTCATGGAGCGCTTTCGGCCCAAGTACCTGCTCCACGGCCATATCCACCTGGTGGACATGAACGCCAACCGTCACCATATGTACAAACAAACCCAGATCATCAACATCTACAGCAGCTACATCCTTGAAGATGAAACGCTCGGCAGGGGGGCAGGCCATGTCACGTAATCTCTCTACCCAGACCAACGAGGACTTTGAGAAGGCGAAGACGCGCGGGAGGATCCAGTCGGTGCTCTCCACCTTGGCGTGGAAGAACAGCGACCTGCTCAGCTTCTACGCCGTCACCGACCTCATCAAGCCCCGCAATGAGACCTACCGGGGGATGCGGACCATCCCCATCTCCCAAATCATCGGCAGCGAAGGGCGCTACCAGGACTTCAGCCAGGCGTTCTACCCCAAGAAGGAGCTGTTGCGCTCCCGCTGGCGTTCCATCGACGGGGCGGTGAAGCAGTACATCATCCTGCCACCGATCTCCGTCTACAAGGTGGGCCAGTGGTACTTTGTCCGTGACGGCAACCACCGGGTCTCGGTGGCGAAGGCCCAGGGGGTCGAGTTCATCGATGCCGAGGTGGTCGAGCTGGACAGCGAGATCCCCCTCGAGGCAGGTCTGACGATGAAGCAGCTGCGTCGGCGGGTCACCCACTATGAGCGCAAGCGCTTCATCGAGCAGTACTCGCCCACATACCTGCCGATGGACCAGATCGTCTTCTCCTCCCCCGGCTCCTACGCGGAGCTGGTCCACCACATCCAGGTGCACAAGTACTACATCAACCAAGGCAAGAGCGAGACGCTGAGCTTCGAGGAGGGGGCACGGTCGTGGTATGAGAACGTCTATAAGCCGATCATCGAGGAGGTGCGCCTGCAGAAGTTGCTGGCCGCCTTCCCCGGCACCACCGAGGCGGACCTCTACATGTGGATCGTCCGCCATTGGGACAACCTCAAGCACATGAGCGGCAGCCACGAGGTCTCCATCGAGAGCGCGGCGAGCGACTATAAGACCCGCTTCGGCAAAGGAGCGCTGAGGCGGTTCATAGACCGCCTCAAGAACGCATTCTCACGAGAGTGAACTACTCCTGGATATAGGCGCTGAGGGTATCGGCGTAGACCTCCATCTCCCGTCCGAGGCGGTCACCCGGACGGATGGCCCCCTCCTTGCCGGCGAGGTGGACGAGGCCGCTGACCGGTTGGTCGCAGTACTCCAGCTCATCATGCACCGCGAAGGGAATGTGCAGCATGCCCATCGACTGGGCCCAGTAGATCATGGCGCTGAGGGTATGGGCCCCTTCAGCGGTGGAGTTGAGGCAGCTGGTGAAGCAGGCGAAGAACTTCGTTTCCAAGCTCTTGTCCTTTGAGAGCGGCATCGTGGTGTCCAAAAAACTCTTCATCTCGGCGGAGATGTTGCCGAAGCGGGTGGGGCTGCCGAGGATGACCATGTCGCTCTTGAGCAGGACCGAGGTGCTGACCAGCGGGAGCGCGCAGATGTCCTCGTAGTAGTCGTTTGTGGTCTCCTGGGTATTGGCCCAGATATGGAGGTCGGGATCTTCGACGCGATAGAGGCGGGCATCGACATTCCGTTCGGCCATGAGCTCCTGCAGGTAGGAGCCGATGATGTAATTGTTGCCGCTGACACTGTGGACGATTATGGAACAACGCTTCATGGTGAACCTCACTTGGATATGTTCTTAGCCAAGTATATACCAAATTTGACGCCAGTGGGGGAAAAGCTCAGCACCACGCGTTGTACAGACCGTCTCGCCGATCGACGTAGACCGGCATTCCGTAGACGTCGCTGAGCAGCGGTTCAGTGATGATGGCATCCTTCGGTCCGTCGGCGACGATCGCGCCGTCCTTCATCACTACGACCCGAGTGATGGAGGGGATGATCTCAGAGAGCTCATGGGTGGCCAGGATAATGGTCCTCCCCTCGCTGTCGAGTTGTTCAAGGGTTGAACGGTATGCGCTGCGGGCGGGGAAGTCCAAGGCGGTTCCCGCTTCATCGAGGAGGAAGACACTCGGCTCATTGACCATCGCGCGGCAGAGGAGGATCCTCCGCGCCTCCCCGCTGCTCATCCGGTTCATCTGCTTGCCTTGAAGATGCAACACACCGTAACGCTCCATCACAGCGCGCGCTTTCTCCTCCATCGCCGCTTCCACCTGGTGGTGGAAGTCCAGGCCGATGGAGCTGAAGAAGCCGGAGATGACGATCGCCAGCCCCGTGTACGAAGAGTTGCAGAGGTACTGCAGAGCCTGGCTGACGATGCCCAGTCGCTTCCTGAGCTCGAGGACCTCCCAGCGCTGCCTGCCGAAGAGGAGGCGCTTCATCGCTGGAGTGTTGAGGGGATGGATCTCTTGGCTGATGAGGCAGACGAGCGTGGACTTGCCCGCTCCGTTGGGTCCGATGATGGCGGTGTGCTCCCCTTCGTGCACAGAGAAGGAGACATCAGAGAGGATGTCGACGCCTTTGCGTCTCACCGTTGCGTGTTCTATGTGGATGATGGGGTCGCCCATGCGGCCATGGTAGCACAGAAGGGCTCTTATGCGTAGCTTGCAAAGGCCGGCTTGTCGTCGGGGTAGGTGTCCATGATGGAGTTCTGCAGTGAGGTGAGGGTGACCAGCACCAAGGCGACGGCCAGGTCGGTCTGCCCGTTTTGCAGAGCCTCACAGAGGTAGCTGTAGTCCTTGGAGCGCTTCTCCATCTGGGTGGCCGTGAACTTGATGGAGTTCATCGTCTGGTCGAGGATGGGAGAGAGGCTCTCGTAGATGCTGATGAGGATCTGGTTGCCGTTGGCCTGTACGAGGGTTCGATGGAAATCGGCTTCGGCTTGGTTGAATTGCGCGATGGCGGTGGCATCCTTCTCTGCCAAGGCTCCCAATGCCGCCTCCATCTGGGCGGTATGGCGCCACAACTGTGCGAGGTAGCGCTTGCGTCCCTCGAGGCGGGTGAAGTCCCGCACGGCGTTGGTGGCGACCGCGATGCGCACCTGCATTAAATTCTGCATCAGTTTGGTCTGGCAGATCTGGCTGTTCATGATGGTGGTGGAGATCGACTCGATGTATTGGTTGAGGCTGGTGTTGATCACTTCGGCGCGACGCCCCTGGCTGATGGTCACCAAGCCCCTCGCCTCGAGCACCTTCAGCGCCTCTCTCACCGGACGGCTTGAGGTATTGAACATCTCGGCAAGCTCTTGCTGGGATGGCAGGAAGCAGCCGTTCTCAAAGGTGTTGTCGAGAATCATCTGTTCAAGCTGAGAAGCGATCATCGTGGTCTTGGTTTCACGAGTTTGTTCCATTCGGTACCTCAATATAGCCATGTCATACGTACAAAGTTTTGCACTATGGCTATAGTACTATAAAACCTAAGTATTGGCAATACCGTAGTATCTACAATTATTTTGATGTCACTAGTTGTCAATATGCATTAAGTTACCCGATATGAACCTAACTTCGGTCATATGCTGGACTTACAGCACGCCCCACCAGGCCAAGCCCTCGATAATCCCGGCCGCAGAGGGTGTTTTTGCCCAATAACATCCGCTGAGATCCTCAAGGCTCTCTTCGTGGTTCGCCACCACGATCGACAAGAAGGGGCCTTCGAGCATCGAACGGTCGTTCTCCGAATCCCCGGCGACGATGATCGTGCCCTCGCCCATGCCCCACTTCTTGGCGACATGCTCGATGGCTAACCCCTTGGAGGCGCGGATGGGGAGGATGTCCAGGTAGTGGCCATGGGAGAGGATGGCCCGATACGGGATCTTCGACCTGTCGAGGGCGCGTTTGACCGCCGCCATTGCGCCCCCATCGGAGAGGGTGTAGCTGACCTTGTGCGGCCGCTGGGCGAGCGGGTGGCTCTGAAGCCGCACCCCCTCGATATCGGCAAGCGCATCGACGATCGCTTTTCGCTCCCAGGAGCGGTCGATATGCGCTCTCCACTCCTCGTCGAAGCGGACTCCCCCGTCATACTGGATCTCGCTGCCGACGGCGGTGATGTACACATCAACGTCATCAAGGCCCATGCTCCAAAGGATCTCCCGCGTCGACTCGATGCTGCGCCCGGTGGCCACACCGAAGCCGATGCGTCCCCGCCGCTCTTTGAGCAGGGCGATCAAGGCAGAGAGCGCCTCGTCATCCCCGGTGAGGGTGTTGTCGATGTCACAGATGAGGAGGTATTCGAACAGGGGGCGCACGGCGTCTAGAGATCCAACGCCTCGAACTTCTCCCGGGTGGTGGTCAGGTTAACGAGGGTCAATGCGACGGCGAGGTCGGTCTGTCCATTCTGCAGGGCCTCGACGAGGTAGCGGTACTCGTTGACCTTCTTGCGCTGTTCAGCGAAGGTCTCGCTGAGGCGGTCGAGCGCATCGTAGAGCTGCGGGGCGAGGTTCTCATAGATGGAGGAGAGGATGATGTTGTCGTTACTCTTGATGAGGATGGCGTGGAAGTCGTACTCGTTCTTCTTGAAGTCCTGCAGCACCGTGGGATCCTTGCTGTTCTCCAGCTCCGGCAACAGGCTCTCCATCTTTTTGCAGGCCTGGTCGAGGGAGCGGACGATCATCTTGCGGTCCGGGTCACGGCTCAGCTCCCGAGAGGCACTGACCTCGATGGTGGTGCGCACCTGCATGAGGTCGGTGATGAGCTTCTTGTCCGGTATCTGCTTGTTGGTCATCGAGGAGGCGAGGGAGCTGACGAACTGGTCGAGGCTGTTGCTGAGCACGACGGCCCGCTTTCCCTGGCTGACTTCGATGAGGCCCTTGGCCTCGAGATTCTTGAAGGCCTCGCGAATGCTGCGGCTCGAGGCCTCGAAGCGGTCGGCAAGCTCATGCTGGCTGGGAAGGTTCTCTCCCGCCTTGTATTTTTCATTCAGGATGTCTCGTTCAAGTTCTCCAGCGATGATGGAAGATTTGGTCGCTGTTCCTCTTCTATAGCTATCTTGTTTGATCATGTCATAATCCTTTTTGCGCTCACCTCCTTGTATACGCTATTTTCAGGAAAAAATCAATCATCGAACATGAAAAATGTCATAAGTGTGTTGGAAGTTTTACAGAACAGACCAGAGGAGGTAATTATTGATGAAATAAAAGGTTGTCTCGAGCGATTCTGGAAAACGTATTAAAAATCCAGAAAAAATCCTGAATTTATTTGCGGGAGAGGCTTCCCTGCACACACGCTTCAGATATGTATGCACCCTGTCTAGATGACATAAGTATAAAGAGAGTTTAAATACATACTTACTAAAAAGATAAGATTAAACAATACCGTATTTATAATGATTTGATAGAATATTCGTGTAATGTATTGACATATGTTTGTTGCAAATAGTATAGTGCAACTGGAAGTAAGACTGGAGAAGGCCTTGCACGCTTTTCTAGGAGGAACACAGCTTCATGAAACGATATCTGTTGATCACCCTGCTACTTGGTGCGATCCTGACCCTCGGGGCAGCACCGAACCAAGTGACGATAAAACTCACCACCAGCGTCCCGGAGATTCTCATTCATGGATTCTTGAAGGGCGATGCTGGTGCAGCCGAGATCGTCGCGAGCGAGACCTTCGACGACGCATTCAATCCCAATGGTGTCACGTTCACCTATGCGGTGAAGACCAATACCTCGATTCCTATGACCGTCTCCGCGACGGTATCTCCGTTTGCCCAACAGGACAGTACCACTCCGAGCTACGTCAACATTGATATGATCCGTGTAGAGGGTGGTACCACAGTGATACGTGAATTGCAGAAGCCGTTTGACCCCTCAAGCCAATATGAGCTTGTTGAATTTACCCCGAACCAAGGGGGGATGGCGGTCTATGCCTATACGCTGACGGTCGTTGCCGACCAGGTAGAGGTGAGCGAGGCTCCTGCTGGAGAGTACAAATCAACGGTTTCCATCGGGATTACGACCGGAAACTAACACTCCATACCCTACTGCTGTGACACGAGATACATCAAAGACGATGGATTTTTTTGTTACTTTGTCTTAAAAATGTTGCGAATTTGAACAATTGGCCAGAATGTGCAGACATATGATATAAGTAGGAAAATATATATATTGTTATATGTAAACAAAATAACCATAATTAATGAAAAATAATCAAGAATTTAAAAAACCTTTAATCTT
>Ga0123335_1007034_pt1 | contig 12792 bp, 9 predicted proteins | sample BiotimSIPDNA_2_FD_89707 | JGI IMG/M metagenome (GOLD analysis project Ga0123335, IMG submission 89707) | Anaerobic biogas reactor microbial communites from Washington, USA - Biogas_R2 time_0 SIP DNA | ecosystem: Engineered > Bioreactor > Anaerobic > Unclassified | place: Washington, USA... | reverse complement strand
GAGCCAGCACCGGGTAACTACAGTCGACCCGGCGACTGGAGAAAAGCGTGAAATGCTGATGTTCGCCTCAAACAACTACCTCGGCCTTTCTACTCACCCTCGTGTGATCGAAGCGGCAAAAAAGGCAGTCGTCGACTATGGCTACGGAACCGGCTCAGTTGCGCTGCTGAGCGGCACATCAGAAGTGCATCGCCGGCTCGAACAGAAAATCGCCGAGTTTTACCGCTGCGAGAGTGCTGTGGTGTTTCCGACTGGCTATCAGGCCAATGTCGGCACCATTCAGGCGATGGTCGGTGCCGGCGATGTCGTAATTTCAGACATGTACGCGCACGCATCGCTGATCGACGGCGTCAAGCTCAGCGAAGGCTCGCTCAAGTATTTTCAGCACAATGACATGGCACATCTCGAGCAGATGCTGATTCGTGCCAGTCGTTTTTTCAAGGGCAAGCTGATTGTCGTAGATGGCGTGTTCAGCATGGATGGAGACATCGCACCCCTTGATGAGATTCAGAAACTGGCAAAAGCTTATGGCGCCGCAGTTCTGGTAGATGAAGCGCATGCTGTCGGTATGATCGGGGCGACCGGGCGCGGCAGCGCCGAGCACTTCGGACTCGACGGTCAGATCGACCTGACTATCGGCACATTGTCGAAAGCGCCGTCGGGAATCGGCGGTTACCTGGCCGGCAAAGCCGAAATCGTCGAATATGTCAGACACTTTGCGCGTTCTTATATCTTTTCGACCAGTATTCCGGTGCCGGTGGCAGCAGGATTGATCGAGGTGTTCGACATTATCGAGCACGATGCCGAACTGCGCAACCAGCTGCGCAGCAACGTCGATTACCTGCTTGCCGGCTTTCACCGCCTCGGTTTTCACACCTTCGGCTCGTCTACTGCGATTATTCCGGTGTTGATCGCCGACGACATCAAGCTGCGCAAAGTCTGTAAGGCACTGCATGAGCGTGGCATCTTCGCAACACCGGTGACCTTTCCGGCGGTGGCCAAAGGGCGTTCGCGCATCAGATTCTCGGTAATGGCAACGCATACCCGCGAAGAACTCGACACCCTGCTCACTGCCATGTCCGAACTGAAACAGACCTTCGACCTCTCATGATACTAATACGGTTCCGCAATAACCCCGTTACGCTCCGAGAAATCGATGAAAGGGCGCAGGCGGGTTTCTCATAAGCGGAAACTTCGAGCCAGGCAGCTTTGACGCAAAGCCATAGCTATTCACGTCATATTTCGCCTGGGGAGAGTTGTAGCGAATGAGATCCGCCGAGAGCCCGACACAGAGTAGAAAAACATCGTGAATTCAACAAAGCTAAGAAATAACATACTGATAACTGGTGCAAACGGGTTTATTGGAAGCCATATCGTCAGGGCTTTCTGCAAACCACGGCACGCCAAGGTTACGGCGTTGGTGCGACCGAGTTCCGATCTGCGCTTCATCAGGCGTTACCCGATCGAAATGATGCATGGTGACCTGGCCAGCGGCAGCTTTGACCCGGCGCAGATGCAAAATTTCGACACGATAGTGCATGCCGGTGGCAAGGTTGGCGACTGGGGTGACTATCAGGACTTCTACCGCACCAACGTGCTCGGCAGTCTGGCGCTGTTCAACGCAACCCGACATGACAGTGGTTTTGTCTATATCAGTTCAAATGCCGTGCTTGGCGAAGAAGACGAGGCACAGGCGAAAGCCGAAAATGCCGAACGCCGGCCGGTCTTGGAGTATGCTTTTGAGAATCTGCTGCCTTCGGCAATGAATCATTACCGTTTGAGCAAAGCAGTCTCAGAGATGCTTTTAATTGCGCGAGCAAAGCAAACCGGAAGACGACTTACCGTAATCAGACCGGTCTGGGTTTTCGGGCCGCGCGAGTTCAATGCCGGACCTTATGAATACTGCAAAACAGTTAAAGGTGGCATGCCGCTGATGCCAGGTTGCGACAGCAACCGTTTTCATACGATCTATGCCGGCGACCTCGCGAATATAGTTGTTAAAGTCAGCGAAAACATCAAAGATGGCATAAATATCTACAATGTTGGCAATCCTCAGGTAGAGCTGATGACTGACTACTGGTCAGCGTTCTGCGCAGCAATCGGCGTAAAAGTTCCGCGGCATATTCCAAAATGGCTGCTCTATCCGCCGGCAATGTTGATGGAAGCTGTCTGCAGTCTGGCCGGCACCGCTGAACCTCCGTTGTTCACGCGCGCAAGAGTTTACATGTTCTACGCCAGTAATGTGTATAATGTCAGCAAGGTTATCGATGATTACAAAGTCGACCACTTTACTTCTCTCGAAAAAGCAACACGAATCACTGTCCGCTGGTGGCGGATGCATGGCTATTTATGACCCGAGGAGGCACTCGATGAGCAGACCGCGATTTTTGATCGGCCCGGCTAAACTGCTGTTTTATACACGCATGGTAATACATGTCTTTCTGCATTATCTGCTGCGGCTGGCCAAATGCGAGCTCGGACCGACCGCTTTCGTGCTGCTGCTGAAACGGCTTATACTTTTTCTCAATGCGGTGCGACACAACAAGGTCGTCGAGGTCGATGGCAAATACAAGTTTCAGCTCTACATGCCAGCCTACCCAACCCCTGCTTTCTGGGAATCAATCGAAAAATTCATCAGACCCGACCCGGGCCCGCTGACCGTGGTATTTTCGATGACCAAAGCCTGTGGCTACAAGTGCCCACACTGTTATCAGCGCAACGATACCGGTGCCGATCTCGACATCGAACTACTCAAAAAGACGGCACGCCAGATGCAGGAAGTTGGTGTAACAATGTTCGACATCGAAGGCGGCGAACCGCTGCTGATGTTCGACCGGCTGATCGAACTGCTTAAAGCGTTTGATAACAAACGCGAGCTATGGGTTAACACTACCGGCCATACTCTAACACCCGAAAAAGTGCAGAAACTCAAAGAAGCCGGGCTTTTCGGCGTCATGATTTCGCTGCACTCGATCGACGAGAAGGAATACGACAAGTTCACCGGCTTTTCCGGCTCTTTTGGTATAGCCCGTGATGCCGTCAGACAGTTTGTCGATGCAGGTATCGTCGTCGCGATAAACTGCTGTCCGTCAGCCGAAATGGTGGCCGACGGAACGGTCGAGCGAGTATTCGAACTGACAAAACAATGGAACTGCTCATATATTCAGGTCATTCACGGCAAGTCAGCTGGCGCCTGGCTCGGCAAAGACGACGAAATGATCAAGGCCGATGCCTCGATACGCAAACTCAACCAGATTCATCTCGATTACAACCTGCTGTCGCAATATCGCGACCACCCGGCGCCGGCGGTGCAGGTATTCGAAGAAAACGAACAACACTTTGGCTGCACTTCAGGCGGCATCGACCGCTTCTATATAGGCGCCAACGGCGACGTTCAGCCATGCGAGTTTTTGAACGTCTCGTTCGGCAATGTTAACGAAGAAGATTTTCTGACCATTTTCAAGCGCATGCGCGAGTATTTCAAGGAACCGGGCTGCCGCTGGCTTTGTTCGCGCGAAGCGCATACTATCTATGAGACCATGCAGGAAAACAAACTGACAGCCACCCCGCTGCCCTGGAAATACACGAAAGATCTGCTGAAAAAGTGGGATTACGGCCGCAAGACGCCGTTATACAGAAAAATGGGAATCTATAAAAACCAGTAAGAGAAACACAACTATTGTCTGTCAAGATTGAATATGTGTGTAATCTGTCATTGCGACTGCGAGGCAGAGCCGAAGCAGGAAGCAATCCTTCTGTCTGTGAGATTGCTTCGTCGTTCTGCTTCGCTGAAGCTACGCAGAACTCCTCGCAATGACAAAATAGGATAACCTGAATGGATGTTTTGGATCGACAAAAACAGGCAGATCGACCGGTAGAGTCTCTGTTTCTGGTGCTCAACCCTTCTTCTCGGTCGTTTAGCGGGCAGAAGAAGTGGCCGCGGATTTTTGAACTGCTCGAACGCTCAGGCGTTCGTTACGAGCAGGCGCTTACCAGCCAGAGCGGCGACGGCACCCGCCTCGCCTTCGAGGCAGCAAAGCGCGGCTTCGATGCAATAATCGCGGTTGGCGGTGATGGCACCATCAACGAGGTAATCAGCGGAACAGCGGCCGCTCTTATGCAAAACCCCGCTCTGCCATGTCGATTTGGCATCATATACACAGGAACCAGCCCGGATTTCTGTGCCTTTCACAGCCTGTCGCTCGACCCCGATGTCATAGTTGGGCGCATTCTCGAAGGCAGGACGCGTCATATCGATCTTTGCCGGATATCACATCAAGCTGCTGACAGTGAGTGTGAGGTAACCAGATATTTTTCCTGTTCTGCCAACTTCGGGCTGGGCGCAGCGATTGCGCGCGGCTCAAACAGTGGTCTGCGCAAACGTTTCGGCGATTTCATCGGCACTCTGCTGTCGATGCTCGACGCAATCAGAAACTACTCGCCACCACAGTTCAGGCTCAGAATAGACGGTTGTGAACACAGATTCAATCAGGTTCACAACATCTTCGTCGGCAAAAATCCTTTTGTCGCGAGTGGCATAAGACTAAAACTCGATATTGCTGCCGACGATGGCAAAATGTATCTCGTTGCGCTGCACGGCATATCCCGGTTCCGGTTGCTTTCTTTGCTGCCACGTGTCTACACTGGATCTTTCTGCCATGAATTCAAGCCGATATTCTGCAATCGCGTAGAGATTGCAGAAGGCGGCACGGCCAACGAAGTTGAATACGACGGCGACCCACAGGGCAGATTACCCGCACGCATCGAACTGGTTCCAAGACTGCTGCCACTTCTGGGTAGTTGACCTGACACTATGTTATTTAAGAGCTTATTGATTAAATATCTTTCCAGGGCTTCGGCCTTCAGGCATTGCAGATTTAAGTTAGCTTTTGTATAACAACGCCATGAAACGGAGACTTACCGATGGATGAATTTAAAGCGATAAGGGCTATGGCTGCTGCGTTTGAGCGCTCACCGGCTCAACATAACGCGCTTTTCGAGTCTGATGCCGAAATTTTCAGCATCGGAGCAACTCGACTGGCAATAACTACCGACGAATTCTGCGAAGAAGAAGACGGCTTCAGATCCACGAACATCGAGAAGCTGGGATGGAACCTGGTTGCCGCGACACTCAACGACCTGGCCGCAGCCGGTGCCGACCCCGCATTTTTTCTGCAAGTGCTTGGCTTGCCCGAACGTGATTTCGAGCACTTCGCCAGTGAATTGACGAGAGGCATAAACTCGGCTCTCAAAGCGAGTGGCTGTTATCTGCTCGGTGGCGACACTTCGTGCGGAGAACACTGGCGTTATGTCGGCACTGCCATCGGCACTTTCAGCAATGAACCTCTTTTAAGAAGCACTGATGCTGAGCGACTGATACTCTATGCCACCGGAAGTTTCGGCGACGGCAATCTGTCGGCGCTAAACCCGGCTTATCAGGCTAAGTTTGAGCTGCATCACGATTTCATGCGCCGGGTCAGGCCTTTTCTCGGTCTGGGAATGGACAGCAGTGACGGCCTGCGCAACACACTGGCAACATTGTGCATGGTAAATCCATCAGCTAAAATTACGGTAAACGCAGATGCCGTGCCGGTACACCCGGATGTCGCCGCCTTCTGTCATTCGACCGGCATGCCGCAACAGGGTTTCTTTTTCGGTTCTGGCGGCGAATATGAGCTTATTGTCGGCGTTTACCCCGACCAGCGCGAAGCCTTCGAAAAAGCCTGCCAGTCATGCGAAGCCACCTGTATCGGCAGCCTGGAAAAATCAGAACAGCCCGGCCTGTTCTGGCAGAAAACTGCCGAAAGCCCGGCAAAGCCTGATATACCACTACAAATCGATCCGCGCTTCCACAAAGATCGTCAGGCCTATGTCGATGAAATCCTCAAAGTCACCCAAAGCATTTTCAGTTAATAATTAAAGCCATACGACAAACCCATTTCTGGATTCTATCCTGTAATATCTTTAAAACCCGACGCGTTTTACATAATCAGGCGGTGATGGTACATAAAAGCCTGTGAACTGTGTTGCCCTGGTGATTTGACTTCAGCGGTCATAATGCATACATTCTTATCACAAGAGAAATCTTTCTAAATGTACAAGTTCTGACAAGCGAAGGGCATGCTGACAGGCACGCTGATGTTTCTGTGCGTATCTTATTTGCCATTCTCTGCCGAATACCCCAATTCTACCTCTGCCAGCATCAGCTGAAGGCCTCTGCTGATTTAAAGTCGGCATCTGCATTTCTTCTTACTGGAATTCGGCGATGAGAAGTCGAGGAGGAGAATATGGATATCTTGTGGTTAATCTTTGTAGGATTGATCGCCGGCTGGATCGCAACGGAAATTTTAGAAGGGGGAGCTAACGATCTTTTTGAGTTTATGCTTGTCGGGGTCGTTGGCTCAATGATAGGCGGACTGGTGATAAAAAAGTTTGGCCTCACAGTGGCTGATGGCTTTCTGGGAAACGTTGTGACCGCAACTATCGGCGCAATAGTTCTGATCTTAAGTCTGAGAATCGTCATTCGCCACTAAGATTTCTGGAACATCACGCAACCAAAAGCTTCTGGTAATGATTACCGGAAGCTTTTCTGGTTCAAGCTCATTTGAGAAGACAGAGACAGTCAGATCTTAGCGTGACGCTGCCTTAATTGTGGGAGGCTCAGAACAACGCCCCCGTAACCGGAAATTCACAGAACAAACATAAAGTAGATTCTTTTGCTATTTGATTATTTCTTTAAATAAGCCTATAACTTAAGGCTGTATCACAACATTCAAAATAGCAGGTATATTCTGTGCAGGCAGCAATTGATATTAAAAAGGCGCTCGAACTGCAGCGGCGAGGCGCGCTCATGGTTGATGTGCGGTCGCCGACTGAGTATGCCGAAACTACGATTCCAGGAGCAATAAACGTTCCGATCTTCGATAACGCAGAACGTGCTGAAATCGGCACCATTTATAGCAAAATCGGGCAACGTGAAGCACGGCGACGTGCAATCGAGTTGGTTTCACCGAAGATACCGCAGATATTGAAAGAAATCGATGACGCGCGCGAACCCGGCTCGCCACCGGCGATAATTTTCTGCTGGCGAGGCGGAGCACGGTCGCTGGCAATAACCAGCTTTCTCGATCTGGCCGGAATTCCAGCGTTACAGCTGTCTGGTGGGCACAAAGCATTTCGGCGACATATCAACAACTTCTTTGCTGAAACAGATTTTGCAAAGATGCTGGTAGTGCGTGGTCCGACCGGCGTCGGTAAAACCCAACTGCTGAGACGTCTGATAGATGAAAATTTTCCGGTCGTCGATCTTGAAGGTCTGGCGAACCACCGCGGCAGCGCATTTGGCGCACTTGGACTCGGGAACCAGCCAAGTCAGAAAATGTTTGAGGCCACCCTCTGGCAAAGGCTTGGCCAATTGCATAGCAATGAATACCTTCTAACTGAGGGTGAGAGCAAACACATTGGCAGGCTGGTCATACCTGAGCGACTGCATCAGGCCATGCTCGCAGGTAGCAGCATCTGGGTCGAAGCACCACTGGAATACCGCATTCAAGTAATCTTGCAGGACTATCCGGCACGCGACTCGATGGCCGAAGCGTTCAAACCAGCAATCAGTGCGTTGAAAGAAAGACTCGGCAAACAGGTCGTTGCCGAATTGCTCAGCCTGCTTGGGCAAAGAGACTGGCCAGAGCTTATTCGGCGGCTGCTCGTCGATTATTACGATCCTCTCTATCTGCATACCAGGCCAGATCATCCAGTATGCGTAAGCATCACGAGTCTCGAAGACGGCGTAAAAAAGCTCAAACAAGCAGTTTCGCAGCTGCTGCCGGTCAGATATAAAAAACCGTATCGACGGGAACTATAGTTGCGTTGCGTGCCAGTTTCGGGTCGAGGCCTTCGCTGACGCCAGCTATCTCGCGAAAATCCTGCGAATCACCGCGGTGAGCATGCAGGCCGGCAATGTAATAATCCCATAAAGGCAAAGCCGACGAGTCGTCGCTGGCCAGCCGACTCAACATATCAGAGCCGAGAGTGACCATTGCCGAGGGCTGAACCGGTAGAATGTGAAGTGATTTGATCAGGTATTCATCGCACTTTTCCAGCTGATTCTCGTTCTTTTCGAGAACTCCCATGCGGGTAAGAGCGTGTGGGTCGTGCGGTTGCACTGAAAGCGCTTCGGCAAAGTATTTACGGGCAGTTGCGCGGTCGTCTGAGCGCTTGGCGATAAGGCCTTTTTGAATTAAAGCGCCTGAGAGCCATGGCTGACCAGAGAGAGCGGCATCGAGACAACGCAATGCCTCAGCGTTGTTTTCGGCCGGCAGCAGATCATGCTCGGCCAGATACAGGTTGCCGGTAGGGTCGAGATCTCCGACCTGATGCCAGATCCGCGCACTTTTGCGGTCGGGATCAACAAGCGCGACGTCATAAGCGCCACCCGAACGCTGCAAGGCTTCTTTCAAGACAGGCACATCGCTGCCTGACAACGGAAGCGAAAGCAGCTCGGTCGAAGGAAACACAGGGAAATCAGGCCAGATCTGCAGACCCTTTTTGGCGTTCTCCTTGAGCCAGATATGGCACCAGCTGCCCTTCATTTCTTCATGATGCCCACCGGCAAAACCAAGTGAGAAAAAGGCCATGACCGGCCTCTGATAATCGGGCAATTCCGGCAATATCATGGCGATGACATAGCGCTCGATGAAATCGGCAGGATCAAGACCGTTTTCTGCAGCGCTTTTTTCAGCATTGGTCCTTGTATCATCGAGTATGGACAGGTCTATTTTTGCCAGCGCTGCAGTCAGCATCTGTTCTGCTTCATGTTTTCCTGCTGTTTCGGTTATCAAGAGTTCGAGTCTCTGCATCGCCGGATCATAGGGCTTATTAGCAGAAGGCCGCGACATTGGCGTCTGATAGTCCTGCGGGAAAAATCTCTCTTCAGGCTCGATAGCAAGAATAGCCTGATCTGCTTCAACGATCAGCGGGTGATTACGCGGTTCGGCATCGCAGATGTTTCTACAGACCTGAACGAACTGATAGGCAAGGATGCCACCCTGACGCTTCGCCTCAGCTGCCAGCATTTTTAAGAGATCGGCAGCGCGATGCATGACACCGGCTTTTGGCGCCACACGGAAAACCATGCGCATAAGAGAACCAAGATGCGGCATCGGGTCGATATGGCGACTTTCAATCAACATGGCCAGATCTTCAAGAAGGTGAACAAAAACCAGAGAAGCAACTTCTTCAATACCTTCGCGAATACGCAGATGATCGATCGAAATGAGAATCGGTCCCATCTTGATCGAGAGCCTCATATAGATATTCTCGAGCGGCCAGGTTCTCGCCGATCCGTTGCGGTCGGTAGCGAACCTGGTTTTGAGCAAAACCCGAGACCAGCGTATCGCTCCCAGTGCCATCATAACATCAGCAAGCAAAATCTCGTTGAGCGGTCCGAGCAGGTCGTCTATCGCGTCGAGTGCGTTGTAAACCTCTTTCTCGCTGCCCTGCTGCAGACCGATCAGAAAGCGGTTCCAGTTCTGTGCCATTGGTTCAGAAACGCGACGCTGTATCTGATACCAGTTACATTGATCGTTAAACCAGGCCTGCTGACGGTTAAACTCCAGACGTTCAGCCAGATGCCCGGTCGTGCTGCCGGGCGGAGAAGACGCAGGCCCATTGGCGGCCTTAGCTTCTGCCTTAAAGGGTTCTTGCGGTATATCAGACTCTGTCGCCGACACGACCGGCACCTCAGGCGATGGCTCTGATTCTACCATGGCAGCCGGAACAGCGAAGGCTTTAAGCATTGCTTCATGGTCTTCGAGTGAAATGTTGAACATTTTACGCAAACCTGCCAGCATCTGCTCTTCGATTGAATCAACCTGACCGTCAGCATATATCCCCTGCAAAGCTCGCAGATAAAGAGCACGCGGTTCGAATCGTCGACTTTCGCCAAGCAAACCCTGCTCGTAGCGCTCGTGCGATTCCTGAAGAATTCTGCCGGCCTCATCATTTTCCATGCGCAGAAAACGGGCGACATTCAGAAGTATTTTCTTTTCGTAGTCTTCCAGTATGCCATCACGGCATGCCTCATCTGCAAACATGCGAAAAAGTTCTTCCCTGCTCAGTGAATCGCTGCCTTCAGGTTTGCCGTTCATCATTAGATCTCCTTCAGAATCTCTCAAGACATGATTATACATCGCAGAAAATTTGATAACAACGATTGATATTATAGAGGATTCTTATGTTTTGCTGTATCATGAACCAGAGAAACTGCATGAGAGGAGAAAGTCATGGCCGACAGACATCAGGATTACCGCCAGAATGAGCACGATAACAACGCCAGTTCAGCAGAAGAATCAGGCTATAAGGTAAAGAAACACAACGATCTGCAGACGCCGCCGCAGGTGCTGGTCTTTTTGATTGCTGGTGCAATTATTCTGGCTGCAGCCGGTTCATTCTTCCTGCGCAGCAAATTGGGGCCAACCCAAGATCTGGAACTACTCAAAAATATTCAGAGCGGTCTCAGCTTTCACCTGGTCAAAGACCAGGCCATGTCGGCGATTCAGCTCGAACCGGTAGATCCGCTGACAGAACTCATACTTATACAGCCAGCAACAAAATCAACTTCTGCAATCCATTTCAAAGTCAACAAGGAACCTGCCCTTAAAGGCGCTAATGTTAAAAGAGCATATGTTGCAAAAGATGAGATGGGTTCTGATGTCATACGTCTCTCCTTCGATGAAACAGGCGCGGCAAAACTGGCTGAAGTAACCGGAGAGAATATCGGAATGCAACTTGCATTCGTTTTCAATGACATGATAATCTCCGCGCCGGTAATTCAGGCTCGCATTGTCGGAGGCGAAGCTCAGATTAACGGCCGCAACATCGCTCTGATTTTCGAAGACATACAACCTGCCGAACAAAAGCGATAAATTTCAGTCTATACTGTCTTTGAGACGAAAAATGACACGCTTGAGGATTTCACGAAATGCGCCTGAAATCTGCTGATTGAGAGTTTTGAAGCCAATCAGCTCTACCGGCGCCAGATCATCGGTCAGTACATACGACGACTTTTGTGGCAGGGAAAGGCCTGACAGAGCCTGTGCTGCGAGTTCATGCAGCGGGTGATCGGCCGGCAGACTGCCGCAACGTTCAATAAAAATCTTTTGAAGTTCGGGGTTCTTTGCAGCAAATATGATGCGGTTGTAGTAATTCGGGTGTTCGCACAGCATGACAGAAGGGAAAACGCCGGCGAGAGTGCCGGTCAAATAAGTGTAAATATCGGGCTGCTGCTGCGACCGCATATTGACATTGATCGCCAGAACACCATCTTCAGCCAGATTCTGTGACAGCTTCGCAAAAAATTCATGGGTAGCCATGTGAAAAGGGTAAGTTACATCCTGAAAAGCATCGAGAAATATCACACGGTATCTTTTATCGCTGCGCTGGATAAACATGCGTCCATCTTCGATATAAACCTGTGCATCATCTTGGGTAAGATCGAAATATTCGCGGCCCAGTCTGACGATCTCAGAATCGATTTCAACGCCATCGATGCAGGCTTGCGGAAAAAACTGGCGCGACAGCTTGGCGAAAGTGCCGGTTGCAAATCCCAGAACCAGCACAGGCAGAGGCTCATTATCGCCTGTTGGTCTCAGAAAGAAATAAGACAGCAGCGCAAGATCGTAATAAAGGCCGGTTAAACCTGGTTTTGCTGAATACATCGACTGCGTGCCAAGAGCAACATGAGTTGACAACGTCCGTACACCGTCATTTTCCTTTACCAGCAGATAGTTGTATACCGATTCAGTCTCGACCAGCGGCTTTTCCCAGAAGGCGAACGAGACCGAAAAAGGTGACAGTGCGACAGTCACGATCAGCAATAAAGTCACACCAGCCCTTTTCATACCCCTTCGCTGCATTACTGCATTGGCAACCGCCAGGGAGCATAGTATACCGGCGAACAGGTAGAAGGTGCGGTCGGTGCCCATAAGTGGAACAGTCACAAAAGTCGGTAAAAATGTGCCACAGATACTGCCCAACGTCGACAGGCCATAGATTTCTCCGGCTACGCGTCCATTGTCGTCGAGGTTTGAAGTAGCCGCCTTGATCATACATGGCGAAGTTGCGCCAAGAATAAGGCATGGCAAGGCAAACAGAATGGCACAGGCGAGCAAACTGCCAGCCAAAACAGAATTCGAAGGAAACATGAAAACTGCTGCGGCAGCAACGGCGGCGATAAGATACTTGCCCACGACCGGGATCAGCGCAACCCAGATCGCTGCCCACATAATCAGCTGATAAAGCCTCTGTTGCGGGTCGCTGCGATCGGCAAGGCGACCGCCGATAAAGTTACCCAGGCTCATTGCAACGAGAATGACGCCGATAATGACTGTCCAGGTGATCATCGACGAGCCAAAATACGGAGCCATAAATCGGCTCGAAGCAATTTCGACACCCATTATCGCAGCACCGCATAAAAATGTGGTGAGATATAAAAACAGCTTTCTCTTCATACCTTCTCCAGCCAATCATTATTGGCATCGATCGATTACCCTGCTTCGCTAAAGCTACGCAGGGCAGGCGAGCACTAACACTCAAACAAAATCTGCGTTATCGGTGTAATCTGCGAATAACCTTCTCGTTTTCTGCAAGCGGTATCGGTATCGGTATCGGTATCGGTATCGGTATCGAAATGATTATACAACCCCTGTCCAACCTGATGATATAATTTGCGTAGACAAAAATTATTAATAAAAGCTGAAATCTGATGAAATGGGTTAAAATTCTTGCGCTGCT
>Ga0123335_1007025_pt1 | contig 12804 bp, 7 predicted proteins | sample BiotimSIPDNA_2_FD_89707 | JGI IMG/M metagenome (GOLD analysis project Ga0123335, IMG submission 89707) | Anaerobic biogas reactor microbial communites from Washington, USA - Biogas_R2 time_0 SIP DNA | ecosystem: Engineered > Bioreactor > Anaerobic > Unclassified | place: Washington, USA... | reverse complement strand
CTTTGAGGTATCCATATGTATTCTCGCCCAGGACTCCCGCGTAGCTCCACAGATAGACCGCCTCGACAATGTCCCCCTCGGCAAGATCCGGATGCGTGAACGTAAGACCGTTTGCTGCTATCACAGCTGCCACTGTTGACACAACCGTATATCTGCCTGATGCGGGATCCAACACCCTAATAGACTCAAGGCTGCTGATTGGGAACCCAGTGCGCGAGATCTCGAACTTGTCCTTGTAACAGGCCGTATCCTTTAGCGCAGGCTCCAGCTTGACCTTGCCGCCCGGATAAAGCACAAGTATCCCTGATGCGACTCCGGGAGTGCTCACCGGCTCCGCAAGAGCGGCTCCGTCCTCGTCAAGGCGCTGTATGTGCGTACCATTTACTATTGTATCCATCACTCCGGCAGCATTGCGCCTCAGAGTGATAGGCTCTACCCACAGATATGTTGCATTGCCTCCGTAAGCGTCCGTGCTCTTGACCCTCTGTGCAATCACATTGGCTTCGCCGTCAAAGTATCCCGCTGCAAGCAGGGCATCTATGTCGGTAACCATAGAGGCCTGCAGACCATACGCATCGAGATGGATCATGGTTATGCTGTCCACCTCCATAACTGCACCTTCTGCCGCTGTGCCGTCTGCATAATTGGCTATAAGACTGATCAGCATCGGAGTCTCTGGAGTGCCGTTGGCTAGAGATGTCACCTTGCTTACCGTGTACCATGTGTCCTTGGCGGGAGTTGCCTGCATCTGCTGCAAGGTCTCCACCCCGCCGTTATATGCGGCATCAACGCCTGTGCATGTATCGTTGGTAACGCGGAACTTAGCCTTGATATACATTGTCATACCTGTCTCGTAGGGCAGGGCCGTTATCTGCCTGACAGACGCTGCCCCGGAAACGCCGTCCCCGGTCACGGAGCATATGCCGTTGGCGAACGACAGCACGCTGTCTCCACCTTCCCACAGCTCCGATCCCTCGGCAAAATCACCGTCCACGATCCAGTTCTTAAGCGTCATCCCGCCATATATCACAGTTGCGCCGCCCTGTATGGCATCGACAGGCACGGTTGACTCTATCAGCTTGCTTGCCAGGCTGTTGCGTGCAATGCCTGTAGGATTGTACATGTTGAACATCTGATCAATCCCGGCAGAGTACGCCAGATCGCGCGCGCTTATGACATCCAGCCCAGCGCTTACATCGGCAGTATCGGCCTTGAGCGCAAGAGCTGTACTTACCGCATCCATACTTGTGCCAAACTTGCCAAGCGCCGTGTACGGATGCACCCCATCCCCCACGAAAAACTCTACCTCTCCTGCATTGATCCTGCCGATAGTGGCACAAAGCGCACCCTTCGGCGGGATCTGCTTATAGGCATTCCAATCTGTATGTAAATATGTTGGAATCCCCGCAATTGCGTAATGCTCGCGCCTCAAATCATGAACTGAACTCGGAAACTGCATTGCTACCATCCCCCTTTTATGTAGTTATAACCAGCGAAAATCATTATAATCGCCAGAGTAGAACCGGTAGGATAAGAGATGCACCACGGTAACTATCGGATAAAGCGGCAGTAACCATCCGATCAGCAACGCAGCTATTATCTCCGCGCCAAACCCTGCAAGGGCAATCACCCTCTGCTGCCCCAGATCTGCTTCCTGCGGCATATCCCATACAAACCTTACCCCATGCCGTTTGAACGATAGACGATACCCAAAAATAAGCGCAGCCGTATAATGGCCCATCTCGTGGATCAGCCCGGCTAAAACAATTGACAATATTAAATTAAGCATCAAGATCATGCAGTTTATCCCTCCTTAAGATATCGATTAATTCCTTCCAGATCAACAGCTTTGTGCGGTATCCATCACAGTGCTTCATGTAGCCGAGGAACGATGCCCATGCCGCACGGACATTCTCGGCCGGGATCACTCCACGCCGATACATTTTGCACAGCTTTTTCATTCGCCGGCGCATTCGCGTCACGTTGCGTTTCCGCGGCAGGGTGTAGCCTGACCATGTGCGGTATCCGCAGAAGTCAATTCCCTGAGATGACTTATAAATGCGGCTCTTGGGATTGAGTTTCAAGGACAGCCGTGTTTCGACAAAATTCTTTATTTCTTGGTATATTTCACATAACTCCGATCGGCTAGATGCAAATGTCAATGTGTCATCCATATATCGTATGTACGGACTTATGCCCAGCTTGTCTGTTATATAGTGATCCAGCTGGTCAAGATATATGTTCGCGCAAAGCTGTGATGTCAGTGCCCCTACAGGTATGCCCACTCCGTCAAATCCGCTGTTACGTATAATCTGGTTAAACAGCCATAAGACATTTTTATCTCTGATTGTCCTCCCTAAGACAGACATTAAAATGTCATGGTTTATCGATGCGAAATATTGACTTATATCTGTTTGCAATACCCAAACCGATCCCCATTTTGCTTCCTGTTTTCGCAGGATCCTTACAACTGCGTTATGGGCAGAATGTGTCCCGAGTCCTTTTCTACAGGCAAATGAATGCTGTATAAATTTTCTTTCAAATAATGGCTCGACCGCCGCAACAAGAGAATGGTGGACAACCCTGTCTTGGAAAGCAGGGGCTGTGATCAATCGCTTTTTTGGCTCATAAACTAAAAATTGCCGGTTGGGAGCAGGTGCCCATGTTTTCCAAATCAACTCGTTTTGAATAATAATGAGATTTTCTTCAATTTTTGCATTGAACTCTAGAACATCCCGGTGATAACGTTTACTTTTACGGGCCAACAGGTACGCCCTGTACAGGTTGTCAAAGGGGAATATCTTTTCCCATAGGTTATTATGTGTTTTCGGCGTGTCTAAACCTCCCTTAAAACACTGCTGCCGCGTTTGTGCCTTGGCACTACTTGCGACAGCAGTTTACGCTTATCTTTTCTCCGCTGTGCCGGAGAAGGAATAGGATTCCTTTTCTCCTTGCTCAGACGTTACAGCCTTGACCGTAACGTTTCAGGCTATAGAGGAGAGCGGAACGGGCCCCGATATTGTTGTTCGTGTTGGAACGGTTGTTGTTCAGATTCAAGATGAAAACGCCATTCTGCGTGTTGTTGTTCCAATTGCCGCCACGCCGGGCCATCGCATGATCAACCCTATCCCTGACAGGCTTACTGCTGTCGGCTTTGTTTCATCCAGCCACCAAGCAGCCGCCCGAATTCATTGAATCTAATGCTTATGTTTTCGTATTGTTTCGGAGCAATAAACTTTAAAGTGAATGACAATCGCACAAGCGTGCGGAACACTTCTAGCTCTGTATCGATCTCTCGAAGCACTGGAATCTTTTCCCGACTTTTGTTCGCCCTGATAACAAGTTGGAGTATTTTTATCTGGCTGCGCTTTAAGTCGGCAACCAAGGTAAACCGTTCTGCCTTCGGAAAATGCTGGAAGACGCAGTATGAATACTCAATAGCATCTTCCAGCTTTTGCTTGATAATTAGATTTTCTGAACCGTAACCCATCAGATTCTCACAAAACCCAGAGTCCAGATTTCCAAACCCTAAAGGAAAGCGGAACGGGCCCCGATAACGTCGTTCGTGATGGAACGGTTGTAGTTCAGATTCAAGATGAAAACGCCATTCCGCGTGCCGTTGCCCCAACCGCCGCCACGCCGGGCCAACGTTTCCAAATACGTACCATCGATGTCATTTCGAAGATATATATAGTCATTACCGAGTGCCGCCGCGGTGTCAGCTGGTGCAATTCCGAGGAGCTTAAGAATATTTGGAATCGTTACTCCGGCCGCCGCCACGACGCTGCCGAATTCATTATATTTACTTTCAGTTGACGTTCTAGCTGTAATTTCCGTGCATATTTTTATTGGAGCCGTGGCATCGTATTTTAAAGACAAATCAGTGCCGGGGGCAACCAATGAACCGTCTTGCAGAATGGCTTTCCATACCCCTGTAGCATCCGATTGGTCAGTGGCATCAAGAGCCGCATCGTTGTTTTGTATGATCTGGATCTCTCCGGCCTTCTGGCGTAAGCCTGCGGTCACAGAATAGAAATTTCCGTTCATGCCCCAAACTCCCCACGGGCTGCCATCGTGGAACCACGAGAGCGGGCCGGACCCATTGAGAACTCGGGCTATTTTACTGCTCGACCAGTAGGCCGGTATTCCATAATATTCAGCCGTGTCAGGATCATTGTAATCTCTGCCATAATAATTATTACCTTTAGGCTGAAATCCCTCCCTTAGGCACGACATTGCAACTTCCATCCACTCGGCATTTGTGACACAATGACTGCCGTTTCCACCTGCTTTGCCATATGTAAGAGCGGTATCGTATGATGGCCTGATCTCGGCGCGTGTCAACAGATTTATCATGCCATCAAAACCGGGCAATGATAGTAATATCGTTTTACTGTTGGATACAATGTAAGGACCGGGATATTTTGACATCCAATACTGCTCATAATTAGTTGACCCCGCTTTAAATGCCGGATGTATATCACTGCCGGCACCAGTCAGATAATGAACAGCTTTTTTTGCGGGCCTGCGAACCACGATGCAGGGCCAGTACAGTGCAGTGCTTGCTCCGTCAGATACCCACTTTATAGAGTTTCTTCCACCGCTGAGTATCTGCATTTTCGCAGTCCACTCGGACATTTCGTCTGCAGAGGTAAACCCGTTCGCGCCAAGTGCTTTCACGCGTTCTGTCAACGCGGATTCAAATCCGATCCGCATTGCGTTCTGGACCATTGTGTGCTTACCGAGAGCGCATTCTACATTTGGGATGTTCATATCATTTCACCTTCCATTTCAACAATTGGCTGTGGAAATAACTCCGTATTGTTCCTCCGTAGGTCCTGCTCGAAAAAGTGCGCGTATGCCAGGGCCGCTGATTCGTCTCCGGCGATCAGCATTGTCCCGGAGAGTTCAACGTTCTCATCTGCAAAATCTATACTGAGGCGCGTGTTCTTACTGTCAATCTGTTCTGCTGTTACGATCATGCCTCTGTCACCTCCACTGGAACTGCGCAACCTAGCGACTGCGCATATACTGTTGTTGGCTCTGCAAACACCAGTTTTTCTTTTTCGCCCGGCTCTATCGTGTAACCGTAGAGCTTTGTACTAACCAGCGTGCTCCCGACAACTATCGCAACGGAATCGTGCATGTTGCGCACGACTAAAATTAATCTACCCTCTAAAACAGCACTGCCGGCGAACAACTCACCGGCAGTAGAAACTACAGTTTTAACTGCGGAAATACTCATGCAGGCACACCTCCCGATAAAATTATTCTGTGGTCAATTGCTGCCTTAACACCTTTCGGGTGAACAGCCCTGTTTTCGTCTGTCCCTGTAACAGCCTCTGCCGGCGTTGCAAGCTCGATAACTCCTTTTGCTGTTTCAGATGCGTCTTTGAGCCAGCCGCTGTCGATATCTCCGTTCCCATCTGCAACAGGTATCTTTCCGGCAGCCGGAGTTGTTTTACATCGCGTGTCGAATTCATCGTCAACGAACTCGGCATTGACTATTTGCTTTGTCGTTGTACCAGGTGCCGGAGTCGGGGTTGTCGGTGTACCTGAGAGAGCAGGAGAGTCAAGTTGCGCTATCGCAACAGCAGCATCTCTTGCCGCCTCTGCAAGCCTTTGTGCCGTTTCAGCGTCACCCTTGGACTGTGCAGCGTCCAGCGCATACTGCTTCGCAGAGTAATTGGTATCATCAACCTTACCATCTGTCTTTGTTGCCCAGTCCTCAGCCTCGGCACGGGCCGCCTCCGCAAGCCCTTTGTCAGTGAGTGCCGAAGCAGCCGAAGCGGCAGCATCAACAGCATGTTTTTTAGCGGAGTAGCTTGTCCCTTCTACGACACCATCTGTCTTCTCTGCCCAGTCTTCCGCCTTATCGCGAGCGGCTTCTGCAAGTCCTTTTGCTGTCTCAGCTGCTGTTTTCGCAGCGCCTGCATCTGTGGCGTGCTTCTTTGCGGAGTAGCTTGTTCCCTCAACCGCACCGTCTGTCTTTTCTGCCCAGTTCTGCGCCTTATCGCGGGCGGCTTCTGCCAATCCCTGAGCCGTCTGAGCCGCCGTCTTCGCGATCACTGCATCATCCTTGGCTGAGACAGAGATATCCTTGGCTCCAACCGATTGTGTTTTGGCGATTACTGCCGCATCTCTGGCACTCTCAGATTGTCCTTTGGCCGTAACTGATGCGTCCCTTGCCTGCTCTGCTTTGCCTTGGGCATATTCAGCGGCAGCCTGAGCAGCCCCTGCACCGGCAATATTGGCAAGGATAGTGTCTCTTGCCCCTTCTGCCTCTCCCTGTGCATATTCAGCTGCGTCCTCTGCAGCTACAGCCCTGTCTTTAGCCGCTACAGCCAGGCCTGATGCCTCAAGAGTTACGTCTTTCCATTCCTCAAACTTCGGCAAATTCACATCAACATAATTTTCCGTATCCTCTGCAACATCGCGGATCTGCTGTGTGATCATGATAAGTCGATCAGCCGTGCGCTCCATGTCTTCAGGAGTAAACGCGCCCTGAGTTGTATAATCATCCAGCTGCGTGTAAGGCAATGCCCGTTCTACCCTTATACTCTCTCCGCTTGCAAATGGCTCTCCTGTTGCCGGAGCAGTTACATTGTTAGCAACGACAGTTATGTCTGTTATCTCGGTCTCCACTCCATCCGCATCAATGTGATAGATTTTAATATCCGTGCTGTTATGGTAGGAAAACTCGATAGGCCAGTCCCGCGTGACCCCGTCAGCAAGGTACGTGTATCGTCTCTGTATATTAGATACGGTCACTCATATCACCTCTTTCATGGCGTTAGCCATTACGCCGCAGGGATCCCCGCCAGTCCGCAATATCCGTCTACGTTCTCCGTATCCCAGCACCAGCACATACAGGTCGGCCCCTCACACTGTCTCTGTCCTTCTCTGTCCCCGCCCCTGAATGGGCAATTCCCAAGTTCTCCAACTGCAAATACCTCAGCTGCCATATCGAACACCTCTTTCTATGGAATTATTAGTTGCCTCTTATTGCTCTTCCTATTCTTGTTGACTATGCCTATCAGCACACTTGGGTCTCCTGTCTCTGCCAGTTTTATTGCTCTCTTGAGGGCTGTTATCGGCATGCCTGAGTAGACTATCGACCAGACCTCATAGGCAAGCATTGCGGCATCTTCATACTCACCCTTCGCAATCTTGCGGAGACTTCTCCCCAGATCATTGCCTATAGCCCAGAACGGGTCACTGCCCTGTGAGAACCCGCCGGTGCTTCCTGCTACGATTGCAGAACCTATGAGAGGTATATTCTCAAATGTCTCTGCATAAGCCCCAAGTGCTATATCCTCCACTGTTGAAGGAGCTTCGCCTGTCTTAAGCCACCTCAGCCACCATGAACCCAGCAGCAGCCCCATCAAGGTCATAAAGCCCTTGTGGTAACGGCCGCTCTTCATGTCTCCGTACAGTTCATGTACTGCAACCCCGTATATCTTGTTAGCCTGGTTGGTGAATACAGTCATAAGATTGACTATTTCCCCTGCAGTGCCTGCCATTTTCATATAAGCAGGCAACTCCTTGGGATGTGCCGCGTTCTGCGTGTTCAGCGTTGCCCTCTGCGCCCTCTTGCGCGCCTCTTCTGCCGTTGCGCCGTTGGCTATCTCGTGCTTGTAGACAGCATTCCAACCGACCACCCTCGTGATCATGTCCATGTACACCATAGGCTTGAACCCTATCTCGCCAAGCCTCTTTTGTACCCTTCTCCATCCCGGCTCATCTGACAGCTTGAACTCTTCAAGAAAACGGTCAATGACCTGTTCTTTGACCTGAGGGTCCATCTCATGTACCCACGTAGTCATCTTGACAGGATCACTGAGGTATTCCCCGAGAGATGCCATTATGTCTACCGGCCCTGCGTATCCCATGTAATAGGCTATTGCCTGCGGCTGCTTCAAAACGCTTGCCATGTTCAGCCATAGGTAAGCAAGCCCATAGTTGCCCCTTACCTTGCGGATAGCACTGTCATCTGCCTTAAAGGATTTGTAAAAGTTGGGATTAGCCATTGTGTTGACATGAGAGACCAAGAAGTCAAAAGCATCTGCCCCGTATGTGTTGATGATAGTATCCTTCATGCCTGCGATTGGCTCTGCACCTGACAAGTCGGTTTTTTCGCCTACAACATAGTGCAGATCCTTGACCATCTTGCCAAAGGCGATCAGGTGCTCATGCTCCATCATTGATCTGCGCCATACCCTCAAAAGACCCAATGATATTGGTTGCTGATACGCCTGCGGAATGCGTTTCCTTGCATAGCTTGACCCTTTGTCGGCATACAGCTTTTTAAGGGCATATTGCCTTGCAAGATCATCAATAATGCCCTGCAGCCCCTCGTCAACATCATTGCCCTTGCTGTCGGTGAACTGTGTCCTGTACATCCTTGTGTAGTACGGTTCCGGCTCTATCCCGACATCGTATGCTTCTATCATCGCATCGTTGTATCGGAGGCTGGCTTCTTCCTGTTCCTGCATTACCGCCATAGCAAAAGCTGTCTCGTTCTCGCTGAGAGTATTGTAAGCCTTGGACGCAAGCTCATCGCTTATGTTGTTGCCATACTTAAGCGCATCTCTTGTACGCTCGTTGTGCCATCCTATGTAGATATGCAGCACCTCATCAAGAGAAAAGGCCAGTTTGTTGCCCTCTCCGTCCGTGCCGTACTCAAGCCTCTCTTCCGCAAGCATTGCTTCCGTAATGCCATACTCCTGCATGATGCTCTGGATAGTTTCTATCCTTCTTCTTTTTTCCCGGAAGAAGTTGTCCACAGCCTCGTCATAGCGCCCCATAAAGATCTCATACCACGGGCCTCTAAAGTCCCTGTGACCATCCATCCAGTCAAGCACCCGCGCCGGGGTCAGACTGCGTATAAGCACCTTGGATATTGCCCTCAGCTGCTTACCCTTCTTAGTCTTGCCGGGTATTATGACATCTGTGGTTACTGCAGCAGGGCCACCCATCTCATCAAGCAACGGTCTCACTATTTCTTTGTCCCTGTGTTCTGCGTCCCTTGCCTTTTTGAGTTCATAAGCCATCTTGCCCTCTGAACGGAGTGTCATCACCTGCTCATGCAGGGCACGGAGGTCATCCAGCATCATCTCGTTAAGGACTGTCTTGTTCAGCATAGCAAGGTCTATCTCATTGATATTCAGCGCATCAAGGTTAAAGTCCTCGTTAGCCGCCTTAGCTTTCTCTTGTTCAGTGGAAATGTAATCTTCCAGCATCTTTCTTTGTTCCAGTGTGTCCATTGTGCGGTTTTTGAGGTCATATCCGTTAAGAATATTGGTTATTGCCACCTTCTGCGCCCATGCGACATTGCCTCTCGTTGCCCTGTCTATCTCCCTGACAAGCCTCTGTATCTCGCCTCGTATGGACGCGCGTCTTGCCTTAGCCTCCTTAAGCGCCTTGATCCGTGCAGATGTGACCAGTATCCCTTCTCTAAAGCCACCCTTGAATGCCCTCCGGGATTCCTTCTCAACAAACTTATATGCTTGTCTGATAGCCTCTCTCTCGGCAACAAGTTCTCCGACCGTGGTCTTGCCTGTGACCCTCTCGATGGCCCCCTTGACTGTCTCCTGTGTCCATTTGACGGCCTGCAGCTGTGCCTTGTGCGCCATCTCTGCCCACTTCATCACGGGGAACTCCATTTGCTTCTCTTCCTCTTTGCGGAGGAGCGCTTCCGGGTCTGTAAGAGTCCCTGCTATCATCTTGAGAGCATTATCGATCTCTGTCTGTTCCCTGAGCAGCCTCGCGGCTTCATTGGTATAGAGGGTATGCCCGGTACTATTGCCGGTTGCCTTGGCTTCTTCTGCCTGCTCCAGCATTGCTTTGTACTGTGTCTTGACGTAACTGCGCCTTCTGCGGATATACTTTCCCGCTTCGACTGCGCCCATGCGCCCCACCAGCCACAGCGCCGTTTCCTCGTCTATTGCCACAACGGGAGCGAACTTCTGGCTTGACGGCTTGCTTGGCTTGTTCAGTATCGTCTGGATAACACTCTCAAGCGTTACCCCCATCTCTGAGGCAACTTCCTTTGCCTCGAGAACATTCCTTCTGAACAGATGAGACCCTTTGCGGTAGACCTCCCTTGCCTCGTCAATTCCTATTGCTTCGACCAGGCTCTTATACTGCAGCCCGCCCTTTTCAAGCACCTGTCTTGAGAACTCTTTGAATGCCTCATATGCCTGTGCAGCAAGGGAATTATCTTCCTCTGTCAGCATCATGTTATCTATCTCGCCGGCAACTTCCTCTCCGACAGTGATCCATGTATCAGGCTCGAATATAGCCTCGTCTGTACCACTCATGATCTCTGCGGCAAGCTCTGTCTGAAGCGAATACTCCTCTGCCTCTTCCTCGGTGAAGGTCTCCTCCCATGCTTCATCCTCGGCATAAGATATTCCTGTCTCTTCCTGAGCAGGCATATCCTCGGCATTACCGCTCTGAGCAAATGTTTCTATGTCTCCTATGCTCCTGTTGACTGCCTCGACTGTAGCTTCATCTGCTCCAAGCATGTTGTCGAACCATCTGCGGATCTCGTCATTCATTGGGACATCAAGGTCATTAGCTCCGTGGTATATCTCTTCAAGCCACACTTTGAACTGCTGAAACAGCCCCTCCAAACCCCTTACAGGGGCTTTGCCCTCCATAAGATACCTCTCAAAAGATCTCGTAAACCTTTCGTGAGCATCAACTCTTTCTTCTGTGGTCAGGCTGTCCCATGACTGCACTCCCAACCATCCCATAAGGTCATTCCACTGCTGTATAGCTTCGTCTGTGGCTCTGCCTGACTTGATGAACCTCTCCATATCCTTGAGAAATATGTGAGCGGATTCATGGAGGAATGTGGACTTATCTGATGATGCAAACAGGCTGACAAGAGCCTTGCCCTCTTCGTTGAACTGGACAGCTCCGCGCTCGTTCTGATAGTAAATGTCCGGGTTATTAGGATCAAACGTCCCAACATTCCCCACAGCCGACTTAACCTGATTGGATTCAAACGGGATATACACCCTGTGAGAGGCATCGCTGTACTTACCGCCCTTGTCAAAGATTCCGTCATATCCCTTTTCTTTAAGATAGTCCGTGACCCAGTCCGGGATACTTGTCCAAGCATATGTTGTACCGTCCTCAAAGTCTTTTTCTAATACGCCAAGCCACTCTTTAGGGTCAATAGATGTCTTATCCCATGCATCAACGTTCCTTTCTGTAGGCTCAGGCGCATACTTCGACTCCTTTTTCAGTTCACGCACCATCTTTTTCGTGACCTTACTTGTATCAAAAGGGTTCTGAATATTGAGATAGACCGGATATACCTTAGGGTCACGGTGGTAAGGATTATCCCAGTAAGCATTTTCTACACCAAGCATCTTAAGTATTTCGAGAAACCGTCCCTCTTCGTGCCCAAGAGTGCCAGATCCAACCCAGTGATACAGCAAAGCACTCAATGCATTACCGTTGTGTTGAGCTAAATGGCGTTCAAAACCTCCAGTGCCTGCCGTTCTTCCTTCTTCTATGATAAATGGCCCGTCATAATCATCTTCATTCCTTGTTATCTCGCCGGCCATTTTAGTTATCCTACTGCGATCTTCGCTTGACAGTTCGTACCATAACCTTTTGATTGGTATGTCTCTTCCGTTATACTTCACTCGGAACTGCGTTTCATAACTTGCATACCGTGGGTCATTGGCTATAGAAGTGTCCGCTTTGTTCCTTGAATAGCTCTCGGCAATCTCTATGCTATCGGTAAACATAGCCATCGGACCTGATGTCGCACGGTCAGGATCAAACACAGAACCTACCCTGTCAGGACGTGCCGTGCCATGATAAACAACCAGTGGCTCTCCGTTCTCATCAAGCACCTTTGTATAGTTGCCCTGCTTAGACTCCCAATCTCCAAAGAGTTGCTTAAACTCAGGAGAATGTACCTGTACCCACTGTTCTTCTGTCAGCTTAGATACTTCTCCGTTCGGAGATTTCATCCACTGATCGCCATAAACCTCTTTCATTGACGCTACCTGACTCTGATACAGCTCCGCAAGGTTGTCGCTCTCACCGCGCTGTACCCTAAGCCCCTGTGCCTCCAGCCATTCCTCCGGAGTTATGCCCTGCTGTACAGCCGCAACTGATGCCTTAATGCCCCACAGCTTGCTGTATGCACTGGCTTCCTCTCTGTTGATCCCTGCCTGTGTGAGGGTCTCATAGACAGACTTAACTACCTTGTCAGCACCTTTCCTTACCTCTCTGAACTTTGCCCTCTTGTCCTCAGCTTCCACCCGGTCTACCATCTGCGCAAACTTCTCCCCGCCTGCGCCGCCCATAAGAGCACCAACAAAGAAGGACGGCAGACCCTGTTGCACAAATATCTCTGCCATATCCACATTAGCCCATCCGTTATCACTGCTGAAGTACGCAGACGGCACACCCTGCCATGTTTCCTGTGCGCTCTCCGCCATGCCGCTTGCCAACCTTTTGACTGCAGGATAAAGGATATTCTGTACCTTAGCTGTCTTTGCTATCTTTGGGATGAATGTCTTGAGCCACTTGTCCTCACCAAAGTAGGCGAACTTGTCTGTAACAAAGTTGCTCGGCAGAGTGCTGATAAATGTCCATGCACCGGCCATTACAGCAGCATTCTCGTCTCCTGTGCGTTCAAGTACGTCCCTGTAAGTGCTGCCCGCCTCACCCATAGACTCAAGCGTAGCCATAGTGCTTGAGCCTACGATCTTAGCAACAGATTGCACCTTCTCAAGGTTAGCACCTGACATAGCAGCTGCAGATCCGGCTATT
>Ga0123335_1007018_pt1 | contig 12816 bp, 8 predicted proteins | sample BiotimSIPDNA_2_FD_89707 | JGI IMG/M metagenome (GOLD analysis project Ga0123335, IMG submission 89707) | Anaerobic biogas reactor microbial communites from Washington, USA - Biogas_R2 time_0 SIP DNA | ecosystem: Engineered > Bioreactor > Anaerobic > Unclassified | place: Washington, USA... | reverse complement strand
GTTCTGAGTGCGCTGCATCAGCAGGCGCAAGCCGAACAGCGGCAACTCAGAGCGGCGGATTCTTCGGCGATCCCTTCGGTATTGACCTGTTCAGTTCGCTTTTAGGTACTCCCGTTCAGGTTCGAGGTGCATCCACCGAGAAAGTCTGTCCTCTGTGCGGCTCAAGTTATCGAGAGCTTGTATCGGGCGGTAAAGTAGGCTGCGCGAAATGCTACGAGGTCTTCAAGGAGGAGCTTGCTCCCACGGTAGCAAAGATTCACGGGCGATCCCGTCATGTGGGACGGATTCCCTCCGGATATGTAAATGATTATGTAAATGATAACGAAAAGATTTTGGGATCACCTGTAAAAACAGAAGAACAGATACTAAAAGAGCGTATTACCGCTCTTAATAACGAGCAAAAAAAAGCGGTAGAGGTTCAGAACTACGAAAGAGCCGCCGAGCTTCGCGATGAGATTCGCAGGCTCGAAGGCGGAAAGGAGAGTAACTGACATGTCATGGTACAACACAAAAGGTCGTGATGATGATGTTGTCATCAGCACCAGAATACGTTTTGCGCGGAATCTCAGCGGATTTCCGTTTCCTTCCAAACTTGATGAGCCGGGAGCAAGGGCGCTTATCGAGCGTGTAAGCGGTGTTTTCGGAGAAGGTTGGACGGTTGTCGATATGACAAATCTCAGCCGTTTTGAAGCAGCCTCGCTTGCCGAAAAGCATTTTATCTCCCCGGATTTCGTCAGCGGCAGTCTGCCGAGAAGGCTGATATACAGCGAGGTTAGGGGAATATACATAATGGTGTGTGAAGAAGATCACCTTCGCATGCAGTGCATCCTGCCCGGCATGGCTCTTAACGAAGCTTATGAACGGCTCTGCGGTGCCGACGATGCTGCCAACAATGCGCTTGACATAGCGTATGACGCCGAACTGGGTTTCCTTACCTCCTGTCCTACAAATCTCGGAATAGCCATGCGTGCATCGGTAATGCTTTTCCTGCCGGCACTGACCAGAACCCGTCGTCTGAACTCACTGTTCCCGCAGCTCTCAAAAATAGGACTTACCATACGTGGTTTGTACGGCGAGGGCAGTGATTTTGACGGGTGTCTGTATCAGCTCTCAAATCAGGTTACTCTCGGCATTTCAGAAGAAGATTCAATCCGAAAGCTGAACGAGGTCGTGCGTAAAATAATTGAAAGTGAGCGTGCCGCACGAAACGCTCTATATTCCGACAATCCCGATGCAATGACCGATCGATGCCGCAGAGCATACGGGACACTGAGATATGCATCACTTATGTCCTCCGGAGAGTTTATGAAACTATACGCAGATATACGTCTCGGTATATCACTCGGACTTATTCCCGAGCTGACTCTTGAGGCTCTGGGCGGACTTATGACAGATATTCAGCCGGCAACGCTGTCGGTGAATGCCGGTTGTGAAATCGGAGAACACGAGCGTGACCGCAGACGAGCAGAATACATCCGTGAAACCCTCAGCGCAACTGCCTGAGCGGATAACTAACAAACGAAGGGAAAAGTAATATGACTGCAAAATTTTCACAGAGTGCGCAGAATGCACTTAATATAGCAATTCGTACGGCAAGCGAGCTTGGTCACAGCTATATCGGTACCGAACATATTCTTATCGGAATTGTATCAGATACCGAAACCATGGCAGGAAAGCTGTGCGCCGAGTATGGAATTACCGCAGAGGACTGCCGACGTCTGATTTCATCCGAGACGGGTGAGGTTAAAGCGACCCGGGTTTCAGCTGCTGATCTGACACCCAGAACCAAGCAGCTGTTTGAGAATTCCGCGAGATTTGCCATATCAACCGGTACACGCAGCATCGGCTCGGAGCATATGCTCTATGTCATTCTATCGGAGGCTGATTGTGTTGCGGTGCGGGTAATTGAAAAACTGGGCAAAGAGCGGGAAGTTCTCCGCAAAGATCTGGCACAGAGAATTCAGATTGCACAGCAGACTGAAAGAACTGCTGACGGAGCGGGGATTGACGGAGGAGACGGCAGTGATATCGGCGCTAATCGCGGCGAGAGTGGTGGCGTCGGTCAGAAATCGCTCAGTTCCATGCCGACGCTTCAAAAGTACGGTAGAGATCTAACGGCATATGCAAGGGAGGGTAAACTTGACCCGATAGTTGGACGTGAACCCGAGATGGAGCGTGTGATCCAGATACTCTCCCGCCGTACAAAAAACAACCCCTGCCTGATAGGCGAGCCTGGAGTGGGTAAAACTGCCGTGGTTGAAGGTCTTGCACAGAAGGTAGTCGCCGGAGATGTACCCGAAACCCTTGAAGGCAAGTTGATTGTTACTCTTGATGTATCCGGTATGATAGCCGGCGCCAAGTACCGCGGTGAATTCGAGGAACGCATGAAGGGCGTCATGGGAGAAGTGCTTAATAATCCCAATGTAATTCTCTTCATTGACGAAATTCATGTCATTATCGGCGCGGGCGGCGCTGAGGGTGCGGTTGACGCCGCGAACATACTCAAGCCTGCTTTGTCGCGGGGAGAGATTCAGGTAATCGGCGCCACCACAATAACAGAATACCGCAAGCATATCGAGAAGGATGCGGCACTTGAACGCCGTTTCCAGTCGGTAATGGTAGGTGAGCCTACACCTGATGAGGCAATCGAAATTCTTCACGGTCTCCGCGGCAAATACGAGGAGCATCACAAAGTAACTATAACCGATGAAGCGATTGAAGCGGCAGTTAAACTGTCGGTGCGCTATATCGGCGACCGTTATCTGCCCGATAAGGCTATCGACCTCATTGATGAAGCGGCATCGCGTCTGCGTATTGCCAACATGACCGCGCCGAAGGGTGTAAAAGAACTTGAAGAGCGCTGCCGTACCATAGCTGCCGAAAAGGAGGCTGCTGCCGCGGCTCAGGATTTTGAGAAAGCGGCAAAGCTTCGCGATGACGAAAACGCCGTCCGGGCAGAGCTTGATAAGGCAAAAGAGGAGTGGCGCGGCGCAAAGAACGGCGGAGATTTGGTACTTGGAGCTGACGATATTGCCGACATTGTTACAGCATGGACAGGTATACCTGTACAGAAGTTAGCCGAAGAGGAGAGCGAGAGACTTCTTAACCTTGAAGAAATGCTGAAAAAGCGGGTCATTGGTCAGGATGACGCTGTCAGCGCTGTTGCAAGAGCCATTCGCCGAGGACGTCTGGGACTCAAAGACCCCAAGCGGCCTATGGGTTCATTCATCTTCCTCGGTCCCACAGGTACCGGTAAAACCGAACTGAGCAAAGCATTGTCAGAATTGCTCTTCGGAGACGAGAACTCAATGATACGAATCGACATGTCCGAGTATATGGAGAAGCACAGTGTATCCAAGCTGATCGGCTCTCCTCCCGGTTATGTTGGTTACGAGGAAGGCGGCCAGCTCACCGAAAAGATTCGCCGCCGTCCGTACTCGGTTTTGCTCTTCGATGAGATCGAAAAAGCGCATCCCGATGTTTTCAACATCCTGCTTCAGATTCTTGAGGACGGTATACTCACCGACTCACAGGGACGAAAGGTTGACTTTAAAAACACTGTTATTATCATGACCTCTAATGTAGGGGCTCAGTTGATTTCTGATAAGGCTCGCAGTCTCGGTTTTGCCGCCGAAAGCCCCAATGCAGAGCAGGATCATGCCGAGATAACCGAACGGGTTATGGAAAGCCTGAAGAGTACCTTCCGTCCGGAATTTCTCAATCGTCTCGATGAGATAATAGTATTCAACAAGCTGACCTCGGAGAATATAAGGGTAATCGCCGCAAACATGCTTGCCCAAGTTGGCAAGAGAATCGAAGCTCTCGGAATCTCGATCACATTCGGCGATGATGTTGTCGCATTCATGGCAGAGAAGGGTACCGACCCTGTATACGGTGCCCGTCCGCTCCGCCGCGAGATTCAGCGTCGCATCGAGGACAGCTTCTCAACCGCTATGTTGGAAGGTCTGGTATCTGCCGGAGATACTGTCACCGCCGTTATGGAAGACGGCAAGGTGGTCTACCGAAAGACAGATGCCGAAGAAACGGTAAAGAAAGAGAACGAATAAACATTAACGAATAAACATTATTGTTGGAAGCGTGTGCAGCCTTCGTTGGCTGCACACGCTTCTATTGTTATTATCAACAAAAATTCGGAATAAACAAACAAACTATTGACAATGGAGTTAGCATGTGCTAACATATTTATGATTAATGTAGAGATGATGTACTTCTGAACGAAAGGGTGCCGGAGACGGCATCGAGGTAACTCTTTGTGACATTAGATGAGCTGAAGCCCGGCTGTTCGGGCATAATCACAAGCGTTGGAGGCGAGGGCGCACTGCGGCTTCGTCTTCTTGATATGGGACTCATCCCCAAGACCAGAGTAACTCTCAGAAAGGTTGCTCCCATGGGTGATCCAATACAGATACAACTTCGCGGTTATGAACTTACACTGCGCATTGAAGATTCAAAGAATATTGTGGTTAGGGAGGAATGCGAAAGCGTATGATTTTAGCGCTTGTCGGAAACCAGAATTGCGGCAAAACCACACTCTTCAACTCACTCACCGGCTCAAACCGGCATGTCGGTAATTTTCCCGGTATTACTGTGGATCATATGGTGGGCTCGGTTCGCAGTACAAAGGACTGCGAAGTGGTGGATCTGCCGGGTATCTACTCGCTGCGTCCCTACACTCAGGAGGAAATAATCGCCCGGGATTTCATACTAAACGAAAAACCGGCGGGTATTATTAATATTGTGGATGCTACAAATATTGAGCGTAACCTGTATCTGACACTGCAGCTTATAGAACTGCGCGTGCCAATGGTGCTGGCGCTGAATATGATGGATGAGGTTCACGCAAACGGTGGCACCATCGATATAATATGCTTGAGCGCAGCTCTCGGCATTCCGATTGTACCAATATCCGCGCTTAAGGGCGACGGTGTTTCCGAGCTCATTGACCGGGCAGTGGAAGTGGCAAAGAACAGAGTACTTCCCTCGGTTCACGACTTCTGCGATAACAGTTCGCCGGTTCATCGCTGTATTCATGCTGTTATGCATCTTATCCAGGACCACGCAGACCGTCTTGAACTGCCGAGCCGATTCTGTACTATAAAGCTTATCGAAGGTGACAGCGACATGGTTGATCGTCTCGAGCTTTTAACTAACGAGCGCGAGATGCTGGAGCATATTATCGTCGAGATGGAGATCGAAACGGGTCTGGACCGCAATGCAGCCCTTGCTGACATGCGATATACTTTCATTGAGCAAGCGGTGGCGCGCTGTGTGGTAAAGCCTCAGGAAAGTCGTGAGCATCTGCGTTCGCTGAAGTATGACAGGATTCTTACAGGAAAGTATACAGCAATTCCGGTATTTATCGTTGTCATGTGTGTTATCTTCTGGTTGACATTCAATGTAATCGGTTCCTTTTTATCGGATTTGATGAGCAAAGTTATAGAAGCTTTGTCCGCGGCGGTTGACGGAGCGCTGACAAACTTCGGTATTAATCCGGTTGTTCATTCGCTGATAATTGACGGCATTTTTTCGGGTGTCGGTGCAGTGCTTTCCTTTTTGCCGGTTATTGTGGTACTCTTTTTTTTCCTTTCGATACTTGAGGATACCGGCTACATGGCGCGAATTGCCTTTGTCATGGATCGCCCACTGCGAAAGATCGGTCTCTCCGGACGCGCATTTGTGCCTATGTTGCTGGGATTCGGTTGCACTGTGCCGGCAATAATGGCTACCAGAACCGTGTCATCCGACCGTGACCGCAAGCTGGCTATTTTAATAACACCCTTTATGAGCTGTTCGGCAAAAGTGCCTATATACTCGGTATTTATAGCGGCTTTCTTCCCGGGAAAGGGAGCGCTTGTGATGATAGCACTATATGGTACTGGCATTATAATAGGTCTGCTAACTGCTTATGCATTCAAAAGCACAATATTTAAAGGCAATCCGGTTCCATTTGTCATGGAACTGCCGAATTATCGTATACCATCGCCAAAGAGTGTAGCGCTCCTTTTATGGGATAAAGCAAAGGATTTCCTGCAGCGTGCTTTTACAATCATATTTGTTGCGACGGTAATCGTTTGGTTTCTTCAGACCTTTGATATACGCTTAAATGTAGTGGCTGACAGCGCCGATTCGATGCTGGCAACGTTGGGACAGTGTATCGCTCCTTTACTCAGCCCCCTCGGCTTTGGCGACTGGAGAATCGCAACGGCGCTGATTTCCGGATTTACCGCAAAGGAGGCAGTGATTTCCACCTTGTCGGTGCTGCTTCATACCAGTATTGATAACCTGAGCACATCCCTCACATCATTTTTCACGCCACTTACCGCAGTCAGTTTCTTAGTTTTCACACTGCTGTATACACCCTGTATCGCAGCCATAGCCACAGTTAAACGCGAAATGGGTTCGAAGCTCGTAACCTTTGGGGTGGTAGTCATGCAGACCGGTATAGCCTGGCTGGCAGCCTTTGCGGTCTATCAGATCGGAGGTCTGTTTATATGAGTATTATAGATTATTTGCTTATCGCATCTGTTGCCGCAGCCGCCGGACTCGCTGTATTGCATATAATAAAACAACGCAGAAAAAGCGGGTGCAGCGGATGCTGCGCTGCGTGCAACGGCTGCAATGCGTCAAATTTAAAAAGATCAAAAAGATAGTTATTGGGGCTGTTTTGATACAGCCCCTTATATTATTCGGGAACAAAAGCCGCTGCATATACGTATTGTGTGGTGAAACAAAACGTATATAACTAATGGCTTATGACGAAGAAGCAATGGCTTATACAAACAAAATCAATGAAAGTCCGAGCGAGGTAAATCGTATGAAACATCTCAAAGCATTTAAAGACATGTTCTATCTTTTCTCTTTCTATTGGAAGTATGGCAAAAAGTTCTTTTTTGTCACGCTGCTGGTTGAGATGATTTTCATACCCTTATCTACATTTTTAAATCTGAATATAACGCGCGCAGTTGTGGACGCTATTGCAGAGGGAAAGGCATTCTTGAATGTTCTCGCGCTGATAGGGATATATCTGGCATTGCTTTTTTGTCTGAAACTGATTAATGACATATATAGTCGCTACAGCTCCCCCATTGAGGCTAAAATATTCGATAAAATAAGAAAATCAGTATATAAGAAGGCGTTGGCAACGGATTATAATTTTATCAACAACCCGGAGTACTTTAACAATTATACCTGGACCATAAATGACTTTACCGATTACGTGAATACAGCTAAGTCATCTATAGTTTCTTTTATTTCTTTGTTTTCCGGTATTTTTGTTATAATAACGATGATGTCAAGCGTCAGCTTCTTTCTGATGTTGTTTGTAATAATCAACATAATAATATCAACGCTGATCTCTTTCCCGAAGAATAAGCTTTCGCATCAGGCAGATGAAAAACTGGTATATACCGACAGAAGGCTCGGGTTTGTAAACAGGATATTTTATCTGCGGGAGAATGCCGCCGATCTGAAGTGTACCCGCGCCGGCGAATTTATGTTCTCGGTTTATGATGATGCCGCCGATGAAAAAGTCTCGATTTTGAAAAGATTTGTTCCGAAGAGGATACTCTTCTCGACATTTGACAACTTGAATACAATTATCACGAGTTTCCTGATAATGCTGTATCTCTCATATGAAATAATTCATAACAATCTGAGTATAGGCAGCTTTGCCGCGCTGTTCAGCGCGAGCTGGTCTTTGCGCTCATACATTTCGTCTCTGACTAATATTGTTGTCTCAGCAAACAGCATCAGCTTTTATGTTCAGAAGATGCGCGTTTTCATGGATGCGAAATCAAAGATCGAGTCTCCGGACGATGCAAAGGATTTGATTGACCCGCAGACGCACTCTCCGTTCAGGATCGATCTTTCCGGCGCGTCGTTCAAATACGAACACTCCAATTTCGGACTTAAAGGCATCGATATGCACATTCCCGCCGGAGCAAAAGCCGCTATCGTCGGCGAAAACGGTTCGGGGAAGTCCACTTTGGTGAAGCTGCTGCTAAGGCTTTATGACTTCGACGACGGCAGTTACGAGATTGACGGACCCGATATCAAAAAATATGACATACATAAAACACGCACCGAGATCGGAGTTGCATTCCAGCAGCCTGTCATCTATTCGTTTTCCCTCAAAGACAATGTGAAGCTCTACCGCGAAGTGTCGGATGATAAGGTACTCGAAATTCTCGACATGCTGGATCTTATAAAGGTGCTCGAGAAGTCGGGCGCCGACATCGATTCATATATAACGAAAGAATTCTCGGAAGACGGGATAGAATTATCCGGCGGCGAAGAACAGAAACTCGGTCTTGCCCGTGTATATACCGGGGATTTCGGTCTGCTGCTTCTGGATGAACCGTCGAGTGCGCTTGACCCACTGGCGGAAGCGAAACTTAACAAAGTTATCCGGGACAAAAATGTCAAAGCCACGACGGTCGTCATTTCCCATCGGCTGTCCAACATCGTCGACGCCGATATGATATACCTGATGAAAGACGGAGAGATTGCGGAACAGGGAACTCATTCAGAGCTTATTCGGAAAAAGGGTATGTACTACGAGATGTTTGAAGCGCAGGCGGAGAAATACCGCGAACAGAAAGATACGGAATAAAAATGAATCATTTAGCGATGCATCACTTTTGTGTTGAACGCTCCATCTGAAGTATTGCAATGGAGATATCACAGATGATCTGCGCTATCTCCATTGGCGTTTCATTCATTGAACCGGTTATCCAGTTTTCTATGATATTGATATTACCTGCTATTATAAATTTGAAAATATAATCAGAGAGGGCAACCTCCTTGATTTGCGGATTACTAATAACGTCGGTCATGAACACAAGCACATCTTTTACCAGCGTTTTCAGAAAGCTGTCGTCGTAACTGTGTTTTAATATCAGGCAAATCGTGTCTTGGTTTTCTTTCATATAACAAAGAAGATTATACAAAGGCTGCAACGCATAATCAATACCTTCCGTCTTGATTTCCTGCGTACAGCTTTTTATTTTTTGTCTGACCTCATTTTCGAGTTCGGTCATTACATCCACAACATTGCCGTAATGCTTATAAAAGGTCGAACGGTTTATTTGAGCCTCGCTGCATAATTCACTTACGGTAATCTGATATAACGGTTTTTTTTGAAGCAGTGATACAAGACTCTTCCTGAGAAGCTGTTTTGTAAGACGAGTGCGCTGATTTTCCTTTTTTTCCATTTGTTCCTCCAACAAGTTTTAGGTGTGTTTTCTCTTTCGCAACAGAATACTACACATATGATGATTTCACATCGATATACAGGAAGATGTAAATTATGTGCAGGATTATTCGAACACCATAGGCAAATCCTATAATTATTCTTTGTTTGCCGAAGACATGGATATATCCGAAGATCAGGCAAAAATACTGTATCAGCTCTACAAAGAAACTTCAAACAATGAGCCATACGAGAAAATCACGGCTTATGATCTTATCTGCTACATCGATGAGAAAATCGCCCAAAATCCCACATATTCCGATTTTATGAGCGATGAACAGAAAGCGGATATTAAAAAAGCCAGAGCCGAACTGGAAGACGGCAAAAAGACAATTGCTGATGCCGAGATCGAAATATCGGACGGTGAAAAACAGCTCATAGATGCTGAAAAACAGATTGCCGATAACGAAGCCCTGATCAATGAAAGCGAAGACGAGTTGATTGCGTCTGAAAAAGAGCTTTTATCGCAGGAACAGCAGATAATCGATGGTGAGGCTAAGATAGTGGAGGCTGAGGCTGAGATAAAGAAACAGGAAAAGCCGCTAAGCGCAGGAGAAGCTCAGTTAAGCGCCGCAGAAAAGGAACTTACAGCGCAGGAACAGCAGTTAAGCGCAGGCGAAGCTCAGTTAAGCGCCGCGGAATCGGAGCTGTCAGCGCAGGAACAGCAGTTGAGCGCAGGAGAAGCTCAGTTAAGTGCCGCAGAAAAGGAACTGCCGGCGCAGGAACAGCAGTTGAGCGCGGGAGAGGCTCAGTTAAGCGCCGCGGAAACGGAGCTGTCAGCGCAGGAACAGCAGTTGAGCTCGGGAGAGGCCCAGTTAAATGCCGCGGAAACGGAACTGTTAGCGCAGGAACAGCAGTTAAGCGCAGGCGAAGCAGAATTAAACAGCAATAAAGAGCAAATGCGTCTTGCCGGCATGACTGATGAGATGATTCAAGAGCAGATAGGTGAGCAGGAACAAAAGCTCAAGGAAAGCCGTGCGGCACTTGAAGCCGGCAAACAGGAGATAGCTGCTCAAAAAGAACAATTGGCGGCAGGAAGAGCACAGCTTGAAGCCGGCAAACAGGAGATAGTCGCTCAAAAAGAACAATTGGCGGCAGGAAGAGCACAGCTTGAAGCGGGCAAACAGGAATTGACCGCTCAAAAAGAACAATTGGCGGCAGGAAGAGCCCAGCTTGAAGCGGGCAAACAGGAGATAGCCGCTCAAAAGGAGCAATTGACGTCGGCAAGAGCACAGCTCGAAGCGGGTAAACAGGAATTAACCACTCAGAAGAAACAATTGACATCGGCAAGAGCACAGCTTGAAGCGGGCAAACGGCAGATAGCCGCTCAGAAGAAGCAATTGGCAGAGGCAAGAATACTGATTGAAGACGGTAAAAAGCAGATAGAAGCAGGACGCTCGGAGATTGCTTCGGGACGCAGTCAGATTGAAGATGGAAAACTGGAAATTCAGAAGAACAAGACAGAACTGGAGGATGCAAAACAAAAAATAGAAGACGGCCGCAGGATATACAGCGTTAAAATGACTGCTGAGGAGCTGTCAGAGGAACTTGATCAGGACAAGAGCGACATTGAGGAGATGCAGAAAATCCGAAGAATGTCCACGCTCGATGTTGATGATCTTTCAATTACACTCGAAGAGCTAATTCGTTTCATAAATGCTGATGTATTATCCGATGAAACTTACTCAGCGGTTATCGATGAAGATATGCGCACTCAGGTTAAGGACGGCGAAAAGCAAATCAACGAAAGCAGAGATATGCTGGTTGGCAAGCAATATAACCGAATGATTGTGTCCGCCGATCTGCCGACTGAAGAACCTCAGACTTTCTCATTTATAACGGAATTGTCAGAAAAATCGGAAAGCAGCTTCACAAAAGCCCCACATCTTATAGGCAGTTCAATAATGGCTTATGAAATGAACAATGGTTTCGAAAAGGAAATGAATCTCATTACGATTCTTACTGTTGTTTCAATTTTAGTCGTAGTGTGGATTACCTTTCGTTCCTTCGGAAGTGCCGCTATACTTGTCATCCTGATTCAGTCCGCAGTATTTATAGCAACTGCCATCGTCGGTATACAGGGCTACTCCATAAATTACATTTCATTGATTCTGGTGCAGTGCATTCTGATGGGAGCAACGATAGATTACGGAATACTGCTGCTTGATAATTACCGTGAGTCACGGATGGAGCAAAGTGATAAACTTAAGGCGTGCGGAGAATCTATGAACAACTCAATAAGAACTATTCTGTCATCTTCGCTTATTCTCATAGCATCCTGCGTAACCGTAAGTATAGTTATGACGCAAAAGGTCATTGCGCAGACATGTATGATGATTGCATACGGAACTGCTTGTTCGCTCCTTTTGGTTCTCTTTATTCTGCCATGTGCACTGTTGATATTTGACAGATTCATTGTTAAAAAGGGCTCCAAACAATAAAATAGCTATATACGCTGGTTTATAAGCCTGAAAGACAGAACCCCTCCCTTGCAGCGGGACATATCCTGCAAGGGAGGGGTTCTTGTTATTTAATCATAAGAAATCGAGTAATAGAAGGTGATGCGGATATTTTGTATTTGAATCAGTTACATTGCGTCAGCGGCAATGCCCGAACCGAATCCGGTATACTCGTCAAGGAACCATTCTGCTGTTTTGGAGAGTCCGACGGTTACACGGTCGCCCTTAAAGGCGAAGACTCCGCACCAGTTTCCGAAGTAGTCGTCTGTGAGGAAAGTGCGTAGCATCAGCTTCCGCGGTTCTACCCAGACAGCGGCGGCAAGCGCATCATAACCGCGTCCGAGCGGGGTACCAATTGTATCACCGAAATAATGTGTCTCAGGGAATGTAATATTCAGATACTCGCCGAAGCCGAACTCATAGCTATGACTGCCGGTGCGGTTTGTGTAGCTGAATATTCCCTTGTTTCCATCGCGTCTGAAACTGAACTCGGATATTCCGGTATCTTTAACTATATACTTGCGGTTGAATACCTCCTGCTCGCAGGAAGAGAAATTCTCGCCGGCGGGAATCGGAAACTTTAGGTCAGCAAGTGTTTCCATAAGCTTATTGTAATCGGCAGGACATTCGGGCAGCGGTGAATTTGACATGCGTGTGACAATGAAGTTCCACAACGCTTCAAAAACGCCCTCGTAGTTTGTGGGCAGACCCTGAACGTCGGCATTTGTACAGAGAATCAGCCTTTTATCCGGTATCGAGATAGCCAGCTGACCGCCCATACCAAGGAATGAATAGCTGTTGTCACGGGTGCGCCAGATCTGATATCCGTAACCGTGACCGTCGGTGTTCGTTTTCCAGCCGTTGTAGCAATTGTCAATCTGCTTTGAGGTGGCGGCGTTTATAAATTCCTCCGATAGCAGCTGTTTCCCGTTAAAACGCCCCTTATCCATGTAGAGCTGTGCCAGACGAGCCAGATCGCGGGTGGTGCAGAGAACACCCGAGCCGCCCCAGGAGATGCCCTCGGGTGCCTTTACGACATCGGTGTTCTCGGTGAAGCCGATTTCGCGCAGAATAATATCTTTGAGG
>Ga0123335_1007017_pt1 | contig 12817 bp, 10 predicted proteins | sample BiotimSIPDNA_2_FD_89707 | JGI IMG/M metagenome (GOLD analysis project Ga0123335, IMG submission 89707) | Anaerobic biogas reactor microbial communites from Washington, USA - Biogas_R2 time_0 SIP DNA | ecosystem: Engineered > Bioreactor > Anaerobic > Unclassified | place: Washington, USA... | reverse complement strand
ACGAAACACGAGTACGAAACACGAGTACGAAACACGAGTACGAAACACGAGTACGAAACACGATTACGAAACACGAGTACGAAACACGATTACGAAACACGAGTACGAAACGCGAGTACGAGACAAGAGTACGAGACATGAGTGCGAGACATGAGTGCGAGACATGAGTGGGAGACATGAGTGGGATACATGAGTGGGATACATGAGCAGGCTGACCGTTTATGCGAAAAGGAGGGTTTCGCTCTGGTTTTGTCTGACCGACGCTATTAGAGATGGTTCAGTTGCCATTCCATAGAGAGCCGGTAATGCATGGGTTCGCTCCACCCAGCCTACAGACGATCAAGAATGATTTTTGCAATCTCGTAATTCATTTTCAGCGAAATGGCCTTGATCGTCCAAAGGCTTTTGTCCCTCCGGGAGAGTAGCCAGTATTTTCTGTTGTCAGGAACGCTTGGGCTTTCCCTGTTTTGGTGTGTCATCCAGGAGGGCTTCAATTTCGGAAAAGGCGCGGTTCCGCGCGGTGCGGATGGCTTCGGCGCGGGCCAGGGCTTCGGGATCGATTTCCAGCCCGTCTATGAAAGGGACCGACGGGGAATCGCTTTTTTGTACGGGGGCCGCCGCGGGCTTTTTAGGGGCTGCCGCTTTTTTGACCGCCGGGGATGCTTTTGGTTTGGCCTTGGGCTTTGTCGCAGCCGTTCTTTTGGCTACGGAACTCTTCGCCTTGGCGGGTGTTTTTTGGCGGGGGGCGGCTTTCTTTGTGGAGACTGCTTTCGTTTTTGCCTTCGTTTTGGCTTTTGCCTTGGCTTTTGCGTGCTGGACCGGCGGTTCCTCCACTGCGGGCGCGGCGGCGGTCTTCAGTTCCGCGGTCGCCACCTTATCGGCTATGGGGCTGCTGTGGACCGTAAGATGGACTTTGGATTCTTTTCCCTTTTTCGAATCCGCGGAACAGGGGTGCTCTTTCAGCCAATGCAGGATGGGCTCGAAAATTTCGGTCTTCGCCGCTTTGCCAAAGGCCAGATCACAGTGGCCGTAATCCTCGATATACCCTTCCTTTTTACCGCATACGAAAGCGCGCTTGTCCTTGATGTGGATGTTGTTAAAAAATTCCAGGGCGCGCGGCGCCTTGATGAACGGGTCGACGGCGGCGTAAAAGGCCAGCAGGGGCAGGGGGAAATCCGGAAGCCCCGCCGCAATGTCCAGTTTGCCGTCGAGCAGGGTGTATTCCTTGTTTTTAATCCAGTGCCTGACCTGGCTCATCAGCTTGGGCAGGGGATCCTCAATCATATTGACGAAGTGGCCCGTGCCCATGGCAGGGGGCAGGTTGCGCATATTGACGGGAAAGGCGGACACGGGTAGATGCAGACCTTTTAAAACGGGAATCGCCCCGCGGATGATGTTGCCGGCCAGGCGCGGGCATTTTTCGCCGAAACGGACCAACCACAGGGGTACGTTTCCTGCGGCGTCGTTGAAGTCAATGGGAGAGCCCAGCGTGGTGCCTGAAGCCAGCAGTTCGGGGCCGTGTGCCTGGACAAAGGCATACAGCAGCATGCCGCCCATGGAATGCCCGACCCAATGAAGTTTTGGGTGGCCGGTCGTTTTCAGGATGTGACGAACGACGGCGGGCAGATCCTCCATGAAAAAGTCTTCCATGCATACTTCATTGCGGGTGCGCTCGAAGGGCGGTTCTGAGGAGCGGCAGCCGCGGAGATCCAGGGTCCAGCAGTCGTATCCCTCCGCGCTGAGGTAGTCGACCAGGCACCCGTTCGGCGGAAAGGTGAAGTTGTTCTGGTTCGCCCCCATGCCGTGCACCAGGAGCACGGGTTCGCCGGGTGTTTCGCTCTTCCGGTAGCGGCAGACGCGCAACAGCCACAGGTCCCGGGTGCGCAAATAGAACACTTCGTTGGTGCGCATCTGTTCCGGACACAGGCGGTCGAGCAGGAGTATGTAAAAGACCGCCAGTACCACCAAGGCAAGTACCACCAGCAACCCGATAAGAAAGCCAATCATCGTCTCTCCTCCTTGTTGTCACCGGTATCGGTTTTTTGAACCTTGCCGCCTGAAGAATACGGCATGCCGCATTTTAACGCGTGGCCGGCTTGCTCCGACGGAGAGAAAAGGCCTACCTCCCCATACGGCAAGCGCCCGCGCGCAACCGTCATTTTAACGTGTCCGCAATCGTTTTCGCTAGTGTAACACTAATGGACGGGACGGCGGCAAGCTGTTCCACGGACGCTTCTTTGATTCCGGTGAGGGAACCAAACGCGGTCAGCAGCAGACGGGCGCGTTTGGCGCCCACCCCGGGAATTTTCAGCAGGGAACTGGTCAATCTTGCCTTGGAGCGTTTCTGCCGGTGATAGGTGATCGCGAACCGGTGGGTCTCATCCCGTATGCCGCTTAACAGACGCACCACCGGACCGTTCTGGGGCGGCACAATGGGATTGCTTCTGCCGGGAATAAAGAAGCGCTCAAAGGCGGACTCGCCCTCGCCGCCCCGTGATTTGGCAATGGCGGCGCAGGGCAGTGTGTTCAGGCCCAAATCGTTCAGGATTGCCTTGGCCGCGTTTAAGTGGCCTTTGCCCCCATCGATGAGAACCAGTCCCGGCAGGTCATGTTCGCGCAACGCCCTGCTGTAGCGGCGGGCGATGGTCTCGCGCATCGCCGCGAAGTCGTCCTGACCTTCGATGTTCCGGATGGAATAGCGCCGGTAGCGGTTTTTGGCCGGGAGGCCGTTTTCAAATACGACCATGGCAGCCACCGTGGCGTCGCCCTGTATCGTGGAGATATCAAAACACTCGATCCGTTCAGGAGTCTCGGGCAGGTGCAAGGTGTTCTTCACCTCTTCCAAGGCGTTCCGTACCGCTTTTTCATGGCCTTTCCGCTCGGTAAACGCACGGCGGGCATTGCTCGAAGCCAATTCCACCAGCCCCGCCAAGACGCCCTGCTTCGGTGTCCGAAGGACAGTGGGAGCGCCGCGTTTCTCGCTGAGCAGTTCCGCCAGGACCTTTCCCTCCTCCAATTCCATGGGCAGGAGGATTTCCGGGGGAATAAAGGGGGCTGCTTCATAGTATTGAAGCAGGAAAGAGCCCAGGACTTCCTCCACGGGCGTCTCAATCCGGTCAAAAGGAAAGCTGTTGCCGCCGACCAGGACGTTGTTGCGGTAATACAGTGCCTGCAGCTGAAGGAACGTGCCTTCCGCATGGTATCCGAACACATCCCGGTCGCGGGTACGCCCCTGGACCACGCTGCGCTGGGGTTCCATCGTGGTGCGCAGGTCCGCCAGGCGGTCGCGAAGGGCCGCCGCCTCTTCGTAACGGAGCGTTTCGGAAAGGGCCGACATCTCGCGCCGCAGTTGTTTTTCCAGTTCATCGCTCCGGCCTTCCAGGATCAGAAGCGCCTGCGCCACCAGTTCCTGATATGCCGCCTCGCTGATTAATCCCGTGCAGGGCGCGTGACACTGTTTGATCTGGTGGTAGATGCAGGGGCGCGCGCGGTTCGCCAGGACGTGGTCGGAACATACCCGGAGCGGCACGAGTTTCTGCAGATGCTTGACGGTCTTGCGCGCCGCCCGGGTGTCATGGTAGGGGCCGAAATACCGGGCGCCGTCCCTGCCGCGCCGGTGCACCACGGTCAGGCGGGGGAACTTTTCCGAGGGGTCGAGACGGATGCTGATGTAGGTTTTATCGTCCCGGAGGCGCACATTGTAGCGCGGCTTGTGCTGTTTGATCAGCGTGTTTTCCAGCAGGAGCGCTTCCTTTTCCGTGGCGACGGTCAGATAGTCAATTGAGGTGACGCGGCGCATTAAAAACTTCACGCTGTACCTGCTGTCGCTCTCATTGATATAATTACGGACGCGGGCCCGCAGGTTCTTGGCTTTCCCGATATACAAAATCGTACCAGCCGCGTCGCGCATCAAGTAACACCCGGGAAGCGCGGGCGCTCCGGCGGCATCCGACCTGACGGTGGAACCTCCAATGTCGCTGTCGTTTTGTTTTTTTGTCATGGCGTTCGCGGATAACACTATCTGCTGTTGCCCGGAAATCGGCAACGGCGGTTTCATTACTATAGAACCGATACTCTGTCCAGACCGTATAACGGAATAAGAATACATGAATCAGCCCCGGACGGTACAATATTCGGGCGAGCCCGCGCCCCTGGTCTTATCTCTTATGCTTGCAACGGGAATTTTCCTGTTGTGCGCCAACCTTGCCGTTTGGCTGCTCGGGTGGATATTTGTCGGCTATCCCTACGGAAAAACCTGGCAGATTTTGATGTACGCAATCTTCTTCGGACGTGCGGCGGCAGTGGGTTTAGGCCTAGAATTCGGATTCAGTTCTTGGTTTTTGTTCTTTCAGACGGCCGCGGCGGATTTTATCATTGTATGCCTGGTCTATCCTTTTTTTGTGCGCGGTTACCAGCATTTGACCCGGGTTCCTTATATCGGAAATACGCTGGACAATATGCATAAGGTCGCGCTCAGTTATAAACCGGTTATCGCGCCCTATGGCTTCGTCGGTCTTATGCTGTTCGTGATCTTTCCGTTTTGGAGTACCGGCGCCCTGGTGGGCGCCATATTGGGCTATATCATCGGGTTGCCGGTCGGGATTACCCTTATTTCCATAAATCTGGGCAACGTGGTTTCCATCGGGGCCTGGGTCTGGTTTTATGATAAGGTTCGCGATTGGAACCATGATGTTGCCATAGTGTTGCTGGTGCTGATTCTTGCCGTTGCCATCGCGGGAATTGTGGTGGGGTTCAAAAATAAGAAGAAAAAGAGACCTGTAGCAGGAAATGGGTCAGAACCTGGCGATGCGGTAATGGATGTCACAAATGGCGGGGAAGAATGATCCCCGGTGACAGGAATCTAAAGAGATAGATTCGGTCTGAACTTGCTCTTGTATTCGTGTTCGGCTATGATTATGAATATAGACAATGTGTTGAGAATAGACTGCAGGTCCTGCTCTGTTAAACCCGTTTTAGGCCACTATTTCGGGCCACAGGTCAGGATTCAATGGGCCCGGTGTGGGTAGGGCTGCATGAATATCCCACCCGCTCTTAATCGGGCGGGCGGCCGCATAAAGGTGCTCTTATGAAAAACGGATATCTCGTGATTTGCCTGTGTGCTGCCATCGGCGGCCTGCTAACCGGTTGTGATTGCCTGCGCCCCGAAACCAATTTTACGTTGGACCCCGAATCCGGCGTCGCGCCTCTTGAAGTCCGGTTTGTAAATGACACTCATGCCCGCATCCTGCCCATCACGCGCTATAGTTGGGATTTCGGCGACGGGACACCTGCGGTATCCGAAGAATCACCCGCGCACACTTATATAACACCCGGGGAATATACGGTTAGTTTGACGGCGTACAGTCTCTTTTTTAGGAAAGAATTTAAAAGAAACAATGCGGTGCGGGTCGTTTCCGGAACGGACAGCATCCGTGCGGATTTTAGCGCGTCACCGGTTACCGGGAATTTCCCGCTGGCGGTGTCTTTTACGGACACTTCAATCACGGGGGGCAATCCCGTGACAGAATGGTTATGGCAATTCGGGGATGGGGGCTACTCCACACAACAGCATCCCGGGTATGTTTATCGGCGTGCCGGGATCTATTCCGTCACGTTGAGCATCAAACTCGACTTGGGCACCTTCAGGGAGGTAAAGACCGGTTTGATAAAAGTGTTCTCCCCCCAGGAGGAAGGCGAAGGTGAAGGAGAACTGCCCGAAGAGGGTGAAGGTGAAATGCCTCTTGAGGGAGAAGACGAAGGAGAAGTTGAGGGTGAGGGCGAGTTGCCCCTTGAAGGCGAGGGTGAAATAGAGGGCGAGGGCGAGATTGAAGGCGAGGGTGAAGGTGAAGGTGAAGGTGAAGGCGAAGGCGAAGGCGAAGGCGAGGGCGAAGGCGAAGGCGAAGGCGAAGGCGAAGGCGAAGGCGAGGGCGAAGGCGAAGGCGAAGGCGAAGGCGAAGGTGAAGGCGAAGGCGAAGGCGAAGGCGAAGGCGAAGGCGAAGGTGAAGGCGAGGGTGAAATCGAGGCTTTGTTAAATTGTCCAGAAACGGCGACGTTCGGGCAGGGGGTGACCGATCCCGACCTGGCGCCGGAATTCGTGCCCGGTTTTTATATCAGCGATGAAGAATTCTATCCTCTTGGATCCATGCCCTGGGATAATTTTGTTATTACGAGCACGCTCAATGCGGCTGCCTCGCTTTATGTGTACATTTCCGAGTTGCACTGGTGGGGTGTGGAAGGTATTCCCGACGCTTCCTGCGAAGAACTTTCCGGAAATTTCAGGATCGAAATCGCCGAGTCTCCCTACGATACGCCCGTATGGTCGGATGAACTGACCCCGGAGAGGATCCCGGCTAATTTTTACGCCCGTTCGGGCGATGACCTGTATCCCGTGTACACCTACGGCATTTCCATGATCTCAGAGCAGCCTGTCCTCGAAGCGGACAAGGAATACTGGATAAATATACGGGGCGCCAGTGTGCCGGAGGGGTGTTCTTTCGGCTGGCTTACCACGCGTGAAGGGGCGTTGGGTATCCGCTTATATGACGGACCGGAAACGTATGAGGACAGTGCGGAGAGCCTTGCATTCTGTTTGACCGGCACTGCCGTGCCGGTGGATCCCTCCGACCTTGTGGCGGTTAACATGAAACGTCTGGCCGGAAACGACTACCTTTATGCCCCGGGTGCGGATTTGGAAATCACCGTGCGTCTGGATCGCAGTGGAGCTGGGGAAATAACCTCCCTGGACCTCCTGGAACAACTGCCGGCGGGATGGACCTTTAAGGGTGTAACCGGCGGGGCCGAGCCGGATGCGCGCCCGGCCGTCGGGGCAACGGGCGCTTTGGAATTCGGATGGAATACCGTACCTTCGTTCCCGGTTGAATTTACCTATGCCGCTGAGCCGACTGCGGGAGAAAATATTTGCCTCTTTATCGGTGCCGCGCGATATGAGAGCGCGGGTGAAATCCTCTTATCCAATGAAGCGCAGACACAGGTAAGACGGTTTCAGACCATTTTCATCACCGACAGGCAGGTTGATCCCTATGTTAGCGGAGATACCGTGGATATCACCGTCTCCTTTGAACGACACGGTCTGGAATCCCCCCTGGTCTTTGGGTTGATTGAAACCCTTCCGGCAGGCTGGTTTTTTCAGGGGCTTGTCACGGACGGTACGCCGCCTCCGGACGTTTATCCTGCGGCGGGCACCGCAGGCGTGCTTGAATTCGCCTGGCTTACCCCGCCGGAAATGCCCGGCAGTTTTACGTACCGGGTGGCGGTATCTGAATGGGCGGTGGGGCTGGCCCGAATTTCGGGGTATGGATTGTACCGTTTTACCGAGTCCCAGTTCCTGACGGCTGTTACCGAGACCGTGGTGCCAAGATTGGAAAACTGATTCCCGCAAGGCCGGCGCGGTAAGCGGCGCCCGTTCCCGTTACACTCAGGGTGATCAAAGATATGAAAGGCCACGGGGGCTCGTGCTATTCTTATTGCCACGGGTATCGTAAGGTGCTAAAGAGGATACGCGGAACATTAAGACAATTAAGGAAACGACAGTGATTACAATGAAACGGATTGCCTTATTCTGGATAGTGATTCTTCTGACCGGATTTCAGGTCCGAGGTCAAGATCAGGGTGAAAAAGCGGTGCGTATCACCACAGAGGCAAGCGCAGACAGGCGTATTTGCGTGGCGGTGCCGCCTTTCGCGGTGGCGGATCCGCAATTTCAAACAGTTGCGGCGGAAATGGCGCAGGTGGTGGCGGATGACCTTGAGTTCTCGGGGCTGTTCGTCGTGCTGCCGCCGGCGCAATATCCGGCCGGTTTTACCGGTCTGGATTCGAACGTGGGCAATGTCAACCTGCCCATGTGGCGTGCTGCCCGCGCGGAAAATCTGGTCTACGGCTATGTCTACCAGGAAGGCACTTCACTGGTGGGACAATTCCGTCTTTTCGACCTTTATGCCAACACGCAACTTTATGGCCAGGAAGTGCGCGTGGAAAAAGACCATTTCCGCCTCGCGTCACACCGTTTTTCTGAAGAGGCGATACGTGTGGTGGACGGGATACCCGGGATCGGCACCACGGAAATCTTTTTTGCCGGCACCATGGGCCCCGGTGTCAAGGAAATCTACGCCGCAGATTACGACGGGGCTAATGTTCGTCGCTTGACGAACCATCAGTCGTTGTCCATCATGCCAGAGCTTTCTCCGAACGGCGCTGATATCGCCTATCTTTCCTATAAGGACCGTTATTGTTTTCTGTATGTGTTCAACCGCGCAAGCGGGACGAGTCAAGCCCTTTCCAAGGAAGTTGGCTTGAATAGCGCGGCCATGTGGGCGCCCGACGGCCAGCGGCTGGCGATGACCCTCAGCAAGGACGGCAACGCGGAAATCTACCTGCGGGACAAGAACGGCAGCAACAGCGTCCGTATAACCAACAACAAGGACGGCGACACATCGCCCACGTTTTCCCCTGACGGCGGGCGGATTGCCTTTGTCAGTGATCGCGCCGGCCGGCCCCAGGTTTATGTCATGAACGCGGACGGTTCCGGCCAGAACCGCCTGTCTTTTCATGGCGGGGCGGCATACGATCCCGTATGGTCGCCGGACGGCAAGATGATCGCTTTCGTCTCCTCGAGTTCCGGCGAAGGCCTGGAGATTTACATGATGGGCGCTGATGGCTCCAACCCCACCCGGCTTACCAATTCAAACGGTATCAACGAGGCCCCCTGCTGGTCCCCGGATTCTAGGCACATCGCGTTCACATCAAACCGGCGCGGCCGGCCGGAACTCTGGGCGATAACCCTGAGTACCATGACCGAGAGGCCCATTTCTCGCATTGAGATGGCCGCCGAAGGGCCGACTTGGGGGCCGCGAAGAAAGTAAATCGGCATCAACCGCGGGGCGCCCGGTCTTGTCGCGTCACTACTAACAAGCCTTATGTCTGACATGAAAAAAGCAAAGACGAAATGGAAATGCTGGTTGTCCTGTGTGCTCGCGGTCCAAGCCGTCTTTGTCGCCGTGATCCATGCTGATTTGGTCGTTCTTGAGAATGGAGAAACCCTGTCCGGTACGTTCTCGCGCATCCGTGAGGATACACTGGTCTTTCGGACTTCGCTGGAAGGGCAGATGATGACGCCCTTGAGCAACGTCAAGACCTTGTCGGTCGCAACCCCGTTATACCTGGGCATGAATGACGGGCGTGTTTATTACGGGCGGCTTGCGGTACAAGAAGACCGGCAGGTGATAGCGCCTCTGGACGGCGGCGCCCCCGTGTCGGTTAAAGTCACGGATATCCTGGAAACACTGCCCATACCCACCCCGCCTGCCGGCATGCCGGAAGAAGAAGCGAAGGAATGGCGCTTGGACATGGCGCCCGGGATTCAATGGCGCAGTGATGGGCGTAGCTCCGCGGCGCCTGTATTGCGCATTGACGCCTCCGGAAAACTGAAAGACTGGGATAGTAAGGGCGATGCGGTGATACCCGATCATTTCCCGGCCTACCTGCGCGCCCGCGAGGATTCTGTATACGGCGCTGAGGACGGGCTTCTGCCGCTCTTGGGCGCGGATTTTGAACGTAATCTGGATCGCGCGCACAGTGATGGTGCCCCCCTGAACCTGGGGATTTACCAGGCGTTGACCGCCGAAAGTACCCGTTCATTCAGTCTTATGGCCACACTGAGCCTGGAACAGGAGCATCGGTTGGAAGAGCGTCGATTTTTGTCCGGTGCCGTATCAGAGACGGATACCAGGCTGGGGCTTCGCCTTGGGCTCCGATTCTACCGTCTACTTACAGGCAGTCATTCGTTGAGTGCGTCCTTCGGGGCATCGACGGAGCTGTTTGAGTCCCGGTCAGATTCTGGCTACATGGCACCTGTCAGCAACAGGCTCCGTCTTCGCCATGATCTTTCCAACAAGTATGAAAGCCCCTCCCTGGCCAACGATTCAGCCCACTGGAGCGACGCGGTCGGGACAGGTACCCAGATGGATTTTTAGGCCTTTCTCAAGGATTGACATCCCTCCATGCGGAGTTTTCCGGACCTCAACCACAGCACACGAGGTGTATTTTCGCATTTACGCTGGTAATAGATTCTGTAACAGGGTCGAGTGTACCGAAAAAAGCCCGGGTCATGCCCTGTTCCCGCGTGGTCAATAGATGCGCCGGACGTGGGTTTTATGGTAAACTCAGCCGCCTAACTGGTGGGAGTAGTACTCATGCAAAAATCGCTTGAAAAAATAGTGTCTCAGGCCCTGACCGAGGATGTCGGTCAGGAAGACCTTACTACCAATACGACAGTTCCTCCGGAAATGCGCTGCAGGGCCCGCTTGATCTCTAAAGATCAGGGTGTGCTCAGCGGCATGAAGCCCTTCCGTTGCGCTTTTGACCTGATGGAGGCCGACATTCAGGAGTGGAATGCCCTGGAAGACGGCAGCACTTTCGGTTACGGCGATTTGCTGGCGGAATTTACCGGAAACGCGCAGGCGGTGCTGACCGCCGAGCGCACCGCGTTGAATTTTGTTCAGCGGTTGTCCGGTGTGGCCACGCTTTCCCGACAATATGTTGAGAAAATAGCCGGATTGCAGTGTAAAATATGCGGAACCCGTAAAACGAGCCCCATGCTGCGTCAATTGGAGAAGCGTGCCATACTGCACGGCGGCGGCTCCAACCATCGCCATACGCTTTTCAACGGCATCCTAATCAAGGAAAACCATATCATGATGGTGGGCAGTATTGCCGAGGTAATCCGCCGCGCGGCGGAAGGAACGCACCACCTGATGCGGATAGGGGTTGAAGTAAGAAACCTCGAAGAATTTGATGAGGCGTTGGCTGCTTCGGCAGACGTTATTATGCTTGATAATATGAATATTGAAGATATGATGGAAGCTGTCCGGCGGGCACAAGGCAGCCGGGTGGTTCTCGAAGCCAGCGGAAATGCCACGCTTGACCGTGTGCGCCCTATGGCGGAAACCGGTGTGCAGTTTGTGTCCGTTGGTGCGTTAACGCATTCCGCGCGTTCCATTGATATGACCCTCCTTATCGAGCATGTCTGAAACCGTCCTGATGAATCCCTTTCCCGAAGCCCTGGTGGATGTACGGGTGGTCGGCAAAAAGATTTCCTGGTACCCTGAGACCGTTTCCACCAACACGCTCGCACTGGAAAGCGGTGTCGACGGCGCTGTCTTTGTTGCGGAATATCAAACGGCCGGCCGGGGGCGTCATGGCAGGAGATGGCATAGTGCGCCCGGTTTAGGCCTGTATTTCAGTGTTGCGCTCTGGGGGCCCCTTCGAGGAGTGACTTTCGGTGCCGCCCTGGCGGCCCGTGACGCCCTTTCATCTGGGTGTGCCGTTGCCATCAGATGGCCCAATGACCTGTGTTGCGGACAAAGAAAAATAGGTGGAATCCTGGTAGAACAACGGGAAGGGTTGCTTGCCTTGGGCATAGGCATCAATGTCAATCAACACATGGATGATTTTCCCTCCTGCCTGCGGCATCGGGCGGGCTCGCTCCGCATGGCCACCGGGGTTGTATGGGACCGAAGGGAAACCTTTTGTCAGCTGTTGATGCATCTGGATGCCGTGGTGCAGCGGTTGCGAACAGGTGAATTCGACGCTATCCATGCGGAATGGACGGATGCCTGTAACATGATAGGAAAGAGAGTACGTCGAGGCGCCACAACCGGCAAGGTGACTGCGGTCGACATGGAAGGCGCCCTTCTGCTCCAGACAGCCACAGGCATGAAACGTGTGGGCTGCGGTGATGTCACGATTTCGGACATCGAGTGAACCACCGCGCGTTTTTGCCTCGAATGATACGAGTTGAAGTTTGTAATTGCGCCTGTTTACCTTATAAACTAGGGCGAACAAGGGCGTGTATTGACGTGCGTTGGTTCCGCTGAAGCGGTGAAGTTCAGATTGAATCTGTTGTCGTTGTCTTCTTTTTCGGCTCCGTAATCGGCATATGCGTAGTGTTTTTGGACTGATGCGGAGCGTTTGCCTGAAATTCTGGTTGGAAGGAATATACAGCGATGCTGTTGGTGGTAGACGTCGGCAATTCACATACTGTATTGGGGTTATATGATGGGAAAGAACTCGCAGGACAATGGCGAGTAGTCACTTCCAACTATCGTACGGGAGATGAACTGCACATACTCCTTGCCATGCTCTTGCAAAGCATCGGCGTGCGTCCTGAAAATATCAAGGGATGTTGTGTATCCAGCGTTGTTCCGCCGCTGAACGGGGCCATCCAGCACGTCAGCATGAGGGCGTTCGGTATAGAAGCCTTAATGGTGGAACCCGGTGTGAAAACCGGTATTATGCTGCAATGCGAGAATCCCAGAGAAGTGGGTGCGGACCGCATCGCCAATGCCGCCGGGGCGCTCGTAGAGCACACCGGCCCTTTGATTGTCATCGATTTCGGCACGGCTACTACTTTTGACGTCATCACGGAGCGTATGGAGTGGCTGGGCGGGGTGATCGCCCCCGGGGTTCAATTGTCGGCGGATTCGCTCTTTGAGCGTTGCGCCCGGCTCCCCCGCGTGGACATTGTAGCCCCGAAGACCGTGATCGGCCGCAATACGGTAACCAATATTCAGGCCGGGCTTACGTATGGTTATGCGGACATGGTGGATGGCCTTGTGGCGCGCATTGTAAAAGAGTTGGGCCAGACCCCGAAAGTCATTGCCACGGGTGGTTTTTCCAGGCTTATCTCCAGTGTTTCCAGCCGGATAGATATCGTGGACCCCTTATTGACACTGAAGGGGCTTCGCGCGATTTATGAGCGCAATATCGGAAAATGTGAATGAAAAGGCCCTTTTTGTTTTTT